>Ga0335394_10000269_pt1 | contig 52821 bp, 32 predicted proteins | sample MAT03_FD_205741 | JGI IMG/M metagenome (GOLD analysis project Ga0335394, IMG submission 205741) | Freshwater microbial communities from Lake Fryxell liftoff mats and glacier meltwater in Antarctica - MAT-03 (spades assembly) (version 2) ... | reverse complement strand
CCAGTGTGTCTTTTTTCAATAAAAACTTCAAATTTTTGTAATTGGTAAAATGGAGCAAGCTTACCCCCAAAAGGGGTGGGCGGCGATGTTGCGAGCAGTGCGCCGCCCCGTGTACAACGAATCTGTTCTTGGGGAGAACGGAGGATATTTGTAAAGTGAGTTGGGCTTAGAACGCACCCTTGCCTTTAAGCAGCGCGGGGACGGTTCTAAACAGGATTTGCAGATCAAGCAAGAAGCTGTAGTTCTGGATGTAGTACAAATCCTGATCGGTGTTCAGGTGGCACGGCTTATCGCTGCGCCCATTGACCTGCCACCAACCAGTAATGCCCTGCGGCACAGCGAAGCGTTGACGCTGCCAAGGTTGATATTCTTCCACCAACCAAGGGAGTTCTGGACGCGGCCCCACGAGGCTCATATCGCCCAAAATCACATTGATGAATTGTGGCAGCTCATCCAAGCTGGTCTTACGTAGGATGCGCCCCATGCGGGTGACACGCGGGTCATTGCGATGCTTATGAATGGTGTTGCCATCAATATCGGTGACGTTAAGCTGGGCTTGCAGCGCTTCGGCATTAACGACCATCGAACGGAATTTGTACATTTTAAAGAGCTTGCCGTTTTCGCCCACGCGGGTTTGTTTGAAGAAAACGGGGCCATCACTGTCCATTCTAATGGCGAGTGCAATCGCACCCAGAACGGGCAGGATTAGGAGCATAAGAACGGATGAAACAACGACATCAAAGGCACGTTTGACCATGCGCTGCTGTGGCGTAAGTGCCGTATCCCGCAGGTTGATAAGTGGCAGGCCGCCCAAATCAGCGACAGTAGCGCGATAGAGCGCAAGGCTCAGGTAGCTCGGTACAACACGTACCTGTACCGGCAGCGATTGCAAGTCCATCACGATTTGATTCAATTTGTCATAAGAGCGATGGGGCAGGGCGACGACGACTTCTTCAATGCCATTCTGCTCCACAATCCGGCGTGTTTCGCTCAGATTACCCACAACAGGTAAATCACCATAAACGCCGCGTTTTTCGTCATCCAAAAACCCGAAAATTTCCATGTTAGAGGCAGAAGGGCGGATAATATCCACCACCTGCTTGCCAAGTTCATTTGCGCCGATAATCAACAATTTTTGCGGCGCAGCGGCGCGGTTCTTCGGGATGACATAGCGCGACACGCGTGAAGCAACGCGCCAACCGATGAGCAGCATAGCATCAATCACAAAGAAGGAAACCGTAAAACTGCGCGGGAGCAGCATATCACTCAGATACAAAGTTCCCAGCAAAATCAGCGTGGAAAGCCCAACCGCGATAAAAACTTTGCGATCTTCTTCCATGCCTTCATGAGTGCGGTTCGGGTCATAAATGGAAAGAAGGAAAAAGTTAACCGTCCATACTAATGCCGCAAACGCGAAGACAATGCCTGGTGTACGAGTCGCCCCTTCAGCGGCATAAAAATCTAGGACTCCCCCCGCCAGTAGCAGTGCAAACTGGGTGAGGGTTATATCGACAAGATACGATACTAAGGCATAATTCGGGCCACGACGGTGTGCCGGATAGGTAAAGGCTTTTTGATGAACACGTTCTTGATGAAGAGGTGCTGCTTTCTTTTCTGCTTGCATGTCTTATTCTCCCCTGAATAAAGACTTTCTCACATTGGTGTGAATTCTCTCGCAACGAATTCACATGACACGAAAGTCAGAATAGCATACCTTTGCTCAGTAACGACCTCCCCCTCGGCAAAAAAGGGAGTAAAGTACCGATAATTTACGTGATTCATGGAATATTTACTAAATTCATGAAACTGAAACCAAACTTATAAATAATTTCCCAAAAATGTTTCAAAGTCGATATATGGGCGCTATCCCCCCATAAAGATTGTGCTAAACTCACCAAGATTAAGTAGCGCCGCTAAACGGCAGGATAATATCTTATGGAAAGAGACAGTACGCTGACACGCGGCGTAAAGTCTGTCCGGGGTCTTTATGGGCGTTATGGGCGTTGGGGCAAAAAATTAGGTGCTGCCATTACCGATCAAGCGCTTTTCGCAGGTAGCAATTTTATTGTCAATTGGCTATTGGCGCTTTGGCTGCCCAAAGAAGAATTCGGCGTAGTCGTTGTAGCCTTTACATGGTTTTTATTGATACAAACCTTTTATGAAGCGCTGACTGTTTCGCCGATGAGCTATTATGGCTCAGGCAAATATAGCAAGTATTTTCGGCGCTACTTAGGGTTTATCTTTCAGGCGCATGTTTTCCTTTCCACAATGATTGGCATCGGGTTTGGAATCGCGGCGCTGTTGATCTACGCAGATCAACCGCTGTTAGGGACGGCAATGGCAGGGACGGCGGTGGCTTCTGTGTTCTTACTAGCACGAGGGCTTATCCGGCAGCCATTTTATATCCTCTCCAATCCACAAGGATCAGTGGTTGGAGGCGCGATTTACCTTGTGGTGAATGTTGTTTGCACTATCCTCTTACACCTAACAAATTTACTCACCCCCTTTACCGCCCTCATTGGTATGGGCATCGCCGGACTTGTGACGACAATCGTTCAGGTTTACATGTTGAAGCCCGAATTTAAGACGACTGAGGCCAATGCCGAACTCACACGGCGCATGATTATTAAAGATCATTGGAGCTACGGTAAGTGGTCATTGTCATCACGGTCATTGGCGTGGCTGGCGACGAATTTTGGGGTCTTATTTATCCCGTTGGTGATTGGGTTTAGCGGCAGCGCGACCTTACGGGCTATTATGAACTTGGTACAGCCGATTTTCCAAGCCAATGCAGCGCTGATTACACTGCTTGTCCCGACTTTTGTACGTACATATCAGGGGCAGGGTAAAGGAGCACTCAACAGCAGCGTCAAGAAAATTATCTCGATCGTTATCGTCGTCACTGGGGGATACTTTCTGTTTTTAACCCTATTCGGCAGGCCGTTGATTCACTTGCTGTATGGCGGGACATATGACGAAGAAGCAACACTGGCCTTCATTATGTGTGTCGCCGCGCTGCCGATGATTACGACCATCAGCCGCGTGTTGGATGCCGCACTTTCTGGGATGGGCAGGGTGAAGCTCTCTTTCCAGTCTAAAATTATCCCGACGACCCTCACTGTGATCTTAGATATTTTTCTGGTGACTGCCTTCGGCCCCATCGGCTTCGCGGTAGAGTCTTTACTGACCGCATCGTTGACGTTAATCCAACTCGTCGGCTATTATCTTCGTGCTGGGAAGACCCCGCGGGGCAAAAATGACCCACTAGAAACTCCGCCTATCGTTACAGAACCGTCTGCACCTGTTGAGGTCGCTGCCTTATGATGATTAGTGTGATTATGCCCGCTTACAATGCCTCAGATTTTATCGGTGAGGCATTAGATAGCATCTTAAACCAAACGTTTCAACAATTTGAAATCATCGTCGTGGATGATGGCTCGACGGACAATACACTGGCAATTTTGCGCCAGTATGCCCAAAAAGACCCGCGCATCACCGTCATTCAAAATAATCACGGCGGTGCATGTAAAGCGCGTAATACCGCCATCGCCGTCGCCAAATATCCTTGGATTGCGGCGATGGATGCGGATGATGTCTCGTTACCGCAGCGTTTTGAAAAACAGCTAAAAGCGGCTGAAGCCCATCCTGAAGTGGTCGTGTGGGGATCTTATCTTAATCAGATCAACGTCAAAGGCGACATCATCGGGACGATCCGCGTGGGTCCGACGACTATCGAGGCGTTTAAAGCGGTTGATCGTACCAAGACAGCCATCGTCGTCACCAATTCCACAGCGATGTTTAAGCGTGATGTTGCCCTGCAAGCGGGCTGTTACGATGAACGTTTGGTCGCCGCCCAGGACACAGAATTCTGGGATAGAATGGCGAATTATGGCGCGATTGTTGTGCTTCCTGAGCCGCTGGTTTCCTATCGCTTACATGGGCAGAGCATTTCTGCGAAAAAATTCTTCCATCAGCGGATGTTGCATGATTACGTCGTGGAGCGGAATCGCTTAAAGGCCATCGGGCAGGCCATTACGATGGAAGCATACATCAAGCAATATAACGAAAAACCGCCGATGGAGCGTTTCTTCCGCACACTGCATAATCGTGGGCGCTATTATTATCGCAACTCCGGCGTGCAGATCGCGCAGAAGCAGTATATTCCAGCCGTCGCATCGCTGGCGTTGGCGACGATTTTAAGCCCTGGTTTTTCTACATCGCGTATTCGAAATCGCTTCTTCCCGAAGAAACATATTTGAGGTCAAACCGATGATTAGTGTGGTGATGCCGGTTTATAACGGCGAAAGATTCCTGGAAGAAGCTGTCGATAGCATCCTCAAGCAAACGTATAAAGCGTTTGAGTTCATCATCGTTGATGATGGCTCTAATGACCGCACACCAGAAATTCTTAAGCGCTATGCCGAACAAGACTCGCGGGTAAAAATTATCCGCGCTGGAAAAGTGGGAATCAGCAAAGCGATGAATTTAGGCATCGAGGCCGCGCAGTATCCTTGGATTGCTCGTATGGATGCCGATGATGTCTGTTTGCCGCGCCGTTTAGAAGCCTCCATTGAAGCGGCACAGGCTAACCCGGATGTTGTTGTATGGGGCACTTTTATTCATCACATCAACGCTAAAGGCAAAATCCTCAGCACCTCCAAAGTGGGGCCGCTGACGACAGAACAATTTTGGGAGGAACGCAAAAAAGGGCGGGCGGTTCAGGTTATCAATCCCTCTGCCATGATGCGTAAAGACATTGTGGATAAAGTAGGGGGCTATAAAGAAGCCTTCACCGCCGCGCACGACATCGAGATTTTTGATGAGATGGCGGAATATGGGCCGATTCTGTGCATCCCCGAAGTGTTGGTGCTCTATCGGGTGCATGGTTACAGCATCAGCATGACTAAATTTTTTACCCAACGCAAACTGGCGCGTTATGTGGAAGCCCGCCGCAAGGCACGTCTGGCGGGAGAAGCATTGCCAACGCTGGACTCCTTCCTTGCCAATTACGATAACCGTCCGTGGCGGGAACGCCTGCGCCGTTATCTTTCCGATTTGCAGGGCTTAAATTACCGCCGTGCAGGGCTGGCGTATGCCGAAGGGCAGTACCTTAAGGTCGGCTGGTTTTTCGGTATGGCATTTTTGTTGAACCCGCGCTATGCCGTAAAACGCGCATGGAAGCAGGTATTCTCTCATCGCTTCTCCGGCGGGGAAAAAAGCCAGAATACCGCTGCGGAAGGCGCTCACTCCTGAGCTTTTAAATAAAAAGGGGCAAAAATTATATCTTGCCCCTATCATTCCCATTTAATGCCCCGTCCCCATAATCAGCGACGCATCATCAATGATATCAAAATGAATAATGAGGGGAACCCCTGCTGTTCCCGCGCCATCAGGCTGTGTATAAGGGATCGCGGAAAGCGTGTAGCTGCCAACGGCAGGTGTCCACGCGGCGTAATCTAACCCCTCGCCGCCAGCCAGCGCATAAGGGGCAGCATTTTCTGTCAGATGTAATCCATCTTGATTGAGAGAGAAAATGACACTCCCAATGGTTTCCGGCATAACGTCCGCCCGGATATTCAGATTGCGTGTGGGGAAGGCGGCGAGGTTAATCAGCGCGTAATCATTTAAAACCAACAGGGGCATATCGGTGTCGGCATCGATTAAGGTAAAGCTGATGACCACAGGGACAACAGATTCGGTTGTTGGGGTGCTTTCCAATGTGGACTCGAAAGCGGACTCCAATGTACTTACTTGGGCTTCATTTTGAGCGCGGGCGAAATCACGATTATCAGGATCGGGGAAATTCACTGCCTGAAAAATTGAGGTTTGATCTTGTCCGGTCAGGGCTTGCCAATCGGCGAGCGTAACCACTTCGCTGACAAACAGGATAAAGGCAGCTTGTGTATCTTCATTATAAAAAGTGTTATTGGCGGAATTGAGATCAGCGGTAAAGATATTCCACGCATCAAAAGACAATGTGGAGCGAATAACAGGCTGCTGGGCATTTTTGCCGACGAGTATATTGTTGAGCAGGGTATAGCTCTCTGCGGGAAAAATTTCGCTGAGTTCTTCAGTCTCCCAATTACGGGTGGAGCGCCCGTTATTTTCCCCAGTGAAGTAAATCCCAGCGTAGTCGTTGTCATAGAAGATATTATTTTCCAGCGTCACGTTTTTGACATTAGCGCTGCGGATTCCCGCCCGCGAATTTTCACAAAAAATGCTATCGCGCACGGTTAATGGGCCTGGGCTGGATTCGAGATAAAGGCCGCTGTTCAGGTTGCCGCAGATCATGACATTTTCCAGCACGACATCAACATTGTCGCTGTCTAGCCACAACCCATGTGCGAAGTTATCCTCGCTGCGGACATTACGATAAACCGCATGATGCATCCGCAGGTGCTTAATCCCCGCCACCGACCAGCCGATAAAATCGCCCTGTACACCGCGCCAGTTATTACCAGAAGCGGTCTCATTTTCAGCAAGATAATTGAGTAAACGCACACCGCCGAAACCTGTGCCGCCGTTGTTGCTGTAGCTATTTCCGCGTGTGATGGCATTCGTGGCACGAATCAGCCCAAAGCCGCTGGCGTTGTTCCAAGTGAACGTATTATTTTCGACGAGAATATTGCTGCTGTCGAAGAGGCTCACCGCCGAATCAAAAGCGGTGCTGGCATGTTCAAACCATAGACCACGTAAAATAAGATTAGAACGATCTCGAATTTGCAGCAAACTTTCGCGAGTGGAGACTTCCACCTGCTTCGTCTCGATAGCTTCTGACGAAGCCAGCAAAAGTGTGACTAAATCCGTCTGCTCGTCTACATAAAAACTATTCGGCATGAGTGCGGATGGGCTAAAGACCTGTTGCATCGGTTGCCCATTGACGAAAATCATCTCATGTCGGCGGATGACTTCAGGCACTTCCACCTCATCCCAGCCATTAGGGATAGGTGCTAGCCCCCAATCATAAGGCCAAGTATGGGTATAGGTGTTGGTGCTGCCTTGCCGAACCCAATCCGTCCACACGTCCGACCCGGAAATAATTGCGCCCCCTACAACGGCAGACTCGATGATAATCGGTGCAGCGGTTCGTGCTGGATCAGTCGCCATAAGCAGGCTTTCCCGATAAATACCAGGAGCCAACAGCACCCGTACCCCGATGTCTGCCTGATTGGCGACTTCCGCCAGTTGCAAACCTCTAGCTGCTGTCAGCACGGGCTGAAGTTCCGTCCCCGGATGAGTATCCAAGGCAGTCGGATCATTTGGATTTACAAAAATAACCTGTTGAATATTCTGAATCGCGCTTTCATCAAATCCAACCGTCTGCGCGGTGGCAGGCTGAAAGCCCAATAACAAACTACCCATCAAAAAGAGACAAACGATGCCTGCTGATGTGGAAATATGTTTTAGCAGGGGAAAAAGGCTACTTGCCACATCTCCCTGCCCATTTTTGCCGGCTTGACCCCCGACTTGGGGTTTTTGAAAAAGTGGATGCAATGGATTGTCCAAAACCTATCCTAAGCCAACGCGTCTAACCGTCATCGTGCGCCGCTGCGAAGGGACGAAGGCAATCACATCTTGCTCGATTTCTTCGGATTCTGTGACTTTGTCTTGTGCCATTGCCACCGCAATCGTAAAGCCCATCGCCATATACAGCACCCATGCGAAGCTGTTAAACAGGATAAAATCCTCAGAAAAGCTCAAGATGAGCAGGAAAGTTAAATACAAGATAGGGAATAACCCTTCTACTGATCTTGTTCGTCGCACATGAAACAAGGCTTGAATAAACATCAATGCGCTGGAAGCGACGAAGATAATCACGGCAAAAAGACCTAGCTGCACCCACAAATCGAGATAAGAATTATGTGCCGAACCCGGCTGCCAATTAGAATTAGTACTCCAGAGCTGTCCGTAAACCCCTTCGGATTTCTTCCAGAACCCGCCGTAGCCGTAGCCCATTAGTGGGCGCTCACTGATAGCATATTCAACATTCGCCCAAACAGAAACACGGCCTGTAAGGGTCGGGTTACGCCCAATACTGATCAGGAAAGCATCGGTATCCAGCGTAATCGCGCCATATAGGAGTAAGGCAATCGGCACAGCACCCGCCGCCGTGAAGATGAACGCGGAAAGCGCATCCCAACGTAGCACCCGATACACATAAAACAACAGTGTCGCAACCGCGACGATAATCAATGAAGTCATCGAATCGGACATGAAAATGCAAAAAATCGCGGCTAAATACCAAACAAGCTTACCAACCCTGCCCCAAAATGTTTCTACTGGATAGGTCAAAGCAACCAACGCACAGATCACCATTGCACGACCAAAGGTATTCTTCTGCTCAAAAATGCCGCGCCAAACCGAGCCTGCCGTCCCCACCGAGGGTATCGTAAAGACGAACAAAACGCTGAATACTAAAGCAATGAGAGAAAAAATTGCCAACAGCTTGATCTGATCGCGTGTGTTAAAACGTGCTGCGAAGTAGAGTGCGAACAACGTCCCAAAAAATAAAGCAACAGAGCGCGAAACAGTCGCCGCCCGATCCGCCGACCAGAAATAAGATAGAAAAGCATACAGCACTAAGATGACGACACTGGGAGATCGGAAAAATGTTGCCAGAATAGCTTTGGTATTGAATAGGACGGCGATAAAAATACAAACATATAGCCCCTGGCGGAGTAAATTCCATGAAGGAATAACCGGCCTAAAACCGTCCGACAGCATCATGCAAACAATGATAACCAGCGCACCTTCTAAGAAATTGAGCGCTTTGCTTTGGGCTTTAATCACACTTAACATCGTAATTTTACCTCGTCCTTAAGCCATTATTCTTATGAAGAGGCAGAAGGCATTAATCTTCGGAAGACACGCCCCAGAATAAGCTGGGGATTGAGTAGGGCAGACAGCGATAAATAAGCCAAGCCTTTGGCGTACTGTTTAGAACCGATGAATGCCCCTGCATTTCGATAATAAAGTTGGCTCAGTCGATCAGTCGATCTGAAGAAACGCGTCAGCGGCGGTTGATCGTCATAAGCCTTCAGGAATTCATCAAACGATAATTCGCGACCTTTGCTGCGAAGTTTACTGCGTTCTTCCAGATAGCGCGTATTGCGATATAACTCCGACCAGCGCTTCGCCATGATGCCCCCAGTATGTACACGATACAACACCAGCGGTTCTGTCACACCCACCATTGGCCCTCGGCTCGCCATACGATCCCAAAACTCGGTATCGCCCGCTGATTTAAAGCGCACATCGAATCCGCCAAGTTCTAATGCGATGTCTTTGCGAAATGTAGCAGCGGTGGTCGCGATATAAATCAGCTTGCCTGCTTTATACAGTTCGTAGAATTTGGCCTTACTGGATGGTCCCACTTCTTTTACATCGTCAGAGATCACCCCATTTGCCCCCATGTGACGCACCGCGCTAGACCATACCACGACTTCGGGATCGGACTTAATTGAGGCAACCTGTTTCTCTAAACGATCTGCCAGAGCAATGTCGTCTGAATCAAGCAGGGCAATCCAGGCATATTGGGCGGCATGAAGCCCGTTGTTCCGTGCCGCGCCCACACCTGCATTCTGTTGTTGAATCAGCCGGATGCGAGAATCTTGGGCAGCATAGTGCTTGACGATTTCGAGCGTGTTATCGGTAGAGCCATCATCGATAACGAGCAGTTCAAAATCGGCATAAGTTTGGTTCAAAATACTTTCGATAGCCGCCGCGATATATTGGGCGCTGTTATAAGCAGGCATGACGACGCTTATCATCGAAATTTCCTCTTGAGGTTATTCAACCTATGTTCTGCCGACGTTGAAGTACATCGGTATAAATCTGGAGCAGTTGCGTATAGTTATTTTCGGCGGTGTAGTAGTGTTCGTAGTCATTTCGTGCGGCTTGACCCAGATCAGCCGCAAGTTGATCTTTTGTCCATAAGGCGCGTGCTTTTTCCGCCAGATCAAGCGGATTTCCCGGTTCAAAGCGCAGTCCGTTGCGCCCATCAGCGATCACGGCGGCAACTGAACCCAATTCTGAGCCGATCACAGGCGTTCCACACGCAAACGCCTCAATGATCGTCATCGGCATCCCTTCATACCACTGCGAAGGGAACAGCAGGGCATAAGCATTTTGTATCAGGGCAAGCGTATCTTCGCGTTTTTGCCGCCCCATAATTTCAACTGATGTGAGTTGATGCGCTGCAACAAAAGCGCGAACCTCTTCCATGAGGGGGCCATCCCCCACAATTTTCAGCGGAATATCAGGATTATTTTTCCATGCTTCCAGCAGCGTCATAATCCCTTTTTCAGCCGTTAGGCGGCCTACGAAGATCATGTATCGCCCTTGATGCTGCCCAAGACCTGGATCATCCTTTAGAAAATTCGGCTTGACGCACAGTTTTTCGGCAGGTAATCCCGCTTCAACAAATTTGTCCCGTGCAAATTCCGTCAGCGCGATATAACGATCAATCACCCGTGTCCACGTACCGAGTGCGCGATGCGTCGTCAGCATAGAAGCGACCACGCCAGAAACAACCTTGCTGTCCCGATAGCAGGCATGAATCACTCCCGGCAGCGGAAAGAACTTGCCTAAACAATCCTCGCAGACATGATTGTCGCGGTAAAAAGTCGCGTTTAGGCAGAATAAGCGGTAGTTATGCAGTGTTTGAATAATCGGAATCCCTGCTTCACGGCAGGCATAATAGGCCGCAGGTGAGATCACCATAAAGGTATTATGGAAATGTGCGATGTCCGGGCGTGTCTGGGCGATGAGCGCGGTTAACTTCTGCTTATATTCGCGTGACCACAGGGTATTGGTCGCCAGCTTGAGCTTATCCATCTGCTCAACCTGATCGTTATGCGCCGTAAACTCGATCACTTCATGCCCATGCTGACGCAGCAGGTCTTTTTCGGCGGCGAAGACCACATCTTCCCCTCCGGCCTGCTGGTAAAAATTATGCACCATCAAAATTTTCATCAAATCACAGCCTGTTAACTGGACGAAAGAGCGCGATAGGCCTGTCGCCAGTCCTCGACAAAATGCTGAACATCGTATTTGACGACGCTCTGCATCGCATTTTGCCCCATCTCACGCAGTTGGTCACGATGACTCATGCTGTAAACGATTTTTTCCGCCAGCGCTGCGGGGGTACGCGCCACACACCAACCGTTAACGCCATCCACAAGAAATTCTTCTACGCCGTTGAGTTTGCTGACCAGCAGCGGAAGCCCTGCCCCCGCCGATTCCAGCGAAACAAGCGGGAACACTTCGTATGCTGAAGGCATAGAGAAAATATCCGCCGCCCACAGATACGGACGAATATCTTTTTGCATCCCGGTAAAGACCACTTGCCCCGCTTTAAGCCCTAATGCTTGGGCGCGGCGTTGATATTCTTCCATCACGGCGGAAGTACCACCGACGACGACCAGCTTCACCCGTTCATCTTTAGCGATAGACATCGCTTCCAAAAGCAGCGGCAATCCTTTGCGCTCAAAATGACCGAGTGCCACGAAGACCAGCATCAGATCATCCGGTGAAAGTTTTAAATCCGCCCGCACCTTCGCAGAATCGAAATCGTCTGGGCGGCGCATGTGATTGATGTCAATCGGGTTCGCCAGAATTTTGACCTTATCGCCCAGCACTCCGCCATACGTGGCAGCCAATTCACGCGCCAGCCCATGCGACGGCACGATGATGGATTTGGCTTTGCGGAAAGCAGGGCGCTCCAGCAGGGCATGAAGTTTATGATCCAGCCATCGCGCTACACCGCGTATTCCGGGTGGGCGGGTTTCGGCGTAGTGATGCTTCAGATAGCTGTCGTGGCAAAAGTGGGCATAAACCAATGTGCCGAGCAGCGAATTACTTTCGATGCTTTGGACGACATCGAATTTAACCCGATGGCGCAGGCGGTAAATCAGCATCACAAACGGTATAAGCAGATGATAGGTGATGAATAACGCAAACAACGGGCGTTTGATCGCTGGAACACGCACGAATTTGATTTTTTCCGGGTTCGGATTATCGAATGTCACCGAAAAAACGGTGAATTCATGTTCGTCGCACAAGCCCTGCATAATTCGGCGGTCACAATTGCCGATGGCGTTGTTTTTGATGACGAAATAATCAAGGATGGCAATACGCATTTAACGAAGTCCTTTTTCAGATTTTGAGGAGAGCGACTCATACAGCGACGAATAGAATTCGCCTTTGCGATCCCAGTTATATAACTCTGATACACGGCTGCGGCCTGATTCCCCCATTTTTAAGCGTTTTGCATCATCGTTGGCAAGCGCCTGCATCGCCTTCGCCAGATTTTCAACCGCTTGCTCAGGGTTAGGCGCAGGGACGATAAAGCCTGTTTCAGGGGTCACTTGCGTGGCAGGGCCACCTAAATTAAGACAAATCACCGGGCGGCCTGCCGCCATCGCTTCTAAGCATACCCATCCGCCGGAATCGTGCAAACTTGGATGGACGAGCGCGTGTGCGTCCGCCAGTTTTTGCATCGCTTCTTCACGCGGGACTTTCCCCGTAAAGTGGACTTTTTCTTGGATGCTGAGTTCAACAGCAAGGCGCTTTAAATTTTCCAGTTCCGCGCCGTCGCCCACAATCCAATATTCACTTTCAGGATTTTGTTGTTGAAAGCGTGCAAAGGCTTGCAAGCCCAGATGATAAGCCTTCCAGCTAATTAGCCGTCCCATGCTGATAAAACGGACAGGCTTGGAGGTTTGCAGCATCGGCAGGTTGCCTAAAAAGTCGATTTCGGAAGGGGCAAGACCACTTTCGCCCAACGTGCGAACATCTTTTGCGCCCAACGCCCGCATTTTGGCAGCGGATTCTTGCGTCGTAGCGAAGGCCACTCGCGCCCGACGCGCTGTCATCCGCACGAAAGGATCAAACGTATGCGCCAGCCAGCGGATCGTATCGCGCAAGCGCTCGTTCAAGCGGCTGCGTGAGTCAAAACTGGGATAAAAACTTTGCGGTGCGCTTTCTGCACCACCTACCGGCCCCCAAACAAACGGCGCGGACAAGCGTGACAGAAAACTGGGTGTCCAATAACTGACGAAGGTCAGATGATGGACAGCATCGAAGGGGACATCTTTATAATCGCGCTGAATAGTGCGGTAGGCCATAATCTGCCAGATGTAATAATGGACGCGAATAAGTTTATAGGCTTTGCGCCAGGAAGGCATCCAAAAGGGCATTTTGGGATAGATAAAATGTACATTGGGCATGGGATTTTCCCGCAGATAGGGTTCAATCTGGACGGCATTTTCCGCCGAAGTCAGCGCCCATACATCATGAAAGCGGCTCGTTTGCTGCACCATCGCCCAGCCAACCCCTGGTTCTGAACCTTTTCCCGGCTGACAAGAATATACAGAGAGCAGCACCTTAAGGCGTTTCTGGGGGGCGGACTTATTACTCACGTCATTCACCCGTTCAGATTGCATCTTTTCATCCTTTTCCAGAATCCGTCATGTTGATGATCCTAGCATAAGTTGAAGCCGAAATTCGGTGCGTTTTGGGAAGAGATAAGTAATTTTAGGAAATTTTTCATAGATAGCGCCAAAGTCCCGCACAAAAAGGGAAAAAGTCGTTGTAAACTGCTACGGTAACATAAGCATAAAGACGTAATCAGGCTGTAACTCATCATCCGATGTTGCAATTTTGAGACACGCTTAAGCAAATCGGTGTATATTTAACACCATTATCTAACCGGAGCAGAAAAAAACGGCTCATGAAAATTGAAATTCAAAAATACGCGATGTATGTCTTTCGCCGAGGATGGATTGTCCTGCTTTTGGCAGCGCTGCTCGGCGGGATCGTCTATGTGAACTTTGACAGCCAAGCCGAAAGTTATCGCGCCGAAACACGCATCTTCATTGGGAGTGCCATTTATACGCCGGAATTGAACTTGAACGATGTCAATATTGCGCTTCGGCTAGCCCCCACCTATGCCGAACTCGTCAAAAATTCTGAAGTCATGATGACAACAATCGATGAATTAGGGCTGGAATATAATGGTCAGCCGATGACAATTGGGCGCTTAAAAAGTAAAGTGAGTGCGCGTGTCATCTTAGATACGGCTATCCTGGTCGTGCGCGTCACGGATGGTAATGCTGAATTAGCCAGAGATATTGCCAACACCATCGCGCTTAATTTGATCGAGTTTACGCCGTCCAACCTGACCCAAGCAGAAGAAGAGCAGCTTGACATTTTGAATCAACAGATTCAAGCTCTTCAGGAACAGATTTCCATCACCGATCAGCAAGTGGTGGATGCTCTGGCACGACTGAATGAAGCGGTTGCCGATGGGCGCGAGCGTGACGAAATTACCTTGCGCGAAGAATATGATAACGTTGTCAACCAGCGCAGTGCCTCCCAGAATACCCTCGCCCAGTTCTCAGATACCTTTATCGGGCTTTCTAACCGCGTCAATCGGCTGGAAATTATCGATGAAGCTCAGGTGCCTTTTGCCTCACAGCGCACAAGCCCCAAGGTTGCCGGCGCGATTGCCGCCATTGCCGGCGCAGGCATCGCCATCGCGGCGCTACTGCTCTACTTTGAGTATATCGATAACAAAATCCGCACTGAAGGCGAAATTAACAACGCCCTCACGCTGCCTGTTTTGGGACATATCCCCCTTTCAAGGCAGGTCGGCAGTGATTACAAGAAAAATGTGATTAGCCCGGTAGAGCCAAATTCAAAAATCTTTGAAGGCTACCGCAAAGTGTTGATTAATCTGTTTTTCTCCTCCCCCAATCGGGACAACGGTGAGGTCTATCTTATTTCCAGCCCGAATCCCTCCGAAGGCCGCAGCTTGACGCTCACGAATCTGGCGGTTGTCGCGGCAGACAGCGGAATGCGCGTTCTGGTGATTGACTCCAACCTACGCCAGCCGACGCAGCACAAAGTCTTTAATGTCGATAACAGCGTTGGCCTCACAGGATTACTGAACGAAGTGGGTAATAATCCAAAAATCTTTGAGAAGAAATCGGATATTGAACTCGCCGAGACACTTCAGCCCTATGTTCACAGCACCGCCATTCAAAATCTCTCCGTTTTGACCAGTGGTGTTGAGGGTTTACCGCTGTCAGCTCATATCTTGGGCTTCGATAATTTACGCCCTTGTGTAGATGCGCTGCGGAAGGCCTTCCATTTTGATGTGATTCTCTTGGATACACCGCCTGCGCTTAAAAATTCCGATAGCTATTTGCTTTCGGTGATGACAAGCGCCTTTGTGGTCTTGCTCGCGGAAGCCGGGCAAACCAGCATGAACGATCTAACGAAAGTACGCGATCAATTCGTTCAAGTCGGTGCAGCCTTAAACGGCGTTATCCTCAATAAGACCTAAGCTAAAAATCAAAGGACGACTTGTCAAGTCGCCCCGATAAAGAAGATGTTTATAAGGGCGACTCATCATGGGTCGCCCTTATGATTCGTGCGTCGGTTAGCTTATGGGCAGGTCGCCATGTTGGAAACTTGCGTCACATTGCGCTCGCCCACACCATCCGCCAGATCAAAGTAAATTACAATCGTCTCCGGCTGACCTGCGAGTGCGCCTGTCAACAGCGGAGTGCTGCCAGCGTTAGCGACCAGCGGAGTGCTGCGAATGCCCGTCCCGAATACTTCCCAAGCGTAAGTGATGGGCGCGGCATTGAGGTTGGCAATATCCCACGTTCCGGCACAGACCGAGGTCAGCGCCAGCGGTTGCAGCACAATCGGCGTGACTGTCGGCAAGTCGGTTGGAACGGGCGTGACCGTCGGTAGATCAGTCGGAACAGGCGTGACTGTCGGCAAGTCGGTTGGAACGGGCATGACCGTCGGTAGATCAGTCGGAATGGGCGTGACTGTCGGCAGTTCGGTTGAAGTCGGGGTCGCCGTCGGCACTACAGCCGTTTCTACAACCGCGATTTGATCCATCATCCACACATCCGGCGCTTGAGCCGCAGTTCCGGTTAGCGGTGTCCAAACCCAGCGCAGATAAACGATCTGACCATTATAAGCTGTCAGGTCAAACGAAGTTTCCGCCCATGTTGCCGAAGGCAGCACAGTGCCTAGCGTCGTCCAGTTGGTTGCATCCAAGCTGATCTCGACAGAAGCCGCGAATTCAGTGGCGCTCAATTGCGATTGGAAGGTCAAGCGCGGGGACACGCTGGTACGTAGATCGACAGACGACCCCCACATGCTGCTGCTAACCTGAGCGAATGCCGCAGCCTTCCAGCTATATCCAGCAAAAGCCCCTATTTGCGTCAGCGACCAATTACCGACGACGTTCCAGTCTGTCGTGATACCGTCGTCCATGCCCATCACAACAGGTAAGGCAATTGGCTGCGGTGTGGAAGTCGGCGCGGGTGTATTCGTCGCAACGACGGGCGCGGCTGTGTTGGTTGGTACCACCGAAACGGGTGTATTTGTCGCAGGCGAAATTTGAACAAAGTTCGCCGTCACATTCAGATTATTATTGACAGTGACCAGCGCCACCGTACTCGCGCCGTTAACTGCTCCTGACCAGCCAGCGAATTGCCAACCTGGTTGTGGCACGGCGACAAGCTGCACCTGCATTCCCGGATCATATTGGCTCTGGTTCGGATTGGTCGAGACAGTCCCACTGCCGACTGAATTCAGAGTCAGGTTATAACGCACCGGGGCATTGTCAATCACATTAAACTGAACCGTCATCGCTGTGCCAGCCGCGCCAGCAAGGTTAAAGTTGCTGTAGGTGGTCGCGCTCAGGGTATACGCGCCGACGGCAGGTGTCCAATCACTATAATTCCCCGCTTGGTCATCACCCCATAAAGCATAAGGCAGCAGATTTTCAGTGCGCGGTGTCCCATTCAGGTTAAAACGTACACTGCCGACTGTGCCGGGATTGGTATTGATGCGAATATTCAGGTTGCGCGTGGGCAGCAGCGCCAAATTCAGCGTTTCATTGTTGCCCAGAACCCGGATGTCCTGATTATTGTCCGAATTAACCAGTACGAAATTCACCACCGAATGGCTCACCGCTACAGGCGTGATCGTCGCGGGGATGCGGGTCGCTTGTGGACGGGAGGTGCTTGTCGGCGCAGCCACCGTCGGCGCTATTGTCGGGCGCGGTGTGCTGGTCGCACGGATACGGGAGGCTGTCGTCGAAGTCGAGTTATTCACCACCGTGAAGCGGATAGAAATCGGTGTCCCTGCCGTACCGCGCAAATCGGATGCGGTGTAAGCGACGGCGCTTAAGGTGTAAGTTCCGGCTGAGGGAGTCCAAACGCTGTAACGCCCGTCTTCATCGCCCCACATGGCATAAGGTAAACCATTCTCGGTGCGATAATTGCCATTTAAGCCAATTTTTACACTGCCGACGGTGCCAGGATTGGTGTTGACGCGAATATTCAGGTTGCTCGTGGGCAGCGTCCCTAGATTGAGCGTATCGTTATTCGTCAAGACACGGATGTCCTGATGTGTATCGGCATTCACCAAAACAAAGTTGACGGCGGCTTGCGCTTGCGAAACAGGGGTCGCGCTAGGACGCGGGATATTGGTCGGGCGACTGCCACCATTCGGGCGTTGTGTCGCTGGAGTCCGTTGATCGACAATAGTAAACCGAAGTGACGAAACTGGCCCCGCGCTGCCGCCTAAATTCTGACGGGTATAGGCTGTCGCACTCAGGTTATAGATGCCCGTCGCAGGCTGCCAACTGTGGTAGTTGCCGCCCGTGTTACTCCAAATGGCATATGGGGCCACATTCTCCATCCGAGTCGTGCCATTTACGTTAAAGCTAACACTGCCTACCGTAGCAGGATAGGTGGTCACGCGGATGTTCAGATTGCGCGTTCCCAGTGTAGCGAGATTAATCGTTTCGCCGTTGGTCAAGTTACGAATATCGCGGTTCGTGTCGGCATTCACCAGCGTATAGTTCACGATGGAATACATCGACTGCTGCGACGGCGTAGTTGGGCGCACAGTGTTCACAGGGCGAATGGTCGCCGTCGGACGGGGCGTGTTAGTTGGGCGCGTTGTAGCGGTAGGCTGCTGGTTAACCACTGTGAAGCGTAAAGTCGCTACCCTGCCTGCCGTACCTGCTAGATTTTGTCGGTTATAGGCCGCAGCGGTCAGGGTATAGCTGCCTGTTGTAGGCTGCCAGTTACTGTAATTGCGCCCTTCATTGCCCCACATCGCATACGGCGCCGTATTTTCGGTACGGGTGCTGCCATTCAAGCTGATGCGGACACTGCCCACATTGCTGGGATAAGTGTTCACGCGGATGTTCAAGTTGCCTGTGGGCAGGCTTCTCAAGTTAAGGATTTCGCCATTCACCAACGGACGAATATCGCGATCCGTATCCGCATTGACCAGGATAAAGCTAACAACCAATTGCGCCTGCGGAATTGGTGTACTAGTCGGGCGCACCGTGTTGGTCGGACGCACCGTGTTGGTCGGACGCACGGTATTGGTTGGGCGCGGTGTAGCTGTATTGGTCGGACGTGGTGTGTTGGTCGGGCGCACGGTGTTAGTTGGGCGCGGCGTATTCGTCGGCGCGGGTGTATTGGTCGGTGCAGGCGTGTTGGTTGGGAGTGGTGTATTCGTCACTGAACCATCGCTAGTGGTTTCTGGCGTGATTTCAGCGGCGTTATCAACAACGGTAAAGTTGACCGTCATCGGGGTACTGGCACTGCCGTTCCTGTTGCTGGCAGCATAAGCCACAACGCTTAAAGTATAGTCCCCCGGATTGAGTTCACCTTCATGATAATCATTCGGCGTTGTATCGCCCCACAGCGCAAACGGTTTCACATTTTCGGTGCGCTCGCTGCCATTGATCGAAAAATGGACGCTGCTTGCGGATTCAGCTGTATCTGCGCGAATATTCAAGGTGCCATTGGTCAGCGCGGCTAAATCAACCATAGCGCCATCCGTTAGTATGAGCATGTCTTGATCGGTGACAGCATCAATTACAACCAGATTCACAATAGCGGGAGCAGGCTGTGTTGTGGCAGTCGGTCTTGGTGTATTTGTGCTGATAGGGGGAAAAGACTCGCCATCCCCGATAATCGTGAAATCATTATTGTCAGGGTCACGAAACCGAACATTTTGGAAACGCGAATTGGCATCTTCATTGGTGGTCGTTTGCCATCCCGCAAGATTGAGATAGCGTCCCGATCCGACACCAAATGTTGACGGCGTTTGCAGGTTATACCAGGTATTTGTATTGGAAGTCAGCGTATTGACAAAGGTTGCCCATACATCGCTGGAAAGAGTAGACCGAATCACAGGTTGGGTTGAATTTTTGGCGATGATAATGTTATTGCGGAGGATATAATTTTCCGCCGGCCACAACCATTCACCCCCGCTCGGACGACCCGAGTTTTCACCCGTGAAATAAATCTGGGCGGTACCATTGCCATAGAAGATGTTGTTTTCCAACGTGATATTCTTCACATTGGCGCTGCGAATGCCTTCGTTACCATTATTGGCGATGATGCTGTTGCGGATAGCAATCGGCCCCATGCTGGCTTCTAGGTAAACACCAGCCTTTACATTGTTTGTGATCGTCGCACCTTCGACAGTCAGGTTGCGATTGCGCGTATCAAACCACAGGCCGTAGGTGAAGTTGTTGCGAATAGAAAGATTACGATAGGTTGCGTTTGTGATATAGAGGTGCTTTACACCTGCCAGCGCCCAACCCATGAAGTTTCCCTGATAACCGCGCCAGTTATTCCGCGTGGCGCTTTCATTTTCAGAGAGCAGGTTGGTCAGATAGGAACCGCTGTAGCCTGTGCCGCCGTTGTTTGAGTAGGTATTGTTGCGGGAGACGATATTGTTGGTGCGTACAAATTGAAGTCCTGCATCACTGCTCCATTGAAACGCATTGTTTTCCAAGAGGATATTGTTGCAATCGCTAATGTAAGCCTGTGCTGCGAAGGTCAATGTTCCATGCTGAACTGTTAGGCCACGCACAGCAATATTCTGACGATTGGTAACACGGAAAACCACACCGCGTGTAGCAACTTCGATCTGCGCCGAGCTTATATTGAGGGCGTTTGCCATTGAAATCGTGACCTGATTTTGGCCTTCGTCCACATAAAAGGTATCAGCACCCAATTCAGAGCGGTTCAAAACCTGGCGGAGTGAGCGCCCGTTAACGAAGATCATTTCACGACGGCGGATAATATCTGGCACAGAAACATTCAGACCAGCGCTGACCCAACCACTGGGAATCGGCGCGAGACCCCAATCATAATTCCAATCATGGGTATAGATGTTACCACTTTGAGATTGCCATCCTCCCCACACATCCGAGCCAGAAATAATGGTCTGCCCTGGAACGCCTTCGATGACCATCGGGGCGTTGGTTCCACCGCTGCCCAATGAGAAGGACTCACGATATACACCTGCGCTGATGAGCACACGCACGCCCTGATTTTGCCGATTGATGCTCATCGCCATCTCGGCTGCACGACCTAATGTGCGGAGAGGTTCGTTCGCTGTTCCGGCGTTTTGGTCGGAGGCAGCGGAGTTTGCCGGATTGACATAAAGAGTCCGGCTGATGTTGTTGAAGATCGACTCGTTGAGAATATCTTGGGCTGTCGTGCTGGCTTCGGTCATTTGGGCGGCGGCAATCTGCGCGCCCACCAACAGTAGGGTAGCTGTTAAAACAGCGAGTGCTGCAAGTTTGCTCAGTTGGGTGTTCATTGTTTTACGCATCGTGTTGTTCATTGTTGCATCCTCTTCTGAAGTTTGGTTTAGCCTGCGCTTTTTTGCGCTTACCTGTGAGTGAAGTACGGTCTGATCGTTGGAGCTTCATTTCATAAGGTGGTTCGTGTTGAGTATCTATTGTCCTACTCTTATGCTTTGCCAGACTTCTTGCCAAATCCATTTACAAAATTCACACTTCGTTACATCTTTGGCCTGATGACAAAATCATCTTAAGCCTTTTTCGCTTACACTTTTTATTTATGTCTCAATTCTTCGCCAATAATCATAGGCTAAAAGTACTGGATAGTATGAAAGTACTATCATTTTGGTGAGCTTATTTTAACCATTAAACGTTTAACTAGGACTCAATGCTTGAAGTTAAATTATTGTTAAACGATTGTTATACCATTAAATAACATTAAGTATAAATAATATTGGTATAGATGTTATATTTTAATATTATTAATTAAGTTTATATCATGTTTATTCTTTTGATTGTAATAGGTTTATCTTTTGAGCCGTCTGAACCGCTCGGTTGGATAGAAGGATAGGGCAGTGGCAGATTTGCGTGTATCGAAGACAGGACGCATAGACTGAAGTGACGCGGATTAAAACATAGGGTCTAATCGCTAAAGGTAACAACACACAAATTAATGCGCCCTACAAATAATTGGATTGTTTTCTTAAACAGCATTATGTATAAGGCGAGTGAGTCAAGTTACAGATGTGACCAGTCCGCAATTAGGCTGGATACGGTGCATTATCACAAACAGGGCCAAAGGCCGTATCCTGAATGTAATGAAGGATTTGTTTGTGATAATCACTTTTATCATTATTATAATTACTTCAAAAATATTAGTAAATAGCCAAGTTGAAGTTGTCTGTTTTGACTAAATTTTCCCCTCATTTATTAGGCAGAAATCCCACAAAATAAAGCACTCTTCCTTATAGATAAGATCAGGTAAGTAATGCTGGCAGTTTTGAAGTGCCAGCTCGAGTTTCTGTAAACCCATAAACGGGTTCAGTAACGATGAATACAATCTCTTCAGAGGTTTCAAATCTTAGATTTAGCGCTGGGTTTTGAACCCGGCGCGGCATAATCCGTAACGTCAATGATGAATCAACTGTCATCACTACACAGTGCAATTCATCACCCGATTTCCTCATTTCATGGCGTGAACACTATCGGTTGCTATAATTTGGATGCACTATTTGATGAGGCAAAGATGCGATTCGGATTTGTGTTTTTCGATTGATGAATCTGCTTTTGCTGATAACTGAAAGCTGACGGCTGAAAGCTCGAATCAATAAATTAATGGCAGGGTAAATTGTGGTAAAAAGACTTTTTTTTGCAATTTCAGTGGTCGCTAGTTTGTTTATAGTCGTCATCGTCACCAGCGGTTGGTTTTTGTCGCAAGACCTCCCGCCCGAAGTCGCAGCGGGTTACAACGTATGGCAAGAAAACGGCTGCATCGGCTGTCATACCTTGTATGGGCAAGGCGGCGCGTTTGCACCGGACTTAACCCACATCTATGAACAGCGCGGCGCGGATTATCTGCGTGAATTTATGGTCAACCCCAACGCCTTTCATCCCGACCAACGCCTGATGCCGCGCTTTGGCTTAACCGTAAACGAAACCGATAATCTCTTAGCTTTTCTCGATTGGGCGACCAAACAAGAACCAGCCGTGCGCTGGCCTCCCCGCTTGATCGCCGTTAGCGGATCAGGCAGCTTAACCGTCGCCGCTGTGCCCGAAATCACCGCCCCCGAAGCAAGCCCTCAAGATGCAGCGATTGCACGCGGACGAGCGATTTATTCCCGCGCTCCCGCTGTCTGCTCTACCTGTCATTCGCTTGAACCAGAGGTTCGGTTAGTCGGGCCGTCGCTTTATGGCATTGCCACCACTGCCGCCGAGCGCGTTTCCGGGCAATCCGCTGAGGATTACATCCGCACGTCGATTTTAAATCCGAGCGATCACATCGTCGAAGGTTTTCCCGACGCGATGCAGAAAAATTTCGCCGAAACGCTCAGTGCTGATGAGATCAACGATCTAATTGTGTTTTTGCTGACTCAGGAACGGTAAAAGCTATGTCCAAAATAATCGCAAATCTGTTTACACAATCGGCGCTGTTGTTCATCGCGTATGCGCTGTTGGCATTGCTCGGCGCGGTCAAGTTTCTAGGGAATGATCCCCTCTCAAGTGCGCTCCCATATCATCAGGTCGCCCCTTGGAGCGCCGTCCTGCTGCGTTTAGCCATCATGTCGGGATTGCTCGCCAGCGGCTTAAAGATGTTCGCCGATTCTGTGCCTTCCGATCCGCTTGAAAATGCCGAAAGCGCCAGCCAATCCGCCCGAATACTAAACTATACCGCGCAAGGTTGGACGGTCTTTGTGATAGTCGCGTTTCTGTTTGGGGCGCTTGGTCTATTGGATGGACGTTACGGCATGGAACTGCCCGTCTTCCTATCAATCATTCAAGCGATTTTGATGGCCTTATTTGTAAGCGTGATCGCCATCAATGCCCGTCCGCTTAATCACAGTCTCGCAGTCTGGCTGATGGGCATGTTCATCAGTACACTCTGTACTTTTACAACTGTGATTTCGCCCTCTGACCCGCTGCAAGCGCAAACGGTGGCGACAGTCGCGGCGGGTGTCAATCTGAATGTCGCCCACATGGTGGCAGCGGCGGCGATTCTCTTTTGGCTACTTGGACACGACCAATCAGCGCAAGACGAAACCGCCGTCTATCTTTACGCGGGGACTCTTGCCGTAACCGGTGCGCTGGTGACTCTTGCCCCGCTCAATTTACTCTCCGCCAACAGCGCCTTTTTGAGTGTTCTCGCCTTAATCGCGGCAGCAGGCGCAGCCGTAATTTTTATCCGCTGGATAACGATAAGCGTCAAACAAGCGGCAGGATGGGTGACGTTGGCGGCTTTCCTGCTTTTATGCGGCCTGAGCATTTTGGGTGGATTCAGCGCCGTCGGCAGCATCAGCCGTTGGACGCTTGGTACCCGCTTAAGCGATTTGCAAGTCACGCTGATTTCGTTAGCCGTGATGACGTTAGTTTTGGCGATGAACGAAGCCTATGAGAATAAAACTCGGACTAACCGCGCTCAACTGCCCTTCTGGTTGATCTCCGGCGGCATCCTCATTGCTGGCTTTGGATTGGCGGGCGCGGGATTGGTGCAAACCTATTTGGAGCGCATCGTCGGCGTAGGGTATCTGGAAACCCAAACTTACATTCAGCCGCTTTACGCTGTATGGACGTTGGGATTAGTAGCCTTACTCTTAGGTGCAGTCGGTTACACCTTGTCGCAGGTCTTCCGCCGGACGTAAATGTAGGGACGCAATATATCGCATCCGCAGAACTAAGTGTATGTGTCGAACTGCCGATTTACATCTGCAAAACCGCTCAAACTTTTATAAATGTAGCTTTCATAGATTTGCCAAAGAAGTTGGAAAAAGATTTAACCACAGAGCGCACGGAGAACACAAAGATTTAAGTTCAAATTCTTGGTGACTTGGTGGTTCAAAGATTTCCAATTATTTATCGAGGGTTACTTTTTGTATGACTCAGAAGGTATTCTGGCAAGACCCTTATTTGACGCAGCTTGAAACGTCGATTACGAGCGTCGAAGGCGATAATATCACCGTTGAGCGCACGATCTTTTATGCCTTTTCTGGCGGTCAGGAAAGCGACACGGGGATGATAGGTGGTCAGCCTGTGTATGAGGCACGTAAAGACGGTCAGCAGATTGTCTATACCTTGCAGCCAAATCATGCCTTAAAAGTGGGCGATCAGGTGATGATGTACATCGACTGGGAACGGCGCTATAAGCTGATGCGGCTGCATTTCGCCGCTGAATTAGTGCTAGAACTGGTCTATCAACAGCTAGGGACGATCACCAAAATTGGCGCACACATCGCCGGGGATAAATCCCGTATCGACTTTGCTTGGGAGGAAAATATTGCCACTCTGTTTCCGGTCATTTTGGAAAAAGCTCATTCCCTCATTCACGCCAATCACCCCATTGTGAGCGCATTTAGCGATGAAGCCAACGAAAGACGCTATTGGGAGATCGCAGGCTTTGCGAAAGTCCCATGCGGCGGAACACATCTAAAGATTACGGGCGAAGTCGGCGAAATCACGCTCAAACGGAAAAATGTCGGCAAAGGTAAAGAGCGCATCGAAATTTATATAGGACTTTCGCTTACCTCACCCCCCGGCTTCCTCTCCAAGTATTGGAGAGGGGGAGAAAAACGCATCTTGAAGTCCCCTCTCCATGCAATGGGGAGGGGATTTAGGGGTGGGGTAAATGCGTGAGCGAAAGTCCTATTATATTTAAATCCCTAAGATGAAACTTGGCGTTCTTGGCGACTTGGTGGTTCAATTAAAGCCTATTGTATTGAGCATCCCAAATGAAAGCGATTTTATGGTTACAGTTTGGCTAATCCGTCATGGCGAAAGTCATGCCAATATGGGGCGGACGACGGCGCACCCGGCAGCGGTTGAACTCACAGAAGAAGGGCTGAATCAAGCGCGGCAGATCGCGGCGGCATTTCCCCATGCCCCGGTTATGATCGTCAGCTCACCTTATATGCGCGCCCAGCAAACTGCCCTGCTCACGCGACAGCGCTTCCCGGAAGTCTTGGTCGATGAATGGCCTGTGCAGGAATTTACCTATCTTTCGCCACCGCGTTTTAAAAATACCTCTGCCAGTGACCGCCGCCCGGCTTCCGATGCGTATTGGACGCTGGCGAATCCGCTGCATGTTGATGGCGATGGCGCGGAATCATTTGCGGATTTAATGGGGCGTGTTCAAGCGATGAAAGACCGTCTAAAGGAAATGGATGGCGGCTTAGTCGCGGTCTTTACGCACGGCTTATTCATTCAAGCGGTGTTATGGTCATCCTTTATTGGCACGATAGAATTAAACGCGACCAGCATGAAGCAGTTCCGGGCATTTACAACCGGCTTTAACCTGCCCAATGGCGCGATTATCCAACTTCTTCTTAATGAGGATGATTTCTGGATGAGCGCTATCCATACCGAACATTTATAAACAGGCTTTACACACGTAAGCGAGATTTTTGTAGGGGCGAGGCGCGTCTCGCCCTGCTTGAGCTATAAAAAATAATTTTTAGGAGCAAATTTTATGGCCTCACAACCTGCCCCGCGCAAGTCCCGTCCTGCTCTCCGTTGGCTGGCACGGATTTTGATCGTCCTGTCTTTTTTTATCTGCGGTGTAGCTACACTTTTCGCCTTTTGGCCTGTCCCCGAAGACCCGATCATCGCCCTCGCAGACCAAGGCGGCGGCGCACGTCAAAATGAAGCCTCCGTTACGGGCTTGCAAGCGGCGTGGCCTGATTTACCAACTGTCGATGCCGATCAAGCGGAGCTAGGACGGTTGTTATTTTATGATCCGGTGCTTTCGGTGAATAACACCGTCTCATGCGCCTCCTGCCATCATCCCGATTTGGGCTTCTCCGACGGACGTGCGCTGGCCCTCGGCGCACATGAACAGAATCTCCGCCGCAGTGCGCCCTCGCTCTGGAATGTGGCCTATGCGGAAAGTCTCTTTTGGGATGGACGCGCCGCCTCGCTCGAAGAACAATTTTTATTCCCGCTGACCAATCCCGACGAAATGGGCGCAGATTTAGAAGGCATGATCGCCGAACTGCAAGCCATTCCCGATTATCAGGCTAAATTTGATTCGGCCTTTGCCGACGGAATCACCATCGAGAACATCACAACGGCAATTGCGGCCTTCCAGCGCACACTCATCACGCAGGATTCCGCCTTTGATCGTTTCGCGGCGGGTGATTTTAACGCGCTTACCCCGGCACAGCGGCGCGGCTTCGATATTTTCCGCAGCGCAGAAACCCGCTGTTTCGAGTGCCACTCCTATCCCACGTTTACCGATAACTCCTTCCATATTCTCGGCGTACCGGAAGACGAAAACGTCAGCACAGATCGGGGACGGGTTGAGGTCGCTAACGCGCCTGATGCCGAATATAGCTTCCGTGTACCAAGCCTACGCAATGTCGCTTTGACCGCGCCTTATATGCACAACGGTGGGCTGCCCACATTAGAAGAAGTTGTCCAATTTTATGCCGATGGCGGCGGATTAGAAGGCGGCGGCATTGATGTGCAGGTCGATGAAAAAGTACGCGGGTTTGATCTGACCGATCAGGAAAAACAAGACTTGATCGCCTTCCTCTATGCCCTCACCGATGAACCCGCCGCGTTAATTACGCTGCCAGAAAGTGTTCCATCTGGTTTAGCCGTCGTCCAGCCAGAGCAAAATCCTGCCCGCGAACTGGTCGAAGTTTCCGCCGCGCCGCCCTATACACCTGGCGAATCGCGTGAAGCCCAAACCATTACCGTCGCATCCGGCGAGAGCATTCAATCCGCTGTTGATCGTGCTTTACCGGGGGATACCGTCGAAGTTGAGCCGGGTGTCTACTACGAGACGGTTTATGTCGATATGCCCAATATCACGCTGCGCGGCCTCGTCAACGGCGAAGGCCAATCCGAAACCGAGCGTCCTTGGCTCGACGGTCAAAACACGGTGAGCGACGGTTTTAATACGACGGGCGATGATTTCCTGCTGGAAGGATTCGGCATTCGTGGCTATATCGGCAACGGCGTACTAACGACAGGCGCGGAGCGGGTCGTTTTCCGTGATTTAATCATCATCGGTGTCACCGAAGGCGAACATCACACGATTTATGGCTTGTATCCGATTGAATGTACCGACGTGACCATCGAAAACAGTGTCGTAACCGGAATCGCGGACGCGGCGATTTACGTCGGTCAAAGTCGCGGGCCGATCATCGTCCGCAATAACGAAGTTTACGGCAACGTGACCGGAATCGAGATCGAAAACAGCACCAATGCCGATGTCTACGATAATTATGTACACGGCAACACAGGCGGGATTCTCGTCTTCCTGCTGCCGAATAACCCCTCCAGAGTAGGCTATAACACCCGCGTGTATAACAACCGCATCGAGAGCAACAATTTGCCCAGCTTTGCGGCGGAAGGCTCTACCGTCTCCAAAGTGCCGCCGGGGACAGGCATCCTCATTATGACGGCGGATAACACCGAGGTCTTTAACAACATCATCACCGACAACAAGACGGGTGGCGTGGGGCTGACGAGCCTCTATTCACTTTATGACCGCGATACCGATTTCGATCTGGGGCCGCTGCCAGAAGGCAACTGGATTCACGACAACATTTACGAAAATAACGGGTATGATCCCGAAGGGTTGGCGAAAGAACTCGGTTTACCCGGCGCGGATATTTTATGGACGGGCGAAGGCTGGTCGAACAGTTTCGACGAACCAGACGCGACTTTCTTCCCGCCGCTGCTGCCGGGGCGCGATTGGCCTGATCCCGCCAAACGCCTGCTCTGGCGCATTTATGACATCGCCATCCGTGCGCTGACGGGGTGAACGCGGGTAGAATAAACCCAATAAGCAAATGCAAGAGGGTATAAAAATGTCGAATATCCAGCTTTCCGATGACGTTATAGAGCAGATTCAAGAAATTGCCCAACGTGAAAATCGCTCACCAGACGCGGTGATTTTGGCTTTGCTGGCACAATATCGAAACGACACGATGGACGATGACGAGTATTACAGCGACGCACAAATCCGCCGCCGAATGTATGAACGGGCGCGGCGTTATTGGCAGCAAACCGATCATCAAGAGCGTTTGCAATTGAGCGATGCCGATCTTGATGAACAGTTTTGGATATTTGACCAAGAAGGCATCCCACGCTTAAAGTCTGAGCAGGGATCGATTGAAGTTCCCAACGATGATCTTTTATCAATGGCGCTCATTTTATCCGACAAGTTAAACATCCATTCTGGGCGCAAAGATACAGCGGCCAATTTTGACGAGGCGGTCAAGGATGTTGTCAGGAAAAAACGTGCCTCTAAAAACGAGGGATGATGTTCTGGTTGACAGTAGTTTTGTCTATGCCCTTCTGGATAAAGATGATAAGTATCATGCTGCTGCTACAAAATTCGCTCTGACTTTAAAACAACGCCAAATTGTGGTGGATGTCGCGCTGACGGAAGTTGCCCAGCTTTTGCAAGAAATCAGCGAACAGGCTGTCTTGCAATTTTTTGATTTAATGGCGGGGTCGAATTATCAGCTTGAGCCAATCACTAAAATTGATCTCAATCGGGCGCGTCAGATCAAAGTGACCTACTCAACCGCACGGCTAGATTTTGTCGATTGTTGTATCATGGCGGTTTCCGAAAGGTTGAACATCAAACAAGTCTGCACGTTTGATCGGCGCGATTTTACGATTTTACGACCTACTCACTGTGATTATTTAGAACTGCTGCCTTAAGGCGCTCAAACTATGCCACCGATTGTCATCCATCACAAAGCCAACATAGACGCGCACACTGCCGCGCCTAATTCATTAGAAGCCATTCGCGCCAGCCTAGAGGCGAATGCCGCTTGCATCGAGATTGACATCATGGCGCTGGCGGATGAAGATTTTCTGCTCGTTCATGACGATCAATTACAAGCCGAAACCACAGGCAGCGGCAGCATCAATGCTTGCAGTGCCGAAATCGCGCGAGGGCTGTATTTTAAGGCTTATGAAGGTCGCTTTCGTGTTCCGCTGTTGAGCGAAGTGGTGGCCTTGTTGAAAGCACACGGCGGCACAACCCGCTTGCAGCTTGATTTTAAGGATGTCTATCCCTACCCCACCGATGAGCCGTTGCACCGTTTATTGCGGCTGATCGAACCGCTTGGAGAGCGTGTCATCGTCAGCAGCGCCGCCGACTGGCAGTTACGCAAACTGCGGCGGTTGGCAAAAGGACTTGATCTCGGCTTCGATCCCAAGTTTTATCTCGATTGGCGCACCGAAAAATCCGACCCGCGCCAGCCGCCCTTCCGCTTGGGCGCTTACGGCTATTACGACGATCATCTGCTCTCATTAGAAAAACGCTGGTCTTCGTCGGAATATTTAGCAGACCGCTGTGAAATGCTGGCGCGTCTAGTGGATGGCGTGAGCGTCATCTATATCAACTATGGGCTGCTGACTCACTCCTTAGATGACGGATTTAATTGGGCGGCGGCGCTGCATGAGATGGGGATTCAAGTCGCGGCGTGGACGCTCGATGCCGATAACGTCGCGGCAGTTGAGTCGCTCTCAGCCTTAACAACGGCGGGTGTCGATCAATTCACGTCGAATACGCCGCTGGCACTTGGGGCTTTGCTAAAGGTGGTGTAAATATAAAGAGACAAGGGATGTTTTCCTTGTCTCTTTAAAATTAAATGCTATGAACGGCTAAAATCTATGATCTCGCCAATCAAGGCACTTGTACAGGTGTACCAAGTACCTGGAAGCCGTTACCGACCAATCCGCCTACGCTAAAACCGCCGGGACCTGCCGACTGCACCGACACATAATAGGCACCTGCTGGCAGCGCCAGCGGAATAGTCGCGCTGCATGTCCCTATATTTTGGCAGCCCAGCGCCGTCGATGAATACCATTGCAGATGAGCCGTATATGCACCGCCATACGTCCCTACAAACACATAATACCAAGTCGCCCCTGCCACGCCCTGCCAACTGACTGTCGCGTTTCCACCGGCATAAGTCAGCGCGAGGCTATTGAGTGGAACAAGCTGTGGCGCAGTAAAGTTCAGGACGAAATCACCCGGTTCAGTCGTATTTGCCGAGTTTTGCGGCCCGTTGTACCCATTACTAAACGGACCATCAATGCTCGGCCCACCAGCGCCTTCCGCATTCACATAAACACTGTAACTGCCATTAGCAAAGTTCATCGCATCCGTCAGCAAGCTGCAAGTTGTACCGTTGCAATTGAGGGCAGGTTTGTTGTGATACTCGCCATAAACCCAGGCATTCGTCGTCCAATTGAAGATCGCCACGCGGAAGCGGGTTGCCTTAGCGTCATCAGACCATTGAATTGTTGGGCGGCCTTGATTCAGCGTCACACTGATATTCTGCGGCAGGTTCGGATCAGGAATCGTATCCACCCGGAACTCCGCCCCCGCCCATCCGTTATTATATACACCGCCAGCGCTGTAACCGCCGGGACCGTAACTTTGGACATAAAAGTAGTAGCGGGTGTTATCCTGAAAATCGATGGTCGATTGCAATTGGCAGGTCGTACCGCCCAAGCTGCCGCAAACACTCGCCCGCGAAGCCCAATAATTGACGAGTGCCGCGCCATAATTGCCAGCATCAAAATCCGCCTTACGAATGATGAAGATGTTAAACCAGGTTGCATTCGTCGCCGCGCCAGAAAGTGTCCAATTGGCGGTTGGGCGCAGTGTATTCACATTCGTCAAATTAACTGTAGTAACGGGCGCAGGCGCTGGTGCGTTAAGCGTAAAGTTAAATGGCCCCCGCCAACCGCAGACATCCGCCCGTAGATAAACCACATGCGCCCCATTCCGTAGTCGCACATTTTCATTATTGACAGTCGGCTCAACCGAACACGTCCCTCCGGTACAAGTGCTGGTAGATGGCAGTACGCCGCTGTAATAATAAGGCGTTACCATATTATCCGCCCGGAAAACCGCCACTTCATAATTGCTTACGCCGCTAATTGCGCTCCATGTATAAGCCGGATTCCCCATCGTCGTCGTAATCGTGTTTGTGGGGCCGCTTAATGCGATCACAGGCCTTGTTGCAGGCCGTCCACCCGGACTCGTGATCGTGAAGTTATTGGCATCCGGGTTGCTGAATTGGACGTTAGTGGTGATCGATTCGCAGTCCTGATTAGTTTGGCTCTGCCACTGTTGCAGCGACAATGTTGACCCGCTCGAAACACGGAAAATATTCGGTGATTGTTGGTTATACCAGATATTACTGGCGGAAGTCATCGAACTAACCAGCGTATTCCAGGCATTTCCCGCCATCGTCGCACGAACAACAGGCACACTCGACGATTTACTGATCGTGATGTTGTCTTGCATCAACAAGTTTTGGACTGGGCTGAGGGTGATACGCTGATTCGTTTCAAAATTCGTCACCGTCCGCCCACTATCATTCCCTGTCAGGTAAATTTGGTTACTCTGATTGCCATAGATGATATTGTTGATCAGCGCAACATCACGCGAATTAGAGACAAGCACCCCTGAACTTTGGTTATTAGCGATGATGCTGTTCCGCACTGTGAACGGCCCTTGGCTTGCTTCAAAGTACACCCCATAAGTGGAATTGCTGCACAGAGTACTGTTCTCGATCAGGATATTCTGATTATCCGTATCCAGCCACAGCCCCGGCGCATAATTATTGCAAGCGTTCAAATTGCGATACGTCGCGTTATGGGTACGCAGTTGTTTAATCCCGCCGACTGACCAACCCAAAAAGTTCCCGATAGCGCCGCGCCAATTGTTGCGCTGAACGCGATCATTTTCTGAAAGCAGGTTGATGATGTAATTGCCGCCTAACCCCGTTCCACCATTATCCGCATACGTGTTCCCGCGTGAGATGATGTTGTTAGAACGCCCTATCCCTAGCCCACCTCCGTTATTCCATTGAAAGGTATTATTTTCCAACAGAATACTATTGCTGTAACCAATGTAAACACCGGAATCATCAAATTCGCTGACCGTATGGCGAAATGTCAGCCCCCGCACGATCACATTTTGAGCATTGCCAAGCTGCAATACAGAATCGCGTGCGCCCACTTCCACCAGTTGGCTGTTGATCGCTATGCCTGGGTTCAATTTGATGAAGACGTAGTTCTGGCTCTCATTGACATAAAATGTGCCAGGTGTCAGGTAATTCGTGCTGAGGACTTGCGCCAGCATTTGCCCATTGACGGAAATAATTTCGCGGCGGCGCACAATATCGGCAATCGGCAGGTTAAAACCGCTGCTCGTCCAGCTTGACGGTATAGGCCACAGTCCCCAGTCATAAGACCATGAGTGGGAATAAAGGCCGTTGCCAGCATCCGTCCAACCCGTCCACACATCCGAACCGCTGACGATGACTTGCCCCGGTGTTACCGCTTCAAAAATCACGGGCGCAGCAGTCGTACCGCCGTAGTAGAGTTTTTCTCGGTAAACACCCGACGAAATGAGGATTTTTACGCCAATACCCTGTCGGTTGGCGCTAGTAGCCAGGTCTTCTGCCCGCCCAATCGTCCGCACAGGCTGGCTCGACGTTCCAGAATTCGAGTCGGAGGCATTCGCGTGTGATGGATTCACATAGATCGTCCGTCCCACACTCGCCTCAAGCTGCGTAACATTGATGCCTGTGTTTGCGCCCGTCGCTAGCGTAGCACCCGCGCTGACCGAGCCAGTGATAGTCAGGAAAAGGCCGATCAATAAAGTCAGCACGGTAAGATATTTCATCCGTATACGACGGATAGGCCGATTAAGCCGCATGATGAGTTCTCCATGATATGTGAAGCGATGAATTCGTTTTAACGATGGATGACTAGAGTTATAAATGTTATGAGATACTCAGTCATAATTGGTGAAATAAAGCACTAAGGCTATGGATCAGTCCTATCTTCTCTCTTTTTAACTCAGAAACCTATAAATTTGATGGGTCTATAGTACCGATTAAGACAGAAGTACTACGTACCCTGTATCTAAAGTTAAGTTTTCATTTTATAGATTTAGTTTATGTAATGCGGAAAAAGGTTTTCAACACAAAAATTAGGAAAAAATTGGGAGACGATAGGAGTAATACGTTGTAAACTATTTCCGTAGAGATAAAATGGGTCTATTCACGGATATCACCTGACCCCACCCTATCCATAAATTTGAGCATGAGGGAACGATAGTTAACATGAGTACAGTCATCATCACTGGTTCGGCAGGTCTGATTGGTTCAGAAGCATCGCTTTTTTTCGCCGAACAGGGCTTTAACGTTGTCGGCATTGATAACAACATGCGGAGTGTTTTCTTCGGCGCAGAAGCCTCCACCCAATGGCAGCGGGAACGCCTTCAGGAAAAACTCGCCGCCAAATACACCCACTACGACATCGACATCCGTAATTATGATGCCCTAAAAGAAGTTTTCACCAAATACGCAGGCGACATCGCCCTCATCATCCACACCGCCGCCCAGCCTTCGCACGACTGGGCCGCCCGTGACCCGCACATGGATTTCAGCGTCAACGCCAACGGCACACTCAACGTACTAGAAGCCACCCGTCAGGTCGCACCTAAAGCCGTCTTCATCTTCACCTCCACCAACAAAGTCTATGGCGATACCCCCAACCGCCTCCCGCTGAACGAGCTGGAACTCCGTTGGGAAATTGATCCTTCCCATACCTACAACACCGGCATCCGCGAAGATATGTCCATCGACCAAACCCTGCACAGCTTATTCGGCGCGTCCAAAGTGGCAGCGGATGTCTTGGTGCAGGAATACGGACGTTATTTCGACATTCAGACCGGAATCTTCCGGGGCGGCTGCCTGACGGGGCCGAATCACTCCGGCACCCAGCTTCACGGCTTCTTGGCCTATCTGATGAAATGCGCCGCGACGGGCAGCCCCTACACCGTTTTTGGTTATAAAGGCAAGCAAGTGCGCGACAACATCCACAGCGCCGACCTGATCGCCATGTTCTATGAATTCTTCAAAGCCCCGCGCATCGCCGAAGTTTATAATGCAGGCGGCGGACGCTTTAGCAACTGCTCCATGTTGGAAGCCATCAATTTGTGCCAAGAAATCACCGGACGCGAGATGAACTGGACGTATTCAGAGAACAACCGCGTCGGCGACCATATCTGGTATGTCAGCGATCTCGCCAAATTCGAGTCGCATTACCCCGACTTCAAGCTGAAGTACGATGTCCCCGGCATCCTGGGCGAAATCTACAGCTTCAATAAAGAACGTTGGGTCGAAGCCGTCACCAACTAAAAAACCTGAGTTTTTGGATAAAGCATCACGCCAACCCCACCCCTAAATCCCCTCCCCGTACACAAGGAGAGGACTTCAATACCCGATGTATTCCGTACTTCTCCCCTCTCCAAACATTGGAGAGGGCCGGGGGTGAGGTCAAAAGGCAACCAACCACACATTTGTGATTTAAGGGAGGGAACCCACAATGATCGACAAAGGCAAGAAAAACATCCTCGGCGTAAATATCAATGCGGTGGATTACGAAGCCGCCGCCGCAAAAATCATCGAAGCAGCAAAGGCCAAACGCGGCATGTCCGTTACAGCCTTAGCCGTACATGGCGTGATGACGGGCGTGATGGACGCGACTCAGCGCTATCGGCTCAATACCTTTGATCTGATCGTCCCCGATGGTCAACCTGTCCGTTGGGCGTTGAATGCGCTCCACAAAGCCGCCCTGCCCGACCGTGTTTATGGCCCCACCCTGACGCTCAAAGTCTGCGAAGCCGCCGCCAAAGAAGGGCTGCCCATTTACCTCTATGGCAGCCGTCAGGAAGTCATCGACAAGCTCAAAGTCAACCTGACGCAAAAATTCCCCGGCCTGAAGATCGCTGGATCGCAGCCCTCCCGTTTCCGCCAGACCACCGCCGAAGAAAAAGATCAAATCGCGCATGAAATCCGCGAAAGCGGCGCTGCCATTACGATGGTCGGCCTCGGCTGCCCACGTCAGGAAACATGGGCGTATGAATATCGAGAAGCGCTCGGAATGCCGATTCTGGCAGTCGGCGCGGCCTTCGATTTCCATGCGGGGACGCTGGCGCAAGCTCCTAGCCGGATGCAAAACATGGGCTTGGAATGGCTTTTTCGCCTGATTAAAGAACCGCGTCGTTTGTGGCGACGTTATGTGATTTTGAACCCGCAGTACGTTACGCTTTTGCTTCTGCAAGCCACCAAACTCAAGCGTTTTGACCCAGCCGACACCACCCCACCTACCGCCGAAATGCGCTACGGCTAAGGCAAAAATTCAAGCCACTATTTTGTACATTCCCCCCCAATATTTGGGAGAAAAGTACCCCAATAAAATGTTACAATAAAAGCGATGTTCTAACGACGAGCATCGCTTTTATGTTCATTTTTTGAGGCGAAATAAGGGGAAAAAGTGTCAAAAATCACAGGTTAGAGTTTGCAAACTTTCTTAACAAAAATGTTCTTTTTATTGAACGTTTGTGCTATACTGTGAGTCAAGATAACCCCGGAAAATGAGTATGAAAAATACACGTAAACCCACCCCCCATATCCCTCCTACTGGCCCCGCTATGCAGGAGTGCATGGAGCAAGTTGGCATCCACGCGCAGAAGGTTGTGCGCCAGCGCGATACAGGCCATTACATCGCGGATTTTTATGTGCCAGGTATGCAAACCCCGATTCCGCCATCCGATAATTGGGCGACGGTCATGCAGCAGCGCCTCGCCGGATTAACCGTTATCGACACCAGCGATACCGTTGCTGGGTGGCGCAGTGATAAGCCCGTCATTTGGGCATCCGTCACCTTCGTGCTGAATCAATCTGAACTGCCACAGCCCGCCCCCCGCCCTTCCGGCGCTCGCTGGCTCAATGGATAAAATAACGTGAATTATGGATAACGATGCTTATTCAACCTTCCCCCCGCTTCGTTCCGCTCAACTCCCCATCTCCATTGCAATGGAGACGGGGTTGGGGGGTAAGGTTTGTGAGTTCAAAATTTGAGAAAAAGAGACATATCCGTAGGGGCGAGGCACGCCTCGCCCTTACAAAATCTACCTGATGTTACTTCTGTGGTTCAAAGGGGGATAGCGAATCTTGGCAGCAATGAGGCGGGATGCTGCCACCGAGGGATGATTTTCGGCGGTAGCGGCAGTAATCTCGCTGCCAGCCGCCACCCGTAAAGTCTGAGAAGTTTATTCTACTCGGCGATACTGCCACACCGCGATGGGCATGAAGATCACGAGGATGAGCGCCGTCCATGCCAGCGAACTCACCACCATTTCTGTGGTTGCGCCGCCCTGAAACAAAGCACGTACCGTGTTGGCGATTACGGTGATCGGTTGATTTTCTGCAAACGTCCGCAGCGCCGCTGACATCGTGGCAGGCGGGACGAAAATCGAGCTAGCGAACACCAACGGGAACACAGGTAAAAAGCTGGCGACTTGCGCGGCTTCCGGGTTCTTCACCAACAGACCAATGTTCGCCGCCACCCACGTAAAGGCGTAGCCGAACAGCGTCAGAATAACCATGCCGAGCGCTGCGTTCAACAAGCCATCACCGAAGCGGAAGCCGAGCAGCGTCCCGACACCGATCATCACGAGGCCGGAGAAGACACCGCGTGCGCTGTCCGCAATCGTCCGCCCCATCAGCACCGCTGCCCGCGACATCGGCAGGGAACGGAAGCGATCAATCATGCCTTTAGAAAGATCGTCTGAAAGGCCAACAGCGGTTTGCGATGCGCCGAAGATCATCGTCTGGAGCAGAATACCAGGGAGCAGGTAATTGATGTAATCGCCGCCCGTTTGGATCGCCCCACCGAACACTTGCGAGAACAACACGACAAAGATGATCGGCTGGACGAGTGCGAAGAAGATCAACTGAGGCTGGCGTTGATAATAAATCAGGTTACGCCAAACCATCGTCAATGTATCGGAAATTTCCCACCATATACGGCGTGGGAGTGCGGGACGGGCGGGAAGTTCGACAGTATAGGTTGCGACATTTTGAGCCATTTTATATTTTCCTTATCTAATCTTGCTAGGTGAAGTGTCTTGATGATGCAATAGATTTTTACGCCGCAGAGTCTGTCTTGCCCTTACCTGTGAGCGTAAGGAACACATCATCCAAAGACGGGCGGCGCAGGGTTAAATCTGCAATAGCGATGTTGAGACCATCAAGCGTACGGACAGTTTCGATGAGGCGTTGTGTGCCGTTATCGACAGCAATTTTGATCGTACCTGTTTCGGCGTTCCCTTGTGGCAGGCCGATTTCCGCCAATGTCGCCAGCGCTTGCGGCAGGAATTTCGCGTCCGCGAGGGTAACTTCCACAATATCGCCCGCCAATTGGGATTTCAGTTCGTCTGATGTCCCTTGCGCGATGACTTTCCCACCGTCGATTAAGACGATGCGGTCAGCCAGCACGTCGGCTTCTTCCAGATATTGCGTGGTCAAAAGCAGCGTTGTGCCATCCTGCACCAGTTCGCGGATCAACCCCCATAAATCCTTACGGGTGCGGGGATCAAGGCCAGTGGTCGGCTCATCCAGCAGCAAAACAGGCGGACGCGCCACAATGCTGGCAGCTAAATCAAGGCGGCGGCGCATCCCACCCGAATAGGTTTTTACGGGGCGATCAGCGGCATCTTCTAAGTTAAAACGCGCCAGCAGTTCATTGCCGCGCTGTTTGGCTTCTGAACGGCTGAAGTGATACAACTGCCCGACCATCTGGAGGTTTTCGCGTCCGGTCAACTGTTCGTCAACCGCTGGATACTGTCCGGCGAGGCCGATGATTTCCCGAACCCGTGCCGGATTCTTGAGAACGTTGACACCAGCGATATAAGCACGACCCGAATCGGGCTTTAAAAGTGTGGTCAACATACGCACTAGGGTGGTTTTACCTGCGCCATTCGGCCCCAGCAAGCCCAATACTTTCCCTGTTTCGGCGGTCAGGCTGATGCCATCGACAGCCTTGATCTTTTTATAAGACTTGTAAATATCTTCGACGATAATCGTGTTTGATATACTCATGATCCCTCTCCTTAAACGGATGAATTGCCAAAGTGAATAGAGTTCCGGTGCTTGAAGACAAGATCGCCGGACAGCAAGAAAATGCTTTAAGAAAAAGGATTTAAGTGGAAGTAATGTCTAGCAGGGCGCGATTAGTTGATGTACATCTCTTATACATCTTGTGGGAAGCTAATGTTACTTTTTCTCATCTTCCAATAAATGCGTCGTCCCTGGAATGCAGTTTGGCGCATTGTGTACGTCTTCTGGCTTAAAATGCTCATCATACGGGAAGGTATCGCCACAATTGAGCGCCAGCCGCTTTAAAAAGCTGGCAAAGAGTATGAGTTCTTCTTCAGAAAATCCAGCGGTGAATTGGCGGAAAAATTCTTCCCTCCCCTCCCCCACTTTCTGAAAAAGCGCTTCGCCTTCTTCGGTAATATAGAACTGCTTAACCCGCGCATCCTCCCGGCTTGAACGACGCTCGATTAAGCCGCGCTGTACCAGCCCATCGACAATATTGGTTAAAGTGGGCGAAGTGACCCCCAACCATTCGACCAATTTACGATGCTCAAGCCCGTTCGAGAAATATACGGGTGCGAGTACTTCCATCTGCGCCGAAGTCAGACCAAATTGTGCCAACGATTCATCCTGCACCTTACGCAGGGCAAGCGATGCTCGTTTAAGCATCATTAAGGCATTAGGTCTAATTTCTCTCACTTTATTGTGTAGCTTCCTATTCAATAGCTTCCTACTTATATCATTGAAACGGTCATCATGTCAAGTACTTTGTGAAAATTACCACCCTCTACCTTTGGGTAGTCCCCTTTTAGGGTAGGGAAAAGTTATACCTTAAACGGCTGGATGTGCTTATTAAAGTGACGATGCAGTGCTTCCCAATACGCTTCAATATTGCCCAACAACGCCGCATAAATTGGCTCACGATAATGCGCCAGCGCCGCACCGAAAGCGACGTGCAGCGTCTCACGGGCATCGAAATCTTCTAATAAAGAAGGCATCTCCCCATCTGTGAGATCAAGCCGAATACGCCCCGGTTGTGCGCTGACGTGATAACTTGCTGAATTGGTCTCATAGCCTTCGATGGATAAGGCCAAAAGCTGACGGAATAAAGGCGCATCTACTGCCGCGATCACCCGCAGCGCTTCTAGCCAACTTGTCCCGGCGGTCTTGAGATGCACAAACGGATTGGTATGACGGGCGATGATGGGATAAATGCTAAATTTGTCGCTTCCGCTGTGGATGCTCATTTTATAGGGTCCAAGCTGACGGGCTAAATCGGCATGTTCCTTATAAGACGCTTCAAACACGTCCAAATTACCGATGTAATCCACGCCCTTCTCGAACTCCCCTACAAAGCGTGGCGCAAGCCCTGTAAACGGAATATGCAGCCGCTTCAGTTCCAGCACGATATAGTGATGCTCGGCTAGAGTCGTCACTGTCGCTGTTTCATCCACAGAAATTTCCAAGTCAAACGGCTGCCCATTCATCGTAATGGCGATATATTCCGAAAGCGTCGCGACATGCGCCAATGCTTTGCCATATTTTGCAGCGGCGCGGAGATAATCTAACTCGTCAAAATGAGCATATTCTACATAATGGGCATGATTTGAGTCCGAATCAGTGTTCAAGACTTGCCAATCTAAGGCAGCGACCTTGTTTTCCAACATTGCCCTGTCCGCTGTATTTGCTTCATCATCGACATACGCGCCGGGGTCAAGCGTATAACTGTTATAGCCTGCCGCCGCACATTGATCGATGTCGGCTGTCGTTTTCAGATGATCGGCATCGCAGCCGAATCCTTCGGTATAGCCTGCTTGGATCACGCCCCATGTCGCATCATCCATTACATCATAAGCAGTCCGGTTGGCGCGCTGCATCTCGCGGATGGACTGCTGCGCCAAGACCGGGAACATATCGCCCTCACGGATGGCGCGTAAATGCCCCGGTGTAGCAATCCCTAACCGATCTCCACAGCCGACGGATTTCCGCAGCCCGACAACTTGGGCAGCGCTCCAAGGCAGTTCGCGGCGGATTGCTTCGGCATTTTGATGGTCAAGCGGGCAGTTGAAGCCATCACCGACTTTTTCGCCATGAAAACCCGACGGCAAACTGCCTTCAACCCGTAAATATCGCCCATTTGTTGTTTGGACGATGCCAAATTTTTGATCGCTCATAAAATTTCTTTCGTAGCGCAGGATAAGTTCATTGAAAAAATATCCCTTATATAGATGAGAAACTATAGCCAATTTTTAGGCTTTTGGGGAAAGCAATATCAGGAAACAGATACGGATTTGATTACATCGCGTGAGGGAAAGTTTGCTTGTTGAACTTTTAGACACTGAGGTTTAACCAATCCCTTATATTCTTCTTGGAAGAATCCGTTAGAATTAAGTTGTTGCCTCCTATCCCCCATTTTAGGTGAACCATGTCTCTTGACCAAACACTCGCACGTCTTGGCGATGAAATTGATTCCGAACTACAGACTTTTATCCGGGCGAATGCCCCTTATGTCGCGGATATGGCAGGTTATTTTTTCGGTTGGCTCGACCAAGATTTTCAGCCTATTCAAGACGCAAAAAAAGGCAAACGCCTCCGCCCTATTTTAAGTTTGTTGGTCTGTGAAGCCATCTGTGGCGATTATAAGAAAGCGCTGCCTCTAGCGGTAGCGATTGAACTCGTGCACAACTACAGCCTGATTCATGATGACATCGCAGATCGTGATGAAGAACGGCGTGGCAGGCCAACCGTTTGGAAGTTATGGGGGGATGGAATCGCCATCAATACAGGCAGCGTGTTATATACCCTCGCCTATCAAGTGATTACGACGCTCGCCGCGTCGCCCGAAGTCATCCTGAAAATCCATGCTTTGCTGGTAAAAACTTCGCTGCGCCTTTCTGAAGGGCAGCATTGGGACATCAATTATGAGCGCGATCTCCACGTCAATCAGGCCATGTATTTGAACATGATTGAAGGCAAAACGGCTGCCTTACTTGAATTTTCTACAGAAGCGGCTGCGTTGCTGGCGACTAATATCCTGTCTGTTGTTAATGACTATGGGAAGTTCGGTTTACATTTAGGATTGGCATTTCAGATACGCGATGACTATCTCAGTATCTGGGGCGATACCAAAGCGACAGGTAAACCGCCCTTTAGCGACCTGCGTAACAAGAAGAAAAGCCTGCCGATCACCTATGCGCTTGGGCATTTACAAGGTGCTGCTTTAGAACGTTTTGTCGCGATTTATGCCGATATTGACGCGGATATGACGGATGATGAAATTCAAGAAATCTTGGCGCTGTTAGAAAGCATCGATGCGCCTAAATATACCCGTGACTTAGCTGAAAATCATACCAATGAAGCCTTAAAATGGCTGGATGCCGCCGGGTTGCAAAATCCCGCGCAAGACATGCTGCGGACACTGGCGAACAGCCTCACCGGACGCGCTTCCTAACGGCACGCTACCCAATCAACAAAAAAGAGAGGCGGCTACAATATCGGTAGCCGCCTCTCCTCATTTAATCTGACGAACAACCTGCTTAAGGGTTAGTCGGTACTTCGCCTGTGGCTTCCGGCAGTGGTTCAACCGGAGCAGGGGTTGGCACGACAACTTCCGGCGTGACCTCAACTGGCACGGGTGTCGGCGGCATGACTGTTGCGGGCACTTCAGTCACGACGGGTAACGGTTGAATCGGTGCAGGTGTGGGCGGGATTGGTGTCACTGTCGGTATAATCGCCCCGATCAAAACCTGACCTCCGACCACAATCGCATCAATGCCGACTGGCAGCGCACCCTGCGGCACGATGCGGATGACATGCTGTCCGGCTGAGAGATTAGCGATACTCGCCACTTGCCCGAAGGTCATTTCTGGCGCATAAGCATTCACACCAAGCATCGGCACACCGTCAATTTCGATCACAAACATGCCATACTGCGGGCCAGCCACATAAACAACATCCAGCCCCGTCCCATTAAAGGCCAGCGCTAGACTATCGCCACCTGCGCCGCTGCTGACCATATAGTCTTGTCCAACGGCGAGCGCATCTCCGGCGACTTCGTTCCAACTGCCGGCAAGTGCAACTATGCCATCCTGAACTTCCGCCATCATCGGCACTTCATTGACCGAAAGCGACAGGAAGCTGCGGACGGCTGCCCATTCGCCCGTACCACCTAGACCGATACCGCGTACCGTCCAAGTGTAGGTGCCATACGCGATAGGATCAGGCACTTGAATGCTGCATGTACTTCCGCTGCACAGGGCATTTGCGGGATGATTGATGCCTGTTCCATAGACGACCACATCCGAAGCATTCTTGACTTCGACTTCGTAAGCAGTCGCATACTGAGCCGTATTCCAGCTTAAAGTGGGCCGATTGGTGCTAAACACAACCCCATTGTTAGAAGGCGACAGCAAATTCGGCGCGGATGGCGCAGGCGGCGGCGCGACGCTGACTGTGAAAATTCCATAATCAACGGTTTGCCAGGGGCCAAACCCGGCGGGCGTAGCCGCTTGTATATTCCACCAATAGAGGTTATTAGGCAGCACTAGCCCTGCAATCGTCAGTGAGCAAATACCATTATTGCATAACTTACCTGAACCACGTTCCGCCCGATACCACGTATTATGCAGCGGGACGAGGTTGGTTGTACCCACCCACACGTTATACCATTCCACGTTACTGATGTCGTCCCAAACAAAGGTCGGGGTATCGTCGGTAATCGTCCCACTGGGCGTGTTCAATGTGACCAATCCGGGCAGCGTATTGTTGATGCTAAAGCTGATGCCCGTTACGGTATTCGCCCAATTGCCCAAACCGCCGGGGCCATAGGCTTGTACGTTCCAAGCATAATTTCCATTACCCAGCGTCAGTTCCGGCGTGATGCTGCAAGTGCCTGGATGCGGGGTACAGGTCGGCGTGGCTGCCCAATACCACATCATGTGGCTGGTCGTGAATGCGGGTGTAACCGTGCCAACCCAGACTTGATAGGAAATGGCGTTAACAACGGTATTCCATGTAAAAGTCGGTCTGCCGATGTTGATGGTGCTGTTGAGCGCAGGGATAAAGCCGGCACTTGGCGCAGTCGGCAGGGGCTTATTTAGCGTTTGGTTTTCAAGTACGCCATAACCATTGCTGTAAGGACCACCGACGCTGGGGCCTATCTCGTTTACAGCGTTCACGCCGAAGTTATACACACCATTGGTCAGGACGATCAATGGATTCACGCGACAAACACCTGAACTGCATAGACCATTAGCACCCGTTGTGCGTGGATAATTCTGGAAGAAGGGATAGCCCGCCCAATTCTGCGTACCGATAACCACATTGAATGAGTCGGCATTTGAATCATCCGCCCAACTGATTGTCGGCAAACCCTGATTGTAATTCACCTGAATATTTGTCGGCAGATCGGGCAACAGAACATCGAGGACAAAGGTCTGAGGCCCAGCAAAACCGTTATTGAGTGTGCCGCCTGTGCTGAAGCCACCCGGCCCATAGCTCTGAATCCCTAGCGAATAATCAATATTTTCGCCCAAATCAATCGTTGCTGAAAAATCACAATCCATCCCTGTCGCGCTGCCGCAGGCATCAATGCGTGTCACCCACGAATTGAGGACAGGTGTTAGCGGGTCAGAGCCTGCGACAACCACCACATTGAAAGCTGTGGCATTTTTCTGACTGGTGGTCGAAACCATCCAATTAAAGGTAGGGCGCAACGCATTCAGATTCGTTGTTGGATCTAATGTTGCCAACGCGGGAGGTGCAGCATTCAAGGTGAACGATGTAGGAGGCGACTGGGCAAGGATGCCCCCATCCGCCCAAGCAGTGATAATCCAATTATAGGTACCGTTGAAAAGGCGGTAACTCTGTTGCAAATTCGTAAGTGTTATAGAGCAGAAGTTCCCAGAACAGCGTTCTGCGCCTGAAAGGACTTCGTTAACGACCTGCTGATTATTGGAATCAGTCACATATAGGTAGTAGTAGCTGGCGCCATTTTTCTTGGACCATCTAAAAAGCGGATCGCCATACCCTGTTGTGATCGTACCGAGGGGTTCATACAGTGCCAAATCCGGCAGTGTCACTTGAGTAGAGACATTGGCCGCATTATTACTAGTCGAATATTCGGTTGAGCTTGTTGCGACCACTGCTGAAGCGGAAAAAGTCCCATCATCCATTGCTGTTGTCGCAATAGTCAAACTCCGGGTAGCTCCACCATCCAATGTCCCATAATTACAGACGAACTGTTGATTATTGCGTACACATGCGCCCGGCTGACTGGAGGTAAACGATTCAATTGCAAATGCGTTATTGATCGTTACCGTCAAGCGGCTATTATTGGCAGAATTCGGGGTCAGATTGTTGGCTGTTGCCGTGAAGGTAACTGCATTTCCCAGCGCGACAGGCGAAGGTGTTCGTGTGATACTCGCAGCGAGATCACTGGCTTGGTTGGTCGGCTGGATGTTGGTAATCAGATAAATGTTGTCGTTGTAATCGCACAAGCCATTGCCGTCATAGGGGCCGCAGCCGCCCGCAGGAATATAATCCTGAAGCATAATATAGCTATTGGGGACCAAAACCCCGTTTGGATCGCGCACAGGCCAAAAACGTATGGCGTGGTTCGTGCAACTGCTGATCGGGTCTACGTTTTGGCAAGCATCGCTATTGGCATCCTCACTGGTGACTACAAAAGTGCTGCTGGTAGAATTCAGAGTCATTTCAGTCGGGCCGCTGCCATTCAGTAGAATCGGCATCAATGACTGACCATATAAAGCATCATGCCGGATGGTCGTACCACCAATTCTGATATAAGCCTTAGTATTTTGACAGCAGCCATGATAAGCAGCAAGTTGGCGTACATAGAGAGGACGTGTTGTATCCGCCCGTCGCCATGTAGGGGACAGCACTTCATCGCCGCGTGCGATGTATTCCGAACTCATTGGAAAACCAAAAGTTGTCCCAAAACCAAAAGACTGTGCGATTTGTTGTGTATGAAGTTCGCCGGGGCCTTCATCATACGGCATAAATGCGCCGCGCAGTTGGATGAGGATATTGGGTTCGTTACTGGCAGTCGTGACGATATTGAGAGTCCCATTATAGACTGCGGGTTCATTAAGTGCCGCATCGCCCCGGAAATAAACCTGAATATCGCGGTAGCTGTTGGGGAAAACATTAATAGGTACAGTATCCCCATTTGCGATAAAGAAATGTGCGGGGTCGCTTAGATTTAAGCCCGTAATTTGCAGCGTTTGGGTGCTGCTTTCATTATAAATACGTGCCGTGCCACGATTGTGATAATACAAAGAAGTCCCACCGCGATTGGGGAAAGCCCCTTTAATATGCCCAATCGTCATCCAACGGTTCAGATAATTCATCTGCGACACACCCTGTTGTGCGAGAAGATTCTGCCAGAGAGGATTTTCTACACGAATCTGTCCGCCGATCTGCCCGACTGCGGGGGTCTGTGCTTGCACATTACGGATGATATAGACGACATCATTAAAATCGAAGCTGTAGTTAAAACCACCAACATATTCATCATTGGTGATGATATAGGCATTTGGCACGATACTTCCGTTGCTGGAACGAAGTGGATAAACACGTACCTTATGACGCTCATTCGGATTTGTTACCCAAGTATTGAGCGAATCCTGACTATAGACGACCCGATTGCTAAAATAAGTCCACATCGAATACAGACCAAACGTCGTGGAACCGGGGTTAAAACTGATCGCCCCGGCGCTAGGTGTCGTCGCTGGATATAATGTCTGTGAAGAGCCACTGTTCACTGTAAATACTTGATTCAGCGTTCCAGATGAGCCGACTGGGTACCAACCCACTTTGGCGACAGGAGAGGCTTGGTTGCCGTAAGCGGCTAAGACCTCAATCGTCACATCGCCACTGCCTGCTTTAATAAAGGTCGGCGAGGCGATTTCCATTGCAAAAGGCGCGCCACCTGCTGTTGGCTGTAAGCTGTTAATGATGGTGGAATGGTTCTGATCATCACCTACATTTACAGGGATGGCGAAAGCGTCCAGAATACGCTGCAAAGAAGGCTCATTAATTCCGCCAGTGCCCCGTGTTCCCAAACCACGCAGCTCAATATAATTAACCCCATTGATTCGCACGTTAACGATCTTCACCCCATCACTCGTGGGGTTAAAGGTCACATTGATATTTCGTGATGCACCCGGATTTAACGTAAGTGGTGTTCCAAATGCACTTAATGAAAACATCCCTGCATCATTGCCAAGAAGCGATACACTGTTAATCGTTATCGGTGCGCCGCTGGTATTGGTGAGTACAGAGGTCTGGGAAGTAGTCGCCCCGGTATTTTGAATACGGCTAAAAATTAATAAATTCCTGCTGACTTGAAGGCCGCCTTGCGCTGATGCTGTTCCTGTGAAGATACTTAAACAGAGAATCAGGCTTAGCAAGATGATGACTGCGGCAAGTTGCTTTTGTCGCATTATTGCTCCTATTAAAACTTACACACCCCAGGATGAAGCGTTTGATTTAAAACAAATGCCTCTAACTATATATATAAGCTGATTTCTCACCAAAAGTCAGCCTTTATTCACGTTCTTAGAGAAAAATTCAGAAACAGGGGTGGAATAAACGAGGTAATAGGAGGATTTACATACAATTCTGAAGAAAGTAAATATTTTTATCTAAATTACAACAACCAGATCGCTTCACGCCAAAGGCTGTCCAAACCGCTGTTATTGACTTCATCTTCCAGTTCTGTACGAATCCAATGCCATGCTTCATCGGGGTCAAACTCATTATCCATCTCGACCAAGATGCGTTCCTCATTTTCGATCTCGCGCAAATCCACGACGCAAATTAATGAACGGATAAACTCGACCAAGTACGGTTCGCTCACCGTTAGCCAGAAGGCAAAACGCTCGCCCCATCCATCCAGCGCGTAAGGTTCGCTCATATCAAATTTGGGATCGGTAATGTCTAATTCGTCCACGTTTAGCAGCCTGCGTAGTGTGTATAAATCCTACCGCAATTTTTGTTCGGTAGGCAAGCATTTGCTACAACGGTCATTTTCTATAAATTTGAGAAATACGGGATATTTTACGTAGAGGAGGGTTTAAGCCCTCCCCTACTGGTTTAAAAGATCAGGATGTTATTGAGCTGCTGTTGCTTCAGGGGTCGCTTCCGGTGCAGGCGCAATCGTCGGTTCGGGTGTCGGCTGTGTCGGCTCAATTGGTGCAACGGTTGGTTCAGGAGTCGGCTGTGTCGGATCAATCGGCGCAACGGTTGGCGCAGGTGTGGGCGCGACACTTTGCGTCGTCACCTGACCATCAACCACAATCGCATCAATGCCGACTGAAGCCCCCGCCAGCGGAATGATCCGCAGCGTATGAACACCCGCCGCCAAGTCACCCACTGTCGTCAAATTGTTAAACGTCAGCGCTTCGGAATAGGCATTAATGCCCTGCATCATCACGCCGTCAATTTCGATAGCGAATGTACCGTAGGACGGGCTAGTTACATAGACGAGATTAGCCTGTGTGCCTTCAAACGTCATGGTCAGGACGCTTTCGGTACCCGCAGTGCTGACCAGATAATCCCCTTCAATCGCCTGCTCACTGGCAGCCGTCGTCCACTGTCCATTTTGTGCGATTTTGCCATCGCCGGACTGCACCATCAGCGGGACGGTGTTCATCGAGAGCGCGACAAAAGAGCGCGTTGCCGATATAGTCCCTGCCCCATTGTTATTTCCGGGGATGACGCGCCAGTTATAACTGCCATAAGCGATAGGATTCGGCAGTTGAACCGTGCAGCTTGCAACATCACACACAGGGTTATCGCTGTAGTAGGTCGCGCCATACACCAACCCACCCATCGTATTCGTGATTTCGAGATAATAGCCCAAGCTGTAGTTTACGGTATTCCATGAGAAGGTTGGGCGATTGGTCGTCGTAATCACTGCACTATTAGAGGGTGTGTTCAAAGTAGGTGCGCCCGGTGTTGGGATGCCGACGGTGAAGTCGCCGTAGTCTGAAATATGCGCCTGCCAGGAGCCAATACCTGCCGGAGAAGAGGCTTGGATGTTCCACCAATAATCACCGTTAAGCAGAAGCAGACCCGGCACATTGAGCGAACAGGTGCCGCCATTGCACAGTTTACCCGCGCCGCGTTCCGCCCGATACCATTGAGTGTGCAGCACCGACAAATCCGGTCTGCCAATCCAAATGTTATACCAATCCGCGCTGGGAATATCCGTCCATGTGAAATCGGGCGTGTTGTCAAAGATCGTGCTGTCACCATCCGGCGAACCCACCGTCACCAAGCCGGGGATATTGTTATCAATGACGAAGGGAATACCAACCGTCAAATTGACCCAATTACCTGTGCCGCCGGGGCCATAAGCCTGTACGTTCCACGTCCAATTATTGCCTTCGGGCAAATTCAAATCGGGTGTGATGCTGCATGTCCCCGGATGCGGCGTACAATTCGGCGCTGCCGCCCAGTACCACATCTGATGGCTAACGGTGAAGGTCGGTGTGACCGTGCCTACCCACAATTGATAGGAAACGGCATTCGCAACAGTATCCCAAGTGAAGGTCGGTCTACCTGTTGTGATGGTCGTTGTGGGAGAGAAACCCGCATTCGGCGCAGCGGGAGCGGTGGCGAAATTCAACACGCGGTTTTCAACACCGCCGTAACCGTTGCCATACGTGCCGTCTGCACTCGCGCCGTTGCCATTCACGGCATTGACGGCGAAGTTATACGCGCCATTATTCAACACGACCTGCACTTCTAAACGGCATGTTCCGCCGTTACACAAGCCACCCGCGCCTGTCGTGCGGGGATAATTCTTGAAATGATAGTTTGTTCCCCAATTCAATGCCACGTTGGTGGAGTAATTACCAATATAGACATTAAAGCTGGCGGCGCTTGCCACATCATTCCAGCTAAAGACCGGAGCGCCTTCGGTATAATCGACACTCAGGCCTGTCGGGATAGAAGGCAAAGGTGCGCCAACTATGAAATCTGCTTCATCGGGTCCAGCAATAGGATCGCCTTGATAACCGTTGCCGTAAGGGCCGCCTATTGTAGTCCAACCGCCAGGGCTGGCTGTTTGGATAAAGGCGCTGTACTGTGTCCCGTTGATGAGGTTCAACGGAAGCTGGAACGAACAGCTTGTGCCGGCTAAGCTGCCGCAAGCCGTCGGACGGGTAATCCAGTCATAGTAAGCGAGCGCATTGAAATTACTGCCATTCATCGACCACAACGCCAGCCGGAAAGCCGTCGCGTTGCCGCTGGCTGTCCAATTAATCGTCGGGCGCAGGGTACTCGCGCCAGTCGTACTATCCAGATTAACAAGAGTCGGCGAAGGCGCATTCAACGTAAAGTTGATTGGGCCATAAGACGGCCCCAGAATACCATTATCAAAAGTACGGATGTACCATCGATAAGATTGGTCATATAACCGGGTGGATTCGTGCAACACCGTTGGGTTATAGGAACAGGTTGTCGCATTGCAATAGCCCACTGCGGCAATCGCTTCATTGGCGAACTGCACCCCAGTAGTCGATTCGACATAGAGGTAATAGTAATCTGCACCAACGTGATTCCAGCTATAGGTCGGATCGCCTTGGGTGGTATTGATCGTCGAGTTGTTGGAAGGCGTAAAGGTATTAATCGCCGGATAGCCGACATTAAATACCAAACTGCCACCACCGCCGACATTTCCGAAAGCAGAAGCCACCATATAATAAGTGGTGCCGCCCGTCGCACTGAATGAAAGCGAAGACCGATCCTCCGTACCACTGTCATCATCACATGCCACTTGATTCTGGCTGTTTTCGGTACCTGTATAAACGGCAATTACGGTATCGTAACTACTGCCCTCTGTATTCACGTAAACAGTACGCGAAGTCAGCGGTGTGAACTTATACCAGACCGTTTTTGAGCGTCCGGTGCTTCCACCGCAAATATTGGTTTGGTCAGTTGTATCGGTTGTTGCCGGGATGGTATTTTGTGAGACAGAGAAGGGCATCCCCTGAATGACGGTGGCTGCTGCAAAATCATCATTGGGCGGGGGTACAAGCACCGAGCCGCCAGGATAACGTACCGCCATCCCTGCCCGATCATAAACGCTCAAATGATTGCGTTGACCAATTGTGTTCTGATAGGCTTCATACCCCAGACGCATGACAATTGTATTTTGTCCGTTGGAAGTAAATGAGGTTCGGTTATAGTGCATGACCGAATCAAAGTCATAAGGCGTACCGTAGAGGTTGCTCGCCTCGATATCGAAGTTGCCTTCGTACCCGCTTATAATGTTGGCATAAACGATCTGCACATAAGTGTCGCGGTCAGGGCGTGACTGCTCATGCCACAAACCCAGCGCATGGCCTAATTCATGGGCGATAATGAACTTGATCTCCCAGTTAACCATCGTGATGGTTTGTCCGCCACCTATTCTGCCAACCCAAGAGGAATTGCCGCCACCGTTCACAAAGTAAACATAATCAGCTTGTCCGCTGTAAGGGATAAAATCAATCCCGGCTGAGGCTTCCCATTCCGCCATTGCAGCAACAGCACGGTCACGGTTTTGCTGAGTTACAGTTCCAGCAAACGTATACGGCACGATTCCACCCGGCCAAAGCCCGCCCGTCGTATAGGCACCCTGCGCCCGGAGTTCATAGTAATTTTCCGGCACAATGATGTCGCCCTGAATCACCATAGAGCCTTCAGGGAGACCTTCAAAATATTCCCCAACAGGATACGTCACGGGTTCAGTGGTCGCTTCTGGTGTCGGTTCGATAACGACGATTTCGCCGCCGACATGAACGAGGCCACCATCCGTCACAAGGACGCGTCCATGCCCAATTTCGAGCGCTGCGATACCCGCCACTTGCGGCGCGGCGAAACTCGTCCCCGTCATCACGCTGTAGCCACCGTCGCGCGTCGTCGTTAAAACATCGCGTCCGGGAGCGAGCGTATCAAGCTGAGGGCCGTAGCTGCTAAAACTGCTGCGTTCCAGATTTTGATCGACTGACCCCACCGCAATTACCGGGGCATAAGCCGCCGGATACATGACGGGGCCGCTGTTGTTGCCCGCCGCCGCGATCACGGTCACGCCATGATCGACGGCATAAGTGATGGCATCTTCAAGAATGGTGGAAGCATACGCCCCACCGAGCGAAAGGTTGATAATCTGTGCGCCGTTATCTGCTGCATAAACAATCGCGGCGGCGACATTGCTATATTGCCCGATGCCCTGTGCATTCAGCACACGCAGCGGCATGATACGCGCATTCGGCGCAACGCCAGCGATGCCCTGCCCATTACTGCCGTCTGCCGCGATGATGCCTGCGACGGAACAACCATGCCCGAAGTCGTCTTGCGCGGTGGTGTCGCCGTCTACAAAGTCATAGCCAGCGACGGTACGCTCGGCTAAGTCGGGATGCTCAAGACAAACACCGCTGTCGATGACGGCAACCGTCACCAACGGCGCATCCGCATTTAAATCCGCCCACGCACTCGGCGCACCGATCACAGGCAGCGCCCACTGCTGGTTTTGCATCGGTTCTTCTAAGGCGGTGATGGTGTAATTCGGCTCGGTCTGTGCCACAATCGCAGGCGAGGATAAAGGCGTATCTGCCCGGACGGTGACGCTAATCACAGCACTGTTGAGCGCGGGTAATTCCTGCACGATCACCCCACCAATCGACGTAATATACGCGGCGCGTTCTGCGGTGGTGGCGTTAGGGTTAAATTGCACGACAATTTGATTTGGCACCTGCGCTTGCGGCGGAACGATCTGTACCGGGCTGCCATCCGGCGGCGCGACAATTGGCGCGGGGGCAACGGGTGCAGGTGCATCAATTTTTGTACCGCTGTCCGCAATCATGATGTTCGCTGCGGGTGCATCCGCGACGGCCTGCGGCTGTCCATAAGCCTGCTGTGCCTCCGCGATACGCGCTTCATTCAGGCTGCCACCGAGGGCTTGAATGGCTGGCCCACCTGCATTAGAAGCAGCAACATCTTGTGTTTGCGTTTGCGGCGCGGCTGCCACCACCTGTTCCGCTGTGTTCGACGATTGGCTGGCAGTGACAGCGGCGATTTGTGGTTCTTTGACCAACATCGCAGCGGCTAAAAGCCAGATCAAGCCCACTAATGCCAGTCCGACTGCAAATCCTATACGTTTATGTAAATTTGTCCTCATGGAATCCTCGATAATGTCTTCGATGGAGGTGTATCAGACAATACACCTAGCTTATGACGAACTTCAACTCATATAAAAACCGAAAATGCCCTTTGAAAGATACGGCTATTCAATAAATAAAATTCGTAAACCCTCTAATCCACAGAATATCACGTTATGGGTTTCTCAAGAATCAAATTTTTTTAACTTTTTCAAATTTTGCGTAAATTTGGTAAGAAATTTCTATCTTAGGACTTTCGCTCACGCATTTACCCCACCCCTAAATCCCCTCCCCATTGCATGGAGAGGGGACTTCAAGATGCGTTTTTCTCCCCCTCTCCAAGTATTGG
>Ga0335394_10000268_pt1 | contig 52939 bp, 52 predicted proteins | sample MAT03_FD_205741 | JGI IMG/M metagenome (GOLD analysis project Ga0335394, IMG submission 205741) | Freshwater microbial communities from Lake Fryxell liftoff mats and glacier meltwater in Antarctica - MAT-03 (spades assembly) (version 2) ... | reverse complement strand
GCTTAAGGGCTTTACTCTTTTCTTCGTTGAGGTTATCGTTAGTCATAACTTTTCCTGTATTTGGTTGACTAACTAATCTACATTTAAAGAATTTCTTTTATCAAGTCTTTTTTATGAAATCGCCCTGCTTATGAGATGAATATCTTAAGAGAAGTTTATTTCCTTATTTATTTAATTGTCGACGTAATATCAAGAGCTGATCCATTTCCAGACATTTTACCGTACAAAATCGTTTTATTGTTGAGATCAAATTTCTTAAGGTCTACGACTTTAATAGTCTGATCATCATATGTTTTAAAGTAATATTTTAAGTTTTTGGGGTCTCTTACACAAGTCATCAAGGTCTCATCCCTGTATATGATGCCGCCTGATTCTTCACGTATAGAGCCTACAGGAATATCAAATTGGTTGAGGAGATGGAATGCTTGGTTTACGGCAATTTCACTTGTTTCAGCTGGTGTAGCAGTAACTGAAAAAATGGCAGCTCTTACAAAACGAGAGGGTGGAGTAAAGTCACCCGGCATTCCAACCATCCCTGACCCCATTCCAAAACTTTTAAGTTCTAAACCATTAAGGTTTAATGGTTTTGCGTTGAAAGTTGATAAATTAATATAGTTTCGTAAATTAAGCATATGCCAATCAAACTGGGGGGAATTTGTGAGAACACCAAGTGGGTTTTCATGGGCAATTAACTGACCATCAATTGGTTCTATCACGATACTTTTTCCGCTAGCGTCATAAACAATATAATGAAATGGAGGTGACTCATCTCCCCAGCCTTTCAAGATAGTTGGGACTATGTTTATGGTTTTAAGAGCTGATTTAACCTCTTCAACAGTTTTAAACTGGCTTAAGATCCAATTGGGGAAGTCGGCAGGGGAAAGACTCATTTCAGCGTTTTTGCTTGTGGCCTCACTATAGCCTGCAAATCCCGGAAAAAAGAATGTACCTACGCTTAAGGCCTTTTCATTCATTCCGTCTAATATTGCCGGATTATCAAAAGCTATTGTACCAACAATGCCATATTTGGATTGATATGTCAGCCCTAAGCCGTTTGGGGTTGTTGCTTTAAATTCATAATTTCTTGGGACAATGGCAATTGCTGTATCGACTTGTATGCCAAATTCTAAAGTACGGCCATGCACAAAACTTTTATCTTTTGCAGTAAGCATTAATCCTGTGCAGGCAAATAATTGTTCAGAATCAAAAGCCCCAAAACAAAGAATTAAAATAAAGATCATACGTGATAATTGAATCATAAAGAACCTCCCCTTTTATAAGTTCTTTCTATCAAAATAATAAGTTTACAACTAGACAAATTTTTTTTTCCCCTATGTATTTAAAACAAGGCGTAGAGAAGGGTAAAATGGGTATTTTTGATCAAAATCAACAGCGGGTTAATCGCTGCGGTGGCTACAGACGATGGATGATTGCCCTATGTATCGCTCTTGTTGAATTTTTTATAATCAACTTAAAACAGAAGCGCAGCTTGCAGGGGTCTTGGGCCATGAAAAGGGGCATGTGATCGAACGACTGACTGCGCAGCAAATGGCTAAAAGTCAATTAGGACAATATTTAGTAACGACAATCTCAACAGGTGCAAGCGACGGATCAAACAATAACTCAAGTGTAGCTATAGCTCCCATATTGAATAAGATGTTCAACTTCGCTATAGTAGAGGTGATGAATCAGCAGCAGATATTTGGGGATTAAAATTGTTGGAAAAGGCAAATTTAGATCCAAGATCGATGATCAATGTAATGAAAATATTAAAAGAGGCCTAAAAAAAAAAGTTTTTCAGCGGTTGAAATGTTTCAAACTCACCCAAATCCTGATCTTCGTATTCAACAGATAGATGCTTATTTAAGAGAGCATCCAAAAGCTAAGGATCTAACGGAAGGAGGTAGTCTTAGCGCTATCCAGTCGACCTATTCTTTTTGATGTCTTCGACTTTAATAATTCTCGGACCGCTTGGCTCTTGTATATTAATAGCTATCATTTTTACCCCCTTTATTTAAATTCGTCCTATTTCTAACTTGTAAATGATTTTTTTAAAAAATAAAATGATTTTTTTTATTGCGAATGAATTTGCAATTAAGTTAAAGTTCTTTTAAGTTTTCGAAAAAAAATAAAAGGAATTAAAATGAACACCTCTTCCGTAAAGTCTACAGCATTTGAATATCTCGAATCTTTAACAAAGATATGCAACAAATGCAGTGAAAAAATTGTTCCGACAATAAAAAAAGTTTCCGCATTAGCTTTTGCAATTTTGGGAGCATTTTCAGCTTTTACAAGTCCTAAAATTTTTACTGCTTTTTTTGTAGTTGGAGCCTTTCTTGGAGTTTGTTCCTATTTTAATAATAAAAATATTAGCGCAAAGAGCCATAAGCATGGATCTTCTGCTTGCGTTGATGGCTTTTTAAGTGAAATATCAAGTGTTAAACTTCCGGCGACAGTGCTTATTGTGGCTAATTTCTTTATTACATTGTGCCATGTTGACCATCATGCAAATGTTTACGTCCCAGTAACTGGACTCTATTGTGGTGCTTTTTTTGGTAAGAATATTACGGAGTGGCTTGATCCAAGTAAAATTAAGTAAAAGAATATCATTTGTGATTTTTTAAATTAAGCAAAAATATTTAAATTAAAAAATCACAAATGAATGTGCTTGCACGAGCACTTTCTGCTAGATTTTTCCAAGCAATAATAGAATTAGTACAATAATTAAAATTGTCCCTAATACTCCACTTGGTCCATATCCCCAACTTGCACTATACGGCCAGCTTGGAATAGCACCCACTAGCAGCAAAATCAAAATAATTAATAAAATAGTCCCTAACATGATAAACTCCTCGTTAGTTTATTTGATAACACTAAACTTAGGTATTTATTTTATCATGATATTTTGTCAACTTCTTTATGTTAAGGCTCAAAATCTTTTTGTTTAAACCTTAATTTAGTAGAACATTAATATTTAAGGCATCATGATGGCTTGACGCATTTCATCAAGGAGTCTGCCGGAAGCTGCAGGGTCTGCTCTTATGGAATCAGAAACTTCCCATTTTTTGTTGATTTTTCCACTTTTAAGAAAAAAAATATGATCAGAAAGAGAGAGTGCGTCTCTAAAATCGTGAGTGACCATCAACATCGTGCTGTTTTGTTTTTTTTTAATCTGCCTCAATAAACAATACATATGCTCTCTTAGCGCTACATCGAGTGAACCAAATGGTTCATCAAGAAGCAAGATAGGTCTTTGCTGTAAAAGAGCACGCGCTAATGAAACCCGTTGCTTCATTCCGCATGAGAGCTCGTGCGGAAACATATCTGCACAGTGTGTTAAATTCATTTCAGATAAAAGAAATTTGGCTTTTTCCATTAGCTTCGTGCAAAATTTCGGTTTTTTTCCAAATTCCGCAAGAAGTATTAAATTACTTAAGATGTTACGCCATGGCAAAAGCATATCTTCCTGCATCATGCAGGCAATATTTTGATGGCCTGAAGTTGAGAGGTCCTCTCCAATTTTTAAAGTCCCGGAATATCTTTGAAGAAGACCTGTAAGCAATTTAAATATGGTGGTTTTCCCAGAACCTGATGCTCCTATAAGAGAGCCGATTTCACCTTTTTTTAATGAAAAGGATACATCGTGTAAAATCTCTCTTTGGCCATATTTAAATTGAATCTTATCTAAAACCAGCATTTATTGTTGAACATGTAAAATGTTTAAAGCCTCATCATCAGTCAAAATGTGATTAAAATACTTATATTGGATTTCAGCGATATTTTTTTGATAATTTTTAACTTTTTCATCCAAAAATCCATAACGAAGACCAATAAAAGGCACTTCTAGATCTTCGCAAATTTCTTCGATTTCACGGATATGGGTCGCTTTATCATTAATAAAAACCACATGGCTTGGTGTATAGCCTATTTGATTTAAAAATTTAAAAAAAGCATTTCCTTTATGAGAAGCTGCGGTAAATAAGATACCCTCGTGGAACAAAACACCTCTTCCAGAGTTTATAAAGAATTGATCTATTTCTGAAATAGTTGCCTTTGTTAAATCAATTTTAAGAGTTTTAAGCTGGTTGCTTGTACATTGTGAAACTTCAAGGCTTCTTGTTGTTAGCCCAATCATTTTAAAGCCTTCAGCTTGAAGATTACGGATAACTTTATCTGTTCCTTCTTCAACAATTTTGACTTTTGTCAAAAATTGAATAGAATGCCACTCTGCTAAAACTCGTGTAAGAGCACAATTTAAAAGCATACCACTTTCAAGATAAGATTCAAGTTGATGATAAAACCATTGGTCACTTCCAAGTTGCTGCGCAGTTTCTAAAAGTGTATTGTCAATATCAAATACAATAAGTGTCTCAGGTTTTAAATATCGATGAATTTCACTCATATTTGTAATTTCAATAGTCTCACTTTGTAGATGAGTTGAGACTGATAGAGCGCATAATAAAATGATAAAATTTCGTTTTAAAAAATTCATAAATTTCCCTTCTATTTAAATTATTTTTTTACACTTTAAGTACAGAGATTAGCACTGAATGTTTTTTTAAATTTTTTAACATACAAAAAAATTAAATGCAATCGTCAATAAAAAAAAGAAAAAATGAAACTTTAGAACATTTCGGGCCAAAACTTTTTTTGCAAAACTTTAGATTACAATCTTGGTAAAGATTTATAAAATATAAAGCAAGTTTTTAGCGATTGCCAAGAATTACTGTTTAGTTTTAAAATTTTGTAGAAATTATGGAGATAAAAAGTGGAAAAAAGAGAGACTTCCCAAAAGGGAAGTATTATTTCAGCAATGTTTCTTGTTGCAGGAACTTGCATCGGCGGCGGTATGCTAGCCCTACCGGTAGCAACAGGGGTTAACGGGTTGGTTCCATCTATTGCTGTGATGTTTATTTGTTATCTTGCTATGACATCAACAGCCCTTTTGCTTTTAGAAGCAAGTTTATGGATGAAAGATGAAGTGCACGTTAATACAATGGCAACTAGATTGCTTGGTAATTGGATCAGAATCGTGGTATGGTTTCTTTTTTTATTTATCAGCTATGCCTCAATTGTTGCCTATACAGCTGGTGCAGGCCTTCAAATTGCTTCTTTTTTTGAGCAGTATATAGGTGTTTTGATTACTAAGGATCTCGGAGCATTTATTTTTATTTTGATCTTTGGAAGTGTATTTTATGCAGGCAGTATTCTTGTAGGACGGATAAACTCAATTTTATTTATCGGAATGCTCATTGCCTATTTTGGAATTGTTCTCATGGGAGTTGATGAAATCAAGCCAACACTACTCTTAAGACGTCAATGGTCAGGAAGCTTAATGGCTTTACCCCTACTACTTACTGCTTTTAGCTTTCAAACCATGGTGCCAAGTTTAACTCCCTATTTAAAAAGAGATCCTAAAGCTTTAAAATTAGCTATTGTTGGCGGTACTACTCTTGCATTTATTATCTATTTGATTTGGCAACTCGTTATTTTAGGGATTATTCCTTTAAATGGAGCAAGCGGATTAAAAGAGGCATTAATAAGGGGAGAGCCTGCTACTCAGTTTTTAAGAAATCATGTTGAAGGAAAATGGCTTGTCCCTTTTGCAGAATTTTTTGCATTTTTTGCAATAGCGACATCTTTTATCGGGATAGCTCTTGGGCTTTTTGATTTTCTTTCTGATGGTTTAAAAATCAAGAAACAAGGATACGGGAAGGTTTTTTTAACTCTATTAGTAGTAATACCTACTTTGATCATTGCTATAAAATTTGAAAGAATTTTTTTACTCGCTCTTGAATCAACAGGTGGATATGGGGATACAATCTTAAACGGCTTGATTCCTGTCTCAATGGTCTGGATCGGGCGGTATCGTTTGGGTTACAAAGATGGAATTGCACTACCTGGGGGTAAACCTCTACTCGTGCTGATCTTTTGTTTCTTTTTTGCGGCCTTAATGATGGAAATTCTTTCACATTCAGGACAAATTACTTCAATTTATAAAATCTATGATGTTTTTCAACCGAAATAGGAGGTTAAAATGGGATTAATAATAGCGTGCCGTGCGTTTCTTAAGGCATTAAAAGAGCCAAAAAAAGCGAAGGAATTTCTTGAGGAACAACCAAAAGAATTAGAGCTTCATGATTTAGCTCACCTTCGTCTTTTAGCCATTTTACAACAATCGGGCAGACTCATCGACTTTTTTAAAGAAGATATTACTAGTTTTACTGATATCCAAGTTGGCGGAGCTGTCAGGCAAATACATGCAGATTGCGCAAAAAGTCTCGAAGAATTTGTCACGATAAGACCTGTTAGAGAAGAAAATGAAGGCGCTATCATAAGAGTTGAAAAAGGATATGATCCGTCTCTTATTAAAGTTGTAGGAAAGATAAGCGGTGAACCTCCATTTTCTGGAGTGTTGATTCATAAAGGCTGGAAAGCTCACAAAAAATCTCTACCTAAAAAAATTGGAAAACTAACAAATGAAGTTATTTATCCTGCAGAAGTGGAAATAAAATAAGATGAAAAAAACAATTATCGGGATAGATCTTGGAACAACAAATTGTACAATGGCTTATTGCATAAACTATGCGGATGCAAAAGAAATTGAACAATTTAAAATCTCTCAAGTCATTAAAGCAAATGTTCAAGATGATCAATATTTATTACCTTCATTTATTTACTTTCCGCTCCCTGAAGAAATTGATGCCAAAATGGCGGCAATTGAATGGGATCTATCTGCAAATCAGTCGGTTGGTTTATTTGCAAGAGAGCGCGGCTTGGAATTGCCTCAGCGTGTGATTAGTTCTGCGAAGTCATGGCTTGTGTTTTCGGGTGTAGATAGAAGAAATCCATTTTTACCGCTACATTCAGAAGATAAAACAATTCTTTTAAGCCCTCTAGAGGCTTGTGCCTCGATTTTAAAACATTTGAGCGCTGCTTGGGATTATAAAATGGTTGAAAGCCCATTTAATGAAGCTGAAATCTTAATCACGGTGCCAGCTTCATTTGATCCTAGCGCAAGAGCTCTTGTGCAAGAAGCTGCAAAACTTGCAGGTTATCCTGAAATTATTCTTTTGGAAGAACCGCAAGCAGCTTTTTATGCATGGCTTCATAAAAAACAAAATAATTGGCGTAACATTCTTAAAGTAGATGATTCTGTTTTAGTTGTAGATATTGGAGGGGGCACAACTGATTTTAGCCTGATTTCTGTAGAAAATGACGAGGGCGATTTGAGTCTAAAACGTCTTGGCTGTGGAGATCATTTACTTCTTGGCGGAGATAACATTGATTTAAGTTTAGCTTATTTTGCCAGAATCAAATTAGAAGAGGCTGGTCACATAATTGATGAGAAGCAACTTCAGTCATTAACGTATGTTTGCAGGCAAGCAAAAGAGAAATTACTTTCAAACGAACCTCCAAAAAGTGTTGATATTACAATCTTGGGTAAGGGAAGCTCCCTAATTGGTGGGTCTCTTAAAACAAAAATAACTTTAGATGAAATACTTAGTTTAGTTGTTGATGGATTTATTCCTCTTGTCGATATGGAAAATCAATCTTCTGAGCATACATCCACAGGACTTAGTCAAATTGGGCTGCCGTTTGCAGAAGATCCGCGGATTTCATGCCAGTTGGCCAAGTTTTTATCTAAGCAACAAAATGGTGAATTTTTACTGCCAACAGCTATTCTCTTTAATGGTGGGACATTAAAAGCATCAGCACTACAGGCTCGATTGGTAGAGCTTTTAAATAACTGGGCAAAAAAATTAAATAAAGAGCCTATCAAAGTTTTAGAGGATCCCGATTTTGATTATGCGGTCAGCTTAGGAGCTGTTTTTTATGGTCTTAGCCGTAAAGGCGAGGCTATACGCATTAAAAGCGGAACATCAAGAAGCTATTACATCGGGGTTGAAGATTCAGGGCCTGCAGTTCCAGGAATTCCGAAAGGTTTAAAAGCTGTTTGTGTAGTTCCCTTTGGAATGGAAGAGGGGAGCGAATCATTAAGTCTAGCCCAAGAATTTGCTTTATCTGTTGGGCAGCCTGCTACGTTTCGTTTTTTTAGCTTGAGCTCCCAAGTTTTGAGTAATGGGGAATCGCCGATTGTCGGGACTGTAGTAAAAAATTTAAGCAAAGAGCTTGTCGAATTAGATGCCATCGAAACATTTTTAGAAAAAAATGAATCTGATGGTAAATTAGTGCGTGTTAAACTAAACGCAAAAGTCACCGAGCTTGGATTTTTGGAGTTGTGGTGTGTCTCAAATGATGAGCGTAAGTGGAAGCTTGAGTTTAACGTCCGTTCGTAATTCGCTTAAAAATTTGTAGCGTAGGCTTTAGAGCTAATTCGGTAATTCGAAAAGGCGGTCTTTTGGATCTTTTTCACTTGCATTCAGAAAAACATAAAAAGTTAATACAAAGGCATTTAACGTTTTTATGTTTTTTGAATTCAATAAAAAATCTCTCAAAACTCCACTTTTTTCGAATTACCGAATTAGCTCTTTAGCCTGGGTTTCGTTTTTTAGGGATTTATCCCTTAAGTGTATAATAAATATGCTTAAATCAAGCAAGCTTAATCGCTAAAATTCTTCATTGATAAATTTCTCAAAAACTAAGCTCAGAATAAATTCTAAGATCGTTTTTTAAGGGCTTCTTGCTCAGGGTTTATTAGGTTAGCTTTTTTTAATTTCTATGGTTTTTACAGCTTTTGCTTGGTATTCTATATTATTCAATTTTTCAAGGATGGTAACTTTAATAGCTTCATTTTCTTCCTCACTAAATCTTGCAATATGTTTAGAATGTACCCTGATAAAGACTTTATTATGCCATTCACTTTTTTCTTTCAAAAGGTCTCTTGCAAGAAAAGCATGAGATGAAATCATTCCGTCAACTTTATATTTTTTTTTAATTGTAGGTGTAAAATTTTTTTTTGTATTTTGTATAATAATTTCAAGAATATTTCAACTTCAAGACGCCTCTATCTTGTGTTGTATCTCCCTCGCTACATTCAACAACCGGATAATTAAAGAAGAGATAACTAGCATTTAAATGCTCTATTCTATCATGAACTTCAGATGTACCCGCGTACCCTTCATAAATAACACCATTAGAATTTAAAAAAAGTATCTAGTAACCTTCATTATCAGCATTGCCAATTAAAAAAGTAACTATTTTGTTACCATTAACAGTTATAATTATTTTTTTTAGAAACGTAATCATTTTCTGAATTTTATTAACAAGATCATTTATTACGCTATTGTTGTAGTATTGATAAGATATAATTGCAACATTTTCTCCAAAAAATTTGTTTATTTTATTTAAAATAGTAGAGTCTTAACATTAATTGAGATTTTCAACGGGAATTAGTCATAATATCTGTTATTAAAAAATATTTAATTTATCAAAATCTGTAAAGTTCTATATTCAAAATCAATTTTTTTATAAATTGTTAACAAATTTGGAATCATAAAATAATAATTTTAAATTATTTGAAGGTTTTTTATTTTAAATTGTAAAATAACTTAATTAAATCTTAATAATAATATATTATAATAAAACTATATTTAAAAAAAGGATTTTAAATGAATAATTTTTATATTGGAAAGTTAGTAGCTCAAGAGCCTAAATTTAACGATTTGATACTGAAAACTGAGGGAAATAATAGTAAGTGGGGTAGGCTTGTTTGCCAATGGAATGAAGATAAAGGTTTACACCATAAATACGCTACTTTGGTTAATTTAAATACAGGTGATATTTATCTGGATTGCTCCAAGAAAAAAATATATGCAAAATTTATCCTTCATACACTTTTAAGACCATTTAATATTATTTTCAAAACTGTCTATCACGTAAGCGTTCCAATTTCTATTCCTCATATTATTTACAAAACTTGTGTAAAAGGTAGAAAAAATGAAAGTAGCGGAGGGGAAATTGCTAAAAACTGCTTTAAAAATTCATTTAATTCGCTGGCTGATATTATACGTACGCCTGTATACGGAGTTGCAATGACTATAGTTAGTATTGCAGCTTTAATCATTGGTCCACTTGCTCCAAAAGTATTGTACGATCTAAGAGAATCAATAGGAATGCTTGTTCAATCGTTACATAGATCAGATAAATTTGTTGACGATCTTTTTGGTTGTTTTCAACCAATTAAAAATCTTAAAACTATTAATAAAGATAATAAAAAACATTCAGATACAATATATTCAAAAAACTCAGATCATATCAAAGGAACAAATAATTTTGCGAGGTCGCAAGTTAAATTTAGACGAGAGCATTGGGCAATTTTTAATCAGACATTTGGTAAATTAGATCCTAATGTAACTTATATAAGTCCAAGTTTTGACAGTGTAATTAAACAAGTAAACATTGACCTTGGTTAAGTAGTCTTCAAGTCTTTGATTATTTTATACTGAAGTAAGGAGTCTTAAAGCTTCTTGCTTCATTTTAAGGTGGATGCTATAGAGTCCGTTTGCTCTATTTTGGCTTAAAGAGCTACTAATGCCGAGTTCTTCAAGACAATTTGGGGGACACTTCAGAATAGTCTCTGCTGATTCATTGGAATAGATAGAAATGAGAAGAGCACAAAGTCCAAGCGAAATTAGAGCATCAGAGTCGGCCTCAAAAAAAACTTTGTCATTTTCCAAAAAACCACGTAAATACATGACACTTTGGCAACCTTTCACTAAGTTTGCTTCAGTTTTATAAGAAATATCCATTTTTGGCAACTGACGACCTAGATCAATAATTTTGTGATACTTTTCGTTAGAATCTTTAAAATTTGTAAATAAATTTTTTAATTTTTCCTGTTTTTCCAAGCATGATTCGTACATCAATAACCTTAATATTAAATAAGCAATTCAACATTCTACCTCATTTTTTAAATTTGATAAAGAATATAAATTTCGTTAACAAAAAATTTCGCTTGACAACTTACGAAAATATGTTAAAGTTTTATATTAAACCTATTTTGGGTTCAATTTTTTACAATCAAACGATAGAATATGGCAAAAGAAGATACATTAGAACTAGATGGCTCTGTTGAAGAGTTGCTACCAAATATGACATTTCGCGTTAAACTGCAAAATGGAATGGTGTTGATAGCGCATCTTTGTGGAAAGATGCGAATGAAAAATATTCGTGTTTTAGTAGGGGATACAGTGACAGTTGAAATGTCACCGTACGACCTATCCAAAGGGCGAATTACATTTCGAAAACGATAATATTCATCAAAAAAAACAAAAGTAGTTGCGTTTTTTTTATGGATCTTATAGACTAACAAGCTTTCGAGTTGGATAACTATTTTTAATTAAAGTAGCTTGCCCAGATGGCTCAGTGGTAGAGTACTTGCATGGTAAGCAAGTGGTCGTAGGTTCGATTCCTATTCTGGGCAGAAAGAAAAAATTTAAAAACTAAAACAAAAAGCAAGTAATTGACAGGTTTAAAATCTGTCATATAACTGAAGCCAAACGGAGAGTGCAAAATGGCAAAAGAAGCATATAAGCGTAACAAGCCTCATGTCAACATCGGGACCATTGGCCACGTTGACCATGGTAAAACTACTTTAACAGCAGCAATTACAAAAACTCTAGCGGAAGCTGGTGGAGCTAAATTTAGAGACTACGCGTCTATTGATAATACACCAGAAGAAAAAGCGCGTGGAATTACAATTAACTCCTCACACGTTGAGTATGAAACTGCAGCACGTCACTACGCACACGTAGATTGCCCAGGTCACGCCGATTACATCAAAAACATGATTACTGGTGCCGCTCAAATGGACGGTGCTATTCTTGTTGTTGCTGCTACAGACGGTGCTATGCCGCAAACACGTGAGCATATTCTTCTAGCTCACCAAATGCAAGTACCTAAAATCGTTGTGTTCCTAAACAAGTGCGATATGCTTGCAGAATCAGATCAAGAACTTCTTGACCTGGTTGAAATGGAATTACATGAACTTCTAGAAGCTAAGGGCTACAAAGATTGCAAAATCATACGTGGTTCAGCCCTTAAAGCTCTTGAAGGCGATCCAAAATGGAAAGAAAGCATTAACTTGCTAATGACGACTGTTGATGAAGAGATCCCAACACCAGTACGCGAAGTTGACAAGCCTTTTCTAATGCCAATTGAAGACGTATTCTCTATCTCAGGTCGTGGTACTGTTGCAACAGGCCGTTGTGAGCGTGGTGTTGTAAAAATCAACGATAAGTTACAGTTAGTTGGATTACATCCTACAAAAGATACGACTGCAACAGGTCTTGAAATGTTTAACAAGTCTATGGATGAAGCACGTGCTGGTGAAAACGTTGGTATCTTGTTACGTGGTATTGACAAAGGAATGATCGAGCGTGGTATGGTTCTTGCAGCTCCTGGTACTTGCACACCGCATACAGACTTTAGTGGTCCTGTTTACGTGTTGACAAAAGAAGAAGGCGGACGTCATAAGCCATTCTTTACTGGATACCGTCCACAGTTTTACTTTAGAACAACAGACGTAACAGGATCAGTAGAATTACCTGCTGGTGTTGAAATGGTTATGCCTGGTGATAACGTTGTGATTACTGTTAAGTTGATCAACGCAATTGCTATGGAAGTTGGAATGCGCTTTGCGATTCGTGAAGGTGGCCGTACTATCGGTGCTGGTACAGTTTCAGAAATCACAAAATAATTTGTTTCATGATTCCAAAGAGTGCAAAGTAATTTGCATTCTTTGGAGTATATTCAAATTTGAAGCGTTACAGTAAAATAAAGGGTGTGTAGCTCAGTTGGTAGAGCAGCGGTCTCCAAAGCCGCCGGTCGGGGGTTCGAACCCCTCCGCACTCGTTTGGCAAGATTTGAATCAGTGTGTACCCTATAATGAGGTGTAAACGTGGCAGTGGAATTAAAGACAATGGAAATAAAAAAAACACAACAGTTAATTTCTGAAGTCTCCAAAGAAGTCAAGGAAATTCCTAATAATAGTCGGACGACAAATAGTCGTAAGATCGGGGATTTTCTTGCCGACGTTAAGGGTGAACTATCAAAAATTAGTTGGACAACAACAGATGAACTCAGGACTTATACAAAAATAGTCATCGGAGCAACATTTTGCTTTGGCATGGGTGTGTATGTGACAGATCTCATGATTCAATTATTTTTAGGTACACTAGAATCTACAATCCGCTTGATTGGAGGTTAACATCATGCATAAATGGTACGTCTTACAAGTGTATTCTGCTCAAGAAAAAAAAGTAAAACAGGCACTTGAAGAATATAAAGACTTAAAAGGAATGAGCGATTTGCTAGAGCAAGTCTTACTTCCTATTGAAAATGTTTCAGAAGTTAAACGAGGTCAACAAAAGGTTGTTGAAAAACGTCTTTGGCCGGGTTACTTACTCATTAAAATGAATCTAACGGATGAATCTTGGCACTATGTTAAAGCAACTCCTGGAGTCATAGAATTTTTAGGTGGCGATAAGCCAACAGCTTTGTCAGATAGAGAAGTAGATGAAATTCTTCGTGATCTTCAAGACAAAAAGCAAAAAGTTATTCAAAAACACAAATTTGATGTTGGCGATCGTGTTAAAATTACAGATGGAGTTTTTGTTAACTTCGTTGGTACAGTTCAAGAAGTCTTCCACGATAAGGGAAGACTTAGTGTGTTAGTTTCTATTTTTGGACGAGAAACTCGTGTAGATGATCTGGAGTTTGTCCAAGTTGAAGAAATCACAGATGAAGCAGAAGCTACATAAGCCTCTGGACTTCACGTAAAAATTAGATCCATTAAAAGAGAGATCTTAGGAAAAATATGGCAAAAGTAGTCACAAAAATAATCAAACTGCAAATTCCTGCAGGAAAAGCTAACCCAGCGCCACCGATAGGTCCGGCACTCGGCGGTGCAGGTGTCAATATTATGGCATTCTGTAAGGAATTTAATGCAAAGACTCAAGGTACACCAGGGAAAATATTTCCTGTAGTTATCACCGTCTATAAAGATAAAACATTTTCGATAGAATATAAAGAGCCCCCAGTTGCAGAAATGTTAAAAGAAGCAACAAAGATCGAAAAAGGCTCTGCTGTGCCAAACCGCGATAAAGTTGGCAAAATTACTAGAGCTCAAGCAATTGAAATTGCAAAAAATAAAATGCAAGATATGAATGCTAGAGATTTAGAAAAGGCTGCTAACAGTGTCCTTGGAACAGCGCGCTCAATGGGCATAGAACTCGTAAACTGAGATAGAGAAGTAAAAAAATATGGGTCAACAACACAATAAAAGAACTCGGGAGATAGCTAAGACACTTAATGCACTAAAAATGCATAGTGTTGAGGATGCTATCGATATTTTAAAGAAATGGCCGTCTGTCAAATTTGATCAGTCGGTTGATATTTCTTTAAAAATGGGCGTTGACCCCCGTAAATCAGATCAGCACGTACGGGGCACTGTATCATTACCGAATGGTACAGGTAAGCAGATGAAAATTCTTGTTTTTGCAAAAGGCGAGAAAATTGAAGAAGCTTTAGCTGCCGGAGCTGACTATGCGGGTCACGAAGAATTATTTGAAAAAATCAATGGTGGATGGACAGATTTTGATGCTGTCGTTTCAACTCCTGATATGATGAGAGAAGTTGGTAAATTAGGTAAAGTATTGGGTCCAAGAGGATTAATGCCTACTCCAAAAGCCGGAACTGTAACTACTGATGTAGCCAAGGCAATTCAAGAGCTTAAAGGTGGTAAAATCGAATTTAAGCTTGACCGTCATGGCGTCATTAATAATGGTGTTGGAAAAGTATCATTTAATGATGAAATGTTAATCGAAAACATTAAATCTTTTGTACAAGCTGTAAGTCGCGCAAGACCTGCATCTGCAAAAGGAAATTTCATGAGATCGATGGTGTTATCATCAACAATGGGACCCGGCGTGAAAATCGATCTGCGCCCATTAAATCTACAATAATAAGGAGTGATCTATGAGACAAGAAAAGCAACTCCTTTTAGATGAGATTAAAGGACAGATTACTCAAAACAGTACGTTCTTAATTATGCGGAATCTCGGTCTTGGAGCTAATACAGCAAATAGTTTCCGTGATGATTTAGCAAAATTAGGCGGGTCTGTAGAGATCGTGCGTAAGCGTATTATGATTAAAGCAGCAAAATCTGCAGGCATTGATTTAGATGTCAGTGCTCTAACCGGTCATATCGGTTTGATTTTTGCTGGAAATGATCCTCTTGAGACACTTAAAGAGGCGTTTAAATTTAGTCAGAGTGGCAAAAAAACGATCGAAATTGTAGGTGGCCAGTTTGAAGGCAAACTGCATACTGCAGAACAGATGGAATTACTGTCTAAGTTGCCGAATTTGGATGGAATGCGTTCAGAGCTGCTTAGCGTTCTTGAAGCTCCATTAGCACATACATTGAGTGTGATGAATGCACTAGTAACTAGCGTCGTCTATTGCTTAGATAACAAAGTAAAGCAAGACAGCCAGTCATCAAATAATTAAGTTTTTAGTAAAGTAGAGGGGTTTTACCGTGAGCAAACAAGAAGAATTAGTCAAAGCACTAAGCGAATTAACAGTTTTAGAAATGGCTGAATTGAAGACAGCACTTGAAGAAAAATGGGGCGTAAAAGCCGCAGCAGCGTCTGTTGCAGCAGCACCTGCAGCAGCTGCAGGTCCAGCCGCAGTTGAAGCAACTGATTTTCAAATCACTTTAGCAGAAGTACCTGCAGATAAGAAAATTGGTGCTATTAAGATTGTACGTGAAATCACAGGTCTTGGCTTAAAAGAAGCTAAAGATCTAGTTGATGGCGCTCCTAAAGTACTTAAAGAAACTTCACCTAAAGCTGAAGCTGATGAAATCAAAGCCAAGTTTGAAGCTGTTGGTTCAAAAGTAACTTTAAAAGCTGTATAATTTAAAGTAGATTCACCCCTCTTCTAAGACTAGAAATGGGTGAACTACAAATTAGTTCTTGAATAAAGCAAACTTTGTAAAGGTTTGCTTTATTCTGTAATTTTTTGATCTTAAAATAAGTAAGGATGCAATTAGAAAGGCGAATGATGCAATTTCCTGCATGATTCTTCACTCATATTTCATCGTTAAATTCAGGGGGCATAATGTTGCAAAAGGCGCCACAACGTGTCGGTTTCAGAAAGAAGAAAGAAATTATCGATCTTCCAAATCTGATTGAAATCCAAGTTAAATCTTATAACCAATTTCTTCAACTTGATCAATTTCCTGATGCGAGGGAAAATATCGGGCTTCAAGAAGTTTTTAATGAAATCTTTCCGATCAAGTCCTATGACGAAAAGACCATTTTGGAATACATTTCCTACAGTTTGGGAGTTCCAAAATATCAACCGGAAGAATGTATCAGACGTGGTATTACATATAATGTTACACTTAAAGTTAAATTCCGTCTAACAGACGAAACAGGTATTAAGGAAGAAGAAGTCTACATGGGAACAATTCCTGTGATGACCGATAAAGGTACATTTGTCATTAATGGTGCTGAGCGAGTTGTTGTTTCCCAATTACACAGATCACCTGGCATTTGTTTTGAACAAGAGCGTCATTCACGTGGACAAGTTATTTATTCTTTCAGAATTATTCCATATCGTGGTAGCTGGCTTGAAGGAGCATTTGACACAAGTGATTTAATTCATATTTATATCGACCGCAAAAAACGTCGTCGTAAAATCTTGGCTACTACATTTATTCGCGCTCTTGGCTTTTCATCTAACACCGACATCATCGAAGAATTCTTTAGTACTCGTAAAGTTAAAATTAAATCCGAAAAAGAATTTGTCAAATATGTAGGTAAAATTTTAGCTCAAGATGTAATCGATGATGAAACAGGTCTTATCTTTGGTAAAGCTTCAGAAAAACTGACAACTGCTATGCTTAAACGTATGGTAGATGCAGGTATCGAAATGATTCGTATAGCAGAAGATGCTGATGAAAGCAGCCCTGTGATTAAGATGTTAGCTAAAGATCCGACTGATTCCTATGAATCTGCTCTTAAAGACTTTTACAGAAAAATAAGACCTGGCGAACCTGCTACTTTATCAAATGCACGTTCTGCTATCATGCGTCTTTTCTTTGATCCAAAACGCTACAATTTAGGCCGAGTTGGCCGATACAAATTAAATTCCAAGCTTCAAGTTGAAGTCAACGATGAAACACTTAAAGTTGTGACGTTGACAAAAGAAGATGTTATTGGAGCATTAAAGTATTTGATTCGCTTAAAACAGGGCGATGAAGATGCAATGGTTGATGATATCGACCATTTAGGTAATAGACGCGTTAGATCAGTCGGTGAATTAATTCAGAATCAGTGCCGCATTGGTCTTGCACGAATGGAAAAAATCATTCGTGAACGTATGAACCTTTTTGATTTTACTTCAGATACATTAACTCCTGGAAAAATTGTTTCTGCTAAAGGACTATCAGGTGTTTTGAAGGATTTCTTTGGTAGATCACAACTTTCTCAATTCATGGATCAAAATAACCCGATTGCTGAATTAACGCATAAACGTCGTTTATCATCTCTTGGGCCTGGTGGTTTGAATAGAGATAGAGCAGGCTTTGAGGTTCGTGACGTTCATTCCAGTCATTATGGTCGTATTTGTCCGATTGAAACACCGGAAGGACCAAACATTGGTTTGATTACTTCTCTTTCATCCTATGCTAAAATTAACGAATTCGGTTTTATTGAAACACCGTATCGCATAGTACGTGATGGGATTGTAACTGAAGAAATCGAATACATGACAGCAGACCAAGAAGAAAGATGCGTTATCGCTCAGGCTTCATCCCCGCTTGATGAATATAACATGTTCAAAGATGCAATCAATTGGGCTAGATACCGTGGCGAGCCTATGGAAATCGAATCTCAGAAATTGACACACATGGACGTATCTCCAAAACAATTAGTGTCTATTGTAACAGGTTTAATTCCATTCTTGGAGCACGATGATGCTAACCGAGCTTTGATGGGATCTAACATGCAGCGTCAAGGGGTGCCTTTATTGAAACCTGAAGCTCCTATTGTTGGTACAGGACTTGAAGGTAGATCTGCTAGAGATTCCGGCGCTGTTGTGATTGCAACAGAAGATGGAATTGTCGATTATGTCGATGGACTTAAAATTGTTATTTCTCGTGCAGATAATAGACTTGAGAAAAAGACGTATCATTTGAAGAAATTTTTACGATCAAATGCCGGAACTTGTATTAACCAGCAGCCTTTATGCGAGCCTGGTGATGAGATAAAAGCAGGTGATGTGATTGCTGATGGTCCTGCTACTGAAAAAGGTGAAGTAGGTCTTGGTAAAAACATTCTTGTAGCCTTCATGCCTTGGTGCGGTTATAACTTTGAAGATGCGATCATCGTTTCTGATACTGCTCTAAGAGATGATGTCTTTACATCGCTTTGTATCGAAGAATTCGGTGTGGAAACAAGATCGACGAAACTTGGTGAAGAAGAAATTACGCGAGATATTCCAAATGTGTCTGAGGAGGCATTGGTCAATCTTGGCGATGATGGTATTATACGTATCGGAGCTGAAGTTAAGCCAGGTGATATTCTAGTTGGTAAAATCACACCAAAATCAGAGACCGAACTTGCACCGGAAGAAAGACTTTTACGTGCCATTTTTGGTGAAAAAGCAGCTGATGTTAAAGATGCATCACTTACAGTTCCTCCTGGTACTGAAGGTGTTGTGATGGATGTTAAAGTCTTTAGCAGACGTGATCGCTTATCCAAAACAGATGATGAGATGATTGAAGAGGCATCGAAATTAAAAGAAATTCAACGCGAGTACAAATCAAAACAGACAGAGCTTAAGATTGAAAGAAGAGAGCGTCTTGGTGCCCTTCTATTAAATGAATTAGCTCCTGCGACAATCGTTCACAGAAAAACTGCTGAAATGATTATTGAACAAGGTTCATTGATTACTCAAGAATTAATTGAAGTGCTTGAAAAAGAAAATATTGAAGATCTATTAATGCCAGAAAATGATCTTTATGTAGTTCTTAAACAGACTCTTCATGATTTTGAATTGTCAATGAAAGCAATCGAGATGCAGCATAAAACAGAAATTGAATTTATGCGTAAAGGCGATGTTGATTTAGAGCCTGGTATCATCCGTCAAGTTAAAGTTTATATTGCGTCTAAGCGTAAACTTCAAGTAGGCGATAAAATGGCAGGCCGTCACGGTAACAAAGGGGTTGTCTCCAAAATTGTTCCGGAAGCTGATATGCCTTACATGGACGATGGAAAAACAATTGAACTGATCTTAAATCCGCTAGGTGTTCCATCTCGTATGAATATGGGTCAGCTTTTTGAAACTCACCTTGGATTTGCGGCAAAACGTGCAGGTATTTATGTTCAAAGTCCTGTGTTCGAAGGGTTTCCTGAAGATAAAATCTGGGAAATGATGGAACAGCAAGGTTTACCAAGAGATGGTAAGTTTTATCTATATGATGGTTGCACAGGCGAGCGATTTGATAATCGTGTTGTTGTTGGCTATATCTATTTGATGAAATTGAGTCACTTGGTTGCAGATAAGATTCACGCAAGAGCAGTAGGACCCTACTCACTAGTCACGCAACAACCACTTGGCGGTAAAGCTCAAATGGGTGGACAGCGTTTTGGGGAGATGGAAGTTTGGGCGGCTGAAGCTTATGGCGCAGCTCACTTGTTACAAGAAATGCTGACTGTTAAGTCAGATGACGTTGCCGGTAGACCACGTATATACGAGTCGATTGTGAAAGGGGATAACCTTTTAAATTCGGGAACGCCTGAATCATTTAATGTTTTGATCAAAGAAATGCAAGGTTTAGGCCTTGACGTTCGCACTGAGTCAGTACAAGACTCTATAACGGGGGGCTAAAGAATGTCAGAAAATAATCCACAAGAGCAGCAATTTGATAAATTAACTATCAAAATAGCCTCTGATGATGTGATTCGTAACAAATGGTCTCGAGGCGAAATCAAAAAGCCTGAAACAATCAATTACCGGACATTTAAACCTGAGAAAGGCGGATTGTTTTGTGAAAAGATTTTTGGACCAACAAGAGATTGGGAATGTGCTTGCGGTAAATATAAGAAAATCAAGCATAAAGGCATTATTTGCGATCGTTGCGGTGTAGAAGTAACACTATCGAAGGTTCGTAGAGAGCGCATGGCTCATATCGAACTTGCAGTACCTGTTGTGCATATCTGGTTTTTTAAAACAATGCCTTCACGTATTGGTAACGTCCTTGGAATGTCATCTACTGATTTAGAACGCGTGATCTATTACGAAGAATATGTTGTGATAGAACCAGGCAATACAGAGCTTGAGAAAAAACAACTTTTGAATGATGTTGAATATCGCGAAGCACAAGAAAAATATGGCAGAGACGCTTTTGTTGCAAAAATGGGTGCTGAGGCAATCCGTGATTTGCTCGCAATTGAAGATTTACAAGGAATGCTTGTAGATCTAAAAGAAAGACTGCGTAAAACAAAATCTCAGCAAGCCCGTATGAAACTTGCAAAGCGTTTGAAAATTGTTGAAAGTTTTACGACTTCTACAAATAAACCTGACTGGATGGTCATGTCGGCAGTACCCGTTATACCACCAGATTTAAGACCGTTAGTACCTCTAGATGGTGGACGCTTTGCAACTTCTGATTTGAATGATTTATATCGCCGAGTCATTAACCGAAATAACAGATTAAAAGCTATCCTGAAGTTAAAAACACCGGAAGTGATCATTCGTAACGAAAAACGGATGCTCCAAGAGGCTGTTGATGCTCTATTTGATAATGGCCGTCACGGTCATGCCGTAATGGGTGCCGGAAATCGTCCTTTAAAATCACTTTCAGAGATGTTGAAAGGAAAACAAGGTCGTTTTCGTCAAAACTTGCTTGGTAAACGTGTTGATTATTCAGGCCGTTCGGTTATTATTGTAGGTCCTGAACTTAAATTAAGTCAGTGCGGCTTGCCAAAACTGATGGCGTTAGAGCTTTTTGAACCTTTTATTGTAAAAAGACTAAAAGATTTAGGGTATGTTTATACGATACGCTCTGCAAAGAAAATGATTCATCGTCATGCTCCTGAAGTTTGGGATGTATTGGAAGATATTATTAAAGGTCACCCGGTTTTACTTAACCGTGCTCCTACTTTGCACAGATTAGGTATTCAAGCATTCCAACCTGTTTTAATCGAAGGTAAAGCGATTCGTGTTCACCCATTGGTTTGTTCAGCGTTTAACGCCGACTTTGATGGTGACCAAATGGCTGTGTATGTTCCTCTTTCTGTTGAAGCTCAATTGGAAGCTAAGCTTCTTATGATGGCACCGGACAATATTTTCTTACCATCATCTGGCGAACCTGTAGCTGTTCCTTCACAGGATATGACACTTGGGCTTTATTACTTGATGTGCGATCCGCTTTATTTCCCTGAAGAACATGGCAAGAAAATACGCCACTTCAGAGATGCAGATGAAGTCTTGATGGCTCTTAATTCAAGCGGTAGCTACAACTGGTATGAAGAAAAAGAAGAAGGTGATGAAGCAGATGACCATAATTATTATGGTCGTGGCATACGTGTTCACGAGCAAATCAGATTGCGTACACCTGATGGAATAATTGAAACTACACCTGGTCGTGTTGTATTTAATTCTATTGTACCAAAAGAGCTAGGATTTCAGAATTACAGTCTTCCAAAGAAGAAGATGAGTGACTTGATTATGCTTTGCTATAAAAAAGCAGGTCTTGAGGCTACTGTTCGTTTTCTTGATAATTTGAAGACAATCGGATTTGCTGAAGCTACTAAAGCTGCACAATCGATGGGCGTTGCCGATGTGAAAATTCCACCAGGTAAAAAGAAAATTATCGAAGATGGCCACAAGCGTGTTGAACTTGTTAAAAAGCAATACGATGATGGTATTATTACAGATGGAGAGCGTCATTCTAAAACGATTAGTATTTGGACTGAAATTTCCGATGTGCTTTCAGAAGAGCTATTTAAGTTAATTTGCGAAGTTAAAAACGGACGCATGAATCCTCTCTATATGATGATGGATTCCGGTGCTCGTGGTAACAAATCTCAGATTAAACAGCTTGGTGCACTTCGTGGATTGATGGCTAAACCATCTGGTGCAATTATTGAATCTCCGATTACGTCTAACTTTAGAGAAGGTTTGACTGTTCTTGAGTATTCTATTTCATCTCACGGTGCGCGTAAAGGTCTTGCGGATACAGCCTTAAAAACTGCCGATTCTGGATATTTGACACGCCGTCTTGTTGATGTAGCTCAAGATGTTATTATTACTGAAGCTGATTGCGATACTTTAAACGGGATTGAAGTTTCAGCTATTAGACAAGGGCAAGAAGAATTATTACCGCTTAAAGATCGTATTTTTGGGCGAACTGTTTGTGAAGATATTTATCTTCCTGGCGATCGTACTAAACTTCTTGCAAAATCAGGTGATACATTGACTATCCTTCAAGCTGAGGCTATTGATGACTCAGGTATTGAAAGTTTAAAAATCCGTTCTGTATTGACTTGCGAAACGCGTCGTGGTGTTTGTGCTAAATGCTACGGTGTTAACTTAGCAAATGGTAGAGCAGTAAGCCAGGGTGAAGCTGTCGGAATTATTGCGGCCCAGTCAATTGGTGAACCAGGTACTCAGCTTACAATGCGTACGTTCCACTTGGGTGGTATCGCATCTGCTAGCATCAGCCCTGAATTGATTACGGAACAAGCAGGACTCATCATCTACACGGATCTACGTACCGTTGAAAATGAAGAGAAACAATTTGTTGTTCTAAATAAAAATGGTGCCATCAATATAGTTCGCGATGAAGGTCGAACAATTGAAGAGTATAAAAAACTATTAAGCACGAAATCTCTTCAGGCTTTACAAACATTTACTGTTGAACTCGGTACTAAAATTTTAGTCTCTGATGGTTCAAAAGTTGCAACGGGTACAAAAATTGCAGAATGGGAACAACATAACATTCCAATTATTTGTGATCGCCCTGGATTTGTGAAGTATGAAGACTTAGTAGAGGGTATATCTACCGAAAGAGACCTAAACAAGCGTACCGGACAAACTGAATTGATCGTGAAGCAGCATAGAGGCGAGCTTCATCCACAGATTGTCATTTACGCTGATAATAAATATCAGGAATTGATTGGTACTTATCCTTTGCCATCTGGTGCTATTGTTTCGGTATTAGAGGGCGATTATGCAAAAGCTGGTAGCCTTCTTGCTAGATTGCCACGCGGCGCTCTAAAAACTAAGGATATTACTGGAGGGTTACCTCGCGTTGCTGAACTTTTTGAAGCTCGTAAGCCAAAAGATTCTGCTGAAATCGGTAAGATTGATGGTGTGATTGACTTTAGAGGAATTCAGAAGAACAAACGTATTGTGGTTATCCGCGATGAAGTTTCTGGTATGGAGGAAGAACATTTAATTCCTCATACTAAACACTTAATCGTTCAGCGTGGAGATCATGTTGTTAAGGGTCAGCAATTAACTGATGGTATCGTGATTCCTCATGAAATCTTAGAGATTTGCGGTGTCCGTGAACTTCAAAAGTATCTTGTTAATCAAGTTCAGGAAGTTTATCGTCTACAGGGTGTACGTATTAATGACAAGCACGTTGAAATTATTGTGCGTCAGATGCTTAAAAAAGTTAGAGTCATGGATCCTGGCGACACGAGCTTATTATTTGGTGAAGAAGTTGATAAGAAAGACTTTGAAAAAGAAAACCTTAAAGTCTTAAAAGAGGGTGGAAAAGCTGCACAAGCAACACCTGTTCTTCTTGGAATTACAAAGGCATCTTTAAGTACAGAATCATTTATTTCGGCTGCATCTTTCCAAGATACAACTCGTGTCTTAACAGAAGCTGCATGTGCCGGTAAGACAGATTACTTAATGGGCTTTAAAGAAAACGTAATCATGGGACATATTATCCCAGGTGGTACGGGCTTTGAATATCATAAGCGCGTTAAGAAATTTGTCGATAGAGAATACGAAGAACCTTTGGTTTTCGATTTTGAATCTGTCGGCATTGTAGCTACTGGCTCAGCTCCAGCTGCTTAAATTCTCATAATTTTTCTCCCTTGGGCTATCCAAGGGAGAAAAGTTTTCTTTCTATTTTCTCTCTTTTTCTTCTCTTTCTAATTTTTTACTTCTAATATTTAGCAGACTATTGGGGCCTTTCTTGACATATTGACAGTTTCTATCAAAATGAGTCGATATAACCGTAGAAACTGTTAATCTGCCAAGCCAGGGCCCCGATATTAGAAACTAACATAAGCTTAAGCCTCAAACTTTCTTTTTGTTTTAAAAAGCGGCAAATAGAGAACTTTATGAAATGGTAAATAGAAAAGCTTGACATATCTTTTTAATATGTGATACGAAAATACTTTAAATTAAAAAAGTAAGTATCATGAAAAAAGAGCTAGTTTTTTCTTTCGCATTTTTATTATTTTTTTTTATATCGCTTCAAAACTGCTTATCAGGCTTTGAATTTTGTCAATTTGATTTGGCTTCAGGCTATCGCATCTTTCGCACTGACCATGTTTGGAATAAAAATGGTAAAAAAATTTCCACCTATAGTGATTTTAAATTCCGTGAATATCAAATATATTTAGATACTTACTTTTCTGAAAATGATTGTCTTGGACTTAACTCCTCATATATACAGATAGAGGAAGAATTAAATGGAAATTCAAGAGGTTTTAGCGATTCAGAATTGACATGGACGCATTTCTTTTATAATGATGGTCCTCATCGTGTAGCCACTCAAGTTGCAGCAATTATCCCAAGTGGCGCTCAAATTTATAATTTGCGATATGGAGAATTTGGGGGACAATTTGATATTTTATATTCCTGCTATCATAAATTTTACGATCAATGTCTCTTTTTTGATTCGATAATAGGCTATCGAATGTACAAGGGTTTTCCCTCTGATCAAATTAGGGGCTATTTATCGGCAGGAACTTATCTCTTCTCTAATTTTTATCTGGAAGCCTCCCTCAATCTTCAGTATGGGGTCTTTAATGGTAAATCTAAGTTTAATTATCCGCTTTTTTTGCTCAACCCAAACTACAGACTATTGCAAGGCGATATTCGAGCGGTTTATCATATTCATGAAAATGTGTATTTATCAGCTGGTATTTTTAACCATCTGTGGGGACAAAATGTCGGGACAGGAACTGGATATTTCTTAGAAGGATGGCTTGAATATTAGAAAATAGCTTAGAAGATAATAAGGGAGTGTATAAGATGTTTAATAAAAAGATTGGATTGTTTCTTTTTTTTATGATACCTATTTATTGCTTTTCAATAGCTTTAAGTAAAGATATATTGAAAGAAGTCTCTCCCTACTTACTTCCCTCTAGCTCGGAAGTAAAACAGCAATTGGATGAAATATTTAAAAAAAGCAGAGTCATTTTAAATATAAAAACTTTAAAAGAAGCTGGTTTTATTAATGCAAAACCTAGGAAATTCACCCGTATCATAGTGACAGCACATCAGGATTTGCCAGGATATATCTTTAAGATATATTTAGATGCTCAGCGACATAAGTCAGATGAAACAGAATCCGTTATCTTTTTAAAAAGAGTAAAGGGCGCGCTAGCTATAGCCAAATTTATTGAAGAAAACGAATTGGCTCACCTTTTTAAAGTGCCCAAAAAATGGATTTATCTATTACCTCAGCATCCTGCACCACCAAAAGAATTTGCCTATAAAAATTTTATTTTGGTTGTAGAAGACATGCACCTTTTAAGCCATGCTGAAAATAAGAAAATGTGGAGTAGCTCTAATGTGACGGCAGAAATATTGATAGGACTTCACAGCATTTTAAAAGAAATTGGCCTCAGGGATTGCGCAAAAATAGATAATATTCCTTTTTCTGAGGATGGAAAAATTGCCTTTATCGATACTCAATCCTTTGGTTTTAAATCTGTCCCATTTAAGAGACTTAAAAAAATGCTATCTTCTGAAATGCAGGATTTATGGGATGATCTTTGTAAATAAATTATTTTGATCCTCATCTTATTTATAGACCTAAATTTTTAAAATGTGCTAAACAGGATAAAACCTTAATTAAAGTTTAGAGTCACATGAAACAACTATCATTTACATCCATCATAGCTGCAATTATAATCATCTTTTCTTTGCAATGCCCATTAACTGCAAGTTATCCAAAAGCGCCTCCAAGAGGATCTATCACTCAAGAATCATGGGATATTCTTTATCCCTATTTATTACCTTCCGACTCTGAAATTATGAGGACGCTAAATGATATCTTTGGACGTACCCGTGTAACTCTTAACTCTGACACGATGCTAAAAGCCGGATTTACGACCGGTAAAGCGCAGGAATGGAGTCGTATTGTTGTGACAAAACATAAAGCGCTGCCTGGATATATCTTTAAAATTTACTTGGACGATCAAGGTGCAAAATCAGATTTGAGAGCTCAATATTTTTTCGAAAAGCGAGTTAGGGGCTCTATTGCTATTCAAAAGTACATAGACGAAAAAAATCTTTCTCATCTCTTTAAAGTGCCAAGAAAATGGGTTTACCTTCTACCTGAAACATCGCTTCCAAAAAAGAAATATTCCTTCAAGAATTTTATTTTAGTTGTAGAGGATATGCAAATTTTAAATAAGGATGAAAATAAGAAGGCTTGGAAGGGCTCCCAAGTAAATAAAGATACATTAGTTGCCCTTCATAACATATTAAAAGATGTCGGGCTTCTTGATTGTTCTAAAATAGACAATATCCCTTTCTCAATAGATGGAAAAATTGCTTTTGTCGATACGGAAACTTCAGGACAAAGCTTTATACCTTACAGTAGATTGAAGAAGTCTCTGTCAAGCAAAATGAAGCATTTTTGGTCTGACCTCACCAAATACGATAAAGGATAAAAGGCAAATCCCAAGGAGATTTTTTTGAAACTAGAGAGAGCAACAAGAGATCATTAAAAGCTATGAAATTTGCTGTCGCCGTTTCAAAAAATGTCGAGTTTATTCCTAAATGGACCGACTTGTCAAAGCTTGAAGTTCTTGATTAAAGTGTTTTCAAGGGTAATAGAATCTTCTGCAAATTTACGTATACCCTCAGATAGTTTCTCTGTTGCCATAGCATTTTCGTTAAGCATAAATCTGAAGCTCTTTTCATCAATTGAAATTTTATTAAGGTTTGAATGCTTAGCCTTTTCAGCGTCTAATTTTTTAGCAACAACCCCGTAAGATTTGCTTAATTCATCCAAGAGTGAGGGGGCAATTGTGAGTAAGTCACAACCGGCAAGCTCAATGATTTCATCAGTATTTCTAAAGCTTGCACCCATAATTTGAGTGTTATGGCCAAATTTTTTATAGTAATTATAAATTTGTGTAACAGAAATAACACCCGGGTCTTTATCAGGAGCATATCCGCTCACTCCCTCGCTTTTTTTGTACCAATCAAGTATGCGGCCAACAAAAGGAGATATAAGAGTAGCTTTTGCATCAGCGCAAGCAATAGCTTGAGGCATGCTAAAGAGCAACGTCATATTACAATGGATGCCCTCTTTTTCAAGAATTTTCGCAGCAAGAGAGCCTTCCCAAGTGGATGCGAGCTTGATTAAAATACGATTTTTTTCAATTCCTGCATTTTTGTAGAGTTCAATTAAATGATGAGCTTTATTTACACTCCCTTCGACATCAAATGAGAGTCTTGCATCAACTTCAGTTGAGACTCTACCTGGGATTTGTTTTAAAATTTCGATTCCAAAATTAACAAATAATTTATCCATCATCAAAACGTATTGATCTGCTTTGGAAGTGGCATTGGCTTTACTATAATGGATTGCCTCTTCAATTAATGATTGATATTCGGGCTTTTTTGCTGATGCAAGAATTAAAGAGGGGTTTGTCGTTGCATCTGTGGGATGATATTGACGAATGGAGTCAATGTCACCTGTATCTGCCACAATTGTTGTCATTTTTTTTAATTGATCTAGCTGACTGATTTGGTTGTCTGTTTTATCCATCATGAGAAATCCTTTATTAGAGTATGTCTTTAAGAGGTTCAATGCGAAAAATAATAGTAACCGGTTGATTACCGATCTTAAGTTCAAGGCTTGAATTAAGCCTTGTTAAAAGTAATTTGTAGGGGATTTTGACATGATGTTCATGAACGTCAATTCCAATAGCAGCCTGCCCAAGGATCTCTTCTGAATCGATGATTTGTAAGCAAAGTGCTGCAAATTTTTTTAGTTGTCTTTTGAGAGTTTCATCGGTAAAGGCATATTTTTTATTACAGTTTTTACAATTAACCGGGCATTCTGACTGGCTTAAGTGAAAAACAGAAAAACTGACGGGTTCCTGACAGGATATGCAATTAAATTCTAGAAGATGGCCTTTTTGCATGTTTTTTAACATCCCTTATCGTGTTTTTACTAACTGTAACAGTTTTTTCTTATGAAGATCAATAGAAATAACCTACAAATTTTCGATCTCTTTTATACCGCGTTTATCCAGAATAACGCGAAATTTTTTAATTTTAAATTCTTTTTTTTCATTAGTGATTGAAAAGCTTTGCTTCATGACAATGTTGAGGTGATAAAGTTTTGGTAGTTTTTGCTTAATCAGGTCGAAATTGTTTTCGTCAATAATTGACTGATATTGAATGGGGTCGCTTGCTTTTTGTAGATAACGATGAATATTATACCGAAAAATCATATTGAGTTCATGACGTAAATCTGAATTTTTGAGATTTTCAAAAAGTTTAACTTCTCTTTTATAATAAATGATTGTTTCATGACGATGAAGTGTTTCAAAATGAGTATGAAACCCCTTGTTTCGTACTTTATCAATTTCTTCAGGGAGATTTTCATTTTTTATAAAAGAAAAGCTCTCTCTTAATTCTCCTAAAGGAGTATTCTCCGGACTATAAATTTTTGTATTAAAATCAGGAAGCCAATCTTTTGATTTTTTTTTATAATAGGTTTTGAAACCATCTTTAATTCTATCTTTTAAAATATAAAAGACAACAACACTCATGACAAAAGGGATAGAATTAACTACAAAAGTTGCACTATGCCATATAAATATAAAAAGAGTCATGTAGATTAACATTGCAACACCAGCAGCAATTGATGCGATGGCTGGTTCATGTTGTTCTGATGGAGAAATGCGATTATTTTTTAATTGGAGGACCTCCATCATGAATTTATTTAATAAACCTAAACGATATGAGACCATTTCGCTAATTTCTTGAATCGTCTGATTTTTCTTTGCAGGCAAAAGTTCGTTTTCGCGATGTTTTTTTTCATAAATAAGTAGTTCGCAAATTTTTTGATCACAAGGAGCCAATTGAACTAATTTAATTGAACGTATTTTTTCCAAAATTCCGATTAAATAATGTTCAATCATATCTGTAATAAATTCATCCACAAAATTTAAATTTTCATTCAGCGTATGATTTTCATGTTTAATATTTAATTTCTTTTTGATTTCAAGAAACAAATAATGGGTTTTAACTATGTTTTTGCAAAATTTCATAATTAATAACTCTACTTTAATAATATCATTTTTATCTTTAATTGCTACAATGCTTTGAATTATAATTAAAGTATCGTCTCTTAGAGTGCTACGAAAAATATTCCCAAATAATTTAATTTCATTAATTACTTTTTCTAGTTCTTCTTTATTTTTTATTTCCATTAAAGGTATTTTATTTAAGGGAGATTTAACTAATAAAGGGTTTAATAAATCATTGAAAGTAAAGTCAGGTGTTTTGTATCTTATAAAATTTGTTTGATCAAGATAGAAGTCTTCTTTTAAGTAATTGTTAGCATTAATATGAAGGGATTCAGAAATAAATAAATAAAACTCTTGAGTAAATAAGTTTATTTTAATTTTTGGGTTATAATTAAATTCTAACTTAAGTTCGAACTGTAAATTGTCATGAAGATGTATAGAACTTTCTTCTAGCTCTGATATAAAGTGATGATCCATAAATTCTCTTGCCTCATTATAATTTTAAGAAATAGTCTTTTCTGAGAAAAAAAGCAAATGTCTTCTAGTTTTTAAAATATTTATTTGTTAGACCTAAGTTAGGATATTTGAGCACAAATGTTGTCCAAATGGCCAAAAAAGGGGTTCTATGGAATTTAGAGGAGTAATTAATCTCGACTTACACACTGCAAATCTCTTAAGTCAATACTTGATTGATAAGGAGTCAGATTTAAGTTTGAAAATAATGGAAACTATAGGGCCTGTTGCATTAAATTTTCCTGAGCCTCTTCCCCCAAACTCGAAAGATAATCCATTAAAACTAGGTGATGCGGTTTTACTTTTTGGTAAAAAAATTAGAACTCTTTCAACTAATCGAGAAATTAAACCTGCAAAAGGCATGTGGAAAATCATTACTTCTCAAATTAATATACAATGTTGGGCGTATCTTCAAATTTTAGAAAACATCATTACAGAGCTTTTTATTCAGATTAAGCTTCTTGACATCACGAAATGGAAAAATGAAATGCTAGATGCGGCATATTCAATTAAGATGACTTTAATGCATCATTTGGAAGATCTTGAATGGGCTTTAAAGCGTTTGAATGCACAAATTTGGCAACTTCGTTTGGCAGAAGATGAAAGTTGCATTTTTACACGTTTAAAACACTTATTTTCATATTTTAATTTGAATATCGAATCTTCTCTTTTAGTAAATTTACAAAAAAGTCGAAAATTTTTATCGTTTAAATATGGTAAATTTCATGACGTCCATACTAATTATCAAAAATTACATCAAGATGTAAGAAAACCTCTCTTAAAATTTATTGATTATCACATTTTAAATCATCTCGATGCTGAATCTAAAGATTCATTTACAAAACTATATGAACTATTAAAAATGTGGAAAATTAATGTACAATCAAAATTAATCCCAAGTTCGGAATTAAGAATACCTTTGAGGAATTTAATTGACCCCAAACGGGTTTCTCATATATTTGAAGAGTATCATACTGAATTGCTAAAAGAAATATATATAAAGAGTCGATTTTTTAAAACTCATTCACATGCAATAATAGATGATGAATCAGTTGAAACTGAATTAGCTGATTCACTTATTATGACTCATAAAGAAATACATTTACTTGCTGCTACAACAAGAAATTATCGTGATTTTTTATTAAAAACAGATCCAAACCCTTATATCAGATGTCGATTTGGGTTTGGTGAATGGACTGTTGGAAAAGAGCCCGCCTTAACAAAAAATATGCTATTGTTATCCTATGAAATTGCAGAAACAAATAAATATGCCGAGCATTTGATAGATTCCTTAAAAAGTGCTAAAGAAAAAAATAATCTAAGTGACTTTAAGGAAAAATCAACAAGATCCGAAAAAATCCTCCATGAAATGTCACAACCGTTGATCGGGGAATCTACAATGCGTTCCTTAGCTGAAGGTGCTCTGGAGGAAATAAAATCCTTTGATGAACTTGGATCTTTTGATATTCATATAGTTGATTATGTTGGGATGACTCTTTCAAAAATCTTAAAATCCGATTGGAAATATCATGTTCTTTTTGATATTCCATTTTTTAAAACAGTATACTCTAACCATATTAATATTGTGGGACTAGATCAAGAAGATAGGCTTCATTTAAATCGATTAAATGAATTTAGTAGGCTCTTTAAGGAAATTAAAGATTTAGTCAAAGTAAAATATCTTTATAGAAGCAACCAAGAAATAGATCTTCATTTAAATGATATTAAAGGCACACTTCAGGATTTTTTGGGGTATGTTCAGCGTGTAACACAAGATAAAAATTCACCTTTAAAGCTTATTAAAAATATTCGTTTCCAATTACTTGAGTATCGTTATTTTTTTGGACAATATTTTCATGATCTTGGAACTTTAGACATAGATAAGCAAATGATTAGTAATAAATTTCTATTTGTCAATCAGTATCTGGATGTTGTTGACAGCCTGTTAGAGCCATTCTCAGACTCCCCCTAATTTTTCTAAAATGTCGAGAATGGAATGGTGGCAAAAAAAAATGCTGAAAAAACATGTTAGAAACATTTTTTTTCAGCATCTAAGAGACAATCAGATTATTCTGAGTGGCTATGACCATGTGAGTTATGGCTTGAATTTTGTACCGCTACAGCAACGATAGCAACAATAGCAACTGTTGCAAGAGCAACTGCTGGAGCAATGTATGGTGATCTACGGCTTTCTTGGTAGCCATATCCACCCATGGACTCAGCACCATAGCTTGATTCAGGTGCAAAGTTTTGTGCATTTAGTGCAGGTGCTGCACAAGCGGCAACAGCTAACATTATAACGATTAGTTTTTTCATGTATGTACTCCTTTAGAATAGCATAATTGTTGAGATTTCTATTTTTTCTATATATCTAGTCTTATCTTATTGCATAAACTAGACATTTCCTGCAATTTCTTTTACATTTTTTAAATTAATTTGCATTAATTTTTTCATTTCTCATTGTTTATCAATGCTTTTGGTCTGTTAATATTCAGTGAAAGCATAGCATCGAAGATCTCTTTGTAAAAGTTTGAAAATTCGGATTTAAGCGCGGTAGCAGATAAAATATAAGCATTGCCGTTATTAACTAAAATGGTTGTCATGCTTCTTGTAACGCCCCAATTTGATTTTTCATCGAATTGAGAGAGGCTTGCATTTCCAGCAAGTGTTTTGATCTTTCCTAAGTCCTTCCATTCGGTTTTTTCTTTGCTGTTAAGATTTTTCACAATTTTTAAATAATCTTTCAAAGTTCCAGAAAATGGTTCTACTGCAAGTGTAAGAGAAGGAGGAAAATTTTCTTTTCCTGTTCCAACATACATTGCCTTAATCACGGGAGAGAGCTTTTCAAGTTCTGCTTGTTTCCAACCTTTTGGAAAATTAAATGTAACAGTTTGTTCAAGCGTTTCGTTTAAAGAGCCTGCCTTGCTAACATCTTCTGCCAAACAACAAAAGGTTGTAAGTGCCATTAATAGTGTCATGTTAATAATTTTTTTCAAAGGTTCTCCTTATATTTTTACAGATTAAAATGGATAAACTACAATTATGATCATGATTATTTTTACCGTCAAACAATTTTATTATTTAATTTTTAAGACTTGAAAAAAAATCTCTAATAGGTCATAAAAGTACTTTGCACTTATAACAAAAATTAAGGTGTTGTGATGAAGACATTAGAAAACGGTCAAGATAAAATACAAAAAATTTGCGATGAACTTCGTTTGAGTACGCTCGAACCTGCAAAAATAGAAGCTCAAAAAATTATTTCAGATGCTCATTCACGCGCTCAAGATTTGATAAAAGATGCTGAAAAAGTATCCGAAGAACTGATCGCGGCTGCTAGAGTTGTCATTGAGCAAGAACGTAATGTATTTCATTCGTCCCTTTCTCAAGGAGTAAAACAAAGTCTTGAATCATTAAAACAAGATATTGAAGATAAATTATTTAATGACCAATTAAACGAAGTCATAAAAACTAAAACAAATGATCCTCAAATCATTGTAAAAATTATTGATTGCATTGTAAAAGCAATAGAAAAAGAAGGTCTTTCTGTAGATTTGTCAGCTTATATACCAAAACATATTTCTATCAGCGATGTAAATGTATTGCTTGCGACAGAAATCTTACAAAAATTGAAAAACAATTCTGTGGCAGTAGGACAATTTTCCGGAGGAGCAGAGATTAAACTTAATGACAAAGGTTTCAGGATAGATATTACTGACGAGGCTATTAAAGAATTACTTTCCCGTTATGTAAGAAAAGATTTTCGTAAATTAGTTTTTAAAGATACTAAGATTTAGTAACCTTGTCGTTGCCTCTTAACTTAAAATTTATGGATCGCTAAAAATTTTATGACTCAGTATTTTTTTACAACTTCCCTTTTAACACCTTTAAAAATTGGTGAACCCCCTGAAATAAATTTTGAAGAATTGGAAGTTATACTCTATGACAATTTACTTCCCCGAGATTACGCCCAAATTCAAATCATTCGAAGGTTTTATGATATTTTAAATATTCGTGCGTTTTTGAAGGGTGACACAATAGACCCGCACGGTAATTTAAACGAGACTGAACTTGAAGGCGCTTTAGTTGATGAGGTCGCACTTCCCTCCTATGTTTTACAATTTTTAGATGAGTACAAATTAAAAGAAGATCGATTAATTTATTTTCCGTTGCTTATTTCGAAGTATTACATGGAAGAGGCTAGGCATGCTAATACATTCTTGAAAAATTATTTAAATTTTGAAAGAAATATGCAACTTGTCCTTGTAGGATTTCGCGCGAAGAAATTAGGAAGAAATTTGGAAAAAGAACTTCAGTTTGAAAATCCGAATGAAAATTTGATAGCTCAGATATTAGCTCAAAAGGACGCTTTGCTTTTTATACCTCCAGAGGGTTTTGAGGATCTAAAAGTAATTTTTGAGACGAACGGGGATGTTGCGATCAAACTTTATAAGGCTTTATGCGAATATCGTTTTGAAAAAATTGAAGCAATGATGGGACCTAATGTATTTTCGTTTTCCAGAATTTTAGGGTATGTCTTGCAATTCATTATCGTAGAAAAATGGATGGAATTAGATGAGAAAAAAGGATTAGCAATGATTGATAATATTTTAGCAATATCTACTGGAGAAAAAAAGGTGGGATCATGACACAAAATTTAACTGATACAAACGATAAAACTCTAGCTACCGGAAAAGTGGTCAAAGCCTATGGTAACCTTTTACAAGTAGAGTTTCAGGGAAGTATCCGCCAGGGCGAGGTCGCCATGGTTCTTGTTCAAGGCTTAAAATTGAAAGCAGAAGTTATTGAAATAGTTGGTAAACAAGCCAAAATACAGGTTTTTGAAGATACTAAAGGCGTAATGCTTGATACAGCTGTTAACTTTACGGGAGAGCTTTTAGAGGCGGAACTTGGCCCTGGGCTATTGACCTCCATTCTTGATGGTCTACAAAATCCTCTTGAAAAAGTAGCAGAGGAGTCGGGTTTATTTTTACCAAGAGGCGTTTATTTGCCGGCAATTGATCGTAAACTCCGTTGGGAGTATTTAAGTGTTGCAAAAGTTAATGATACAGTTGAAAGAGGGGATATACTCGGAACTACTTTAGAAGGTAGATTTCGTCATCATATCATGGTACCTTTTTCTCTTTATCAGCGTTACACGATCACTTGGGTCATAAAAAACGGATCCTATACTGCAGATACAATTGTTGCAAAGGCTGTCGATGATTCGGGTAAAGAATATGAATTTTCCATGATTCAAAAATGGCCGATTAAAAATTCTTTAGTACAAGGTGAAAAAGTTAAACCTACTAAAATGATGGAAACGGGCTGTCGCATCGTCGATACACAATTTCCTATCATGAAAGGCGGCGCATTTTGTACACCGGGACCATTTGGTGCTGGAAAAACTGTTTTACAGCATCACCTTTCAAAGTACTCGGATGTGGATATTGTAGTTGTTGTTGCGTGCGGTGAAAGAGCTGGTGAAGTTGTTGAAGTTTTACGAGAATTTCCCCACCTAATTGATCCGCATACAGGCGACACTTTGATGACTCGAACTGTAATTATTTGTAATACATCATCGATGCCAGTTGCTGCTCGTGAATCATCTATTTATATGGGAATGACAATAGCTGAATATTATCGTCAAATGGGCTTGGATGTTCTGCTACTTGCAGATTCCACATCGAGATGGGCACAAGCTTTGCGTGAAATGTCAGGCCGTCTGGAAGAAATACCAGGTGAAGAGGCGTTCCCTGCTTACTTAAGTTCCAGAATATCTGAATATTACGAAAGATCCGGAGTTATTTCTTTAAAAAATGATAAGTATGGATCTATTACAGTTGGCGGTGCAGTATCGCCTGCCGGTGGTAACTTTGAAGAGCCTGTCACGCAGAGCACACTTGCTGTAGTCGGTGCTTTTTTAGGACTATCAAGAGAAAGATCTGATTCAAGACGTTATCCTGCAATTGACCCTTTAATTTCTTGGTCAAAATATATCAGGGAAGTTTCTGATGTGTTGGAATCCAAAGCTCCTGGCTGGGGCCACATGGTCAAAAAAGCAGAGCGCTTTCTTAAGAGTGGAAATGAGATCGGCAAGCGGATGGAAGTTGTTGGTGAAGAGGGAACAGCACTTGAAGATATGATAATTTTTTTAAAAGCAGAACTTTATGATTTTAGCTATCTTCAGCAAAATGCTTTTGATAAAGAAGATGCATATTGTCCTTTAAAAAGGCAAATCAAACTATTTTTACTTATTAATAAAATATTTGACACTAGATTTAATTTTCACTCTCACAATAGTGCAAGAGAATATTTTTTGAAACTCCAAAATGAAATTAAAAATATGAATTTTTTAGTATTTGAAAGTGAAGAATACCGTAAAACATTTTCCAAGATAGAAGAAATGGTTGAAATGGCAAATATAGAGGGTCAAATCATATGAAAATGGTCTATGAAAAAATTAATAATATGCGAGGGAACCTTGTCACCGTCACAGCAAAAGGCGCATCGCTTGGCGAACTTGCCCGTATTGATATGCAAAATGGAACGAGTGTTTACGCCTCAGTTTTAAGCATCGATGGGACGGAAGTCACTCTTCAAGTCTTTCAAAGCTCAAGAGGTATATCGACAACAGATAAAGTGACTTTCCTAAATCGTGAAATGCAGGCAGTCTACGGAGATTCTCTTCTTGGAAGACGTCTTAATGGTGCAGGGGTGCCAATTGATAGAGGTCCAGATATTGTAGGCACTAACATTAATATTGGGACACCATCTTTTAATCCGGTTAAAAGAATTATCCCGCGCGAACTTGTACGAACAAATATTCCGATGATTGATGTATTTAATTGCCTTGTAAAATCCCAGAAAATTCCTATTTTTTCTGTTCCTGGTGAGCCTTACAATCAGCTATTAATGCGAATTGCTAATCAAACCGATGCAGATGTTGTGATTATCGGAGGAATGGGGCTAACCTTTAAAGAATATCAAGCCTTTATCGATAATGCTGAAGAGTCAGGCTCTATGAATAAAACTGTCATGTTTATTCACCGGGCAACAGACCCTACAGTAGAATGTTTGCTAGTCCCTGATATGGCCCTTGCAGTTGCTGAAAAATTTGCCATTAATGATTTGGACGTGCTTGTTCTTTTAACAGACATGACAGCCTTTGCAGATGCTGTTAAAGAAATTGCGATTACCATGGATCAAGTGCCGTCTAATCGTGGGTATCCGGGATCTCTTTATTCAGACCTTGCATCGCGTTACGAAAAAGCAGTTCAGATAGATGGTAGCGGCTCCATTACAATTATTGGGGTGACAACGATGCCGGGCGATGATGTGACGCATCCTGTTCCTGATAACACAGGCTATATTACCGAAGGTCAATATTATCTTCATAACCATACAATTGATCCCTTCGGCTCACTTTCCAGATTAAAACAACTTGTAATAGGTAAGGTGACAAGAGAGGATCATGGGGATTTAGCAAATGCTATGATTCGCCTTTACGCTGAGTCTAAAAAGGCTCGTGAAAGGCAGGGGATGGGTTTTAAATTATCAAATTGGGATGAGCAGCTTCTTACCTATTCTCATTTGTTTGAAAATCGTATGATGAGCTTGGATGTTAACCTTCCGATTGAAGAAGCTTTAGATTTGGGTTGGAAAACATTAGCTGAATGCTTTAAGAGAGATCAGTTAGGCATTAAAAATGTTTTGTTGGATAAATATTTTCCGGAGTAAAAATGGCCGAAATCAAATTAACAAAAAATGAACTAAGATCCCAGCAGACAAAACTGTCCCAATTGGAAAAATATCTTCCGACTTTGCAATTAAAAAAAGCGATGTTACAAGTAGAGATTAGTGATGCAAAAATTGAAATTATAAAACTTGAAGAATTGTATCAGCAATTGCATGATGGTACAAAAGATTATTCTTCTCTTCTTTCTGAAAAAAATTCGTTGGATCTGACATCTTCAGCAAAAATTACAAGCGTTCAAAAACGCTATGAAAACATTGCAGGTGTTGAGGTACCTTATTTTGAAGGCATTTCTTTTGAAGAATTTCGATATGATCTTATTGATACACAACCTTGGATTGATTCAGTCGTCGAAAATTTACGAAAACTTGCAACAGCTAGCGCTAAAATTTCGGTTGCCCATGAAAAAAAAGCAGCTCTTGAAAAAGAATTTAGAGAAGTTTCGATACGCGTTAACTTGTTTGAGAAAATTTTAATCCCTCGAGGTAAACGAAATATCAAAAAAATTAAAGTATTTTTAGGTGACCAACAGCTAGCAGCTGTGTCCCAGGCAAAAGTTGCAAAGAGCAAGATTGTAGCTCATCAATTGGCTTTGCGCTTGAAAAGACTTCAAGAAGGAGAGCTCTCATGCGCATCGATCTAAAAAAGTTTTTGTTCGGAGGACCCCTTTCTGAAAAGGATGCTTTCTTTAAAAAAGCTCAAGAGCTTGGTATTATTCATTTTATCAATGTCGATTTAAACCTATTGAAGAATCTGCCCCAAGATGTAAATAATTTAAGCATGGCTATTAAAGTTCTTTCTAAAATTCCGTCCCTCGAGCAGGAAGAAATTGAAGATGATGTAGTAGCTAGTAATATGCCCTTAAAGATCTTGCAATTGAAGGAAACAGAAGAAAAAAATGCTGAACAAATACGCATTTTAAAGCTTGAGATTGAACGCGTACGAATTTATGGGAGTTTTTCAAAAGAAGATATTGATTATATTGAAAAAACGGGCAAACGTAAAATACAATTTTTCTACGCAAAACAAGGTTTCTCACAAAATTTAGATCTTCCGGATGGGCTTTTATTTGTAGGCACAGAAAATAACTTGGATTATTTTTTAGCAATTAATAATGAGGCTGTATCTTATGAGCGCATGGTTGAAATGCAGATCGTAGATCCATTTCAAGTTTTAGTTGAAAAGAGAAATGCACTAATAGATGCAACTGAACATATTGAAAATCAGCTTAAAAAATATGCAAAATATAAAAAATTTCTTACATCTGAAATCATTAAGAAATTAAATAACTATCATTTGCAAGCTACAACTTCTGCTGTACAAAGTGAGCTGAACGGTGAGCTTTATTTTACGGAAGGTTTTGTCCCTCTTGATAAAATTGATGAAATGAAGCAGTTAACTACTGATCTTAATGTTTATACAGAAGAAATTGCTATTGAAACAGAAGATGTAGTCCCAACTTATTTAAAAAATGAGGGAGTTCAGAGAATCGGTGAAGATCTTGTTCATATCTACGATACACCCTCTAACACTGATAAAGATCCATCCATTTGGGTTTTGGGCTCATTTTCGCTTTTTTTCTCGATGATTATTGGAGATGCAGGTTATGGACTTGTTTTTTTGGCAACAGCGCTTTTTGTCCGCTATAAAATAGGAGCTTTAAAAGGTCTGAATTTAAGACTTTGGAAGCTTTTTTTGATTTTAAGCTGTGCCACTATTTTGTGGGGAACAATGTCACATTCTTTTTTTGGCATTGAAATGAGTGTCAATAGTAAATTCCATAAATTTTCAGCTTTAAACTTTCTTGCAGAAAAAAAAGCAGATTATTATCTGAATCAAAAGGGCAAAACTTATGATTCCTGGCTAAAGAATTATCCTAAAATTAAGGATGCAAAAACTGGCGAGGACGTATTAAGAGACGGTGTAAAAATTGTGAAAGGAGAAGAAAAACATGAAATTGCCAACCGTTTGAGTGATGGTATCATGTTAGAAATTGCCCTTATGGTAGGCATTATTCATGTAATGATCTCATTTATACGATATCTTGACCGCAATTGGTCTGGTATCGGCTGGATTTTATTCATGATCGGATGTTATCTTTATTTTCCCTCTTACCTTAAAACAATTACAATGACCAATTATATTCTCGGGGTAACTGTTGCAGATGCTGCCGAGGGGGGCTTGATTATGATTTATTTAGGCTTAGGGCTTGCTTTTCTTTTGGCCATCATTAAAAATAAAATTTTTGGGCTTCTTGAAATTATGAATGTGATCCAAGTCTTTGGCGATATTTTATCCTACCTTAGGCTTTATGCCTTAGGGCTTGCGGGGGCAATTGTGATGGCAACTATCAATGATTTTGCATTTTCGCTAAATTTTGTTTTAGGATCCTTGCTTTTTGTAGTCGGTCATTTAACCAATATGATGCTCGGGATTATGGGCGGGGTCATTCATGGGTTACGTTTAAATTTTATTGAATGGTATCATTACAGTTTTGAAGGTGGTGGTAAAAAATTCAACCCCCTTCGCAAAGAATCAATTGAATAACAATTAAGGAGTATAAAATGAATTATGATATGATAGGTCCTGCAATATCTTTGGGTCTTGCTTGTATGGGGAGCGGTATTGGGCTCTATATTGCAGGTGCTGCATCGCATGCTGCTATGGCTCGTGTCGATGAAGGTCATGGTAAATTTATTGGGATGTCTGCTGCTCCCTCATCTCAAATTATTTACGGTTTTCTTTTGATGCTGTTGATGAGTAATGCAATTAAAGATGGGACTTTATCGCCTATTTCAGCAATTGGAATTGGTACTTTTTCAGGTTTGGCATTTTGCCTGTCAGCTATTTTTCAGGGAATGGCATGTGCTACAGGTATTCAAGCCACTTTAAAGAGACCGGACGTCTTCGGTAAGTGCTTTGCAGCAATTGGTTTGATCGAATCATCAGCCCTTTTTGCTTTCGTCTTTGCTTTACTTATCATTTAACTCCCATATTGGGTCAGACTTTTAAGGGTCTGGCTTGACAGATTGACAGTTTCTCTTAAAACAGCACGATATACCTACAGAAACTGTCAATACTGTCAAGCCTGAGCTGACTTTGGGGTGGTGATTTAAACAACACTACGTCTCCTTTTGTAAAGTCAATTTTTGTCTTTAGCTCATTAAGAAAAGAGAGAGATTTTCTTACTGAATTAAAGACAAAAATTGACTTTACAAAAGAACACGCAATATTAATTAAATCAGTTCCAATAAAGTCCTTAAACTCATCTCTCCTCTAAAACACTCAATATTTCCTTGCTAAATAAATCTATCATTGTATATTAAAAATTTGAAATCTGTATTTACCGACAAATGAGGCTGCAATGGAAGATGATGAAGAACGTAACCAAAAACGCATGCAAATGGTTGCAAGTTATGTAACGCTTCCCTTTGCTTTAGCTATTCCTCTTATTGTGGGATGGTTTGTCGGTTCATATATTGATAAGTACTTCGATATTGCACCATACGCAATGTATATACTGCTTGGGCTTGGTTTTTTTGCAGGTGTGAGAGAGTTTTATCGTATTGTAACAAAATATAAAGATGAAGAGATGTAATAAATGTACATGCTGATCACAGCTTCAATGCTTTTAAGTTTATCTGCATACTTCAATTTATTTGCTACCCTTTGGTTTATTGCAGGTGGTTTATTTGGTTTTGTTAATCTCTATTTTTTAAAAAAACTTCTCCATGAACTTATAATTGTAAATCCCAAAAACTTTTCTAAAATAGGACTATTAGCGATAATAAAATTCCCTCTTCTCTATGGTATAAGCTTTGGTTTGCTTTATTTACAAAGTGAAATTTCATGGACGTTGATTGCAGGTTTTATTGTTGTTTTGGCTTTAACTATTAAAAAAATAGTTTCAGATGCTTTAAGATCTGATGAAAGCCAGGTGGCGTAAATGGTGACATTTATAGCTGGGACAGAAATCCCTAAAATGCCAAACTTTCTAACTTTTTTGGAGCGATATTTAGATAATTCACCTTGGGGACAATTTATTTACAATTGGGAAAGCATCATTTTCTCAATGATTATTGGTTGTATTGTTGCATTCGTTTTTTATTTAGGTTCCTCGAATCGAGAAATGATTCCCTCCGGTATTCAAAATTTTTTTGAATGGGTGGTAGAAACTTTCGAATTATTTATTTTTGGAATCTTAGGAAAAGAAGGTAAGGAATTTGTCCCTTTTTTAGGAACCCTTTTTATCTATATCCTGAGCATGAATCTTTTTGGACTAGTTCCCTTCATGGCATCACCATCTTCAAATTTTAACGTCGGCATTGCCTTGGCTATTTGCGTATTTGGGATGGTTCAATATTTGAATATAAAAAATATGGGATTTAAAGGTTTTTTACACCATTTAGCGGGTTCTCCGAGCAACACAATCGGATGGATAATGGCTCCTTTGATGCTCCCAATCGAGCTATTGACACAAATTTCACGACCAATCACGTTAGCTTTAAGATTATTCGGAAATATCCTGGGCGAAAAAATTCTGGTAGCATTCTTTGCCGTAATGGGTGTTACAATGTTTTATTATTTACCTATCCAACTTCCATTTATGATTTTAGGATTGTTGACCAATTTCATGCAAGCGATGGTATTTACTCTTCTTAGTACAATTTATATTTTGTTATCGGTTCCTCATTCGGTCCCTCATTCAGAAGAAATTCATATAAACAATAAACAAAAAGGTGATTAAAAATGGATGTACAAACTGCACTAGCATTATCTACCCCGCTTAGCGTAGGCATTGCGGCATTTGGATCGGGAATCGGTCTTGGTCTTGCTGTCAAAGGTGGACTTGAAGCAATCGGAAGACAACCGGAAGCCTCAGGAAAAATTTTAACAAATATGATTATTGGAGCTGCCTTGATTGAAGCTCTTACAATTTATGCTTTAATAGTATTTTTTATTTCACTCGGACGGATGGGTTAATGCTAAATATTGAGATTAGTCAAATTATTATTCAAATCATTGCTTTTTTAATAATGCTTTGGATAATGAAAAAATTTGGTTGGAAACCTCTTTTGGATACTTTGGAAAATAGAAAAAATAAAATTCAAGCCGAGTTTGATACCATCCAAGCGCAAAAGCTAGAAGCCAAGCAACTAAATGAATTATATAAGGAAAAGCTAAAAGAAATTGACAAGGAGGCACGAAATAAAATTCAGGAAGCTATTGCAGAGGGTCGCACAATTAGTAGCGAAATCCAAAAAGATGCTAAAGCCCAGGCTAAATTAATATTAGAAACCGCAAAGTCGGAATTGGAAGGGGAAATAGCACATGCTAAATCTCAACTTAAAGCCGATATGGTTAATATTATAATGAATGTTACAAAGAAGATATTGAAAGAAAATCTTCTGCCAGCTGATCAATTAAAGCTTATCGCTCAATTTGTTGAGGAGGCATAAAGTTTGATGTTGAATCGCTCGATTAGCGTTGGATATGCAAAAGCCTTATTTAATCTGGATAAAAATAAAAAAGCCTTGGAAAAACGGCTTTTAGATTTTGAATTCATTGTCAAAATATTTAAAGAAAATTCAAAAATAGTAAAGTTTTTGAAGGCGCCGCACATAGATGTAAAAGAGAAAAATAAGATTCTTATCGCTGTGTTTAAAGATAAAATTGATACTCAATTCATGAATTTCCTTAAATTTTTGATTCAGAAAAGAAGAATTATAAGTCTATATGGTATTGCAAAAGAATATAGACGTCTCGTAAATGATTATTTAGGAATATGGGATGTAAATATTGTGACTGCTGTACCAATCGATGAAGAAAACGAAATTAGCTTGAAGGAAAAATTGAGTAAAAAATTTCAGAAGAAAATTATTTTAAGTAAAAAAGTGAATCCAAAGTTGATCGGTGGATTAACCCTAATTATGGGAAATGTTATGCTTGACTGGACCCTAACTTGTAGACTTAAAAAACTAAAAGAGAATTTATGATATTTAAACCGGAAGAAGTTTCTTGGGTGATTCAAGAAAATTTGGAAAAATTTGAAGAAAAACTATCTTTGGAATCTATTGGCCATGTCTTGCAAGTAGGTGATGGAATTGCTCGTGTTTTTGGATTAGATGATGTGATGATGTCAGAACTTGTCGAATTTCCAAATGGGACATTAGGTATTGTCTTAAATTTGGAAGTTGATAATGTGGGTGTTGTCCTGCTAGGCACAGATATTGGCATTAAAGAGCAAGATATTGTTAAAAGAACAGGTAAGATAGCATCAGTGCCAGTTGGTGCAGCTTTAGTTGGAAGAGTTGTTGATCCGCTTGGTAATCCGCTCGATGGAAAAGGCCCTATTTATACAACAGAAACAAGAGCTCTTGAGGGCATGGCACCAAATGTCGTTGAAAGACAGCCTGTAAATGAACCAGTTCAAACAGGCATCAAGGCTATCGATTCCATGATACCTATTGGTCGTGGACAAAGGGAGTTAGTTATTGGAGATCGTCAAACAGGTAAAACGACTATTCTTCTTGATATGATTTTAAACCAAAAGAATAAAGACAATTATTGTATTTATGTAGCTATTGGACAAAAAGAATCAACAGTAGCTCAAATTGTACAAAACCTTGAAGATCAAGGTGCTATGAAGTATACAATTGTGGTTGTAGCATCAGCCTCATCTAAAGCTGCCATGCAATACATAGCTCCATATGCTGGCACTGCAATGGGAGAATATTTTATGTATAATAAAAAGCATGCAATATGTTGTTACGATGATCTCTCAAAGCATGCTCAAAGTTATAGACAATTAGCTCTTCTGCTAAGACGGCCTCCAGGAAGAGAGGCTTATCCTGGCGATATTTTTTATTTACATTCTAGACTTTTGGAAAGATCTGCAAAGTTGAGTGATGAACTTGGAGGAGGTTCCTTAACATCACTTCCAATTATTGAAACTCAAGGCAATGATGTTTCTGCATATATTCCAACAAATGTAATTTCAATTACTGATGGACAAATCTATTTAGAATCCGATTTATTTTTTGCAGGAATACGCCCAGCTATTAATGTAGGTATCTCAGCCTCAAGAGTTGGCGGTAAAGCTCAAACAAAAGCTATGAAGAGGGTAGCTGGAAATTTGCGATTAGACTTAGCACAATATCGCGAACTTGCAGCCTTTACTCAATTTGGCTCTGAACTAGATGAGGCAACAAAAGCGCAACTAACTCGTGGCTTAAGAATGATAGAAATCTTAAAGCAGGATAAAAATACTCCATTTTCTCTTGAGAGAGAAGTCATTATTATTTTTGCGGGCACTCAAGGGTACCTTGATGATCTCAAGCTTGAATCACTTAAAGCTTACGAAGATGAATTTTATAAGTATATTGATGAAGAATATCCAGAAATTCTCCATAACATTTCAACAACTAAAGATTTGGATACAAATACTTTTAATAAATTGAATGAAGCAACAGCTAAATTTACAAAAGATTTTAAGATAAGATGGCAACATTAAGAGACATCCGCCGAAAAATTCATTCTGTCGGCAATATACGAAAAATCACACAAGCAATGGAGATGGTAGCATCTGCACGCCTTAAAAAAGCAAGAGTTAAAGCTGAAGTCTCAAGACCCTATGCTTTAAAATTGAAGGAAATACTGGATAATTTAATTTTAGTTTCCAATGATATAAAACATCCTCTCATTACTCCACACCTAGTAAAAAAAATTGGTCTTGTCATTATTGCAGGCGATAAGGGCTTATGCGGTGGATATAATCAGGATGTGTTTAATAAGGCAGAAAAATTTTTGAAAAATTATCCTTTAGATCAAGTAGAAATTGTAGCTATTGGCAAAAAAACTATAGATTATTTTAAGGCAAGAAAATGGACTGTTAATCTTAAGATTGAAGATTGGGGAGGTAAAATTGTTTACACTCAAATTGAAACCTTTACACGTGAATTAATCGATTTTTACCTCAACTTCAAACTTGATGAAATTTGGCTTATTTATACCCACTTTATTAATATGGGAGCAAGAGAAGTCCGTCTTGAAAAATTTTTAAACATTGAAATTGCGGATTTAAAAGAGCCCGAACATTTCAATCTGAATTATATTTTTGAGCCCGATGCCCCAACTATTTTTGATGAAATTTTACCGCGTTATTGCATAACAAAAATTCAATCGGTGTTAAATGATGCTTATGCCTCAGAGCTAGCAGCACGCATTTTATCTATGCGTGCAGCAACAAAGAATACTGAAGAAATGATTGAAAAATTAACCCTCACACGCAACAAAGTTCGTCAATCCGGTATCACCCAAGAATTGATAGAAATTACATCTGGTGCACAAAGTTTACGATAGGAGTTATCATGGCAACAGGAATTTTAAAACAGGTTATCGGTCCAACAATCGATGTGGAATTTGCACCTCACGAATTGCCAAATCTTCTGAATGCAATTATCATAAAGGATCCTGAAAATAAAATCGATTTAACAGCAGAAGTTGCCATACACCTTGGAGAAAATTTGGTGCGATGCATAGCACTTTCATCTACAGATGGATTAATAAGGGGTATGAAAGCTATAGATACAGGAGCTCCAATTGCAACCCCTGTTGGAAAATCAACCTTAGGACGCTTATTTAACTTGCTTGGGAAACCACTTGATAATCAGGGAGATCTTCCACTTGATGTTCTTAAGTGGCCAATTCATCGAGAAGCTCCAACCTTTGCAGAACAAGAAACAAAAACAAAAATTTATGAAACAGGTATTAAGGTGATTGACTTGTTATGTCCCTTTTCGAAGGGAGGAAAAGTTGGACTTTTTGGGGGTGCAGGAGTTGGAAAGTCTGTTATTGTCATGGAATTAATCCGGAATATCGCCGTGCAACATGGAGGATATTCTGTATTTTGTGGTGTTGGCGAGCGCACGCGAGAGGGTAATGATCTTTGGCTTGAAATGAAAGATTCTGGAGTATTGTCAAAAACATGTTTGGTATTTGGACAGATGAACGAGCCACCCGGGGCTAGAATGCGTGTCGCTCTTACTGCGCTCACTATGGCTGAATATTTTAGGGATGAAGAGCGGCAAGATGTTTTGTTGTTTATCGATAATATTTTCAGATTTGTTCAAGCGGGAGCTGAAGTGTCGGCTCTTCTTGGTAGAGTACCATCAGCAGTTGGTTACCAGCCAACTTTATCAACTGACATCGGGTCGCTACAAGAAAGAATTACCTCAACAAAGAAAGGATCAATTACATCTGTACAGGCTATTTATGTGCCGGCAGATGATTACACCGATCCTGCACCTGCCGGAATTTTTAATCATTTAGATGCATCAACAGTGCTTTCAAGACAAATTGCTGAACTTGGAATTTATCCAGCTGTTGACCCTCTAGCTTCAAGTTCGAGAATTTTAGATCCTAAAATTATTGGAGAAGAACATTATAAAATTGCTCGGGAAGTACAAAAAGTCTTGCAAAGATACAAGGACCTTCAAGATATTATTGCTATTTTGGGGATGGATGAATTATCTGAGCATGATCGTCTTATTGTAAATAGAGCGCGTAAAATTCAGAAGTTTCTATCCCAACCATTCTTTGTGGCAGAAACCTTCACAGGTAAGCCTGGCCGTTTTGTTACCTTGCAAGACACAATTAAAGGCTTTAAGATGATTATTGAGGGTGAAATGGATAATATTCATGAACAAAACTTTTATATGGTAGGCACAATTGAAGAAGTTATTGAAAAAGCCGAATCCATAAAGAAGTCATAAATTATGTACAAACTGCAAATATTGACACCAGAAGAAATATTTTTTGATGACAATGTGACAGCCCTTATAGCCCCTGGCGAGCAGGGCTATTTTGGGGTTTTAACAGATCATGCGCCACTTATCACATCTTTAAAGGATGGGATTATTATTATCACGCATATAAATCAGATTAAAACTTACTTTGATGCTTCAAAAGGCTTTTTAGAAGTCAATGATAATAAAGTATCAATTATTATAGAATCTATCAAGCCGCGAGAACCTATTGATATCGGAACAAGCGGCGGTGTGTAGCTTGAGAATTTTTATTATAAACTCTTTGAACCGATAAAACTAAATTTTTAAAAAAGAAAAAAAGTAGTTAAAACTTAAGCCTCAATAGCGTAGAGACTATGAATATCGAATATTTTATTATTTGTATCACTTCTTTTCTAATCTCGATTGTTACCCTATTTTCAGGATTCGGGCTGGGAACCGTTTTAATGCCAGTGTTTGCCATGTTTTTCCCAATCCCTGTAGCAATTGCATCTGTTGCTGTAGTTCATCTTGCGAATAATCTTTTTAAGGCTCTTTTAGTCGGGAAATATGCTAAAACTAGTGTTGTGATAAAGTTTGGAATACCTAGTGCCTTAACCGCAGCTTTAGGGGCATATTTACTAAGTTTTTTTTCAAATTGGTTACCCCTCTTTTCATATCACCTCTTTGGTAGAGATTTCAAGATAACTATTTTAGGAGTAGTTGTTGGTAGCATCGTTATGTTTTCTTCGATTTTTGAATTGATGCCTAGATTTTCTCGTTTATCTTTTGACAAAGGTTACATCCCTCTTGGTGGAGCCATCTCTGGTTTTTTTGGAGGCGTTTCAGGTAATCAAGGAATTTTACGCTCAGCCTTTTTAATAAAATCAGGATTAAGCAAAGAGGAATTTATCGGCACAGGTGTGTTATGCAGTATTATCGTAGATACGACTCGCTTACTTGTTTACGGTTGGGCTGTATATGCACAAAAGTTTGCAGAGGTTTTTTCTAAAAACTTGATTGGAATTGTAACAGCTGCAAGTATTGCAGCTTTTATTGGATCATATATTGGATCAAAACTTACCAATAAAATTACGTTTAGAATGCTTCAAATCATTGTTGGCTCAATGCTTTTGATATTAGGTTTTGCAATGATGGTTGGAGTAGCTTAAACAAAAAGTAAAAAGAGATTTATCTACATATTCCTTAATTTCATCTTTAACACGGCTATTAATACTTAAGACTTCCTCCCCTGACTTTATTTTTCGTGCTAAAATAGGTGGGTTGTCAAATCCATGATGAAAACGTTTTGCTTTTCCTAAAATTAGTGGACATTTCTCTTTGGCATCATTAAAAATCGTGATTATATAATTGAAATTTTTCCTCACCTAATTCACATATAAGTTTAGAGTACTACTTCCAGATATCAACTCAAATATAGGGAGTAAGTGCAATAATTTCTTTGCCGTTAAACTGGATTTAATCCTCGGGCTTTCTCATACTTTGCGTAATGTAGCATTAATTTTTTATATCTTTTCGGTTTTTTAGGTGTTCCAATTTTGGTGGCTGCTACTACTTTTTGATTGCAGTTGTGTATGTGGCTCATGAGTCTATTGTATAAATTGTACGGCCACTTCCTCTTCGACTCTTTACCACACTTTAAGGATTGGTAATTGCCATTTTCACTCAAATGATTCGTAAAACTCAATCTGTAGATTGTAAGGTTAAAAGTTAAAAGTTAATTAGTATCTGCAAAAGAGCTTATAAGAAAATAATCTAATATCTTGCTTTAAATTATTCTTTTTCCCATAATAAGTGTTAAAAAAATCGTAGACATAATTCATAGGTACAAATCAAGGAAGTTTAAGTGCAAGTAAATACAAACAAATTATATACAGTTCCGCTAAAAGAATTAACGACATATTGTCAAAATATTTTTTCAAATGATAAAGTAACAAGAAAAAATGCTAGAGTCTTAGTGATTAAATATATCGAATATTTTAAAGGGATTTCAACTTTAACAGCGGATGAAGAAAATAAGTTTTTACCTTTCAAAATTGTTTCCTATGCTGTGAAAAAATTTGTGGATAATAGTGAATTTATTTTTAAAATAAAGAAAAACAAAGCTGGGCCTGTCTTATCATTAGAAAATAAAATTGTAAAAATAAGAAATTCCGGTATCCATACGAATTTACCTACAAACTCAGATCAACCAACCTATCTTATCTCAATGCTTCATCATGCAGCAGATCGTAATCTGGATAATCAAATTCGACTACAGTTTGAAGAGAGTTTCGGGACAACAAAAGAAGAATCTGAAGAAGAAGCTAAAACCAGGTTACATGTTTTTGTGGGTGTGAATTATTGTCATTCTCTTAATCCTGCAGAAAATAGAGTAAAAAAGAAATATATTGAAGATTTAATGGATAAGCCTTCAAAGCCAAATGTGAGCTATGAAGCATTTTGTTGGACGCCTGAATGGGGATCTAGAAGACCAAATGCCAAAAAAGCAATTGAACAAACTAAAGTGAAGCGCTTATTTAGGTTGTTACTAGATTTAGATCCGGCTAAGGCTTTAATTGTCTATAAAGAAGTTATGATCAATAAAGGCATTCCTTTCCGAGGTAATCGAGAACAGACTAAAAATAGTAAATCTGCAAATGAGTTTGTTAAACAATTTCGATTTGAAAGAAAAGATCGTCCATTATGGTTTTTGACGGCTGATGATGATGCTGTTAGATTAAGAAATAATGGCTTTGGCTTGTTGACACACTACGACAACCTCATTCAATTACATCCTCAAATGGAAGTTGCCACAACAGGCTATTACATGGCAGATCCGGCTTATAATTCTGTAGAAACTCTAAGTCGAATACTTTTGATTGCAAGACAAGGGGGTTTCTTAAGACAAAATGCAGTTTATTTTTGTGAACCTAACATGGCAGCTAAGACACCTGTTGGTGATAACTTATCTGCGATGTTTTCATTTTTGCGATATAAAGAGGTAAAAGGGGTAAAAGGGGTAAAAGGGGTTAAGAAATTAGATACATTTGGAAATTTGGAAGCAATTGGATTTTTTGAAAACCTTGGAGTCATGAAAGGCGATATGACAGGACGAGTCATTCATGGGAGAATTGGAGCTATTCAAACCGCTGTTTCATTAAATGTAAAAGACTGTAGCAAACGCAATTACGAGCCGAAAGATTATCTCAAATTGGACACATTACTAAAATTAAGAAGTTTTTCTCAAAGTTGTATTGATCCTCGTGATGGTTTTTCAGCAAATATTGCTCGTACCTTTTCTTTGCCCATTCAATTAGCTTCTAATACGGAAATGGCAGAAATATATAAAGCATTCGATCCTGTTGAATATGCACATGGTCTTCCTTCATGCTGGTTTCAGACTTATCATTTAGTTAGAGAAGAAATTGGAAAATTTCACAACCTTAATATGATTTGTAATGATGTTAAAATATTTAAACAACAGATCGAAAAAAACAGTGCAGATATTTTAAAAAGTGCTGAAGACATTGTAAATAAATTAAATCTTGATAAAAAGAATACTCCTCTTATTTCTAAATTTATTAAAGAAAAAGCAATAGCTACTTTTGAAGCAGTGTATGCATTAATTAATACATATAAATATAGCTACGATGATGTAAAAATCATTACATACACAAGCTATAATATTAACGAAAATGTGTATAGATCTTTAAAAAGTGTGATTAACCAAGATTATATGACTTTTTATGAGGGATAACCTCTAAATTGTAGCTTAGAATTTATCCCGAACCCTATCTTGTTAAAGCTTGAGGGATAAATCCTTCAGAAAACAAACTCAGAATAAATTCTAAGCTACAAATTAACCCCTCAAAAACGAACGCTAAAAAGCTAATTCGGAAAATAATTATTTTTTTAAACAGGGTAATTTTAATGAAAAATTAAAAAAAACACCTTTGAGTATCTTTTAAAAGGCTTTTGTTGTTATTATATAATTTACTAAAAAAACGTAAATTCACAACAAAAGCCAAAAAATGTCGAGACTAATAAATATTATATCTGATTACTGGAATAAAATTCACTATAATTTATTTCCTGCCTTTGAAGAAACGTTGTGTACAAAACTTTCTAAAAAAATGAAGCAACTTATTGCTACCCTCGATTAAAATGATTTCAAAACGTGTTTTTTATAAACTTTTATTTTTAATTCAATGACATTGGGCTTTAGCCTGCGTTCTTTGTAGCGTAGGCTTTAGCCTGCGTTCTTTGTAGCGTAGGCTTTAGCCCAATGTAATTGAATTAAAATAATATATTTACAATTTCACCCCTCTGAATATAATTAAGAAGACTTTTTCTTATTATATCACCGCTCGAGTATTAGTTGGAAATCGCTTATTTGGATATTTGCAAAATCGATGAAACCAAAAAAATGTTTTATCTTCTTATTATTTTGATAAAATGTTGTTGTTAGAATATAGTTCAATTCAATAAACGTCCCAGGTAGTAATTTGAGTCTAGCCTTAGACAATGCTGATTTAGTAAAATTTTTAACCTTATTTAAATAAGTATTGCTTGAGTCAATTTCAGCAGCATTGCTTTTTTTTAAAAGATTGAGGATAAAAATAATAAGAAATGAAAAATTTAGAACACTCTTCCTAGTAAATGCCTTTTGTGATAACCTATATCTATATTTAAATTCTTCCGAATAAATACATTCTCGCAAATTGTCAAAAATCAGCTCAGATATTTTCAAAGCATTCCTTCTTTTTTTGTTTGTCGAAAAACAACAATGAGGAATGCTATGTTTTTTTAGAAGTACAATACCTTTAAAATGATCTCAAAACGTGTTTTTTATAAACTTTTATTTTTAATTCAATGACATTGGGCTAAAGCCTACGCTACAAAGAACGCCAAGCTAACCCTCAAGCTACAAAGAACGCAGGCTAAAGCCTACGCTACAAAGAACGCCAAGCTAACCCTTAAGCTACAAAGAACGCAGGCTAAAGCCTACGCTACAAAGAACGCCAAGCTAACCCTTAAGCTACAAAGAACGCAGGCTAAAGCCTACGCTACAAAGAACGCAGGCTAAAGCCTACGCTACAAAGAACGCCAAGCTAACCCTCAAGCTACAAAGAACGCCAAGCTAACCCTTAAGCTACAAAGAACGCCAAGCTAACCCTTAAGCTACAAAGAACGCCAAGCTAACCCTCAAGCTACAAAGAACGCCAAGCTAACCCTCAAGCTACAAAGAACGCAGGCTACAAAGAACGCCAAGCTAACCCTCAAGCTACAAAGGAATGCTATAACTTTACACGTGTGATGTATAAATCGCATATGCCTTCTGTTTCACCGGTTGAATAATACAAAAAACTGATTTCATCATG
>Ga0335394_10000267_pt1 | contig 52965 bp, 42 predicted proteins | sample MAT03_FD_205741 | JGI IMG/M metagenome (GOLD analysis project Ga0335394, IMG submission 205741) | Freshwater microbial communities from Lake Fryxell liftoff mats and glacier meltwater in Antarctica - MAT-03 (spades assembly) (version 2) ... | reverse complement strand
TGGCGAAGTAATCTGGCGAAGTCACCGGGCGCGCTGACCCGCGCGCTGACCCAGTCGCTTACTGCACCACCTGCGCCAACTTGCCGCTGGCGTACAGCCCCGCCACCACCGACAGCCCCATCGGCTTGATCTTGGCCGCCTGGCCTTCACAGCCAAACTCCAGGTAACGCTGCTTGCAGATCTGCTTGGCGGCTTCGCGCGCTGGCTTCAGGTAGTCGCGCGGGTCGAACTTGTCGGGGTTCTCGACCAGGTACTTGCGGATGGCCGCGGTCATGGCCAGGCGCACGTCGGTGTCGATGTTGATCTTGCGCACGCCGTGTTTGATGGCTTCCTGGATCTCGCTCACCGGCACGCCGTAGGTTTCCTTCATCTGCCCACCGTGGGCGCGGATCACTTCCAGCAAATCCTGCGGCACGCTGGAACTGCCGTGCATCACCAGGTGGGTGTTGGGAATGCGGGCGTGGATTTCCTTGATGCGGCTGATGGCCAGCGTCTCGCCCGTGGGCTTGCGGCTGAACTTGTAGGCGCCGTGGCTGGTGCCGATGGCGATGGCCAGCGCGTCGAGTTGCGTGCGCTTGACGAAGTCGGCGGCTTGTTCGGGGTCGGTCAAAAGCTGTTCGCGCGTCATCGTGGCGTCGGTGCCGTGGCCGTCTTCCTTGTCGCCGCGCATCGTCTCCAGGCTTCCCAGACAGCCGAGCTCGCCTTCCACGGTCACGCCCAGCAGATGCGCCATGTTCACCACCTTGCGCGTGACTTCGACGTTGTAGTCGTAGCTGGCGATGCTCTTGCCGTCGGCTTCCAGGCTGCCGTCCATCATCACCGAGCTGAAGCCCAGGTTGATGGCGCCTTCGCAGACGTCGGGGCTCTGGCCGTGGTCCTGGTGCATCACCAGAGGCAGCTGCGGCCAGCTTTCCACCGCCGCCTGGATCAGGTGCTTGATGAAGGGCTCACCCGCGTACTTGCGGGCCCCGGCGCTGGCCTGCAGGATCACCGGCGCGCCAACTTCGGCCGCCGCGGTCATCACGGCCTGCACCTGTTCCAGGTTGTTGACGTTGAAGGCCGGGATGCCATAGCGGTGTTCGGCGGCGTGGTCCAGCAGCTGGCGCATGGAAACGAGTGGCATGGGGAACTCCGAAGTTGAAAGGGACCGGCAGTGGGCAGCGTGCGGCTCAAGGCTGTAACCGCGCTGAAACTGGACGCATTTTAGGGCCCGGCCCGCGGCCCGGTCGCGGGTGTTGCGCCCTGCAGCGGCCTGGAAACTGGGGGCCGAACGTGCCGCTTTTCGCGCTCAAGCGCGGGGGCGGCAAGCCGACACTGGTCGCCGGGCCCGGCATGCACGCCAGGCCGGAAGGTTCTTGATGGCACGCATTCACATTCACCCACTCACACAGTGGATCACCCAGGCCGCCCTGCAGCATGGCAGCAACCTGCCCGCGCACCTGATGCAGCGCCTGGGCATCAGCCGCCGCCAGGCCGGCCACGTGCTGCGCAAGCTGGTGGCGCTGCAGTGGCTTGAACGGCTGGGCAGCCCGCGCCAGCCGCTGTACAGCCCCGGCCCGCTGCGCCAGGTGGTGCAGCGCTACACCCTGGCCGGCCTGCAGGAAGACCTGCCCTGGCGCCGTGACTTCGCGCCCGCCTTCAACCTGCCCGCCCACGTGCAGCAGATGGCGCAGCACGCCTTCACCGAACTGCTGAACAACGCCGTGGACCACAGTGGCGGCAGCGCCGTCACGGTGTCGGTGCGGCAGACCCCGCTGCAACTGCAGCTGCTGGTGTCGGACGACGGCTGCGGCCTTTTCCGGCGCATCGCGCAGAGCTTTGACATCGACGACACGGCTCTGGCGATGCTCGAACTGAGCAAGGGCAAGTTGACGAGTGCGCCTGATCGCCACAGCGGCCACGGCCTGTACTTCACTTCGCGCCTGGCCGATGTCTTCGACATCCACGCCAATGCCGCGGCCTACCAGTGCCGGGGCTGGGAACGCAACACATGGCGCGTTGGCAAAGCGGGCGCCGTTGCCAGTCGCAGTGGCACGTCCATCTACCTCGCCATCGCCATCGACACGCCGCGCACGCTGGACGCGGTGCTGCAGGCCCACAGCGGATGCGGCCAGGGCTACGACTTCGCGCGCACCACCGTGCCGCTGCAGTTGCTGGGCGGCGGCGTCCCCGATCCGCTGCTGGCCTCGCGCGCCGACGCCCGGCGTGCGGTGCAGCGCCTGGCGCAGTTTCGCCATGCCGAGATCGACTTTGCCGGCATCGGCAGCGTGGGCCACGGCTTTGCCGACGAGATGTTCCGCGTCTTCCACCGCCAGCATCCAGCGCTGGAACTGGTGCCTGTGGGCATGAACCCGCAGGTGGCGGCGATGGTCCACAGCGTGCGCTCGCTGCAGCCTGAGCGGCTGAGCGGCTGAGCGGCTGAGCGGCTGAGCGGCTGAGCGGCTGATCGGCTGGGGCCGAGGCTTCAACCCACCTGGCAGACCTTCAGCATGTTGGTGCCGCCGGGGTAGCCCATCGGCTCGCCGCAGGTGATGGCGTAGGTGTCGCCGGGCTTGAGCACGCCCTTTTCCACCAGCAGCGCTTCGGCCTTGGCCAGCGCTTCGTCGCGCTCACTCATCTTGGGCATGAGCAGCGGGCGCACGTTGCGGTACAGCGTCATGCGGCGTTCGCTGTTGACCTGCGAGGTCATGCCGAAGATCGGCACCTTGATGTTGTGCCGGCTCATCCACAGCGCGGTCGAACCCGATTCGGTCAGCGCAATGATGGCCTTGCAGCCCAGGTGGTGGGCGGTGAAGAGCGCGCCCATGGCGATGCTCTGGTCGATGCGGCCGAACTTCTTGTTGGTGAAGTCGGTCTCCAGCGAGATGTCTTCGGCGCGCTCGGCTTCCAGCGCAATCTGCGCCATCTGTTCCACCGTTTCCACCGGGTACTTGCCGGCTGCAGTTTCGGCGCTGAGCATCACCGCGTCGGTGCCGTCGAGCACGGCGTTGGCCACGTCGCTGACTTCGGCGCGGGTGGGCACTGGGGCCAGGATCATGCTTTCCATCATCTGCGTGGCGGTGATGACGACCTTGTCCATCTCGCGCGCCATGCGGATCATGCGTTTCTGCAATGCCGGCACCGCCGCGTTGCCGACCTCCACGGCCAGGTCACCGCGCGCGACCATGATGCCGTCGCTGGCGCGCAGGATGGCTTCCAGCTGCGGTATGGCTTCGCTGCGCTCGATCTTGGCAATCATGGCCGGCTTGTGGCGCGTGGCCTCGCCGGCCACGTTGGCCAGCTGGCGCGCCATTTCCATGTCGGTGGCGTTCTTGGGGAAGCTCACGGCCAGGTATTCGCACTGGAAGGACACGGCGGTCTTGATGTCCTCCATGTCCTTGGCGGTCAACGCCGGCGCCGTCAGGCCGCCGCCCGCCTTGTTGATGCCCTTGTTGTTCGACAGCTCTCCGCCCAGCACCACGCGCGTGTGCACCTTGTCACCGCGCACCACTTCCACGGTCAGCTTCAGCAGGCCGTCATTCAGCAGCAGCGTGTCGCCGGGGCGCACGTCGCGCGGCAGTTCCTTGTAGTCCAGGCCCACGCCGTCGATGTCGCCGGGCTCGGTGCGCGCGGCGTCCAGGATGAAGGGCTGGCCGGCCACCAGCATGATCTTGCCGTCGGCAAACTTGCCGACGCGGATCTTCGGGCCCTGCAGGTCGGCCATCAGTGCCACCGGCTTGCCGATCTTCTGCGCAATGGTACGCACGAGCGTGGCGCGGTCGATGTGGTCCTGCGCCTTGCCGTGGCTGAAATTCAAGCGCACGACATCGACGCCGGCGCGCAGCAGTCGCTCCAGCACCTCGGGGTCGCTGGATGCGGGGCCGAGCGTGGCGACGATCTTGGTGGCGCGGGTCATGGGGTGTCTCTCTTCTCGGGCGGGCTGCGGCGGATTATGGGCGGCGGAATTGGCGCGCAGTTACGGCGGCGGTACGGCGGCGGTACGGCACGTTGGCTTGACAGCGTCGGATGCGCCGACGCATCATGACAGCATGTTGGCTGCAATCAAGATGCAATGAGAACGACCGTCACCCTGGACACGGATGTCCAAGTGCTGTTGAAAAAAGCCATGCGCAAGCACGACGCCAGCTTCAAGCAGACGCTCAACGACGCCATCAGGCGGGGGCTGGCGCCGCAGCCCAAGGCGTCTGCAGCGGCTCACACCTTCGACTTTCCCGCGTACCACATGGGCCAGCCGCTGGTGGACCTGACCAAGGCCAACGCCTTGGCAGGTGAACTCGAAGACCAGGAACTCATCGCACGGATGCAGCGCGGCGCATGAAGCTGGTTGATACCAATGTGCTGATCTACGCCGTCAACGCCGACGCCAGGCAGCACTTGGCAGCCCGCGCCTGGCTCACACGGGCACTGGCTGACCCGGTCGGCCTGGCCATGCCATGGGTGTCGCTGCTCGGGTTCATGCGCATCAGCACCCGCAACGGCATCCTCGCGCGGCCGCTGGCGGTGCAGGACGCGCTTGGCCTGATGAACACCTGGCTCCAGATGCCGCACACGCGCGTGCCCGAGCCCACCGAACGGCACGCGGCATTGCTGGGCCGGCTGCTTCTGGGCGCGGGCACTGCAGGCAACCTGGTCAACGACGCCCACCTGGCCGCATTGGCCATCGAGCACGGCGCGACGGTGGTCTCGTTTGACCGCGACTTCACCCGCTTTGCCGGCGTGCCTTTCGAGCAGCTCAGCTAGCGGCCTCCGCAGAGTTCGCCACCACATCCGCCACCGCCAGCGCCGTCATGTTGACGATGCGCCGCACCGTCGCACTCGGCGTCAGGATGTGCGCCGGCTTGGCGGCGCCCAGCAGGATGGGGCCGACCGTGACGCCGTGGCCGCCCGTCATCTTCAGCACGTTGAAGAGGATGTTGGCGGCGTCCAGGTTGGGCAGCACCAAGAGGTTGGCGCTGCCGCTGAGCGTGCTTTCGGGCAGGTAGCCGCGGCGCACGGTTTCCGACAGCGCGGCGTCGCCGTGCATCTCGCCGTCACATTCGATCTCGGGCGCGTGGGCGCGAAAGAGCGCGTGCGCGGCGCGCATGCGCTGCGCCGAGGGGCGGGAAGACGATCCGAAGATCGAATGCGACAGGAACGCCACCTTCGGCGGCACGCCGAAGCGCCGCACCTCGGCGGCGGCCATCAGCGCGATGTCGGCCAGCTCTTCGGCGCTGGGCTCTTCGTTGACGAAGGTGTCGGTGATGAAGAGCGTGTGCTGGTCCAGCATCAGCGCGTTCATCGCCGCCATGGTGCGCACGCCAGGCTTGCCGCCGATGACGCTTTGCACGTGTTCCAGGTGGCCATCAAAGCGGCCGACCAGACCGCACAGCATGGCGTCGGCTTCGCCCCGGCGCAGCATCAGTGAAGCGATGAGCGTGTTGGACCGCCGCACCGCCGCCTTGGCCGCGTCCGGCGTCACGCCCTCGCGCGACTTGAGACTGCGGTACAGCTCCCAATATTCGCGGAAGCGGGTGTCGCTGTCGGGGTCCACCAGCTCAAAGTCGCGGCCCGCCTGCAGGCGCAAACCGGCGCGTTCGATGCGCATCTTCACGACCTCGGGCCGGCCGACCAGAATCGGCTTGGCCAGGCCTTCGTCCAACACCACCTGCACGGCGCGCAGCACCCTTTCGTCTTCGCCTTCGGCATAGACGACGCGCGATGGGTTGGCCTTGGCGGCGGCAAACACCGGCCGCATGAACATGCCGGTCTGATACACAAAACGCCCCAGACTTTGGCGGTAAGCCTCCAGATCGGCGATCGGCCTTGTGGCCACGCCGGACTCGGCCGCCGCCTTGGCGACGGCAGGTGCGATGCGCAGGATCAAGCGCACGTCGAAGGGCGTGGGGATGATGTAGTCGGGGCCGAAAGTCAGCTCCTTGCCTTGATAGGCCGCCGCCACTTCGTCGCTCGTTTCGGCCTTGGCCAGCGCTGCGATTTCGCGCACGCAGGCCAGCTTCATCGCTTCGGTGATCTTGGTTGCACCGCAGTCCAACGCGCCGCGGAAGATGTACGGGAAACACAGGACGTTGTTAACCTGGTTCGGGTAGTCGCTGCGGCCTGTCGCGATGATGCAATCGGGCCGCGCGGCCTTGGCCAGTTCGGGCCGGATCTCGGGTTCGGGGTTGGCCAGTGCCAGGATGATCGGCTTGTCGGCCATCGACAGCACCATCTCGGCCGACAGCACACCAGCAGCGCTGCAGCCCAGAAAGACATCGGCACCCTTGACCACGTCGGCCAGCGTGCGCGCTTCGGTGCGCTGGCAGTAGCGGTGCTTGGATTCGTCGAGCTTGCCGGCCTTGAAGTCTTCACGCCCTTCACGCACGACGCCCTTGCTGTCGCACATGAAGATGTTGCTGCGCTGCACGCCCAGGCCCACCATCACGTCCAGGCAGGCGATGGCCGCGGCACCGGCGCCGGACACCGCCAGCTTCACCTCACCGATCTTCTTGCCCACCAGTTCCAGGCCGTTGAGCAAGGCCGCCGACGAGATGATGGCGGTGCCGTGCTGGTCGTCATGGAAGACGGGGATGTTCATGCGCTCGCGCAGCTTCTTCTCGATGTAGAAGCACTCCGGCGCCTTGATGTCTTCAAGGTTCACGCCGCCCAGCGTGGGCTCGAGCGCGGCGATGATGTCGATCAGCTTGTCGGGGTCGCGCTCGGCCAGTTCGATGTCGAAGACGTCGATGCCAGCAAACTTCTTGAAGAGGCAGCCCTTGCCTTCCATCACCGGTTTGCTGGCCAGCGGGCCGATGTCCCCCAGGCCCAGCACCGCCGTGCCATTGGTGACCACGCCCACCAGGTTGGCGCGGCTGGTGTACTCGGCGGCCAGCGTGGGGTCTTCCTCGATCGCCAGGCAGGCATACGCCACGCCGGGCGAGTAGGCCAGCGACAGGTCGCGCTGGTTGCTCAGCGGCTTGGTGGGGGTGACGGCGATCTTGCCGCGCGTCGGGCTGCGGTGGTATTCCAGCGCGGCTTCGCGCAGCTGGTTTTCAGCGTCGGACAGTTTCTTGGCCACGGTGAGTCTCCGGTCTTTTGTGGGTTGCACGCTAGCGTAGCGCGGAACCCCAACCGGAGCGCAGCGGGATCAACCCGCTGCGGTCGCTTCAGCTTTGTGCCCGGCGCGCCAATATCTCAAAGGCCGGCAGCGTCTTGCCTTCCAGCACTTCCAAGAAGGCGCCGCCACCGGTGCTGATGTAGCCAATGTCGCGCTCGATGCCGTACTTGGCAATCGCCGCCAGCGTGTCGCCGCCGCCGGCGATGCTGAAGGCAGGGCTGGCGGCGATGGCGCGGGCTATTGTTTCGGTGCCGTGCGAAAAGGCCTCGAACTCGAAGACACCCACCGGGCCGTTCCAGACCACCGTGCCGGCGGCCATGATCTGCTTGGCCAGCAGGGCTGCGGTCTGCGGGCCGATGTCCAGGATCAGGTCGTCGGCGGCGACATCGCTGGCCGCCTTGATGGTGGCCGGCGCGTCGGCCTTGAAGGCCTTGGCGACCACGACATCGACGGGAATCGGCACTTCCGCGCCGCGTGCCTTCATCGCGGCCATGACGGCCTTGGCCTGGTCCAGCAGGTCGGGCTCGGCCAGGCTCTTGCCGATGGGCAGGCCGGCCGCCAGCATGAAGGTGTTGGCGATGCCGCCGCCGACGATGAGGCCGTCCACCTTGTGCGCCAGCGCCTGCAGGATCGTCAACTTTGTGCTGACCTTGCTACCCGCCACGATGGCCAGCAGCGGCCGCTTGGGCGCCGCCAGCGCGCGCGTGGTGGCGTCGATCTCGGCCGCCAGCAGCGGGCCGGCGCAAGCAATCTTGGCGTACTGCGCAATGCCGTAGGTGCTGGCCTCGGCGCGGTGCGCGGTGCCGAAGGCGTCGTGCACGAAGATGTCGCACAGCGCGGCCATCTTGCGTGACAACGTTTCGTCGTTCTTCTTCTCGCCCTTGTTGAGGCGGCAGTTTTCCAGCAGCACCACTTCGCCGGGTTGGAGGTTCGCGACGGCGACGCCATCGACCCAATTCGACACCAGCTTCACCTCGCGGCCCAGCAGTTCCGAAAGCCGCACCGCCACCGGCGCCAGAGAGTCTTCGAGCTTGAATTCGCCTTCGGTCGGCCGGCCCAGGTGCGACGTGACCATCACCGCCGCACCGGCGTCCAGCGCCAAGCGGATGCAGGGCACGCTGGCGCGGATGCGGGTGTCTTCGGTGATGCGGCCCTTGCCTTCGGGTGAATGGTCCTGCGGCACGTTGAGGTCGGCGCGGATGAACACACGCTGGCCCTTGACGCGGCCTTGGGCGATCAGATCGGACAGGCGCAGCACGTTCATGGGTTTCACTCGTGAGGGTTGGACTCGAGCGCAATTCTAGGAGCCCTACCAACCCAGCCCCAGGCGCAGCGGCAACAGCACCGCCATGCCGACGAGGATGGTGCCCAGGATGTCGCGCCGCCAGTAGAAGTACGCCGCCCCGGCGATGGCCGCAAACACGCGCGCGTCTTGCCAGGTGCCGATCAACTGGCCCTGCGTCAGCACGATCTCGGGCACCACCACCGCCGCCAACGCCGCCAGCGGCGCGTAACGCAGACCCTGACGCAGCCAGTCGGGTATGGGGATCTCGCGCTCGGTCAGAAAGAAGAAGCCGCGCGTGGCCACGGTGAGCACCGCCAGGCCGATGATGGCGATGACCCCTTCGGTGTTGCCCATCATCATGTGCGGTCGTCCGCGGCCTTGGTGATCCGTGCCGAGCTGTGGTCCATCAGCAGCCCGATCGCCACCGCCGCCGCAATCGCAACCACGATGTTGAGCTTCAGCGGCAGCGCATACGCCGCCACCGCCGCGCACCCGGCCACTGCGCCTGCGACGCCGGTGGCGCGGTTGTCCAGCAGCGACAGCGCCAGGCCCAAGAGCGCCAGCGTGCCGGCGAAGCCAATGCCCCAGTGCACGGGAATGGCATCCGCCAGCACGATGCCCAGCAGCGACGGCACCTGCCAGGCCAGCCAGTTGGTGGACGCGCCGCCCCAGAAATACGGCAACTGCTCGGGTGCGGGTTTGGGGTCTGGAAAGCGGCGCATGAACAGCACGTAGTTCAGGTCGGCCGTCAGGTAAGCCAGGCGCAGCCGCGCGCCGATCGGGTAGCCCATCAAGTAAGGCCGCCACTGCGCGCTGAAGATGACAAAGCGCAGGTTGACGCACAAGGCGGTGGCCCACACCACCCATACCGGCGCGCCGGTGCTCAAGAGCGGCAGCACCGCCAGCTGCGCGCTGCCGGCAAAGACCAGCAGCGACATGAAGACCATCAGCGGCAGCGGCAGGCCGCTCTTGCCCATGGCCACGCCGGTGATCAGGCCCCAGGCGGCAATGCCGATGGCGGTGCCGACCATCTCGCGCCGGCCGCGGGCAAATTCAGGGTGGCGCCAGATGGGAACTTCAGGAGCGGTGTGCATCGGCACGATTGTGCCGATGCCCTTGGGGCTGACCCTAACGCTTGTTCACGCTGCCGCTGCCGGCCACGCGGCTCTTCACCGCGGCATTGCCGGTGTAGCTGACATCGCCGCTGCCGGCGATGCGCACGTCCAGCGTCTTGGACGCGTTGACGGCCACGTCGCCGCTGCCGGCCACGCTGACCGACACGTCATCAGACTTCAGGTCGGCCAGGCGCACGTCGCCGCTGCCGGCAATGCTGATGCTGAGCGTGGTGGCCGAGCCGTTGGCCACCACGTCGCCACTGCCGGAGATGCTGATGCCGAAGTCGGCTGTGCTCAGGCCCTGCAGCCTGGCGTCGCCCGAGCCCGACAGCGACAACTTCAGCGCCGGTGTGTTGAAGGGCTCGACCTTGATATCCCCCGAACCCGAGGCCGTCAGCGCCGACAGTTTGGGCACGGTCACGGTGATGCTGACTTTGGAGCGGGTGTGCAGGCTCTGGCCCTTTTTCCAGCGCACCACCAGCGTGGCGCCCTGGCTCGTGGGCTCCACCACCGTTTCCAGCAGCGGCAGCAGGTTGTCGTCGGCTTCCACCTGCACACTCTGCGTGGCGCCCTGGCGCACCACCAGGTCCATCGAACCTTTCAGCGCCACCGCCTGGAATTCATCCAGGCTGCGGGTTTCGGTGCTGACTTTGCCAGATCCGCTGACGGACGCGGCGTGCGCGGCCAGGGGCAAGGTCAGCGGCAAGGCCACCAGGCAGGCGAGCGACACGACAGCGGGCGCCAGCCAGCGGGTGAAGGTGGGGTGCAGCGGGTGGTTCATGGGCGCTCCGGGTCGCTTGAAGAGGGCCCGACTGTGCCGCAGCCTCAAGGCCCCTGGACAGGCCGGCGCGACACGATGCGGCTGCTGCCGACGGGCTGCAGGTCGCGCGGCGTGGGATGCCGCTGGCGCCGCGCTTCAGCCGCCGGTTTTCACTGCTTCTTGGACGCCGGCTTGGGCGGCTTCTTGGCGTCCGCTTCAGGCTCTTCGGCAGGCGCTTCGGCCACGGTAGTGGCGGCGGCCGCGACAGGCTCGGGAGGCGGTGGCACGGCTTCGATCTTGTTCTCGGCCATGTACTCGCTCATCTCTTTCCAGCCCACGAACACCGCAGCTTTGTCGGCGCGCTTGTTCTGGGCGTAACACTGCTCGACAGATCGCGCTGAATGCCGGCAGCCGGCGCCGATGGCCTTGCCTTCGGCTTCGCGCCGGGCCGCGGTGACCGTGGCCGACTCGATGCCCAACAGATCGCAGCCCGCCAGCCATAGCGGGGCAAGGGTCAAAAGGGCAAAAACGGTGGGACGCATGGGCGGGTTATCGGCCGCTGCAGCCGTCCGCTTGAGCTCGGCTGTGTCAGGGCCGACAAGAGCCGACAAGGGCCGCTCAGGGCATCTGCAACGTCTGGCGGGCCAGGAAGTCACGCGCGCTGATGCGGCGGCCGCCCGCCAGTTGCAGCTCCAGCAGCTCAAGCGCGCCCTGCCCGCAGGCGACCACCAGCCGGCCCGCATCGGCCACCAGCACCTGCCCCGGCGTGCCGCTGCCCGCCACCACCTGCGCGCGCCAGACCTTCACCCCTTGGCCCGAAAGCAGGGTGCTGCAACCGGGGAAGGGGTCGAAGGCGCGGATGCGGCGTTCCAGCACGGTGGCGGGTTGCTGCCAGTCGATGGGGGCTTCGGCCTTGTCGATCTTGCTGGCGTAGGTGGCGCCAACGGCAGGCTGCTGCTGCGCTTGCAGGGCCCCGGCCTGCGCCAGCGCCACGGCCTGCACGACGAGCCTTGCGCCCAGGGCCGCCAGGCGCTCATGCAGCGAGGCGGTGGTGTCGTCAGGGCCGATGTCCACGGCTTCGCTCAGCAGCATGTCGCCCGTGTCCAGCCCGGCGTCCATCTGCATGATGGTGATGCCGGTCTGCGTGTCGCCGGCTTCAAGCGCGCGGTGGATCGGCGCCGCACCGCGCCAGCGTGGCAGCAGCGAGCCGTGGATATTCAGGCACCCAAGGCGCGGCAGGGCCAGCGTCCACGGCGGCAGGATCAAACCGTAGGCGGCCACCACCATCACATCGGGCGCGTCCTGTTGCAGCGCGGCCTGGGCTGCAGCCGCGTCTTCGGGAAACTTGCCGTCCAGGCGCAGGCTGCGCGGTTGCGCCAGCGGCAGGCCGTGGTCCAGGGCGAACTGCTTGACGGGCGACGCATGCAGCTTCATGCCGCGGCCGGCGGGGCGGTCGGGCTGGGTCAGCACGCGCGCGATCTCATGCCCCGCCGTGTGCAAGGCCTGCAGCGCCACGCGAGCGAAATCCGGTGTGCCGGCGAATGCCAACCTCATGCGGACTTCATGTCTGTTTCAAGGCCCCGGCGGCCGCTCAGCCCGTGCGCTCTTCTTCACGCGCCTTCTTCAACATCCGGGTGCGGATGCGGTCGCGTTTGAGCGGGCTGAGGTATTCGACGAACACCTTGCCCAGCAGGTGGTCCATCTCATGCTGCACACAGATGGCCGACAGGCCTTCGGTGTCCATCTCAAAGGGCTGACCGTCGCGCCCCAGCGCCCGCACGGTGACGCGGGCATGGCGCTCTACCCGGTCATAGACCTGCGGCACCGACAGGCAGCCTTCTTCGGCCAGTTGCAGTTCTTCACTGCGCCGGATGATTTCGGGGTTGATCAGCACCACCGGCTGGTCATGCTGTTCGGAGGTGTCCATGACGATGACGCGCTCGTGCACGTCCACCTGCGTCGCCGCCAGGCCGACGCCGTCGGCGGCGTACATGGTCGCGAGCATGTCGTCGACCAGGCGCCGGATGCGCTCGTCCACGTGCGCCACCGGGCGGGCAACGGTGTGCAGGCGCGGATCGGGGTAACGAAGGATGAACAACTGGGCCATGGCGGCAAGGGTCAACGGAGTGGGGACGAAACAGCTCGCAACAGCTGTGGACCAGACGCAACGCGCGACCCCGTGAAGGGGCTCACGGAGCAGTGAGTCAGGCCCTGGTTTGTTTGCAGCATCAAGGGTTTACGGGCAGAATCTGTGAAACCATATGAAGATTGTCGCCGTCTTTTTGCCGTGTCCCTGACGGTGTCTGATTGACGGCATGTCTTTCCCGGCGCAACGGCTTTTGAGCCGCCACATCGGGCCGATCACATCACAGGCCACGCGGTATTTTGGCATCGGCCACCTGCCGCCCGGAGACCCATAGCGTGATGAGCATGAATGATCTGCAACGCCGCCGCAGCCTGCTGCAGCTGGCATCGTTGGCCGCCATGGGCGCAGGGCTTTGTGCCGGCCTCTTCACCGCGGGCGGTGCGCTGGCACAGACCAGCAGCCTGCCCATCACTCCCGAGTGGCGCAACACCGCGCAACGCGTGGCACAAGCCGGCGTGCCCCTGTCCGACCTGTCCCCCAACGCACCCGATTCGCACACGGTGCGCCCCGGCGACACGCTGTGGGGCATTTCCGGCCTGTTTCTGAAGAGTGCCTGGCGCTGGCCCGAGCTCTGGGGCATGAACCTGGACCAGATCCGCAACCCGCACCTGATCTACCCCGGCCAGACGCTGGTGCTCGAAAAGGTGGACGGCCGCGCCCGCCTGCGCCTGGCCGGCAACACCGGCGGTGCGCCCACCAACACCGTGCGCCTGTCACCCCGCGTACGCAGTGAACTGCTGGACAACGGCGCCATCGCCGCCATCCCGCTCAACCTGATCGGCCCCTTCCTCACCGAAGCCGCGGTCTTCAACGCGAATGAACTGGAAACTGCGCCCCGCGTGGTGGCCACCCAGGAAGGCCGCGTGATGGTGTCGCGCGGCGAAACCGCCTACGTGCGCGGCGAGCTTGGCGGCGCACGCGACTTCCGGCTGTTTCGCCAGCTCGTGCCGTTGGTGGACCCGCTGACGAAAGAAGTCCTGGGCTATGAGGGCCGCTACGTCGGCACGGCCGAAGTCACCCGGCCTGCAGACACTGGCAGTGCGGTGATCGTGCCCGCCACCTTCCGCGTCACCAGCACACGCCTCGAAGCCATCGTCGGCGACCGCCTGTCGCCCGTGCCGCAGCAAGAACTGGTGGCCTACGTGCCGCGCGCCCCGGCCAACCCCATCGACGGCCGCATCGTCTCCATCTACGGCGACGGCTTGCGCGCCGGGCAGAACCAGGTGGTGTCGATCAACAAGGGCCAGCGCGACGGCATGGAACGCGGCCATGTGCTGGCGCTGTGGCGCAGCGGCCAGGGCGCAGTGGACACCACATCCGGCGGCAAGACGCTGATGAAACTGCCGGACGAGCGGCATGGCCTGCTCTTCGTCTTCCGCGTCTTTGACCGCGTCTCCTACGCACTGATCCTGAACGTCCAGGACCCCGTGCGCTCGGGCGACCGCTTCACCCAGCCCTGAGCGCCTGTGCTCGGCGCTGAGGAGTTTGCGGCCTGGTTCAGGCTGCTGGAGACTCCCGGTGTCGGCCGCGGCAGCGCCCGGCGCCTGCTGGCCGCCTGCGGCTCCGCCCAGGCCGTCTTTGCCACCCACACCGCGTTGCTGCGCGAGATCGCCGGCCCGGCTGTGGCGCAGGCGCTGGGTACCGTCCCGCCTGAATACGCCGAACGCCTGGCGGCCGCCCAGGCCTGGTTGGCGGGCGGGCCTGACCGCCACACCCTGACGCCGGGCGACGCCGAGTTCCCACCCGCCTTGCTGCAGACCGCCGACCCACCCTTGCTGCTGTACGTGCAGGGCGATGTGGCCCGGCTGGCGCTGCCTTCGGTGGCCATCGTCGGCAGCCGCAACGCCACGCCGCAGGGCATTGCCAATGCCCAGGCCTTTGCCGCCGCGCTCAGCGGGCACGGCTTCGTCGTCGTGTCGGGCCTGGCCCTGGGCATTGACGCGGCGGCGCATGAAGGCGGTTTGAAGGGCGCCGCCGGCACCATCGCCGTCGTCGGCACCGGGCTCGACCGCGTCTATCCGACGCGCCACCGTGACCTGGCGCACCGCATCGCGGCGCACGGCGCACTGGTAAGCGAATTTGCGCCAGGAACGCCACCGCTGCCCGACAACTTCCCGCGCCGCAACCGCATCATCGCCGGCCTGTCGCAGGGCACCTTGGTGGTGGAAGCGGCCCTGCAGTCGGGCTCGCTCATCACCGCGCGGCTGGCGTCGGAAGCCGGGCGAGAGGTGTTTGCCATGCCGGGTTCGATCCACGCGCCGCAGTCCAAGGGCTGCCACGCGCTGCTCAAGCAAGGCGCCAAGCTCGTGGAAACGGCGCAGGACATCCTGGAAGAGCTGCGGCCGCCTTTGGGAAGCACATTCGGCAGCACATCCGGCAGCACATTCCGCAACCCGGCCGGCCAGGCCGCCCTGCCGCTGCAACCGGCGGCAGCGCCAGAACCCACCGACCCCTTGCTCGAAGCCCTGGGCCACGACGCGGTGACCATGGACGCACTCACGGCGCGAACCGGCTGGTCGGCGCAAGCACTGTCGGCACAGCTGCTGACTTTGGAGCTGGACGGCCAGGTTGCCCGCCTTCCGGGCGGGCTTTACCAACGCCTGCACCGGGGCTGAGCAGACAACCCCGCACGCCGAAATCGCTCGGGTATAGTGGGTTTATGTTCGACGTTCTGGTCTATCTCTACGAGAACTACTGGCGTCCCGACGCCTGCCCGGAGCCCAAACAGCTTTCGCGCAAGCTCACCGCTGTGGGCTTCGAGCCTGAAGAAATCCAGGACGCGTTGCGCTGGCTGGACGGCCTGGCCACCAGCGCCGAAAGCCACACCGGCAGCCCCGTGCAGGGCAGCATGCGGATCTACACCGCGCAGGAACAGGACATCCTGGGCGAAGAGTCGATCGGCTTCATCACCTTCCTGGAATCTGCCGGCGTGTTGTCAGCGCCGATGCGCGAAATGGTCATCGACCGCGCGCTGGCCGTGGGCAGTGGCACCCTGGAGCTGGAAGACCTGAAGATCATCGTGCTGATGGTCTTCTGGAGCCTGGGCGAAGAGCCCGATGCGCTGGTTCTCGACGAGCTTTTTGTTGACTCCGAGGATCGCGTGATTCACTGACGCAGCCGGCCCATCAAGTGGCCGCCGCGGAACCGGCTTCGCCGGGCCGCCGGCGGCGCCCCCTTGAGGGGGCAGCGGCGAAGCCGCTCCGGAGGTGGGTCAATTCAACAGCCTTGAAGAGTCCACGTCCAGCTTCGCCAGCGCACTGCGCGTGGCGCGCACCGTCAACGCTTCGTCCTGCGCCGGCACGATCAACCCGGCCTGCAGGAACGACGCCAGCCGGTGCTGCTGGAACAGCACGCAACGCCCCTGCGGCGTGACAAACAGCGACAGCTGCTTGCGCAGGCCGTGCCACGACAGCTGCACGGGCTCGGGGTGTCCGGCGCGGTCCAGCATGTACCAGCTGCCAACCTGCAGTTCACGCGCCCAGGCGACCATGGCGGGCGTCGGCATCGAGCCGCCTTCCAGCACCACTTCGAGGTCAGAACTCTGGTGACCCGACAGGTCAAGCACCATCGACTCGTCGATCACCACGTCGGCCGCGTCGGGCAGCAACTCTTCCAGGGTCTCAAGCTGTTCCATCAGTTCACGCAGGCGCTCGTCGGGAATGACCGCCGCCTTGGCGGTGAAGGCCGCCGCCAGAGAATTGTTCAGCTGCTGGATGTGTTCGTCCTGCTTGGCCGCGTCCATGCCTGCCGACAGCATGCCTTCGCGCAGCGACTTCAGCAGCACCGGCAAGCGGCGGATGACCTCGGCGCGCTCTTCGCGCGTGACCTTGGCGCTGGCGCTCCAGATCAGGTCAGCTGCGGCACGTTTCATCGTCTTGGTGGGCTCGCCCTGCGCCGTGTAGCGCATGGCCGTGGTGGCCAGGACGTCAGCCCAGACGTGAAACAGAAACTGGCGCACGCCTTCCTGCACCGGCACCTCATTCAGCATGCGGCGCAGTTCGATCGTGTACTGGATGGCCAGCGTCTCACGCTGCTCGACTTGCTGCGCCAGCGAGACACCGCGTTTGGTGACCTCGTTTTCGTTCTTGAAGTAGTGCTCCAGGAACTTCTCGAATTCGATCAGCACGGTCTGGAAGACGCGGCGGCCGGTGTCGGGGTAGGCCTCCACCACCTGCACGATGCGCTTGATTTCCTTCTCCATCGACACGCCCACGCCACTGGCGGCGCTGTCGAAGCCCATCACGCAGGCGCCCATGCGGTCGATCAGGCGGCGCGCCGGGTGGTCGATGGTGGCGAAGAAATCGGGTTCCGTGACGGCCACACGCAGCACCGGCATCTGCAGCCGCGCGAACCACACGCGAACCGCCGACGGGATGCGGTCTTCGGTCAGGATGCTCTGGAACAGCAGCGCCACGATTTCGATGGTGGCGCGCTCTTCGGGCGACGCGGCCGCCTTCTTCAGTGACTGTTTGCGCTGGTGCAGTTCTTCCAGCAGCACCGGCGTCGTCACCAGGGGTTCGCCGCGCTGCGTGGTGGGCGCCAAACGCTGGCGGATGCCTTGTTCCGCCGAGTCGATGGCGCGCGACAAGCCCGGCGACAGCACCGGCGCCGGCCGGTCGAGCGGCTGTGAACGCGTGGACGGCGCAAAGCTTGGCACGTGGCGGCCGATGAGGCGGTTCAAGCGCCCGAGCACCGCTTCTGCATGTTCGCGGCTGCGTGCCAATGGCGCAGCCCGCGTCATCATGCGGGTTTCGTCGCCCACGTTGCCGCGGTTGCTGGAGCCGCCGCCTCCGCCACCGCTGCCGCCACTGCCCGACCAGTTGCTGGGCCCGCGCCCAGGCGCGGCAAAGCCGGCCGAACTGGGGTATTCCGACGGTGCACCCAAGGCCATGGCCGCCGACGAAGCGCCGTCGCCTGCAAAGCTGCTGCCCGGCCCAGTCCAGCCCATCTGGGCATTGGGGTGGGTGCGCGACCGTTTGATGAAGGGCCGCAGGTCCACTTCAGCCAGCACCTTGTGGGCCACGAGCCAGCTGTTGGTCTCGTGATATGCCTCTTCCACCAGCAGCGAGAATTCCTCATGCAACGTGGGCTGCATCTCACGCCAGCCGTCCAGCGTCAGGCCGGCCGCACGCCAGGCGTCGAAGACGATGCGGGCCAGCACGTGGGCACGCAGCATGTCGTGGGGGTCGAGCTCGGTGCGGCCTTCGAGGTGGGCGACGCGTGAGCGCAGGTCGGCAAATTCCCAGGACGCCCGGTCCATCACCGCCAGCGCAAGGCGCGACGTGACGATTTCGAGTTCGATCGTGTCGTCGGGCACCAGTGTCATGGCGTCGCGCCCACTGCCGCTCCCGGGCGGCGGCAGGTCGCCCGGGCGTGAAGCCGACACGCCCTGCGTCAGCACCTTGCGCAGCCCCGTGACGATGCCGCGGTGCCAGGCCTGGGCGCCCGACATCAGGCCCTGAACCAGATCGCGCCGACGCTGGAAGACGGTGTGTTCGGACGGCTTGTCCAGCAGCGTGCGTGCACCGTCGATGACGGACTGCACCATGCCGGTCAGCCCCTTGACGAGCTCTTCCGTGTACAGCCGCCGCGCCTGGCCGGCAATCGAGTCGGGCGAGGCGCTGGTGGCCATGTCAGGTGCTGCGGAGTACCGAGGTGGGAATCAAACCCACTCTACACCACCGCCCCGGCGTTGGGATCGTTGGGGTCGGTTTCCTTCGCCCCTACCTTCACCAGGTCATCGCGCTTGACACCCAGCCACATGGCAATGCCTGCGGCCACGAAGATGGACGAATAGATGCCGAAGAGAATGCCGATCGTCAGCGCCACCGCAAAGTAGTGCAGCGTCGGGCCGCCGAAGATCAGCATGCTCAGCACCATCATCTGCGTGCTGCCGTGGGTGATGATCGTGCGGCTGGTGGTGCTGGTGATGGCGTGGTCGATCACCTGCAGCGTGGTCAGCTTGCGAAAGCGCCGGAAGGTTTCACGCACGCGGTCGAAGATCACCACCGATTCGTTCACCGAATAGCCCAGCACCGCCAGGATGGCCGCCAGCACCGCCAGCGAAAACTCCCACTGGAAGAAGGCGAAGAAGCCCAGGATGATGACCACGTCGTGCAGGTTGGCAATGATGCCGGCCACTGCAAACTTCCACTCGAAGCGCATCGCCAAGTACGCCATGATGCCCAGCACGGTGACGGCCAGCGCCAGGGCGCCGTTTTCATACAGCTCGGCACCGACTGACGCGCCCACCGCCTCGGTGCGGGTCAACACCAGCGGCTCCTTGCCGTCAGCCGCTGTGCAGGATGGCCGGCTGACTTGTTCGCCTTGTGCCGTCGTGTACTGCTTGGTGCTGACGGTGGAGTTTTCGGCCTTGCACAGCGCATCGAAGACGCGGCCGGAGACCTCAATCTGCTTGACGTCGCCTCGCACCGGCAGGCGGATCAGCACGTCGTGCGAGGTGCCGAAGTTCTGCACCTGCACTTCGCCAAAACCCAGCGCTTCCACCGTGGCGCGGGTGCGGTTGATGTCTGCCGTCTGCGTGTACGACACCTCCACCAGCGTGCCGCCGGTGAATTCGATCGACAGATGCAGGCCGCGCGTGACCAAGAAGAACACGGCGAGCGCGAAGGTGATGAACGACACCACGTTCAGCACCAGCGCGTGGCGCATGAACGGGATGTCTTTTCTGATGCGGAAGAATTCCATGCTGCTGCTCTCGTTCAGGCTTTGACTTCGTCGGCGTCTATTGCTAGTGCGGATTTAGCGCCGTCCGGCCGCCACACCTGCCCGATCGACACCGACTTCAATCGCTTCTGGCGCCCGTACCAGAAGTTCACCAGCCCGCGCGAGAACAGCACGGCCGAGAACATGCTGGTCAGGATGCCCAGGCAGTGCACCACCGCAAAGCCGCGCACCGGGCCCGACCCAAAGGCCAGCAGCGACAGACCGGCAATCAGCGTCGTGACGTTGGAATCCAGGATCGTGCCCCAGGCCTTTTCATAGCCGGTGTGGATGGCCACCTGCGGCAAAGCGCCACCTCGCAGTTCTTCGCGCACCCGTTCGTTGATGAGCACGTTGGCGTCGATCGCCATGCCCAGCGTCAACGCAATGGCCGCAATGCCGGGCAGCGTCAGCGTCGCCTGCAGCATGCTCAGCACGGCCACCAGGCAAAGCAGGTTGAAGGCCAGCGCCACCGTGGAGAACACGCCAAACAGCAGGTAGTACGAGCACATGAACACGGCAATCGCGATGAAGCCGTACGTCACGCTGGCAAAGCCCTTGTTGATGTTCTCGGCCCCCAGGCTCGGGCCGATGGTGCGTTCTTCGATCACCTCCATCGGCGCGGCCAGCGCACCGGCGCGGGTCAGCAGGGCCATGTCGGCGGTCTCTTGCGGCGTGAAGTTGCCGGTGATCTGGAAGTCGGTGCCGAACTCGCCCTGGATGGTGGCGACAGAGATCGCCTCGCCCTTGCCCTTTTCATACAGCACGATGGCCATGGGCTTGCCCAGGTTCTCACGCGTGGCGTTGCGCATCGACCGGCCGGCCACATCGTCCAGCGTCACGCTCACGGCCGGGCGCTGGTCATTGTCGATGATGGCGCTGGCCTTCTTGAGCTGCTCGCCGGTGGCAATCACGTCGCGCTTCAGGCCCACCGTGCGCGGCACCGTTTCGCCCACCGACAGGCGTTGCGGCACCGTCTCAGCCGCGGCGGCGCTGTCGGCTTCCACCAGTCGGAACTGCAGCGTCGCCGTGCGGCCGATGATGTCCTTGGCACGTGCGGTGTCCTGCACGCCCGGCAGCTGCACCACCACGCGGTCCAGCCCCTGTTGCTGGATGACAGGCTCCGCGACACCGAGTTCATTCACGCGCTTGTGCAGCGTCTCGATGTTCTGCAAAAGTGCCTGGGTGCCGATGTCGGTGACGGCCTTGGGCGACAGTCGGCCCGCCACGCGCGCGCCGTCAGCCGTGGTTTCCACGGTCCACTGCATCGACGGCAGCCGGTCGGCCAGCAGGTCGCGCGCCGGGCCTGCGCTGGCAGCGTCGGGCACGTTGACCGTCAGCCCGTTGGATTCACGCGTGATGCCGGCAAAGCGGATGCGCTTTTCGCGCAAAGCGTTGCGCGCTTCGCTGCCGTAGTTGTCCACCTGCTGCTTCAGCGCCGCGCGCATGTCGACCTGCATCAGGAAGTGCACGCCACCGCGCAGGTCCAGGCCCAGGTACATGGGCAGCGCGTGCAGCTTGGCCATCCACTCGGGTGAGCGCGACACCAGGTTCAGCGCCACGATGTAGCGCGGGTCGGCGGCGTCGGGGTTGAAGGCCTTGCTGATGGCGTCCTTGGCCTTCAGCTGCGTGTCGGGGTCGGCAAAACGCGCGCGCACCGAATTGCCGTCGAACTGCACGAAGTCGGCCGGGATCTTGGCGTCCTGCAGCACCTGCTGCACACGGGCCACTGACGAAGCGTCCACCTTCACGGTGGACTTGCCGGCCGACAGCTGCACCGCGGGCGCCTCGCCGTAAAAGTTGGGCAGCGTATAGAGCAGGCCGATCAGCAGCGCAACGCCGAGGATCGCGTACTTCCACCAGGGGTAGCGGTTCATGGAATGGGGTTCCTTGAGGCCCGGCCGCAGGCGCAGCAGACGTGCCGCGCCGCAGGCCCGGACCCGCGCGGGTTACTTGAAAGAGCCGACCGTGCCCTTGGGCAGGACCTGGACCACAGCGCCGCGCTGCACCTGCACCTCGACACCGCTGGCGATCTCGACATTGATGAAGCTGTCGCCCATCTTTGCCACCCGGCCCAGCAAACCGCCGCCGATGACGACTTCGTCACCCTTGGCGATCGCCTCGATCATGGCCTTGTGTTCCTTCTGTTTCTTCATCTGCGGCCGGATCATGATGAAGTACAGCACCACAAACATCAGCACCAATGGCAGCAGGCTGAAGAGGGTGGACTCGGCGCCGCCAGTGGCGGCGGCGGGGGCGGTTTGGGCTTGGGCGGTGGAGATGAACACGGGCGGAATCCTGTAGAGGGCAACCGGAGCCGGGCGCACGGTGCGCTCGGCAAAGCGCCTGATTTTAGCGGAGGGGCGCGGCCTTGCAACGGAAGACCCGATTCGCCAGCGCTGCGGAGAATGCGGGCCGGCACCCAGGCTGTTTGTTGCCCCGCAGATCAATTTCGGGGCTGACGGGCGGTCGGCCGCTTCCGGCGCGAACTATTGCGCGCTTAACCACAGGGCCCGGCAACGCGCGGCGAGATGCTCTTTCACTCCATGCGACACTATTGGCGACAGGTGCCCTCCACCACGAACCAGCCAGGCAAGTCACGGCTGTTTCTCGGCATCGACCCCATCAATACTTCTTGGAGTGCGTCTTTGGCAACGATTGATATCGTCAGATCCACCGTTGGCCAAGTACTGCAGTTGGGGGGCCGACAGGACAGTCTGAATCCAGAGTCGGCGCTTTTGGGAAGCATTCCCGAACTGGACTCGATGGCCGTGGTCAGCCTGATCTCGGCACTGGAGGACCAGTTCGGCATCATGATCGATGATGACGAGATCGACGCGTCAACGTTTGCGACGCTGGGAAGCCTGACCGAGTTCTGCGAGCTCAAGCAGAGAAGCTGAAGGCACAAGCGATCTGAGGTGGAGACGTTCTTCATCCCATCACCGAATGGGGCCAGGTTCTGCGTCCATCACCCCGCCCGCACCTCGGAGCCAAACAAGCGCGGCGTCGTGTTCGTACATGCCTTCGCCGAGGAGATGAACAAGTCTCGCCACGTGGTGGCTCAGGCCGCACGTCGGCTGGCCGCCATGGGTGTGGGTGTATTCCTGATCGACCTCTTCGGCTGTGGCGACAGTGAAGGCCACTTCGAAGACGCCACCTGGGAGGATTGGCAAGACGACATCGACACGGCGATCGATTGGATGCGTCAACGGCAGTATGGGCGGCTAATGTTATGGGGCATGCGGGCCGGCGCACTGCTCGCCGCAGAGATGGCGGTGAAGCGGTCCGAAACAATCGAACGGTGCATCTTTTGGCAGCCCACGGTCAGCGGTGAGGCTTTGCTGACTCAGTTCCTGCGACTGCGCGTCGCCAATGCCATGCTGACCCGCGGCGCCGAACCAGAAACGACCAAACGGCTGCGCGCAAGACTGGATGCTGGCGAAGCAGTGGAGGTTGCGGGCTACCGCCTTGCCCCGCGATTGGCGGCGGCGCTGGCATCGCGCAACCTCGAATCCCTCCGGCCTCCCTGCCCCGTGCAGTGGTTCGAAGTCGTGACCGAGGCGGGCTCCGAACCTGCCCAGTCCTCCCAACGTGTGGTCACGTCGTGGCGAGCAAAGCAAACCCAGGTGAGCCTGACCCCGGTTGCTGGCGAAAACTTCTGGGGCGCTTCGAACGCCAGCGAACTGGTGCAGTGCACGGGCTTGGTCGACGCCACCGTGGGCCTGTCCGGAGCATGGCAATGACCGGGCTGGCCGAGCGACCCCTCGTTTTTGACTGCCACGGGACCGAACTGCTCGGCATCATCTCCAATCCGACCCAAGCCGCACATTCGACGGGCGTGGTCTTCGTTGTGGGCGGGCCCCAGTACCGTGTCGGCAGCCATCGTCAGTTCACGCTGCTCAGTCGTGAACTTGCGGCGCGTGGCATTGCCTCGTTGCGCTTCGACCACCACGGCATCGGCGACAGCGCTGGCCTTCCCGCCCTCGGCGTAGACGGCGTCGAGAACGACCTTCGCTTTGCCATCGACACTTTCCTGTCGCACTCGCCGAATGTGAAGTCCACCGTGCTCTGGGGCCTGTGCGGAGCTGCATCCGCTTCAGCGCTTTATGCCCCCAGCGACCCGAGGGTGACAGGGTTGGTGATGCTGAATCCCTGGGTGCGTACCGAGTCCGGCCTCGCCAAGGCTCGGCTACGCCACTACTACCTCAGCCAGTTGGTCGACCCCGCGTTCTGGCGTCGGGTCCTCAAGGGCGACGTGGCCCTGGGCACGGCGATTCGGGCCTTTGCGCGCAACCTTGTGGCGGCGGTCGGGTCCGGGCAAGCATCCAACCAGCCTTCGGCGAATGCGTCGCCCGCAGGTGCCCCGTTCAAGCAAGTCGAGGAGGCTCCTGAGCAGCCGCTGCCCGAACGCTTGCTTCGCTGCCTGCAGCAAACCAAACTCCCGGCCCTGGTGATCTTGAGCGGCCAAGACGACTTGACGGCGAATGAGTTCCGGCAACTCATACGCGACTCGCGCGCCTGGCGCCGCTGGATGTCAAGCCCGGGCGTGAATCTGCACGAGATCGAGGGCTCCAATCACACCTTTTCGCGCAGCGACTGGAGAGACCGCGTGGCAGAACTGACGGCCAGTTGGGTCAAGTCCCACTGAATCGCGCGTGTGGGCGCGGGGTGCTCACACGCCTTCGAAGAAGCGCTCGACCCGGCTGCCATGCCGGGTGGCCACGGCGCGATCCATCACCAGTTGCGCCACGGCCAGGTCCAGCACGCCAAGGCCGAAGGGACTGAAGACCGAAATGTCCCGGGCGCTACGGCGCGCCGGCTTGCTGCCATTGAGCACCTCGGCGAGCGTGGCGCGCACGAAGTCGCGGTGCCCGACCTTCTGCTCCGCCAGGTGCAGCGATGTCTGCGCGCGCACCGCGTGGTCGATGTCGTCGACGATGTTGTCGCTGCGCAGCACCACGTCGGCCACCAGATCGCGCAGAGAGATGTGGAGGATGGTGGCACCGGGCGAGCACATCGAGATGTCGGTCACCGTGGGTTCGACCGCGGTGGTTGCAAACGAAACAACCTGCGATTGGGCCAGCACATCTGCCAAGGTCGCTGCCGACTGGAAAGGGACTCCACCGGTGAAGGCGGCCAGCGAGGTACCGAACTGGTCAGCGCGTTGGCGATCGATGTCGTAGGCCAGGATGCGGCCGATCGGCCGGCCCAGCGAACTGACGAAACGCACGATCTCGCGGTTGATGAGGCCGCAGCCCACGAGGCCCAGCGTGTCGACTGCCCCTGGCGCGTGCAGCACGTCCGCGGCCAAGGCGGCGCTGGCCGCGGTGCGGGCGGCACTGATCAGGGATCCTTCCAGCACGACTTGTGGGCGACCTGTCTCGAGCGAGTTCAAAACCATGATGGCCGAGGCCCGGCTGATACCCAGATCGTGGTTGCCTGGAAACGACGAGATCCACTTGATGCCCGCCACTTCACGCTGCCCGCCCAGGTACGCTGGCAACGCAATGATGCGTTCCTTGACGCGCTCGGGAAAGCGGACGAACACCGAATGCGGCAGGCAACTCAGCCCCTCTTGGTGGGTCAAGTAGGCGCCACGCACAGCGGCGATGACGTCGGCCTCGCGGCCGCGCAGGAGTTCGTGGACGTCTGGGCCGGAGAGGACCAGGAGGCCGGTGTCGATGGACATGATGGGACTCACAGCTTTCGTTGAAGTGCGCGGAGCACCCGCGCGGAGTTGGCAGGGCACATGTTGGCGGCGGGCTAGATCGAGAGCGCTTCGTTACCCAGTTTCTCCTGCACCCAGCGATCCGAATAGACCGTGTCCAGATAACGCTCGCCGCGGTCGGGCAAGATGGCCGCGACCCGCGAGCCTGCAGCGATGACGCCGTCGGCCGTCAAGCGCTCAATGGCCGAGACCACGCCACCCGAGGACGCCCCCGCCAGGACAGCTTCGTACTGCACCAGGCGACGGCAGCCCAGCACGCAGTCGAGGTCTGACACGTGGACCACGATGTCGGCCAGGTCGGGCTTGAACAGCTGCGGCACGATGCCCGCACCATGGCCCGGAAGCAGGCGCTTGCCCGATGGACGGCCGAAGATCACGCTGCCCATTGCGTCCACGGCGACGACCTGGGTCTTCATGCGCCGCTCGTGGATGAAGTCGGCGCAGCCGCGAAGCGTTCCGCAGGTGCTGGTGGACAGCACGAGGTAGTCGATGTCCTCGCCCAGCGTGGCCACAATTTCAGGCATCGTCGAACCGTAGTGCGCGCCGGAATTGTCGGCGTTGGCGTATTGGTTCGGCCAGAAACCATTGGGCACAGAGTCCAGAACCTGTCGCACGCGCTTCAGGCGTGCCATCAAATACTCCCCCGACTCCGGATCCGGCTTGGACACCAGATCGACCCGCGCACCATAAGCTTCGATGATGCTGATGTTGAGCGCCGTGGTCTTGATGTCGACGACGCAGACCAGTCGCAGCCTGAGGTAGGCGCAAACCTGGGCCAACCCGATGGCGAAATTGCCTGAACTCGACTCGACGACCGTGGTGTCGCTAGTGATGGCGCCGGCCGCCAGCGCATGCGTCAGGATGTTGTAGGCGGCTCGGTCCTTGATGCTGCCGCCTGGGTTCAGCGCTTCCAGCTTGCCGAACACCGCCGGGCCGGACTCGTCGAACAGACGCGAGAACCGCACCATGGGTGTATCGCCCACAGTCTCGAGGATCGAGTTTCGGGCAGTGCTGTGGACCGTGCCAGCAGATGAAGGCAAAGCCCACTTGTTTGGCGACTTGGTATTCTGTTCCGACACGATATTCCCGGTGTTCGAGGAGGCCGCTCCGGGTAGGCCAACCTGAGGCAGACCGCAAAGAGCAAGCCACCTCGGCGTCCTTCAAGAACGCCCAACCTGCACCGCCAAGAAAAAGCGGTTCGGGCACCGCAATTGCAGCACACGACACCCAGTGCCAGACGAGCATTAATCCCAGGTTTCGCGGTTTCCCGGATCCCTGATCTCCCGGGCGGACAAGCTCATGGCGACGTGAACGAGCGAAGTGGATCGCAGCGCGAAGTTGGACCGGAAGTCGCGGTTCGATTGCCCACATGGCAGGGCTTTTGGCGGCAACACGCCCCTTATAGTTTCTACCTTCTCCCGGCTCAACGGCGTGCGCAGGCGGGTTGGAGCCCGTCCTTAACGACAGCCCGGTTGCGCGGGCATCAGAGGCGGGGCCTAAATTACACAGACCCTGCGGCGCCCCAGATTGCATGACTAACGCTGCCAGCCCCACTCCGCAACGTGCCACCGGCAATGGTGGCGGCGAACTTGCCGATCAGCTGTTCTGGCTGTCCCGAGTGGACCAGGACCTTCCAAGGGCCGTGATCACGCCCGACCTCAAGCGCACCACGGCAGCGACCCGCGTGTATGGCGCAGTCGGTTTCGAACTCGACCCGGAGCTTGTGCGGTTGCTCAAGAGTGCGCACCCGACGCGGGGCCTGTCCAACGTGGAGATCTGCGCCGGATTGCTGGCGGTGTTGCTGTCGAAACACCAGCGCGAAGACCGCATGGTGGTCGGGTTGGGTTCGGCGGCCGTGCACGGCGGTGCTGAGTTGCTGGTGCCCTTGGGCCTGCCAGGGGATGGTGAGGCGACATTCCAGTCGATCACCGTGCTGGTCGCGGCCGAGGTGGCGGCGATGTCGACGCACCCTGTCGCGGTCGTACCCGAATTGCCGCAAATCCTGGGCCTGGATCTGAGCAGCCACCGCCACCCGCTGTACGACATCGCGCTGGTCGTGGCCGATGACGCACCCCGCGTCGACCTTGCTGCATACCCCGTGGACCTGGCCTTCCTGTTCGAAACCGCCAGCGGCCGCATCCGCGGCGAGGTACGGTTTGCGCAGGAGCTGTATGACGCGACCACGATCGAGCGCCTGGTCCAGCAGTTGCTGTTGGCCGCGGCTTGCGTGGCCCGGCAGCCCGGTCTGCGCCTGCGCGACGTCGATGTGCTGAATGCCGAAGAGCGCCATGCGGTGTTGCACGGCTTCAATTCGCGCAGTTCCCCGTACCCGCTTCACGAGACTTTCCACTCCCTGTTCGAGGCGCAGTGCAGCCGCACACCCCTGGCGATCGCAGTGATCCACGGTGAAGCGCGTCTGAGCTACGAAGATCTGAACGCGTCGGCCAATCGCCTGGCCCATACGCTGCTGTCGATGGGCCTGCGACAAGGCGACTTCGTCGGCATCCTGCTGCAGCGCGGCTGCGACTTCGTGACCGCCATGCTGGCCGTCTTCAAGGCGGGCGGCGCCTATGTGCCGCTGGACCCCACCTACCCGCGCGACAGGGTGGGCTACATGCTGCAGGACAGTGCCGCGGCATTCCTGATTTCCGACGAGAGCACGGCGACCCAGTACGCCGAGGTCATCGCCGCTTGCCCGGCGTTGGGCACCGTGATCGCCATGCAGGGCGCGTTGGGTGGGCCCGCCTGGACAGCCTCGGTTGCCCAGGCGCGCATCACACCCACCGCATGGCGCGCTGCGCCTGCCACCAACCCGGCACTTGGGCTGCGTGGCAGCGATCGGGCCTACATGATCTACACCTCGGGCTCCACCGGACGGCCCAAGGGAGCCATCTGCCGCCATGACGGCGCGCTGAATCATCTGTTCGGCGAACTCGAGGGCATCGGCGTCAACTCGCCTTTCAGGTTCCTCCAGACGGCGGCCTCGTCGTCGGACATCTCGGTGTGGCAGTTTATGGCCCCCCTGCTCTTCGGCGGCGCCACCGTCATCGCCGACTACGAAACGGTGGTGGATCCGGTGTTGCTGTGCGCGCTGCTGCGCGACCACAAGGTCACGGTGGCCGAACCCGTGCCGGTGGTGCTGCGCGCGCTCATGGACCATCTCTCGGGCCTGCCCGGACCGGCAAGGGCACTGCCCGCCTTGCGCTGCATGATGTGCACCGGCGAAGCACTGCCGGCCGAACTGGTCGACCGCTGGCTGGCCCTGTACCCGTCCATCCCGATTGCCAACACCTACGGACCCACGGAAACCTCCGACGATGTCACCTTGCTCGTGATGCGGCGGCCCCTCGGCGGGCGCTTCGCGGTGGCGCCGATCGGCCAGCCGCTGCCCAACGTGCGCATCTTCGTGCTCGACCGCGACCTGCAGCCGCTGCCGGTGGGCGTGCCGGGAGAGATCTGCATTGCGGGCGTCGCCGTCGGCGAAGGCTACTGGCAGCAGCCGGAAAAGACCGCAGCCGCGTTCGTCGCCTGCCCCTTCCCTGAGGCCGGCACCGACAAGATGTATCGCACCGGGGATCTCGGGCGCTGGCTTGCCGATGGTTCGATCGAATTCCTGGGTCGCCTGGACCAGCAGGTCAAGGTGCGGGGCTTCCGCATCGAGCCCGGCGAGATCGAAGAGGTCATGACCCAGCACCCCGCGGTGCAGGACGCCGCGGTGGTCGCCGTCGAAGACGGGGGCGGCAACCGTCGCCTCGTGGGCCACTACGTCGCCCACCGGGGCCAATCGCTCGCGGCGGGCGAACTGCGCCACTTCCTCAAGAGTAGGCTGGCCGACCACATGGTGCCGGCGTCGCTGGTGCCCTTGGTTGCCCTGCCGCAAACCCCGCTGGGCAAGGTGGACCGCCGCGCGCTTGCGCGCATGGGGGTGTCAGCCAGTGCAGAGGCCGCAACCCAGGTGCCGCCGCGCAACGCGCTGGAGCGCACCATCGCCGAGATCTGGGCCAAGGTCGTGGGCGTGCAAAGCGTGGGAGCACTGGACAACTTCTTCGAAATCGGCGGCGACTCGATCCTGAGCATTCACGTCGTCACGGCACTGCGACAGCACGGCTGGCGCGTGGCGCCGCGCGAGATCTTTCGTCATCCCACGGTAGCCGAACTCGCTGAGCACCTGTCTTCGGCCATGCGCACCGACGGCGCAGCCGACACCGCCGCGCCGGCCGCCGCGGGCCCGGCGCCTTCATGGGACGTGGCGCGCTGGCGCGAGGTGCTGGCGCCCGTGTTTCCCGAATTGGAGGATGTCTACCCGCTGGCCGGAACGCAACGGGGCATCTACTTCCAGTCACTGCTGGTGCCCAAGTCCTCGGGCGCCTACGTCGAGCAGATTGCCTTCGACCTCGTGGGCGCGCTTGACGAGAAGATCTTCCAGCAGGCGTGGCAACATGTCGTGGCGTCCGACGAATCGCTGCGCACGGCCATCATCCGCCGCGGCGCACCGTACCCGCTGCAGGTGGTGACGCGCCATGCGACGCTGTCGCCTTCACTGCTGGACCTGCGTGACCTGGCGCCCGGATTGCAGACCGCGCGCTGGGCTGCGCTGGTGGCCGAAGACCGGACGAAGGGCTTCGAGTTGAAGCGGCCGCCGCTGTGCCGCGTGCTGCTGGCCAGACTTGACGGCGAGCGCTGGCGCGTGTTGTGGAGCTACCACCACCTCATCCTGGACGGCTGGTCGGAACCGCTCGTGCTGGCCGCCGTCTTCCGTGCCTACGACGCCCTGGCGGCCGGCCTGCCGGCGCCAGCCGACGTGCATCCGCGCTACCGGGACTTCGTGGCCTGGTCCGAGCAGCAGGACTTCAGCGGCACCGAACTCTATTGGCGCTCGCAGCTGGCCGGCTTCGTGGCACCGGCGAATGTGCCCGATCCGTCCCCTGGCGTCAGCCCGCCGTCGAGCCATGAGGTGTCGCATGGCTGGGAAGATGCGCAGATCACGAAGCAGGCCAGCCAAGCGCTGGAACAGGTGGCACGGCGCCATGGCCTGACCGCCAGCACCCTCGTGCATGGGGCTTGGTCATTGCTGATGCACCGGCGCACCGGCGCGGCCGACGTCATGTTTGGCAGCATCGCCTCGGGGCGCCAGAACGGGCCCGCCGAGATCCATGCCATGCGCGGCCTGGTGGCCGTGACGCAGCCGCTGCGCACGCGCTTGCCGCTGGACACGACGGTGTCGGCATGGCTGCGCCTGCTGCAACTGCAAATGGCCGAACTGCGCGAGCATGAGCACACGCCGCTGGCCCAGATTCAGAACTGGTGCGACGTCCCGCCCGAGAAGCGGCCGCTGTTTGATTCCATCGTCGTGGTGGGCAACTATTCCGGCAGTGATCTTGCGGAATGCCGGCCCGTGGCACTGGCGCTGGAAAACGTGCGCTACGACACCCAACCTCTCTTCGCACTGACGCTCTTCGCGACGATGCAGCCCACCCTGTCGGTCAGCCTGGTCTACGACCGAAGAAAGTACGCGCAGGAAACGGCGCGGGCCTTGGTGGCCGAGTTCGTGAGCCTGCTGGCGCGCATCAGCGAGAACCCCGAACAAAGGGTATCCGGGCTGCTCGAATCGCCAGGCATCTAGTCCCGGCCGCGCGCGGATGTCCGGCACCCACTCGATGGACGCGCCCAGCAGCCTGGCATTCGAGCAACTGGCTCGGGGCGTGCGAGACCTGGTCCGGCGCGAGTCCGCCACCGTCTTCTTCACATTCGACTGCGACGCCGCCTACGCGGCGCAGCCGTCTCTGTCCGAGTGTCTCGACGATGCCGAGCGAGCGAAGGTCGCCCGATTGGCGACGCCGCTGCTGCAGCGCCGCAAGGCCACGGCACGCGCGGTCTTGCGGCGCACGCTGGCAGCCTGCCTGGACCTGCCGCCGAGCCATGTGCCGGTCCACCGCACAGAACAGGGGCAACCACAACTCGTCCGCGGGGCCACACACATGCCGCTGCACATCAGCTGCTCGTGCAGCGGGCGGCTGGCGGCGATCGCCCTCAGCGTCACCGGCCGCGTTGGCGTGGATCTGGAACTCCTGGACAGGCAGCGGTTTCCCGACGCCATTGCCGCGAACATGCTCGGCGCTCGTGAACACGCGGTTTTCGCGACGATCCCGCTGCACCAGCGGCTGTTCTGGCTGGCCAGCGCCTGGGTCGGCAAGGAAGCGTTGCTCAAGGGTCTCGGGCTAGGGCTGCAGATCGACCCTTGCACGGCGGAGGTCATGCCATTGGCAATGCCTGCCGCGGACGGCGGCAGCGGCTTCGAGGGCATCTCGTTTCAAGGCTGGCATGCCCAGCACTATTGTTTGCCCGGTGCCGTTCTTGGGGTGGCCTCGGAAGGCCCACGTCATGGGGTGCAGCGCGCCCAATTGCAGTGGGCTGGCCTCACCCGTTAACGGCGACGCGACTTACTTCACAGGGTCGCGCCTCAGGGCCTGCGCGGCACGGTGCCCACCGTTCCGGGCTCAGGCTCTTGTTGCAGAATCTTTGGTAACGCCAGGGCCCCTGCCGTCGCGGCGCCCGAGCGAGAGGATAAGGAAGTCAGATGTCCGAAACGACTTTGAAACACGGCACGGGTCCGGCCTTGTTCCGCTACGTCGATGATCTGGGGTCTGGCGAAAAAGCCTTCGTCTGCCTGGACGACGACTGCATCACCTACGGCCGGCTGCGCGAACTGATGGCGCGCACGGCCTGCCTGTTCGGGCAGCTTGGCATACGGCTCGGTGATCGCATCGTCATCTGCAGCGAACACGAACTCGAGGTCATCGTCCTCTACCTGGCGGCCATGCGCGCGGGGGTGACGCCGGCCCTCATCGATCCCAGCTCCGCGATGGACGAAGCCAACGCGCTCGTTCGCGCCGCACAGGCCAAGGCGCTGTTCGCCGATGACCGCCTCTTGCGCGACGAACGCTTCCGCGCGGATCTGCTTCCGGGGGGCCAAACGGTGCGCATGGCGGCTGGCGGACCTTATGCGGTCGTGCAGGCCGCAACCGACGAGCTCAGCTACCCTGGCCTGCTGTCGCGCCTCGATCCAGAGTACCCGCTGCCGACTTCGATACCCGACGACACCTCGGCCTTCATACTGTTCACCTCAGGCACAACCTCGCGCCCTAAGGGCGTGGAGGTCAGCATCGCCGCGGTGAATGCGCACATGCGGTCGATGCATGCGCACTACGGATACGGCCAGGACAGCGTGGTCATCAACGGCCTGCCCTTGCACCACTCCGACGGCATCAATCACGGCCCGGTGAACATCATGGCTGCCGGCGGCACGCTCCATCGGACGGGGGCTTTCTCGATCCAGCAATTGCCGAAGATCCTTGGCCTGGTGGCGCGCCAGAATGTGACCCATATGATCACGGTGCCGACCGTGCTGGCGCTCATCTCGCGCATGGGCGACGAATACAGCGACACTTTCCGCACGACAGACTTCCGCTTCATCAGCTCCACTGCGGGGCCACTGGACGAACAGCTTTGGCGCGACTTCGAAGACCGCTTCGGCACGATGGTCGTGAACTCCTACGGCCTCACCGAAACGGTGTGCGAAGGCTTCTATTGCGGGCCCACGGCACAGACACGCCGCATCGGCACCATCGGCAAACCGGTCGACATCGAGGTGCGCATCATCGACCAGGACGGCCGTAACGTGGCCAGTGGCGTGATGGGCGAATTGGTGCTGCGCGGCTCCTGCGTGATGAAGGGCTACTTCGGCGCGCCCGAAGAGACGGCCGCCGTCTTGCGCGACGGTTGGCTGTACACCGGTGACCTCGCCGTACGCGACGCCGACGGCTTCTACACCCTCACCGGGCGCAAGAAGAACGTCATCATCACCGGCGGCATCAATGTCTACCCTGAGGACGTGTCGCGAACCATCATGCGCGTGCCTGGCGTGCTGGACGTCACCACCGTCGGCGTGCCCGACTCGACCTTCGGCGAGCGCGTGGTGTCCTGCGTGGTCGTCGACCGCCTGGGCGGACCCAGCCCGGAACAGATCATCGGGTATTGCCGCGAACACATGTCGCGCGAGAAGGTGCCGAGCCAGGTTCTCATGCTCGACGAAATGCCGCGCGGACCTTCAGGCAAGGTGGCCTTGCCACAGGTGCGCAGCATCGTTGCGGACAGGCTGGCGCATCAAGCCCAGCAGGCCGAGCCCGCCGCCGCGGGCGACGATGGGGTGGCGCGTCGGGTCATGGACCTGGCGTCGCGCAGCTTCAAGACGCCGGTGTCCGAACTGTCGGCCGATTCGGAGCCTGAGACCACGGCGGGCTGGAGTTCACTCGCGCACATGGACTTCCTGCTGTCGATGGAAGCCGCCTTCGGGCTGCAGATCGGCCCGACCGAGATGATGTCCATCATCACGCTGGGCGACGCGATCGAGTTCGTGCGCGGGGCCAAGGCCGCAAGCTCGCCATGACCGGCTTCGATGCCGCGAGCCTGGTCGAATTCAGTGAGGCACGCGCCTATGCCAGGCTGGTGGAAGGCGGCACGCCTGCGCTGCGCGAGCGCCATGGCCTGAGCTTGCACCGCATCGGTTCGGCCTATGCATTCGTCGCCTCGGGCCTGCAAGACTCGCTGATGCTCAACCGCGTGATCGGACTCGGTCTGGGCGAGCCGGCCACGGACGACTCGTTTCGCAAGATCGACGCGCTGTACCGCGCGCACGGCGTGCGAACCTATGCCCTCGAATTGAGCAAGGCCGCGGCCTTTGGCTCGGGCTCCAGCGACCTGCGCCAGCTTCAGTTTGTGCCGTTCAAGCAGACCGCCATGATGTACCGCAGCCCGCAGCTGCTGCCGGCCCCGGACTGCCAGTTGGCCGTTCAGCGTGTCGGGCCGGAACGGGCCGCCGACTTCGCAGAGGTCTGCTGCACCGTGTTTGGCTTTGGCGATCCTTATCCCGAGTTGCTGCGCGCGACCTTCGAGAACGCCGCCTGGCAGCATTGGCTGGCTTTCGACGGTCGCACGCCAGTGGCCGCGGCCATCCTTTCACACTTCAACGACCATGTCTCCTGGATCGGTTGGGTCAGCACTCTCGCGACCTACCGCGGGCGCGGCGCGCAGAGCGCGATCACCGCTTCGCAACTCGGCGCCTGTCTGGACAGCGGCACACGCTGGGTCACCCTGGAAGCGGCCACGGGTACGAAAACCCGGCCCAGCCCTTCACTGAAGAACTATTCACGCCTGGGTTGGACGCATGCCTATGACCGCGTGATCTACCTGCGCCGCCTTCCCAACGACACCCCGCCCGCAACGGCCGGAGCCTGAGTTGCCAAACGGCGAGGGCACCCGCAGTCCGGCGTCCTACGCGCAGCGCTCGATGTGGGCTGCCGCGCAGCGTCATCGCGGCGCCGCCCTCAACGTCATGATCCTGCCCTGGCGCGTGCGGGGCCCCCTGAATCGCGGCGTGTTGGAGTCCGCGCTTGCTGATCTCTGCGCGCGACACCCCACGTTACGGGCTCGGCTCGCGCTCGTCGACGGGCAATTGGTGCAACTCGTCGAAACGGCAGGCCCCGTCACGATGGCCGTGTCCGTGCCTCAAACTGACACGGCCGAGTCTGGCTTGCCGGCGGCGATCGAACAACTGCGCGAACTCGGCCGCCAGCCGATGGACTTGGCCACCGGCCCGCTGGTCAAGATTCAGCTCCTGCAGCTGGCCACAGACGACCATATCCTGTGTTTCTTCGTGCATCACGCCATGTGCGATGGCTGGTCGGGCCAGGTCCTGGTTCGAGACCTGGCCGCGTTCTATGAGTCGCGAGCCCAGGGCTATGAGGCGGCGATGCCGCCACTGACCGAGCAGTACGCCGACTTCGCGGCAGCACAGTTCCGCACCTTCGATTCCGGCGGCTATGCGGTTGAAATCGAGTATTGGCGCAAGGAGCTCGCAGACATCCCGCTGCCGATGGCACTGCCGACTCTGGCGCCGCGAAAGGGCAATCGCGACCTGCGCTGCCTGTCGCCCACGCACCACGAACCCGCGCCGGTCCTGGACGCCATTCGCGGCTACGCGCGGTCGCGAAGGGTGACCGCGTTTTCGGTCCTGTTGGCCAGCCTGTCTGTCCTTCTGCACGAACGCACTGGGGCCGAGGACCTGCTCATCGGGGTGTCGACCATCAACCGCTGGCACCACAATTCGCTGCAGTTCGTCGGTTGCGCGACCAACCTTCTGCCTGCGCGCATCCGCCTGCATGGCGACATGGACTTCGGTGAACTCTGCAAGCAGGTAAGCGCGACGCTGCGCCGTCTGCTCGCCTACGGACGCATCCCGCTCGAACTGGTGCTGCGCGAAACCCCCTTGTCGAAGATCCCGGGACCGGTCATGTCGGTGTGGTGCCAGTCGCGTGAGGCCGCGCCGGCAACTCGGGTTGATTCAGCGGGCCTGAGCCTGACGCCGTTCTTGATCGAACGCGCAGCGCTCCTGACCGAGCTCGAAGTGGACATGCTCGAGTCGCCTGAGGGCTTGGCCTGCGAGTTCGCGCATCGGCCGGCCCTGTTCGAGGACAGCCTGATCCGGTCGCTGATGGCGGGCTACGGTGCCATCATCCGTGCCGTCCCAAGCGAGCCTGCATGGCTTGTCCAGGACCTGTGCCGGAAGTCGCAGCCGCGGCGGCAATCAAAACCGCATGGCCCCTAAACCAACACCTCGACGCAAGCCGCGTGGCCGAGGAATGCCTGCGGGCTGGAACTGGCGCCGTAGGCGCCGGACTGATACACCACGGCCAGATCGCCCACCTGGGCCTGCGGCAGGTCCATGCGGTCAGCCAGCAGGTCCAGCGGCGTGCACAGTGGCCCGACCACGGATGCCACCTCGCGCACCGCATCGCTCATCCGGTTGCCGATGGTCACGGGGTAGTTCTTTCTCACCACCTGGCCGAAATTGCCCGAGGCCGAAAGGTGGTGGTTGAGTCCGCCATCAGTCACCAGAAAGACCTGCCCGCGCGACACCTTGCGGTCGACGATGCGAGTGACGTAGACACCGGCTTCGCCGACCAGGTAGCGGCCCAACTCGATGACCACATGCGCGCTCGGCATCTCCCGGCGGATGCGGTCCGTGATCGACTTCAGGTTCTCACCGATGGGCGTCAGGTCCAGCGGCTTTTCCCCCGGGAAGTAAGGAATGCCGAAGCCGCCTCCGAGATTGAGAAACTTCACCGGCGTGTGCGCATGCTCGGCCAGCCGCAGAGCCAGTTCGTAGCTCTTGAGTTGCGCCTCGCAGATCGATTCGGCGCGAAGGTTCTGCGATCCCGCGAAGAGGTGGAAACCTTCGAAGGCCAGGCCTTCGCGGGCAATCCAGGCCAGCATGTCCGGCACCACCTCCACGTCGACGCCGAACTGCTTCGGGCCACCACCCATCTTCATGCCCGAGCCCTTGAGCTCGAAGTCCGGATTCACGCGCACGGCCACGCGGGCCGGCAGCCCGAGCTCTTGCGACGCGCGCGCCAGCACCGGCAGCTCGCGCATCGACTCGAGGTTGACGAGCACACCCGACGCGAGCGCCTGGCGCAACTCCGCATCGCGCTTGCCGGGGCCGGCGAAGCTGATCTCGGCAGGGTCACCACCCGCGTCCAGCGCCACCTTGAGCTCACCGGCCGAAGCCACGTCAATGCCGTCCACCATGGCGCCCATGAAACTCACCACGGCCGGCATCGGGTTGGCCTTCATGGCGTAGTGCAACTTGATGCCCAGGGGCAGGGCAGCGCGCAACTGCGCCACCCGCCGGCGCATCAGGCCGCGGTCGTAGGCGTAGAAGGGCGTCTGGCCGACGCGCGCGGCCAGCGTGCCGAGCTTCAGACCACCAACCACCAGTTCGCCGTCCTGCACGCTGAACTGGCCCATCGGCGTGTGAACGGGCCGGGCCTGGGCAATGGTCATCGGGGTCTTCACTTCAGGCGTCATGGCGATCGTGCCAGGCAGTGGAAAGCAACTTGCGGTCGATCTTGCCATTGGGGTTGCGTGGCAAGGGTCCGGGCATGGCTTCGAAGCCCGCGGGCACCATGTAGGCCGGCATGAGTTGCCGGCACGCGGTCTGCAGGGCCGGGATGTCGAGCGCACCGCTGCCGTCGGGCGCCGTGGCGATGATCTGAATCGTCTGACCCAGCGTGGTGTGGTCGCTGCCGAAAGCCACGCATTCGCCCACCAGTTTGGTGGCGTAGAGGATCTCTTCGACCTCGGTCGGGCTGACGCGGTAGCCCGAGGTCTTCATCATCTCGTCGCGTCGGCCGATGAAGTACAGGAAGCCTTCGGCATCTCGCCGCACCGTGTCGCCCGAGAACACCGCGTATTCGGGCAGTTGCAGGCCGGCGTCGCGCCCCGGCAGCAGGCGGTAACGCTCGGCGGTCTTTTCGGCGTCGCCCCAGTAACCCAGGCCAACGAGCGCGCCCCGGTGCACCAGTTCACCGGGCTCTTCAGGCGCGCATTCGGTGCCGTCTGCACGCAGCACCAGGATCTCGGCGTTGGGGATGGCCTTGCCGATCGAGTCGGGCCGGCGATCCACTTCTTCGGGCGGCAGGAAGGTGGAACGAAAGGCTTCGGTCAGCCCGTACATCAGAAAGGGCTTGGCGCGTGGCACGCGCTGGCGCAGCAGTGTCAAGGTCTCGCGCGGCATGCGGCCGCCGGTGTTGGCAAAGTAGCGCAGGTGCTCGCCGATGGCTGTCGGCCACTCCAGAGTCGACAGCTGGATGTACAGCGGGGGCACGGCCGTCAGGCCGGTGACCTTTTCGCGCTCCAGCGCCTTGATCACGTCGCGCGGCATCAGATAGTTGAGCAGCACCACGCGGGCACCGCTGTGGAAAGCCGTGGTCAACTGCGAGAAACCGGCATCGAAGGACAAGGGCAGCGCCGCCAGCAGCGTGTCCTCGGGCCCGTTCTCCAGGTAGCCGGCCACGCTCTTCGCGCCGGCAACCATGTTTCGATGCGACAGCACCACGCCTTTGGGGCGGCCCGTGCTGCCCGACGTGTAGAGAATCGCCACCATGTCGGTGTCGATGACCCGATGGCCAGCAACGGGTGGACTGTCGAGCAAAGCGCGCCAGGCCAGCACCGACAGTTGCGGCGGCAATGCAGGCAGCGCGGCGCTCGATTCCGTCAACACGATGTGCCGCAGCGAAGGGCAGGCAGCGAGCACGGGCGCCAGCAAGGCCAGGCGTTCTGGCGAAGTGACCAGCGCGCTGACCGCGCAATCCTGAATGATGAAGGCAACCTGTTCCGGCTTGAGCAGCGGGTTCATCGGCACGAACACGCCGCCTGCGGCAGCGGTACCGAAGCTCGCCACCACGGTCTCGACCCGTTTCTCGAGGTAGATGCCAACGCGGCCGGCGCGTGCCAGCCCGAGACTGCCCAGGCCGCGCGCGAAGCCCTGCACCCGGCCGGCCAGGTCAGCATAGGGCAGCGATTCGGCCCCGTCGGTCAGGGCCAGCCGATGGCCTTGCCGCTCTGCGGTCTGAAGAACAAGTTCATGAAGAAGGTGGGTTTCGGACATCGCAAGGCAAGGCTCAGAACGCGCACCCGCGAATGCGGCAGGGCAAGCGGAAAAGTATGGCATAGGGCCTCTGCCAGACGGGGCTCGGGCGCTCGACAGGCCACCTGGCGACAGGCAGGCTGCCAAATCCACCACGAAGCAGCCGACAGGCCTCGCCGAGCGCCACGCCTAAAATTGTGAGGCCCCACGCTCCGAGACCAAGAGATGATGAATATCGAACGTGAAGTACTCTCCATCCTGGATGAGACCTTCAGCTTGAAAGGCCGCAGTGCGGGATTTTCGCGAGACACCCCCCTGATGGGCGCCATTCCCGAACTCGACTCGATGGCGGTGGTGTCGCTGATCGCGGCGTTGGAGGACCGCTTCGGCATGGTGGTCCTGGACGACGACATCGACGGCGACACCTTTGCCAGCGTGGGGTCACTGGTTGACTTCGTCGCCGGCAAGATCACGGCGTGACTCGGTGACGCAGGACGTCCAGGCCTTCTACCTGCCGGCACCCGGCGGCCAACGTCTTTGTATCCATCACCGGCCCAGTGCCCGCGCACGCGCCAGCGTCGTTTACGTGCATCCTTTCGCCGAAGAGATGAACAAGGCGCGCCGCATGGCGGCCTTGCAGGCACGTTGCCTGGCGCAAGCCGGCTGCGCCGTGCTTCAGATCGACCTCACGGGTTGCGGCGACAGCAGCGGCGAATTCGGCAGCGCCACTTGGCAGGGCTGGGTCGACGATGTCGTGCGCGCCGCGCAGTGGCTGCGTCAGCAGAGCGACGCGCCGCTGTGGCTGTGGGGTTTGCGCGCCGGTTGCTTGCTCTGCGTTGCCGCTGCGCCCAGGCTGGGTCCGGATTGCAATTTCCTGTTCTGGCAACCCGCGAGTTCCGGCCAACTGCTGCTGCAACAGTTCCTGCGCCTGAAGATCGCCGGGGACAGGCTGGCTGGCAAGGACAAAGGCTCGACCGCAGAACTGCGCGTTGCGCTGGAGCGAGGTGATCCGGTCGAGATCGCCGGCTACTGGATCGGGGCCGAACTCGCCCGTGGCCTCGAGCAAGCGACCCTGTCGCCACCGAAGGCTGCCGGGCGCCTGGAATGCCTGGAACTGTCAACCCGGCCCGAAGCTGCGCTATCGCCTGCCACCACCGCGCTGCTCGACCAGTGGCACGCGGCTGGCCATGTCGCGCAGGGCCGTGTCGTCGAAGGCCCCGCGTTCTGGCAGACGGTCGAGATCGAGGAAGCACCAGCCCTGCTGGCAGCCACGCGTGAGCTGCTGGTGCCTGAGGCGACACCGTGAACGTCAGCGAAACGGCGCTCGTCTTCGATTGCGTGGGTGAAACGCTGGTCGGTGTGCTGGCCACGAACAGTGCCTTGGCAGAGACGGGGGTTGTGCTGGTGGTCGGAGGCCCGCAGTACCGCGCCGGCAGCCATCGCTACTTTGTGCAGCTTGCGCGCGCGCTGGCGGGCGCAGGCTTCCCGACGCTGCGTTTCGACTGCCGCGGCATGGGCGACAGCAGCGGCGGACCGCAACACTTCGAAGCCATCGCCGACGACATCCGCGCGGCCATCGACGCACTGCAGCAGCGCTCGCCGACGGTGCGGCAGGTCGTTCTCTGGGGCCTGTGCGACGGTGCGTCTGCCGCGCTCTTGTACTTGCAGGCCGCGGCCGACCCGCGGGTGGCTGGACTGTGCCTCTTGAACCCCTGGGTGCGCTCGCAGGTGAGCCTGGCGCGGACGCAGATCAAACACTACTATCCTCAGCGCCTGATGCACCGTGGGTTCTGGCTCAAACTCCTCAGCGGCCGGGTGACGATCAGCGCCTTGAGCCGTTTGTGGCGCAGCATCGGCCTGGCGTTCAGCGGCACGACCAGCGCGCCGAGCTACCAGCAGCGCATGGCCTCGGCATTGGCGGCGTTTCCGGGGCCAGTGCTCTTGCTTCTCAGCGAAACAGACTACACCGCCAAGGAGTTTGTCGAATTCACGCAATCGGATCGCGGCTGGCAGGTTGCCCTGGCCCGCGCACGGGTTCAGCGGCAAGTGCTGCCCGACGCCGACCACACGCTCTCCGGCGCCGCAACCAAAGCGCAGGCTCAGGGCATCATGCAAGCCTGGTTGCGCGAACAGTTCGCGGCAACGGTGGATCAGAAGAAGCGCAAGGGACTCAATGGTCATGAAGCACACTGAATCGAAGCTGCGGCTGCGCATCCTTGCCGTCTGGGTGTCGGCGGCGACTGCGTTGTCGACCCTGTCAATGCCGGCGATGGCCGAGATGCCCGGCGCGGCTTTCTGCGGTGGATTGGACAATGGGCAGAACGGCCCGTTCGATTTCCGCAACGAGCGGCAGTTGCTGGCCACCGGCGAAAGAGCCCATTTCAGCGCCAAAGTCGAGGCCCTTGTCGCCGGCCAGAGCCGCTACGAAGTCGGTGGCGACATCCACTTCCTGCTCGTCATGTTCCCGAACCATCCGCGTGCGCTGATGGCCATGATGCGCTGGGGCGAGAAGCTCAAGACCGCAAAGCCACCTGACACGCCCTACACGGTGGAATGCTACTTCGAGCGCGCATTGCGCTTTCGCCCCGACGACAACGTGGCACGCATGATGTACGCCATGTTTCTGTCCAAGAACGCCAGGCAGGCTGAGGCGCAGCAGCAGCTCGACCGCGTGGTGGCGAACGCTGGCGACAATCCGTTCACTCACTTCAACGCAGGCCTGCTCTATTTCGACATCAAACAGTACGACAAAGCCCTTGCGCAGGCGCGCACGGCTCAGACGCTGGGTTTCCTGCGCCCCGATCTGATCGACAAGCTCAAGGCCGCCGGCAAATGGGCCGAGCCCGTGACCCCCGTGATCCCCGTGGCAGCACCCGCAGCGGCGGCCTCGGCGGCCTCGGCCGCAGCACCGTCTTGAGGCGCCCTGGGGCAGCACCAGCATGAAGCATGTGCTGATGATCGCCTACCACTTCCCGCCCATGGCCGGCAGCAGCGGCATCCAGCGCACCTTGCGTTTTGTCCAGCAGTTGCCCCGCTTCGGCTGGCAGCCCATGGTGCTGACGGCTGATTTGCGCGCCTACGAACGCACCAGCGCCGATCTGATGTCCGACGTCCCTGCCGGCACCGTCGTCGAACGAGCCTTCGCTCTGGACACGGCACGGCAACTCTCCATCGGCCAACGCTACGTGGCCGCCATGGCGCGGCCCGACCGTTGGGTCAGCTGGCGCTTTGACGCCGTGCGTCGGGGCATGCAACTGATCCGGCGCCATCGCCCGGCGGCCATCTGGTCCACCTACCCCATCGCAACGGCTCACCTCATCGGCGCCGAATTGCAACGTCGCAGCGGCCTGCCCTGGATCGCCGACTTCCGCGACCCGATGGCGCAGCAAGGCTACCCGGAGCATCCCAAGGATTGGCAGGCCTTCAAGGCCGTTGAGGAGCGCGCCATTGCACAGGCTGCGTTCTGCGTCTTCACCACGCCGAGTGCGACGCGCACCTACCGCGCCAACTACCCGGCCGCTGCGTCGCGCATCGTGCAGTTGGAGAACGGCTTTGACGAAGAGAGCTTCGCGGCGGCCGAATCCGCCAGCACGGACCGCAGCCCTTTGAACCCCGGCATGCTGACGCTGTTGCACAGCGGCATCGTCTACCCGTCGGAGCGCAATCCGCTGCAACTCATGACGGCACTCGGCCAGTTGCAGCGCGCAGGGCGCTTGCCGGCACGCGGCCTGCGTTTGCGCTTCCGCGCCGCAGTCCACGACGGCCTGCTGCAAGAGTTGGCGGCGCAGCATGGCGTGCAGGCGCTTATCGAGACGCTGCCGCCGCTGCCCTACCGCCAGGCCCTGGCCGAGATGTTGCGCGCCGACGCGCTGCTGGCCATGCAGGGTGAGAACTGCAACGAACAAGTCCCCGCCAAGGTCTATGAATACCTCCGGGCGAAGCGCCCCATCCTGTGCCTGGCGGACCCGATCGGCGACACGGCGGCGGTGATGCGCGACGCCGGTGTCGAGGCCATCGCCAAGCTGGAGTCCGTTGACGACATCGTGTCGTTGTTGCCGGGCTTCCTTCAGGCGGTGGGCGACGGCAGCGCACGTTTGCCGCCGGAAGAAGCCGTGGCGCGCGCTTCACGCATGCAGCGCACGGCGGTGCTGGCCGGGATGCTGGGCAGCGCCGTCTGAAGCGCCAGAAGCCGCGTCACGCCGCCAGGTCGCGCTGCCAGAGAAACCACTGCACGGCCCGCAGCACCGCCGCCGAGTGGTCAGCGCTACCGGCACGGTGCACGTCAAGCATGCGCGCGACGCAGGCCCCGTCCACCGCCCCTGAGGCCCGGAACGCCGGGTCGTTGACGATTTCGCGCGCGGGCTCGTAGAGCTCGTCGCGCAGCCATTCCGAGGCGGCGGTCGGGAAGCCCATCTTGTCGCCGCGCGCGCGCACCAGCTCGGGGATGCGGCCGCGCATCGACTCACGCAGGACGAACTTGTTCAAGGTGCCGCGCAGGTGCCAATCAGGCGCCAGCGAAAAGGCGAGCGAGACCAGCCGGTGGTCGAGGAAAGGCACGCGGCCTTCGATGGAATGTGCCATCGCGTTGCGATCTTCGACCCGCAAGTAGGTGGGCAAGGGGTCGCGCTGCACCGACCATGCCAGCGCGGAGTCCAGATCGTGGCCTGGGAAGTCCGGCGGCGTGGCGCCTTCCCGCACGGCCGGCGCCAGCCAGTCCAGCTCATCCAGGTGCCGCCGCCAGCGCGCCTGGCTGAGGCGGCGGTACTGCGGCACGCGCCGCAACGCCGCCTGCACATGGCGACGCAGCACACCCAGCACCGTGGGCATCATCGCCGCCTTGTTGGCGCCGCTCCAGGTCTTCAGTTCCGACCACAGCGAACCCAAGGCTCCTTGGTCCAGCAGCGACTGCCAGTAGTTCTGGAAGTAGCTGCCGTAGCCGCCCAGAGTCTCGTCGGCACCCTGCCCGTTGAGCACCACCTTGATGCCGTGTTGTGCCGTCAGCTTCATCAGCTGGTAACCCACCAGCGGCGTCATCGAGTGCAGGGGTTCGTCGTGGGCCCGCAGCGCCATCGGCAGCGTGTCCCAGAGTTGCCGCGGCGTGCACTGCAGGGCCGTCATCGCCGCACCGGTCTGCTGCAGCGTGGCGTCGATATACACACGCTCGTCGAATCGCGGGTCCATGTAGCAGAACGCGGCCAAGGCACCACTGGCACCGGCCGCGCTGCGCACACGCACCGACGCGCAAACGATGGCGGTCGAGTCCAGGCCGCCGGACAGATGCACGGCCACAGGCACGTCGCTGCGCATGTGCAGGCGCATGGCGTCTTCGAACAGGTCGGCAAACGCCTGCGCGGGGTCGGCCGGTGCTGACACGGTCTCGTCAACCGACCAGTAGCACCACTGGCGGTAGTGGCCGGCGTGGTCCAGCTCGAAGCAGTGCGCCGCCGGCACGTTGACGATGCCCTGGAAGAAGGTGTCTTCGCCGTCGTCGAGCCGGTTGTCTACCAGGTAGTTGGCCACCTTGGTGGTCTGCGGCTGGGCACGGACCAGGCCGCCGGCCAGGATGGCCTTGATCTCTGAGGCGAATGCCACAGCCCCGGGGGTGGTGCAGCGGAACAACGGCTTGATGCCGAAACGGTCGCGCGAGCCGAACAGCGTGCCGCTGCGCTGGTCGTGGATGACGAACGCCCACATGCCATTGAACCGTCTGACGCAGTCCTTGCCCCATTGCAGGTAGGCGTGCAGCAGCACCTCGGTGTCGCCGCTGGAGCGGAAACTGTGGCCGAGCGCGACCAGTTGCTGGCGCAGTTCGACGTAGTTGTAGATCTCGCCATTGAAGACCACGCTCACCTGGCCTTCGGCGGCCTGCATCGGCTGGTGGCCGTTGGGCGACAGGTCCAGGATCGACAGGCGCCGGAAACCCAGCGCCACCGGCCCCTCGACGAGGATCCCGCTGTCATCAGGGCCGCGGTGGCGGATGGCGTCCGTCATCCGGGTGACCCGGGCCGTGTCGGGCACGCCGCCGCCGAGCATCAGCATCGCTACCAATCCGCACATCGTGTGTCGCGCTTTCCTTGCTTGGGTTTTGGGTTGGGCCGGGGCAGCTTCAGCGGGCGAAGTAGACCGTGCCGAGCCAGATCGCGGCGGCGCTCCAGAAGAGCGCGATCATCGCCTGCACGGCCGTCGTCCAGCCTTGCCGCCTGAGCCACGGGCGCAGTGCGAAGTAGCCCAGCGTCTGCGCCGCCCACAAAGCGCCAAGCCAGCCAGCCATGCGCATTCGGTACTCATCGACATTGCGGTACTTCGGGTAGGCGCTGAGCGCGGCCTTCAGGCCTTGCTCGATGGCGTTTCGCTGCGCTGTCATGTCTGCGGGCGCGACGACCGGCGCCACGGCTTGTTGTTCGCCCAGGCGCACCACGAGCCTGGCCCCTTCGCGGCGAATCGTCCAGTCGTCGCCTTCGGCCTGCCAGTTTTCGCCGTCGGTGAGCAGCACCGCCACGACGGCAGCTGATCCACGGGTGTCGAAGACCGTGGCCGTCCAAGCGCCTGAAGGCGCCAGCACGCGCAGCGCCGGAGCCGGCACCACGCCTTCATCCGTGGCCAACCAGCCCGCAAACGGCTGGCGGCTGCCCGCATGCATGCTCGCCTGGGCCGCACCGCCGCCAGAGGTGATGGCGACCGACATCGCCAAGCCTTTTGGGTCCCGCAGAACGAAGCGTCCATCGCCGCGGGGCGCCAGCGAGAGGTCGGGATAGAAGGTCCACAGCGTCTCGGTCGTGGGCCACGGCGCGGCGCCCAGTGGCTGGTCAATGACCAGCCACAAGCGGTCCGCCAGGCTGACGATCTGGCGCCGGTACCCGACACCATCGGGTGTGCGACGTTGCACGTCCACCAGCACCGACAACGGCGATGACGCGGCCCCCAGCAGCGCGGCGTGGCGCGCAGGGTCTGCCCGTTCGTTCTCGCCATGGGGCGCATTGCTGCCCAGCCAGCCCTCCACCGGCTGCCGATAAACCGAAGCGTAAGGCGCGTAGCCCGAGGGCGTGACCCAGCCGCGCCCACCAGCCCACAGCACCAGCGCCGTCTCGTCGGCATGCTTGTGCGCCAGCCCCGGAAAGTACGACCAGGTGGCCACGCTGTGGCTGCCTGCAGCGCCAGAGGCCGCGGCCGCGGACCACACCGCATATCCTGACAGCGGGTAGGTCTTGAGAGCACCGCTTGCGGGCGCGGTTTCACTCGCCGCTTGCGGATGCGAAGACGCCGCCACCTGGACGCGGGTATCGCCGTAGGCTGGCAGGGTGCCATCCGGCCGCGTCAGCCGGGCCAGGAAGTCATCGGCCAGGCGCACTTGCTCGCGCCACTGCGGCGGGGCAGCCAGGCGGTTGAGCTCCAGCCCGCGCAGCGCCAGTTTCAGCAGCGAGAGGCCTTCGAGGTGGTAGCCCGCCGAATGTTCGAGCACCACGCCTTCAACGCTGATGTAGTAACGCCACTGCAGCGCCAATCGTTCGAATGCCGTTTGGCTGAGCGACGGCCCGTCGACCAGTCCGGGGAATGCCGCGGCCAACTGCAACAGCGCGATGTTCTGCATCACACCGTGATTGGACCAGGCCGTGAAGTGCGAGCGCATGGCCAGCAACTCCGCCGAGCGGGCGGCGTGCTGCAGGATTTCTGCCGCATCGCCCGGCGCGAACATCGGGTGCGCACGGTAGCTGGCCCAGAAGCGAATGATCACGCCGACACGGGCGGCAATCGCATGGTCGTTCCAGAGAAAACTGCGTTCGCGCCAGGCTGTTCTTTCCATACGCGCATAGCCCCGGATGAGGTCGCGCGCGGTGCCCAGGTAGCGGGCATCGCCACTGGCGCGGAAGGCCTGCACCAGCACGTCGGCCCCGTACAGGCTGTTGAAGGGCAACGCGCCGACACCCTTGTCCTGCCCCAGTTCGGCCGGGTCGATCGACGGCGCGATCGGGTGGCTGTCGTCGGCGCCCTTGTCGCGGTACAGCGCCAACCAGCGCTCGGCCAGCACCACGGCATCGCGCCCCGGCGGCAGGCTGGCGCCCAGCGGCCGTTGGGCGGACAGCTCTGCCAGCGTGGCCTCGTCGGGCGCGCTGCGCAGGGCCTGCACGGTCTGCGTCGACGGCAGCGGCACACGGACATGGGCGTGGAAGAACACGGGATACAAGGTCCACAAGACCACGGCCAGGCCGGCCAGCAGCAGCGACAGCACAGCGACGCTACCCAGCGCAGCCCAGGCGCCGCCAGCGAACGCCCATTTCGAACGCATTGATCAAGTCCTAGGTGTCGGCAGTTCCTGCCCGCGGATGGGACGCACCCTGGGGTGCGGGAGCCTTTCGGAACTGGGCCCGCAGCGAAAGCGCGCGAGCGGCAAAAATGATGACACAGGTGGCCCGGTGGATCGGCAATCGGCCGGCCAGCCCGCCAAAGAAGCGTGGCGAATTGCCGCGCGTCGCCATTTCGATGGCTGCGGCCGCCAAGGCCGCTGTCGAACCATGTCATCCTGACTGGCTCATCGCCATGCGCGTTCACACTGGCCACCCGACCCTCAATGTCACTCAGCGACTTCATCACCCAGCCGTGGCGTTGGTGGCGCCAGACGGTGACGACGCTAGGCTTGTTCAATGCGCTGCTGTACACCCTGGACCGGCTGCTCGCCAGAGGCAGCTTCGGCGCGGTGCGGCTGCGGCGCTATCTGTTCGTGGCGCAACCGATCGGCCAGGGCCGCCTGCAGGCTCTGCGGCCAGACGGCAACACGGTGGTGGCAGCCACGCCCCCGGAAAGCCCATTGCTGGCGCAGTTCCCGCGCCCGCCGCAGGTCATCCGCGCGCGCTATGCCAACGGCGCGCAATGCTTCAGCGCTTGCGTCGGCGCCACGTTTGCCGGTTTCATCTGGTTCCAGCGCAAGGCCTACGACGAGGACGAAGTTCGCTGCCGTTACGTCATGGCTGCGCCTGAAGAAAGCGTCTGGGACTTCGACGTCCATGTCGAAGCGCGCTTTCGCCTTGGGCGCACGTTGGCCAGGCTGTGGCAGGCTGTCGACGCACACCTCGCGGCACAGCGCGTGCAGTGGTCTTTCAGCCGTATTTCCGCCTTCAATCCGGCATCGATCGCGGCCCACCGGCGGCTGGGAACCATCGCTTGTGGCAACGCGACTTTCTTGTGTGCAGGGCCGCTGCAGGTGGCCTTCCTGACCATGTCTCCGTTTGTGCACCTGTCCTTCTCGCCCCGGCAGCGGCCATCGTTGCTGCTGTCGCCGCCACGCGGGCCCAGCCCCCAGTTCCATTGAACCTTCCCCATTGAACCAGCCCCATTGAAAACAGCACCGCAATGACCGCACCCGAACCCAACCAGAACAACCCGGCCGGCGACAATTTTTGCCTCGGCCGGCCGCGCTTCACGGACACGGCGCTGGCCGCCGTGGCCGCCCGCGAAGGGCCGCTGGCAGCATGGCGGCAAGCCTGGTCGCGCCACGGCGCGCAGGCGGCGGCCGGCGTGGCTGGCGACTTCGCGGTGGCGCTGCGCGACGAGCGCGGCCGTGTCTTCATGGCCGTGGACCGTTTTGCAACGCGATCGATGTGCTACCGCATCGACGGCGGGCAGCTGCGCTTCGCCGAGCGTGCCGACACTCTGGCCGACGCCCACAGCGAGCTCGACCCGCAGTCGATCTTCGACTACCTGTTCTTCCACGTCATCCCTTCGCCGCGCACCGTGTTCCAGGGCGTGTGCCGCCTGCCGCCAGGGCACAGCGCCGTGTTTGAAGGCACCACGCTCAGTGTGCAGCCGTACTGGACGCCGTCCTTCGACGAACGGCAGGGCCAACCCCTGGCCGACCAGATCGGCGAATTTCGCCAACTCGTCGAGGCCGCCGTGCGCACACAGGTCGGCGCGATGGACCCGCACCGCGTGGGTTGCTTTCTCAGCGGTGGCACCGACAGCTCGACGGTGGCCGGCATGTTCGGCCGCGTCACCGGAAGCCCTGCGCGCAGCTATTCCATCGGCTTCGACGCCGCCGGCTATGACGAAATGGAGTTCGCGCGCCTCGCGTCACGCCACTTCGGCACCGAACACCACGAGTACTACGTCACGCCAGATGACCTGGTGCGCGGCATCCCCACGGTGGCCGCCGCCTACGACCAGCCCTTCGGCAATTCTTCAGCACTGCCGGCGTACTACTGCGCCAAGGTCGCCAAGGCCGACGGGGTCGATCTCATGCTGGCTGGCGACGGCGGCGACGAGCTCTTCGGTGGCAACACCCGCTATGCCCTGCAACGCATGTTCGGCTGGTACGACCGGGTGCCCGCCGCGCTTCGAACCCACCTCATGGAGCCGATCCTGCGCCAGCCTGCGGCCAGCAAGGTGCAGCTGCTGCGCCGCGCCTCGGGCTACGTCACGCAGGCCAAGGTGCCGCTGCCAGACCGACTGCAGATGTTCAACCTGCTGCTTCGGCTTGGCGTGGACTCGGTGCTGGCACCGCAGTTTCTGCGGCGCATCGACCTTGCCGGGCCCGCGCAAGAACAGCGCGAGGTCTGGAACAGCGTGCGCCAAGGCAGCCCCATCAACCGCCTGCTGGCCTTCGACTGGCGCTACACGCTGGCCGAGAACGACCTGCCCAAGGTCTGCCGCACCACCGCGCTGGCGGGGGTGGAGGTCGGATTTCCGTTCCTGGACGATGCCCTGCTCGAGTTTTCGCTGCGCCTGCCCAGCGAGTACAAGCTCAAGCGCCTGCAATTGCGCTGGTTCTTCAAGGAAGCGCTGCGCGGCTTCCTGCCCGACGAAGTCATAACCAAGAAGAAACACGGCTTCGGCTTGCCCTTTGGCCAGTGGGCAACGAAGCATGCGGCGCTGAATCGGCTGGCCGTTGCATCGCTGGCCAGTCTGGCGGGCCGCGGCATCGTGCGCCAGGACTTCGTGGGGCCACTGATCAGCGAGCGCCTGGTCGAAGCGCCGGGCTACTACGGCGAGATGGTCTGGATCCTCATGATGCTTGAGCAGTGGCTGCAGTCCCACGCACCGGGCTTTCGTATCCAGGAGTGAGCACGGGCCGCAAGCCGCATTCATCGCATTGAATCGCCTGCGAGTCGCTGCGCCCTTGCCCTTTAACTCAGTTGGTGCGGCACTGGCAACCAGCCGTTACAACTACCCTCGCAGCCGAAGCCAACTACTCACGCTTTTCCGGATTCACCCCGTTCTTCGTCGCTTATCGCTGCGGCCCTCGGTTCGACAATTCTCTGTGTGGTGACAGTCAAGAGCGCGGCCCATGGGCCTGCTCAAGCTAACCGCGATGCGGCAGGCCCTGCTTGCGTTAGAGAGAACCGCTGAGGACTGGATGACAACTCGTAGAAGACTTTTTGTTGCATGGGCAGGTGTGGTCACCGCGTCCATGGCCGCGTGTGGGGGCGGCGGCTCGCCATCCAGCGCCACCGAACCCACGGGGAGCACCCCGGAGCCTCTACCGGCGCCTTCACCGCCTCCAGCGCCTTCGCCAAGTCCGCTGCCCCCGCCGTCGCCTCCTCCTCCGCCGCCGCCTGCGCCCCCTCCGCCGCCTGCGCCGCCGCCACCGCCACCACCGCCACCAGACCCACCCGTTTCAGTGTCGGGCGGAACCTTCAGGCAGCTGGGCACGCAGAACTTCGTCGCCTTCCTGAATGCCGTTCGCACCGCTTCGGCAGAGGGTCTGGACGCTGCGAATGGCCGACTGCTCGGCCCGGCCGGCATTTGGGCCTTCTGCGGCTCGACCATCTGGCGCAACAAGATCAGCCTTGGGGCCGCTGGCGGTCACGGCGACTCCTTCGATGACGGTCACTATGCCCAAGACCTGAGTACTGGCAACTGGGAAGTACTGTTGCCCTGCTCGGCCGAAGCCAACGGCAGGGCGATTGCCGACACCTATGGCGAGTGGACGCCCGGTGCGCAGCGCCCGGCCTCACAGCACACGTTCTTCCACCTCATCACGGTTGGCGATGATCTGATGCTCCCGATCAGCGGCGCCATTGGCTTTGCGGCGGGCAGATCCGGGCAGGGACACCGCTGGAAGGGGTCCCTGAACGGGGGCGCAGGGGCATGGGAGCGCTACGGCAACAACCACATCTTCACGCCGGAGCCGCGCTACTGTCATTTCGACGCCAGTCGCAACCGCATCGTGCGCATTCCGCTGTCCTTCAATTCGACCATCAGCACGATACCGGCCAATGACCGCACGGCCAGCTGGACGGATCACGGCGTTCGCAACTGGCCCTACACCGAGATTTTTCAGAGCATCGGCTACCACGAGCAGTTGGACTGTTACGTCATGGTCGACCAGCATCAGGTCACGACGACAAACCGTGCCTGGGTTCTGAACCCGGACGATCTGGCGACCGGGTGGGTTGAAGTGGCCGTGCGAGGAAGCACGCCGGACCTGTTGAGTTGCGGCCTGGAATACGTGCCACCGATGCGGGCTTTTGCTTCCGCCAGCACCTACGAACCGACCCGGCTCTACTACCTGCAGCCCACTGGAGGCCGCTTCGGCAACTGGGCCTGGTCCACGGAGCTGTTCACCGGGCCGGTCACGGCCGCGCCGTGGGAGGCCACGAGCGGCTCGCCACTGCATCCACAAAGCCGGATGCGATGGTCTTCCTCCCTTCGTGGCTTGGTACTGCTGAAAGCGCCTTATGCGCCGACCGAGATCTTTACGCCGTCGCAAGTGGCGGGGCGCTAATGAAAAGTGTGAGATTGCCATGACGACACGAAGAAACATCCTGATTGCGGGGACAGGGGCAATTGCCGCTTCCGTCGTCGGCTGCGGAGGCGGCTCCAGCGGACCCGACGCGACCGCGACGACGCCGGAACCCTCGCCGGCACCACCGCCTCCTTCGTCTTCACCGCCGCCTCCATCGCTGCCGCCAGCGCCGCCCTCTCCCTCACCGCCGCCTGCGCCTGCGCCTACGCCTGCGCCGCCACCACCACCGCCACCCCCACCGCCGCAAAATGCGGAATCGTGGCAAACCCGGTCCACGGCATCCGGCGTGGTCGTTGCCTATGACTTTTCAGCGCCCCCTGCCAACGGTGGCGACTGGAAGTGGGGCAGCCTGAAGGCTTCACCCAAGATCACCTGCTGGGCGAAGAACGACGATCAGTTCGCTTCGGTGCGCAACATCGACACGACTGTCTTTCCCTCCGGTTCGACCGCATCGCTGCGTTGGGACGTGCCCGACTTTGCCACCGGCGGCATGGGTGAGCGCGCGGACGAATGGCGCATCAGCATCGACGACTACGCCGACCAGTTCGGTGAAAACAGCGAATTCTGGATTCAGTGGCGCACGCGCATGGATGCGACCTACGCCACCTTCGGTTTTTCCGACCGCAGCGGTGGCGACGTGCCAGGCAGCACAACCTATAAGCACATCCTGTGCGGCGAGGGCATGCAGACGGGTTTGTCCTGGGTGCCGAACGGTTCACTTTACGGCTTCCAGGGTGTTGGGTCATCCTTCAACCAGAACACCATCGCGTATACGCATTCAGACTTCGAGGGTGAAGCAAACCTGATCGCGCCGTTCGCGCGCGACAGCACCTATCCCGCCAACTATGGTTGGAAGAACCCCAGTGCCTATCATGGCAAGCCGGGCTACTTCCCGATCACCACGCGCGGCCAGGACAGCAGCTATTACACCGATCAGAACCGCGGCAACGAGAGCCCGCATGTGGCTGCCTGCCAGCGCCAGATTGGCGGTCTGGGCTACACCGACAAGAGCACCTGCTTCCAGTATCCGGTGGATCAGTGGTTCACGCTGATGCTGCATTTCATCCTGGGCCCGCGGGGGCATGGCTTGAGCACGCTGGGCGACGGCTACCTGAACGTGCCGGCGGTGCGGTTGTCGGCAAACCAGATCCTGCTGACCAACGACAGCTACATCGAGCACTTCAACCCACCCGCGGCTGCGCCGAAGAAGATCCGCATCCGCGGCGCCACGACGGGGACCATCGACGCCATCATCGCCACCAAGGGCCCGGGGCTGACGCTCAACTTCACCGCAGCAGTGGACAGCGCCTCCTCCGGCACGCTGACCGCAGCGGCGGTGAACGGCAGCTTCGGCTGCTACTTCTCGCACGGCCAGTTCCGCACCGTAACGATCACCAATGGAACCGCGGTCTCGTGGAGTCCGCCACTGCCGGCGCCGACACCCTGCACCACGGGTCAATCCGCGGGCGGCACGACACTCAACTTCACCGCCGGGGTGGACGGCGCCACCTTGGGCACCTTGACCGCCAGCCGCGCGGACGCGACTTTCTTCGGCTTCACCTTCGCCAACGGCGACGTGCGCGACGTCACGGTGCGCAACGGCACCAGCGCCACCTGGACGCCCGCGCTGAGCGCGCTGGCAACCACAAAAGGGGTGCTGCAGCAGGCCACGCTCACGCTGAGTGGGCTGACGGGCACGATCGCCAACGAGCCGCTGCTGGTGGACGAGTACATCCACGGCTTCACGAACTCGACGATCGAGTACTGGGGTGCGATGCCCAGTGGCGCCATGCAATTGCTGCACCGCAAGTCGGGGATCGTGCTGCGCGTCGGTAACTACCAGAACTTCGAGGGGCAGACCGCAACAGCGAAGTACGGTACGTTTGCCTGGAC
>Ga0335394_10000264_pt1 | contig 53176 bp, 37 predicted proteins | sample MAT03_FD_205741 | JGI IMG/M metagenome (GOLD analysis project Ga0335394, IMG submission 205741) | Freshwater microbial communities from Lake Fryxell liftoff mats and glacier meltwater in Antarctica - MAT-03 (spades assembly) (version 2) ... | reverse complement strand
GGCTTTAGCCTGCGTTCTGTAGCGTGGGCTTTAGCCTGCGTTCTGTAGCGTGGGCTTTAGCCTGCGTTCTGTAGCGTGGGCTTTAGCCTGCGTTCTGTAGCGTGGGCTTTAGCCTGCGGCGTTTTTAGCCTGCGTTCTGTAGCTTAAGGCTTTAGCCTGCGGCGTTTGTAGCTTCAGGGTTAGCTTGGCTGAGTTTGCAGCGTAGGCTGACTCAAACTTCATAAGAACGCAGGCTAAAGCCTACGCTACAAGCGCCGCAGGCTAAAGCCTACGCTACAAGCGCCGCGGGCTAAAGCCTACTCTACAAGCGCCGCAGGCTAAAGCCTACGCTACAAAGAACGCAGGCTAAAGCCTACGCTACAAGCGCCGCAGGCTAAAGCCTACGCTACAAGCGCCGCAGGCTAAAGCCTTAAGCTACAAAGAACGCAGGCTGAAGCCTACGCTACAAACGCCGCAGGCTAACCCTCAAGCTACAAAGAACGCAGGCTAAAGCCTTAAGCTACAAAGAACGCAGGCTAAAGCCTTAAGCTACAAAGAACGCAGGCTAAAGCCTACGCTACAAAGGACGCAGGCTAAAGCCTTAAGCTACAAAGAACGCAGGCTAACCCTCAAGCTACAAAGAACGCAGACTACAAAGGACGCAGGCTGAAGCCTACGCTACGAGCGCCGCAGGGTACAAATTTTAAAGCTTATATTTGATCTTTACTCTTATTTCTTTTAAATTCTAATTTTATATTTTTTAATTCCGATTTTTCAGATTTATAAAGACCTTTTTCTAAATTTTCTTTATCATTTTTAAGAGCTTTTATCTTTTCTTTAATCCCCGCTTTATCAAATTTCCCTTCATTTTTAAGCTCATTAACGACTTTGTTTGGCTCTAATTTTTTCAGTTCTTCTAGCTCTTTTTTTGCATAACTAAAAAAAGATTCTTCAATTTTATTTCTATTAGCGAAATCTTCCAACCTTAGCTCTAATTTTTGACGCATTTCTTTAAAATCTTTTACGCTCATACCTTCATTACTAGATAGCTCTTTAAATTTATCAATTTCACTTTTAAAGTGATATTCATCTACGTTTAATTCTAATTGCCACAAGAGATCTTTTTTAAAATCCTCGCTAACTTGGCCGCTCTCATTTAAAGTACTAATAAATATAGGTTTCTCATCTTCTGCAAGTCGCCGTGATCCTTCAAAAGGAGTTGCTGCAAGTGCTTGAATATAGATTAAATCATCCCTTAGACCCATTTCGGCAGAGTAGCGTCCTGAAGTCTCAACTATTTTTTTTTCTTCTACTGACCCTTCACTACTAAAAAGCTCTTCTGCATCTGATGAGCTCTCTAAATCCTCAACTGCTTTTTTTTCTGGTACATTAACTTCTGCAACAAATTCTTGAACTTTAACTTGTTCAACTACTTCTGATGGATTCTCGCCAGAAATAGACCCTTCTCCATCACCTTCATCTGAAAATGATAGCGAAAAATATTCGTCGTCTGAATCTTCTCCTACCACGAATTTTTTCCCGGATCCATAAAGTGTACTAACTGAATTTTCAGCTATTTCACTTTCCGGTAAAACCTCTTCCAAGATGATTTCGATACCTAATTTTGAAATGGAAGCAGGATTATTTAATTGCTGTTTAACGGTTGGCTGAGGATTTTCTTTATAAGCATCCGATACCATTTTATACCCTAACCCAAATAGCCCTGCGGTTAAAAGGGTACCTGCTGTTACTCCTCCTGCAATGCTACCAAATATAATGTCTTGCTTTGCAGCATCAGTCAATTTTACGTTACGATGATTTTCAAAAGCCTTAGCAATGAAATTACCGACCACTATTCCAACCCCAAGTCCAAGGTAACCAAGCGGTAAAATAACGGGGAACAATACAATTGCACCAAGAGCTCCTATTGCCATTAATGAAAAGCCGGTAGCTTTTTTTAGCAAATTTACAGCTTCCGGCCTAAATGTGGCTGGTTTTTGTTGCTCGTTTTTAGCAACTTCAGAAGATTTTATTTTTTCGATTGGTTTTATAGCAGAATATTTGATTTCTGTCTGATTTTCTAGTTTTTTACTAGATTCTATTGAAGATGTGACTGATTTGTCATCAAACCAAATTGGTTGCATAAAAAAACTCCTTTTAAAAACTAAATAGCATTAGTATATGTAACAAAAGTTAGATTAATATACTTCAATTATCATACATTTATAATATTATTAAAAGAGTTATTTTTATTTTAATTATTGAATTAAAAAATGTAAACCATCTGAATGGTTTAAAGGTAAGAAGTGTATAGACTCTCTTTTTATAACCCTGAAGTGATATAAGCAAAAAGGTTGCTAAGGTTTGGATTAAATATTTTTTGCTTATATCACTCCTTGAATTAGATCTGATTGTTGAATAGTGTTCAAAGCTTTCTCATTAAAAAGCGCTTTTTTCTGCTGGATTTAACATTTTCTTTAATTCAGGTAATGTTTCATAAAAAGCGCCTAATGCCTCACTAAAACGCTCAGAATTTAAATTTTCAATAGGGAGTGAAATGCAATAAATTAGAAAGCCTCCACCAGGAGGGGTTCCAATTGCTCCACCACGAGTAAAAAGCTGAAAAGCATTCAGTTCTAGTGCCCTAGCTTGTAAATCATATCTTAAATCTCTATCATCTACTGGTAATGGAATAAGCGAGCTATAAATATTTACTACAGGAAATTTAAGTGAAACTTCAATTGCAATAATATGGTCTTCGAGCTTAAATGTGCAAATGCCTTGCGCTTCTAGCTTTAGATCTACATGAAGTGCTAAAGATATCTCTTTTAACCAAGAGTTAACAATTAATATCTGATTTTTTTTATCCATTTGGCTTTACTCCATATTTTTTAATAAACTAAACTCTTCATAAAATTTTACGTGATTATCTAGCAATCCTTCATTTTTAAGTTTTGGTAAATGGTAGCCGGTTCCGACTGACCTTGGAACAGGAATGCCCGTTAATCTTTCAAAAAGAATAGCAAGTGTATTGATCACAACAGTACCTGTTAACCAATCTCCTTTTCCACTAAATGTTGTAATATTTTTTGAATTTTCAGCTACCTTGGATTGACCAATATAGCGCCTTACTCCAGCTCCAAGCGGTCTTGAATTAAATGCCACCCCTTTAATCCCATTAGCAAGAGCTCCAGCTTGTGCCATACCTCCCCCATGAGAATGCCCAACAAATACAGGTGTTAAATCAGCGGCTTCTGTTGTCTGTTTCAAAGCTTTTCCAATTTTAATTGCTTCAAGTGTTGCCATAGGAACAGCCCCAAACCAATCTTTTCCGGCAGCCCCAAAACTTGCCGAAATTATATTATCTTGTTCTTCTTCTTTTATGGACAAATTTTTTTCATTACCTAAACCCATAAAACAAGTAACTAACTCTTTTTTTTCTTTATCGTAAACAAGGTTAAACATAGTCCCGGTTGTTGTGCTGTAATAGTTCCCCTCTAAATCAACTTTAAAGCCCATGTCATGCAGTTTTTTATCAAATGCAATTAAATGTTCTATTTTATCTTGCGGAAATCCAACATTACCATATTTAGAAGAAAGTAAAATAGCGTTGCGCCCCAATCTCTTCCAATTAGCTGCCGAATACATGTAACCTGCATATTGAAAATTATTAGCTACAACTTCTTTCCGTAAATCAGCATTCTTTGAGGATGCTAAATCAATATAAACATCCTGAATCCCTTGATTCCAATCACGATCCATATAGGCACTCATTTTGTCCACAAATTTCTTCTCTGATGATATACTTTGAGCAATACGAATGGGGATAAAGATCGGGCTTAAGGCTAAATTAAATAAGATACCTCTACTAGAAAATGGAAGAAGTCCTGTTACTGTAATACCAAATCGATGAGCAGAACGGCCAAATTTACCAAGTCCTTTTAATATTTTTTGAGAAGCAGTCTTCTCTATAACTTGAGGCTCTATGGGTTTATCGTTAACTAAATTGCTTTTTAGATCTTTAGGTATATTGTCTAGTGATTTTAGAAGTTCCTCTTGCCAATCTGAATCATTTTCATCGTTAGCGATTGCTTCTTCCACATTAGGTTTAATAGGTAGATTTAGATCCTTAAACATATCGGCGAGTAATTTTGAAAACGCCTCATCTGAATCTCCAATTTTTTTATCGGGCAAAATTTCAGGAACTGTAAAATCATTTGTGCTTGACTCTATCCCTTCCACCCCTAACTTTTTCACTAAAAAACTAAAACGTTTATTTGATTCAATATCAGGTAAAGCATCTTTTAAATTATTAAAGCCTATTTTTGAAGTTAAACTATCTATATTTTGCTTTTTATCTAATTTTTCTTGAATATCTTCAGTATTTAAAGAATTTGCTTTGTAAGCATCAGAGACCATTTTATACCCTAACCCAAATAGCCCTGCGGTTAAAAGGGTACCTGCTGTTACTCCTCCTGCAATGCTACCAAATATAACGTCTTGCTTTGCAGCATCAGACAATTTTACGTTATGATGATTTTCAAAAGCCTTAGCAATAAAATTGCCGACTACTATTCCAACCCCAAGTCCTAAATAACCAAGCGGTAAAATAATGGGGAACAATACAATTGCACCAGCTGTACCAACTGCCATCAATGAAAAGCCGGCAGTTTTTTTTAGCAAATTTACAGCTTCCGGCCTAAATGCGGCTGGTTTTTGTTGCTCGTTTTTAGCAACTTCAGAAGATTTTATTTTTTCGATTGGTTTTATAGCAGAATATTTGATTTCTGTCTGATTTTCTAGTTTTTTACTAGATTCTATTGAAGATGTGACTGATTTGTCATCAAACCAAATTGGTTGCATAAAAAAACTCCTTTTAAAAACTAAATAGCATTAGTATATGTAACAAAAGTTAGATTAATATACTTCAATTATCATACATTTATAATATTATTAAAAGAGTTATTTTTATTTTAATTATTGAATTAAAAAATGTAAACCATCTGAATGGTTTAAAGGTAAGAAGTGTATAGACTCTCTTTTTATAACCCTGAAGTGATATAAGCAAAAAGGTTGCTAAGGTTTGGATTAAATATTTTTTGCTTATATCACTCCTTGAATTAGATCTGATTGTTGAATAGTGTTCAAAGCTTTCTCATTAAAAAGCGCTTTTTTCTGCTGGATTTAACATTTTCTTTAATTCAGGTAATGTTTCATAAAAAGCGCCTAATGCCTCACTAAAACGCTCAGAATTTAAATTTTCAATAGGGAGTGAAATGCAATAAATTAGAAAGCCTCCACCAGGAGGGGTTCCAATTGCTCCACCACGAGTAAAAAGCTGAAAAGCATTCAGTTCTAGTGCCCTAGCTTGTAAATCATATCTTAAATCTCTATCATCTACTGGTAATGGAATAAGCGAGCTATAAATATTTACTACAGGAAATTTAAGTGAAACTTCAATTGCAATAATATGGTCTTCGAGCTTAAATGTGCAAATGCCTTGCGCTTCTAGCTTTAGATCTACATGAAGTGCTAAAGATATCTCTTTTAACCAAGAGTTAACAATTAATATCTGATTTTTTTTATCCATTTGGCTTTACTCCATATTTTTTAATAAACTAAACTCTTCATAAAATTTTACGTGATTATCTAGCAATCCTTCATTTTTAAGTTTTGGTAAATGGTAGCCGGTTCCGACTGACCTTGGAACAGGAATGCCCGTTAATCTTTCAAAAAGAATAGCAAGTGTATTGATCACAACAGTACCTGTTAACCAATCTCCTTTTCCACTAAATGTTGTAATATTTTTTGAATTTTCAGCTACCTTGGATTGACCAATATAGCGCCTTACTCCAGCTCCAAGCGGTCTTGAATTAAATGCCACCCCTTTAATCCCATTAGCAAGAGCTCCAGCTTGTGCCATACCTCCCCCATGAGAATGCCCAACAAATACAGGTGTTAAATCAGCGGCTTCTGTTGTCTGTTTCAAAGCTTTTCCAATTTTAATTGCTTCAAGTGTTGCCATAGGAACAGCCCCAAACCAATCTTTTCCGGCAGCCCCAAAACTTGCCGAAATTATATTATCTTGTTCTTCTTCTTTTATGGACAAATTTTTTTCATTACCTAAACCCATAAAACAAGTAACTAACTCTTTTTTTTCTTTATCGTAAACAAGGTTAAACATAGTCCCGGTTGTTGTGCTGTAATAGTTCCCCTCTAAATCAACTTTAAAGCCCATGTCATGCAGTTTTTTATCAAATGCAATTAAATGTTCTATTTTATCTTGCGGAAATCCAACATTACCATATTTAGAAGAAAGTAAAATAGCGTTGCGCCCCAATCTCTTCCAATTAGCTGCCGAATACATGTAACCTGCATATTGAAAATTATTAGCTACAACTTCTTTCCGTAAATCAGCATTCTTTGAGGATGCTAAATCAATATAAACATCCTGAATCCCTTGATTCCAATCACGATCCATATAGGCACTCATTTTGTCCACAAATTTCTTCTCTGATGATATACTTTGAGCAATACGAATGGGGATAAAGATCGGGCTTAAGGCTAAATTAAATAAGATACCTCTACTAGAAAATGGAAGAAGTCCTGTTACTGTAATACCAAATCGATGAGCAGAACGGCCAAATTTACCAAGTCCTTTTAATATTTTTTGAGAAGCAGTCTTCTCTATAACTTGAGGCTCTATGGGTTTATCGTTAACTAAATTGCTTTTTAGATCTTTAGGTATATTGTCTAGTGATTTTAGAAGTTCCTCTTGCCAATCTGAATCATTTTCATCGTTAGCGATTGCTTCTTCCACATTAGGTTTAATAGGTAGATTTAGATCCTTAAACATATCGGCGAGTAATTTTGAAAACGCCTCATCTGAATCTCCAATTTTTTTATCGGGCAAAATTTCAGGAACTGTAAAATCATTTGTGCTTGACTCTATCCCTTCCACCCCTAACTTTTTCACTAAAAAACTAAAACGTTTATTTGATTCAATATCAGGTAAAGCATCTTTTAAATTATTAAAGCCTATTTTTGAAGTTAAACTATCTATATTTTGCTTTTTATCTAATTTTTCTTGAATATCTTCAGTCTTTAAAGAATTTGCTTTGTAAGCATCAGAGACCATTTTATATCCTAACCCAAATAGCCCTGCGGTTAAAAGGGTACCTGCTGTTACTCCCCCTGCAATACTTGCAAAAATAATCCCTTGTTTTTGAGCATCAGACAATTTTACGTTATGATGGTTTTCAAAAGCCTTAGCAATGAAATTGCCGACTACTATTCCAACCCCAAGTCCTAAATAACCAAGCGGTAAAATAACGGGGAACAATACAATTGCACCAGCTGTACCAACTGCCATCAATGAAAAGCCGGCAGTTTTTTTTAGCAAATTTACAGCTTCCGGAATAAAAGTAGCTGGTTTTTGTTGCTCGGCTCTTGCAACATCCAGAGATTTTAGCCTCTCGGACGTGTTAATAGGAAAATGCCCAATTGTTGTTTGATTTGTAGATGTAGTAGATGTTGTTTGAGTTATTGAAGAAATTACAGGTTGGTTATCAACTGGCTGCATTAACACCTCTTTAAAAACTGAATAATTTAAATATCATATTTTTTTTTGGGGATCCAGATCAAACCTGTCCTATCAAAATCAGTATTATTTTGAGTTTTCACTGATCTTATTTTTTAATTTTTGTACATAATTCTCCAGTTCTTTTACCTCTTGATTTGCTTCATCATATTTCTTATTCATAATATCAATCTCATTTTCTGCTTCTTTTTTATTGATTGTTTCTAGCTTGTCATCAACTTCTCTTTTATGATTATCAATTTCTAAATTTTCTATAAAACTATTAGCAAGTTTTGCAATTTCGTTATCTGGAATTTTAGAAAATTCTTCTGCAAATTCTTCAGGCTTAAAATCGAACGGATATATTATATTATTTGTAAATGGGTCACGTTTCTCCATAAGCTCATCTGGTATATTAAAAGGTTTATTTTTGAAAAACTCACGAGGATTATCCTTTATTTCTTTTATAAGATCATCAGTCTGTCTAGTTTCAATTCCATTATTTACAAGTCCCTGAATAGCTTTGGCAAGTACTGAAGTGGGCTCTTTAAGTTCATCATTTTGTCTTTCTTTTGAAAATCTTGTATTTTTCTCTCTTATTTCAATTTCAATATCCGTTACTAAATCTTGCATTTCAGGGATTGCTTCTCTGTTTAATTCAGAACCTGCATAATCAGCAAAAATAACTTCACTTCCATGTTCGTTTGTGAAAATCATTTCCTCATCTTCTTCAGGGAGACTCTCTTTAGTTTGAGTAGGTTTTGCATCAGCCTTCATGAATAAGGCAATACCACCCAAAATTAAGCCGGCAGTTAAAAGTGTCGCTGTAGTTAGCGCTCCTAAAACACTTCCTTTCATAGCAGCCACTTGCATCTTACTAGTTTCTACTTTATAATCTTTTAAAGCTTGTTCTGGTAATCCCTTTTCACCTTCTCTTCTGTTAATCGCAATTGCGGTTTGTAAAAATTTTCCGACTACTATTCCGATGCCGATTCCCATTAAACCAAGAGGCAAAATAACAGGAGAAAGAACAACTGCCGCAGCGGTTCCTATAGTTATCATAGCTACACCACCAATTTTTTGCATAATTTTCATGCTTTCTAATTTTGTAGTTGGTGCTTGCTTTAGTTGTTCTTTAATAGTGTGACTAGAAGAAAATTTATCAACGTTTGAAATAAATCCAGAATCACCTTTATCTATTACATCACCAAATTTATTATAAAGGTCTGTTCCTTCAGATTTTAAACTATTATTATCATAAATATTCATATTAAATCCCCTTTTAAAAAAATAAAGTTAATACTTACATAATTTTATTATCTAACAATTAATATTAATTTAAAAGAAATTAATTAAATTATTAAATTAAATTCTTTTAAATTAATATATAAATTTATAATTAGTAATATAATTTTATTAGTAAATAAGGCACTAATATTCATTCAGATTTAAATTCAGCTAACCTGCCTCAAGATCTGACAGTACAAAAAATCTCACAGCCGCTAAAGCATCTAATGCTTTTGGTCCTGAAGCTATTTTAACTAAACTCCAAGCTCGCGCCAAAGGCTTTAAATTATCAAACAAATATGAGATCGCTAAAGAAAGCACGACCAAGCTCGCAAAATCTTATTTGCGACCTGCAACCTGCGTTGCTCTCATTGCTTCAGCAGTAGTTGCTTCTCTACTTTTATCACCTTTAATTATCGAAGGATCAATGGTGATGAGGCTTCTTTGGTTTGGAGGAGGAAAATTGCCCGAGAAACAGGAATTAAATTTGATGAAAAAGTGGGTATAGACAAGAAGTATATTCTATTCAATCATTTAGCCGACAATGCCAGATCCCCTATTTTGATAAAGTGTAAAGTGGTAACGATCGTGCAGGAACATCGATTGCAATACGCTTTGCTTTAAAAGAATTTGAAAAAGTAAAAGAAAAACTATATAAGAGTGGAAGCATTTAAAGAAAAGCTTAAGAATTATCTATTTTGCAATAAATTGCAAAATAGATAATTCTAAAAATTACGGAACCAAAACTGCATCGACCACGTGGATGACACCGTTTGAGCCAATAATGTCTGTCTTAACAACATTTGCATTATTAACCATTACTTTTGATCCGTTAACTTGTATGTCAAGTTCTTTACCACTTAGTGTTTTTGCCTTCATTGTTTTAACATCTTTTGCAAGTACTTTACCAGACACTACATGATATTTTAAAATAGCTGCAAGCTTATCTTTATTTTCAGGCTTTAGCAAGTCAGCAAGTGTAGCAGCTGGTAGCTTAGCAAAAGCATCGTTTGTAGGAGCAAAAACAGTAAAGGGGCCACTACCCTCAAGAGCTGAAACTAGATCAGCTGCTATAAGAGCCTGAACAAGCGTGCTAAATTCAGGATTTGATTGAGCAATTTGAACAATGTTTTTTTGATTTTTCATCATATTTGAATCCATATTAGAACTCCCGTGTGTATTTGACATGCCGGACGAGCCTGCATGTAGTTTAGAAACAAAACCTGCGCATCCTAAAAAGCAAGAAACGGCAAGAAAGCTAAAAATAATTTTATTCATTTAGGGGGGTCTCCTTAATTGTTGGGCCACAATTCTATTCATACATTTACTAATAATTACTGTAAATTAAAAAATTTAATTTATTTGCAATGTGACAATCTCATGTGGTACGTTTTAAATTATGGAAATTAAACGACTGGAATTACCTCTTCAAAATAAAAAAACAATTAAACTTTATGAAAAGTTGACAACAGAGGAAAATCATTGTTATTTACATTCCTGTAACCCCTATAAAATTCCTGATCTTACCTATATTGCCTTAAGCGCAATTGTTGATGCAAAGCCCGTCGGATTACTTCTTGCAACAGGTGTTGCGGGGGTTCATCTCGCAGAGGTAAGGTCCCTTTATGTGACCGAAAAAATGCGTCACAAAGGAATCGGCACTAAGCTAATGATCGCTTTAGAAAAGGAACTACGGGCCGGAAATTGCATTGTTGTCACCATGCTCTATCAAGCAGATATAGCAAATTTGAAAGAATTTGAACAGCTTTTAGAAAAATGCAAATGGATAGCTTCATCAGCGCTCATTTATCGTTATTATTTTAAGGCAGCAGAATTTAATCCCCCATGGTTTTTAAAATGTTACCAATTTCCGGAAGGTTTTACCCTATTTCCTTTTGTCAATTTAACTATTCAAGAGAAAAATGAGCTTAAAAGGCGACAAGAGCAATGGAATTTCCCGGCTATCATCTCCCCGTTTTTAGATGAAGAACATATTGAATACTCAAATAGCTTCGGACTTAAAAAGAATGAGGAAATTATAGGTTGGATGATCATTCATCGTTTAAATGAATCAACGATTCGTTATTCATCCCTTTACATTGAGCCAAAATACCAATTTCAAGGGTTTTCGATTATGCTTCTTATACATTCAATAAAAATTAACCAAGAGCTTATTAAGAGAGGTCATCCTGCAATTTGGAGTGTTTTTGATCTTAATGTAGACCAAACAGAATCCAGTTGGCAGCAGTTTATTACAAGACGTTTAGCCCCATATGCAGAAAAAAAAATTGTAATTAATAGTACGTGGAAAGATTTAAGGTAAGTTTAAAAAAAATGATGGAAATTAAACGATTAGAATTAGCTCTATTGACTAAAGATGAGATCATGCTTTATGAAACATTGACAACCGATGAAAATTATTGTTATTTGCATTCTAAAAACCCTTATCAAATACGTAATCTTAACTATATTGCTTTAAGTGCATTTTTTAATGACAAACCTGTTGGATTAGCTCTTGCAACAGAAATTTCTAGTTTGGCTTCTCTAAAATCGCTTTATGTGGATGAAAAATATAGGCAAATGGGAATCGGAACAGAACTCATGATGGCACTTGAAAAGGAATTTCGACTCAAGGGTTGCATCGTGATCAGTATGACGTATGAGTCAAATATTAAACATTTTAAAGAATTTGAAAAGATTTTGCAAGGGTGCAATTGGAAAACGCCAATTCCCTTCATGAACCGCTATTTCTATAAAGGAGCTGATTTTAACCCACCATGGATCACTAAAGATTATAATTTTCCAAAAGAATTGATTGTTTTTCCTTGGTCTCAGCTAACGCCACCAGGTAGAAAAGAGCTACTGAGACGAGAAGAGCAATGGAATTTTCCGGCTGTTATCTCTCCATTTTTGGATGAGGAACATCTTGAATACTCAAATAGTTTTGGAATTAAAAAAGAGGATGAAATTATCGGATGGGTGATTACACATCGTTTGAATAAATCAACGATTCGTTATTCGTCACTTTACATTCAACCGGAATACCAATTTCAAGGAATTTCAATATTTCTTCTTATTAAAGCTATGAAAACGCAAAAAGAACTCATTAACGAAGGTCATGAGGCTACATGGGCACTATTTGATATTAATCTAGACCAAACAGAACCGATTTGGCAGCAGTTTATTAAACGTAGGCTTGCGCCCTATGCCGATAAAACCATTCTCATCAACCGAACCTATAAGGTGTTGAATTAAAGTTAGCAAACCTTATAAACGGCAGAGAAGAACGAATTTTATTGGGGTCAGTCTTGCCATCGTGTAAGGCGTGGAGGGAATATGAACAAACTTCATTAACCCACCAAAATACCTTAAATTTCTTGTACTTAGAAAAATAAATCATAAAATTCAATAAATATATAATTATAATTAGCTGTTATGCTATAATCAAATTATCAGAGGTTAAGTGTTGTTTCAAAGTTAAATTGAGTATTCAATAAAGCATTGAGGTTCAAATATGGCTGACCCAATAATTTCTTCAGGTGGTCCTGTTATAAATCAGCTCCCTGTTGCCCCATCCGCGCTCCCACAAACTGGCGGCTCTAACTCTGTTGGCTCGCAAGACTCTCTTAGTTTATATGATTTTTTACAGCTTGTTGGCACTAATAAACAAGATAACAGACAAGCAACATTTGACAACCAAGCAACAACTGCACTTGTCAATCGCGAATATTTTTTAGGTGTTTATGAACAACTTAGTGTGCTTGCAGAAAAGCTTAAGGAAATTATTGATTTTTCAACTAAACAAACAAAATTAGTCACTGATTATAACGATAGCGTAACAGATCTTAACGTTGAAATGAACAGCTATAACTCATCTCTTGGCACTCTTAACAGCCAAATTTCTACAATGAATAATGCAATCAACACAATCAATAGCCAAGCCCCCCCAACTCCTGCACAAATTGCAGATTATAATAACGCTGCTACAACCTACAATAATTACTTGACAGCAACAGGAAATCCAGCTCTCTTAAGTTATGCAGCAAGCGCAGAAACCTTATATAATATCCCGACAAATCTTGCTAACACAGTAACAATCCCAGACATTAATGAAAAAAATGAAAAACTCGGGTTTGACATTCCGTTGCAACCACTTATAACACCAGCTACCGCGCCCTTAGGTGCAACAGCACCTCTTGCAGCGGCACAAAATTATTCAGGCTCAGCCATCCCACTTATAAACCCATCATCTTATTCTACTCTTAATAACTTGACACAACTGCCCCCTCCGCTAGCAGAAAGAGATTTAATCTCGACTTACTTTACCCCGTTTGCTCTAAAGTACTTATCCAATTTATCAGCAACACAACAAAAACTCTCAGATTTTGATCAATCAGTTGATGCACTCAACTTTTTTATTAAGCAAGGATTTGATTTTGATCCGTCAAAAGCAAGTTCTTTTATTTCAAGATCACCAGTACCAGATGTAGGTCAAAGCAGTGGAAACGGAGTAGGCTCATCGCTTAGTTTTTCAATAGGTGCAAGCTCTCCAAACGTAATACGAGCGCTCTCAACAGCCTTATTTTTGTCTACAGCAAAAGAGTCTGCAACACCTATTCCCCCCGAAATCTACGATCAGCTAAACGTCCTTGCTGCATCTATTCTTCCACGTATAGGTCTTGCTGCAGGTTTATCTGTTGTGCAGCAATTAGGAGATAAATTAAAATCTCTACCCCCTGATAGTCCTTTAATTGAAATTGCATTAGCTGCAGCATTCTCACAAAGTATTTTAAAAATTGTAAGTGATAAAACAGCAACACAAGATGCAGCCAGCGCCATTTTAAAACAAATACCTGAAATTACAGAAGAAGAGGTAAAGACGCTAACTGATAAGCTTGTAGCAGCACAAAACATCTCCTTGCTACTTTTTGGTGCACTTCAAACAGGTGTTACATTAAAAAACCCAAATTTTTTAACAGATCTTTTAAATACAACAACCACTCAACCAATTTCAACATCCCCTTCTCAAAATGTAGCACCACCCAATAACTTGAACCAAGGAACAACTCAAAATAATATAAGAGTTGCAGATAGAGAAAGTAATGCAAGTATTATAAATGAAGCAGCATCAAGACAGGATAATGTAGCAGTAGCCTCAAACACTACTGAAAGCCAAAGCATCCCTATTCCTATTAATGAAAATCCGCCAATATCTGTTCGTAGTAATACAACTTCTATAAGCGATGTATTAAGAGATCAAGTCAGATCAGATACTCTAAAATCTGAAATTGCATCATCTCTTGTACGAAACGCTAGCATCTCAGAGTCAGAGGCTCAAAACATTGCAAGTAATGCTGTTAGTACAGCACAAAGAGAATTACAACCTAATGGATCAGCGTTACAGTTACAGCAGATTTTAGCAAGAGAGTTTACAAGACAGGGTCTTGCAAATGACCAAGCTCAATTTTTAGCGCAAACTGCAACCCCTTTTTTTAACCCTCAAGAACCTCTAATTCGTCCAAACTTAACTACCTCAGAGCTTAATAATCAGATTAGACTAAATATTGCAAATGTAGCGCCGATTGATTCTGTAAATTTACTCTCAACATTGGCTACAGAAAATTTTATTAATTCATTAACAAATCCCGCTCTACCTGGCTCTTTTGTCAATTTGATGAAAGAGAACCTTAAAGCAATAGCTGCTGCAAATGAAGCAGCTATAGCTGATGCAGTAGAGGCTCAGCGGGTAGTGTTTGCAAATCCTGATGCGCAGGTTGCTAAAATTTTAATAGCTATGCAAGATCCTGCAATGAACATCATAAAATCTTATTTAGCAGGCCCGATGTATAGTAACGCGATCTCATCGAAATGGGAGCAGCCGCCTCTTTCGATACAAGTGTAATAATATTAGATTATTGAATTTAATTGCTGCATATTATATAATGAAATAAAGGGATCGAACCTAAATTTATTGATTTACTTATGTTTAACTTAGCTAAGAGTGAAATTTTTAGCTAAGAGTCTACCAAACAATGTAAGGAGTTAGTTATGCCTTTTACCACAACAATTGAGGGACTTGGGGGCGCGCAGTTTACAGGCTCTGATTACACAAACCCAGCTCTTATACAGTCTTTTCTGACTTCGATGACACAATTTTATAAAGTTAAAACCGGCGGCGCTCCTACAGCATCTGATCTTGCAAACATTCAAAATCAGATAAATTTCTTGAGGGAAATTGCCAAAAATGGGGTCTCCATCAACTTAGACCCAAATAACCCAGGAAATCCGGTCCCGGGTGGGATAAATCCTGGTACATCTCCAAATAGGACTTTTTACTTAACCACCGATATGGTGCAAATTTTAAACAACTTGACAACTTCTCTATCTAGGGTTGGAGATCTAAATAACCTTACATTAGCAGAGTTAGACAACTGGAGAAGTGGCACATTAGCCCAAAATACAAGCGACATCCAAAATATTTTCGTAAAGCTTGCAAGAGCCTTTGCAGTCCTTCCAATTGACCCAAGCACTATAACTACTCTTAAACCAAATGGTGTTCAATCAGCTATTTCCCTTGTCCCTGCCACAGCAGCTCAGCAAATAGATAGAATTTTTTCACAGGGTAATACATTTGCTTTGGACTCAAGTTTTAATGAATCAACTACAAGATCTCTACAAGCATTTACTGAACTGCACTATGTTGAAACTGCAAACCAAGTGATTAACGATCAACTTCAAAACATGAAACAAGCACTTCAAACTACAAAAACAGCACTTGATGGCTTAAATACATTGCAACAGCTTCATAATAATATCCAAGTTACTAGCAGAACATTTACCTACAATCTTGCTCCTCCATCAACACAAGCTCGTTTACAACCTAATATTAACATTTATGTAGCTGAATATGAGAGATATGCGAGTGCTCAGCTAAAGGCCGCACTAGTCCCTCAATTAAGTAATGAATTTCTTCCTTTTTCTCTTCCTTCAGCTGCTGTTGAAATTACAGCAACTGATAATTTCCCTGTTCCTGATAATCTTACTGCCTTGGTTATCTTAGCTAAAGCCGGGATTCCTTCTGATCCCAATCCTGCGGTTAATATTCAAGCTGCTAATAATCATCTGAGTAGTTTAGGCCCACTTCGTAGACCCTGGACTTTTTCAGTCAGAATCCTTGACCCAACCAAATACTATGCCTTCAACACATCCACAAATCAATTTACACCAATTCCTGTTTTAGGGATATACAAGATGGATGGCTATTATGTCGCATCCGCGACTGTTAACCCAGCAACCTTCACACGGGATCAGATGGCTAAAATTGTGGGAGATGGCTTTAACGGCGTGCAAAAATTTCCGCTGATCGGTACACTTTCGGGGATGAATACTATACAATTGCAAATGCTAAGTTCTGTAGTTCAAATGAGTGCATTACTTGCAACATTAGCGTATAATGGTCCAATCTTAGCCTTGAGAGTTACTCCAGCCTCTACTTTAAATAGTCCGTTACTAAGATCTCAAGCGTTGGTCGGTCAGATTTCTGCAGTCCTTACAGATTTAAAAAACAACTTAAGTACTACTACTACAACTACAGCAACACTAACAGCAGCTGTCGGTATCAGAAAATGGATCATGGATAATTACCAAACATTTGCATCTGCAAGTGCAACAAACGCAGGTGCCATCCAGCAAAAGCTAACTAATGCTATAAACGCTGCGCAGTCCTCAAATAGTACCCAAACACAAAAAGTAAATAACAGCTTACTTGTTTTTCAGCAATATTATCAGTCAGCTGCAGCTGTTTTAACTGCCTTAACACAGATCATCACAAAAATGGCTCAAAAAATTTCACAATAACGGAGAAATTTTATGCAACCTCCTAAAGTATTAAGTAGTCTTGTTGATTCTAATTTTAATGTGATACCATCTAATGCAATCATATTCCCGGCAGGGTCGGTTGTTAACGTGCCAACTTTTACCCCGCCTCCTCCAACAGCCAATTTAGATGCAAATTATAATGTCATGTACCAGCTTGCAGGCTTAAACATCACGCTACTTAACCAATTTATGGGTAGCTACAATAAATTTGGGACAGGGCTACCAGGAAACATCACCGATTTTGCAACACAGTATGCAAAATTTCTTGTGGCTCAAGGGTTAATTACAGAGCCAGATATACCTCAAGCGGTAGGTTCAGTTTTAAATGGATTTGCTATTTCATTTCAAACTGCAACCTCATTTGCAACTGATATAAACCAAGCTCAAGCTTTATCTATTTTGTTTCCTGGCGCAGGAATATATGGAACAGGTAACGCAGCGCAAGATCCTGATCAATATGCGATGGTTAATACTCTATGGGGCAGTTTTATAAATCAGTATAATTACCAATCCAGCGGCTCCATCGCAAATGGTACAACCACATCATCCGAAGGGTTTTTTCAGAATTTAAGTGTTTATTTGGCAGTTACTGCAACAGTTAGCAGCGGAGCATCACTTATTGTCAATAACGGCTCAGGTGGATTAGTTTTTGCAACATCTGCAGCAACTCCAAGCTTTGAAAATATATTTTATCAATATTTTCCAACTCCTAATCCAAGCCCTGAATTTGTGGAAGAATTGACCACATTTGCAAGAAATGTGATCCAGCAGTATGGATATTTCTCACCAAGTCTTCAGTACACCCAGTTTGTAAAATATGTTCAGGATGTTAGCAATACAAAGGCTCCAGCAGTTGCAACATTGCCACCTACAGATGTAAATATTCTATTTGATATATTCTCTCTGATCGGCAAGATGGTAGGAGCCATTCAAAATATTGCAGCAAGCCAGGCTTCAAGACTTGCACTCTACACATCTTGGCAAAAAGGATATACCGATCTTTTAAACCAGGTACCAGCTTTTACAGGATCTAGTAACGATAGATTGAGAAATACAAGACCTGGGGATCCTTCAGACTTTATACTTGGAGATGATAGCCCAAGTGGTACAAAAGTAACGACTCGTAATAACCAGCAGGCAAACTTTAACTCAGCTATAACACAGCAAATAACAGCTTATAGTAACACCATACAAGAGGATGCAAAATCATTACAATCAAACGTTAACCAAAGCACGGACGCTTTTAACAACCAAGCAAGTACAGCAACATCTCTTTTACAGACGATAAGTACCATTATGAATGCAATATTTAGATAGAGGTTTAATATGAAAGGCGAAGAAAAGCAAGTTAGTCAAGCAGTTGAAAAGCTTGGGTCTGATTTGGAAAAAAATGAAAGTGTTGAATATGAAACGCTTGTAAAAAAAGCAACTGACGGATCTTTATCGCTCCTTAAATTCTTAGGAATGGATGAGGTGCGACTAGAAACCGTTTATGCAAGGGCTTATCGCCTTTATAATACAGGTAAATACAAAGAAGCATCACAAATATTTCGCTATCTTATCGCGATTAATCCGGTTGAGATCAAGTACTTTTTAGGTCTTGCTGCGTGCTGCCATTTGCTGAAGGATTATAAGGCTGCAGTTGAGGTCTATTTAATTTGTGATTTGCTCGATTCTGAAAGCCCGATCCCTGATTTTCATGCATCAGATTGTTATCTTCAGATGAAAGATAAAGTCTCAGCACTGATCACCCTGAAAATGGCAATAAAGAAATCAGGTGAAAAACCTGAATACCAAGTTTTAAAATCGCGTGCTTTACTGACTGTTGATACGCTGAAAAAAGAGCTTAAAATGACAGATTAAAGTAATTTTTCAAGATTATATTGGTTTTAAACAAAGCTAAAAAAGTTAGGTTTTCGTATGAATGATCTAAATTTAGGAATTGCGGGTGGCTCTACTCCAACTGTTGGTTCAATTTTTACACCTCCTGAGACTGAAACTGGAGCCACTAAAGGAGCTGAGGTTGTCAATGGTCAAATTAAGGATTCGACAAGTACTGCTTCTACACCAGGCTCTCTTCAGGTTAAGGGCTTAGTTATTAATTTACCAAATAGCCCAAAGTTACCCCCCCCAAATGAAAAATTGGTTAATGATAAGCTTTCAATGCAAGACATTACCTCAAATCCTTGGTCTGTTGCATCAGGCAAAGCCACTCAGACATTTTTAGCATCAGAGGCAGGAGCCCTCTTTACTGAAGCTGATAAAAAATTACTAACAGATTATCAAGCTAATCCAAAATTGGCTGTACCAGGTTTTATTAAAGAAGCTGCAAGTCAGATTATGCAAAATACAATGGTACTACTGAATGCACTTCTTAATACTGGAACCACTCCAACTCTTGGATCAGGACCTACAACAGTTAACACCCCACCTTTAACTAGTGCAAACCCTAGTGCGCAAGGTACAACTTCTCCTTTAATGAAAGCAGCTGACTTAAGTAATGCATACGATACCGAATTTTTGGCGCTACTCCAAAAACAAATGCCACCTCTTGCTGAGTCTCAAGTTTCTATGCTAACATCATTGCACTTTAATCCGGGCGCAAAATTTGCAGGAAGTACAAACTCTAGACTACTTGGTAAATTGGAAAATATCGAGCAGAAGGCAGCTGCAAATACTGCAAAAAACCTTGGAATCCCCTTAAATCCTGACGGAACTTCATCAGTTGCAATGAGTGCTAATTCAACTGCATACAACACCAAATTAAATGATGAATATCAGAAAAATTTTGATGCTGCCACTGCAGCATTCTTAGTATCTAATGGGGCAAAACAGTGGACTGATGATGATAAAGGGTGGCTAAAAGAGCTCCAAACTGATCCAAAAACCGATGCACCGGTTTATGTTAAAACAGCTGCTAAAGAGATTCTAAGTACTGCACTAAATCAGCTGATTGCAAATAACAATTTGCAAGCTACTGGCTTTGTACCGCCGGCTTTAGCTCCTGTAGCTCCTATAAACGTTGCATTTCAAAATTATCTTAACACAACTAATGCTGTTCTTGGTCAGGCTAAACTTGTCGTCAGTCAAATCGCAGATGAGGGCTTAAAATCGCAGTATATGGCAATTTTAGAGCTAATTTCTAAAGCATTAAAGGATTTTCAGGTCAACAGCCATACAGCAGGTCAGATGTCAGATAAGAATAAACAAGAAGCAATAATGGCAAAACTTGATGCTGCCTTAGCTAAAATTAAAGAAAGTGGTAAAGCTGCCCTAGATGCTAAAAACCAAGCAGCAAAATATGAAAATATGGGACCTATCGGAAAACTAATTTTGCTTATTGTTACAATCATCCTAGCAATTGTTGCTGTTTTATTGACTGTCTTTACTCTTGGACTTGGAGCGCCTGTTGCTGCCTTACTTTTTGTAGTTATAGGAGGTGGTATTATCGGAATGTCTGTAGTTTCTGATAAAGCAGCAAAAGAGGGGAAAGAACTAGAAAGAGAGAGAGGAATTATTGACGGGGCCGTAGATGATGCAAATTCGGGTGAGATAAGTGGGGCTGTTCGTCAAGGCCTCAAATCGGATGAGGCTGATGCTAACATTAAAGAAACACTAGCTTACTTAGAAGAATTACAAAGTGCAGCTGACGATGTAACAAATGGGGTTAAATCATCATTTGATTCAAATGTTGCAGCAGCTCCAAGCTCAAAAATGTCAGATAACCTCATCCAAATACATTTAGCCATTATGAAAGCTAATAAAGAGAGTGAATCAACATTATCTGAGGATAATATGCTCATCCTAAAAAAACTACTTGAGCAACTTCTAGCTTTGCTTGCAGGAGGCGGGGATGTAAGTGCTTTCATGGGAGATATGAAGAGTCCACCCTCAGCTTAAAAAAACGAGTAGTGATTTTTGAATAACTGAAAATGAGGTGTTTATGGGAGATACAGATACAAATCTAGGACTAACAGGTGGAGCTGCAGCATCAACACAAATTTATGAGCCGCCACCAACTGCACAAGCTAATGTTAATAGTGTTAGTAAAAACACTAAAATTAAAGATTCATCAAGTGCCGCAGAAGGTCAAACAGACATTACGAAAACCCTATTTCAAAAAGGGGTATTTACAAGTTTGCCTAACAATCCATCTTTGGTACATCCAAATGATGATATTGTTGATTACACACTTTCAGAATCTCCTCCAACCTTTAGTATGAGCACATCAACTACAACTGGAGAAAAAGCCCTCCCTCCAACTCCAGAAACAATTAACCAGGCATTTGATCAGGCTTTTGAGGCACTTATTAAAGGAAAACCAAATGAAAATGAACTACTTATAGCTCACTACACGAGCCCTCCAGGAACACCGATGACAGCAGAAGAGACACAAGCATACGCTCAAGTTGTTGCAAATTTTGGTATAAATGCAGAAGATTATACCCCGAAAGCTGTCGTTGCTGATTTCATGGAACAGCTAAGTAATGCATTTGATGATGAGTTTTTAAGCTTACTACAAAATCAAAAGCCACCTTTATCAAAAGCAACACAAGCCAAACTCCAACAAATGCACTTTAATCCGGGCGCAAAATTTGCAGGTAGTGACGATCAAGCATTACAATCTCAATTTAAATCAATTGAAAAGCAAGCAACTGCAAATATTGCAAATTTATTGAGTATTCCTCTTAATGCAGATGGCACATCAACAGTCCCTATGAAATCAAACAATCAAGCCTTTGCAGCGGTTCAAAATGGCTATTATCAAAAATTTTTAGAAAGTGGTGCAACTAAATTTTTAAGTTCTCCAGAAGCTGCATCTCTTTCGGCCTCTGATAAAAAAAATTTTAAAGCGTTCTTAGCTGATCCAACACTACCTATGAGTGACGCAGGAAAGGCAGCTTCTGTGACTATTATTAATAAAGCAATAGCAGATGTTGTGAAAAGTCAGAATTTAGAAGGGATCGGGTTTATTCCAGCACCTGCCGGCACATTTAGACCAATAGATCCACTGACAGCTAATTATATTAAGGTGATGAATGATGTGTTAACAGAAGTTGCAAGTTATGTAGAAAGCATGCCTGAAAGTCCTACAAAAGTTCAATACATGAATATCTTAGCAGCTATTTCCCAAGCGCTGCAAAATTTTGAGCGTACCATCTATGCATCACAGGGGATGACAAGTGAAAGAGCTCAAAAAGCATCAGCTGCAAAGCTTGACATGGCCCTAAATCAGATCAAAGCAAATGGTGAAAAAGCAAAAGAGGCTCAAGATAAAGCAGCCAAGATGGAAAAATTAGGGTCACTTGGTGCAATCATCATGATCATCATTACGGTTATTATGGCAATTGTTGCAGCCCTTACCATTATTTTTACTCTCGGTGCAGCAGCTCCTGCAGTTATTGCAGGATTTTCTGCATTGGTAGCCGGTCTTTCAGCTATCGGCTCAACAGCTACAGTTGCTGGAGGTGCAGCCGCAGTCACAGCAGGTGTCACAGTAGCAGCTACTACATCAGCCACAACCGTTGCAACGACCGCCCTAACACAAGCTACCGTGCAAACTATTATTCAGGCAACAAAGGTGGTTATGCAGGGTATAAAAGCTGCAATAAAAGAAGCTATAAAAGCTGCAATAAAAGAGGCTTTTAAGTCAGTCACGAAAGAAGCTGCAAAAGAAGTTTTAAAAGAAACTGCAAAGCAAGCTTTAACAGAAGCTTTAGAGCATGTAGGGAAAGAAGCCGGAAAAGAAGCCGTGACAACAGCTTTAAAAGAGATTACAAAAGAAGCTTCAAAAACTGCCTTAAAAGAAGCCTCAAAAGCTGCCCTTAAAGAAGCTGGAAAAAGTGTTGCAAAAGAAGGTGCAAAATTGTCAGATGATGTGATTGATGATATTTTAGAGCAAGCTGTAAAAGAAGTCGTTGAGGAATCAGTTAAGGGAGCTGCTAAAGAAGCTACCAAAGAAGTTGCTAAAAAATCACTTACAGATTATGTCGTACAAGCAGGCACACAACTTAGAAATGCAGGTGAAGTTATTGGGGCTGCTGGCGAGATCGTCCAGGGGGGCATGACTATTGAGCAAAACTTAATTAGTGCAAAGTTAGCTATGATCAAAGCTGAAATGGAATCATCAACTACTTTAACTGATGCTAACATGCAAATCCTTAAAAAACTAATCGAGCAGCTTCTTGCCCTACTATCTGGTCAAGCAGATTTAATCCAGTATATTGGGCAATCTCAAACCGGTTTGGTTAGAAAAACAAGCCAAACAGCCTCGCAAATAAGTGCGGCTTAAAAAAAATATAAAGGGATGATCAAAATGACAGCAACAACAAGAGAATTAATAAAAAGCAGCTTAGCTGAAGTTTCAAAAGGTTATTCGCTTCAGGAAAAAGCTAAATGCGAAGAATTAATGACCAAAATTGTCGAGCAAGAAATGGCGCCAAAAGATGCGATGGGCCTAAACGAGACGTTCCTTGATGAAATTTATGAAATGGCTAGTAATTTTTTTAAAGCCGGAAAATATGAAAAAGCTGAAGGGATGTATCGCATTCTCATGATACTAGAACCCCTTGAGCCAAGATACCCCATGGCAGTAGCTACTTGTCTTCATCGTTTAAAAAAATATGTTGAGGCCATCCAGTATTATAGTTTGACAAGCGTAATCGATGAAAATGATCCACTCCCCTACTACTATTCATCTGATTGCTTCTACAAGTTTGGGCAAATAGCTGAGTCTGCCTTCGTGCTAAAAATCATGTTACAGAAATTAAGCGATCATCCCGAATACGCAAAGCTTAAAGCAAGAGCTGAAGAATCGTTAAAGTCTTTGGAAGATGAAATGAAAGTTGTGCCCTTGAAAGATGAATTTGTGGTAAGCCAAGTTGAGCGGTTAGATGATGATGATGATGATGATGATGATGATGACGAGGAGGATGTATGACAGATGTCAGACTATCAGCAGCTGACCTAATAGGTAATGCCTCTCGGATGACATCCCAAGTCGAGCGTGAAACAATGCCAGCTGCTACCTTAAATAAAGCTATGCTTGCAATTGTTGCCGACTCGATAGAAATTAGTTTTACAAGATTTGGCGGAAATCTTTGGAAGTATGAATCAAGCGCATCAAGGCCTACTCTTGCGCCCCTAACTAGTGAAAGGAGCGCAGTAGGAGCTGGTTTAGAGGATACCAGCTGGAAGAGTTTTTTTGACAAACTTATTCAAGGCTTGCCATCTGATGTTGCAGCGCGTCTATTAAAGGAAAGAGAGCTTGTAAGAGAAGAGCGTAATGAATCATATACAGCACTAGATAATGTACTTGTCGGAACTGCAAAGGCTATAGCTTTGATTGAATCGGCATCAAAACCTGACAGCCCAAATAGCGCAGCTCACCTTCATGCGCTTGCAGTTTCATTGATGGAATCTGCTGCAGAAACAAATATTAGCATCATCGGAAAAGATTTTTTAACAGAAGCCGCCAAATATTTAGATAGTGTGGGATCAAATTATAGCCATCATGACAAATTAATGAATAATCTAAAACAAACGGAGTCAGCGCTTAATCTAATGCAAACTTATCAGAAAGAGAGAGCTTGAAAGCATGGAAACATTAGAGCAACGCTACCAAGAACTACTTAAAAATAATGTAAGACTCCAAGATGTTTTTGGTCGCATTGCAATAGGTGACGAATTACAAATGACTGAGCCTTTTTTAGAGGCAATGACTTTAGTCTCTGCTGCTAAAACATTAAAACAAGGGAGCTCATCACTTTTTTTAGGCCAATGCTTTGCAACTGTTGGTATTGATTCTGAAACTAGCACATCCGGGTTTGTAGGTCCTGTTATTAATCGATTGGTTGATCTTTTAAGTGAAGCTTTATTATCAGAGCTTATCTTTACAAAAAAACCAACGATTGGAAATGCGATGTTACTCAAAAGGATCGTCAAAGGGACTCTGATTTTTTCTGTTGGTTTTGGTAAAGTGCTAAATTTAAAAATTAAACAGGGTGCAGAAAATGAGTCCTCCAAAATTTCTATCAGACTCACTTTACTACTTGTTGCAAGCTCATCAATCTTAAAGAAAACTTTTAAAGAACTGATGAGATCTTGCGGTGGAGATGAAAAAGCAAGCAATATGGGCTCTGAAATATTATCGCTTGTCTCTCTATTATTAGTGGGTTTTAGAGCCCAGGGTGAATCAAGAGATTTTTCAGCGCTGATTGAGGTTTTAAATAGCTACTTTAAAAGGTCTCTTGAAAAAATTGATGAATTGATAAGTATTGGGTTTGCAGAGCATAAAGTAGACCCTGTACGAGCCTCAGCTATTCATGCAGCAATCACTCAAGCAAACTTAAGCTTGAATCAAAAAAATAGTGAAGATTTTTTACAAGCACTGAGAAGTGCATTAGAAGCTATAGAGATATCAAATGCTGATTTTGACAAAGATATTTTAGAAATGGAAAATGTCATTGAGAGTGTTTGCAATATATTGTCTCAGGACATGGCTGAAATTTCGATGAGTGCAACCGAAATTTCGGTACTTGCATAATTAAAGTTTTTAAAGATTCTTCTTTTATAAGGAGTTACATATGGATCCACTAAATGCATATTCGGGGCAATTTCTTCCTAACCCAACTCAAAATGATGAAGCTATTAGCAATTTGCCTGGAAGCGGCACCCTCAATTCATTGACTGGTGATGCAAAACCACTTGGCGAGATTAAAGATCAGCTTGGAGCCTCCACTTTACCAGTAGATGTAAAGGGAAATCAAGTTACTGACTCTGCTACCCCAAATCCTCCAGGATCTCTTAAGAGAGCATCATCTGCTGTTGCAAAATTTATTGCAACAGGCGGTATGCAAGGTTCAGGAGGTGCTGGTAATCCTTATTTCGCCCCTAACATGCTAGCTGTTCTCTCAGAGCATATGTACAAATTCTATTCAGCGATGCGTACATCTGAACTTGGTATGGCACAGGTAGTCAATAAAGGGATGGCACAATCAGCTGATTTGGCTAAATCTACTGCAGCCGCACAAATTTCTATCGGGGAGGCAGAACGAAATAAAGCAATTGGACAAGCTGTAATGGGTGGTCTTACAGCTGCAGGAGGTGCCTTTTCACTTATTATGGTAACCAGTGCTTTATTTAAAGGGATGAGAAAGACTTCGGGCATAAAAACAGCAAAAAGTGAAGCAAATGCAGCTAAAACTAAATTAGATGATGTGTCAGGTCCGGACAGTAATGTCGCAGCTAAACAAAAAACATTTAGTGCAAAAACCGATGCACTAAAAGAAGCTAGAGCAACAAGAGATGATGCAAAAAATCTTAAGAGTGGCGAAGTATCTACAGACCCAACTAAGCCTGCAAATAAAGATGTTGATATTAAGGCTGCAAATAAAGATGTTGATATTAAGGCTGCAAATAAAGATGTTAGAGCAAAAAGGGCTGAGGTTAAAGAAGCTGAGAAAGAGTACGATATAGCAGTAAATGAGCAAAAGGCAATTAGCAAAGAATATTATCAAAAACAAAAAACTTATCAGAAAATGGAGAGTAAGCAATACGAAGAGCTTAATAACGCATCACTTGTATCAAATGCTTTTACATCAGTAGCAAGCGGACTTGGCCAAGTTATCACCGGAGTAAATAATTCTTTTCAGGAGATGACGATAGCTCAGCAAAATGCACTTGTTACTCTTTTGCAGACTCAAATGCAAAACGTCAATAAATCAAGTGATTCTGCTTCACAAGCAGCTCAGGGAACAAAAGATAATATGAATAGCTTGCTTTCAGCTTTAGACAATACTGTTCAGAAAACAAATGAGGCTAATAGAGCTATTTAAGGGAATTTTAAAGCTTTTTTGCAAATATTAGAAGATTTAAAAACTTTTATGTTTGCAAAAAGGCTTTTACTTTGTGTAGCCATTAAATGTGTAGCTTAGGCTTTAGCCTGAGTTTGTTTTTGAGGGATTTACCCCTGAAGTGTTTAGCGAAAGATTAATACCTTAAGATACAAAAACTTTACAAAAACGCAGGCTAAAGCCTACGCTACAAAAACAAGCGAAAACGCAGGCTAAAGAGCTAATTCGGTAATTCGAAAAAAGTGGAGTTTTGAGAGATTTTTTAATTGAATTCAAAAAACATAAAAACGTTAAATGCCTTTGTATTAACTTTTTATGTTTTTTTGAATGCAGTTGAAAAAGATCCAAAAGGCCGCCTTTTCGAATTACCGAATTAGCTCTTTAGCCTACGCTACAAAAACAAGCAAAAACGCAGGCTAAAGCCTACGCTACAAAAACAAGCGAAAACGCAGGCTAAAGCCCACGCTACAAAAGCAAGCAAAAACGCAGGCTAAAGCCCACGCTACAAAAACAAGCGAAAACGCAGGCTAAAGCCTAAGCTATAAAAGCAAGCGAAAACGCAGGCTAAAGCCTACGCTACAAAAACAAGCAAGAACGCAGGCTAAAGCCCACGCTACAAAAACAAGCAAAAACGCAGGCTAAAGCCTACGCTACAAAAACAAGCAAAAACGCAGGCTAAAGCCTACGCTACAAAAGCAAGCAAAAACGCAGGCTAAAGCCTATGCTACAAAAGCAAGCAAAAACGCAGGCTAAAGCCTACGCTACAAAAGCAAGCGAAAACGCAGGCTAAAGCCTACGCTACAAAAACAGATGCTAAAGCCTACGCTACGAACAATGGAGATTACAAATGCTAGAGAATTTTATGCAGCAATTTCAAAAAGATATGGATGTAGCTGATGCTTTCGATAAGCCAACCCCCGATTCTTATTCTATCCCCTTTGATAAAGGCTTTAAAATTGTAATTACTGAATTACCATCAGGATTTTCGCTTTTTAGCGAATTTAACGCTCTCCCAAAATCAAATGAAGAAGCGTTTTATCTTAAGGCTCTTACAGGAAATCTTTTTGGCAAGGGAACAAGGGGTTCAAGTCTTGGAATTAATGATAAAGAGAATATGTTGACCATTAGCCAAGTAATAGATTATAATACAGAATATAAAGATTTTAAAGAAATAATAGATGATTTTATCACTACTATTGATTTTTGGAAAAATGAATTGGACTCCAAAGTTAAAATCTAGATAATAAAAAAAGTGAGTATTACTTATGCTAGCCAAATTTATTGCAGAAGATGGACCCTTTAAAGGATTAGAATTGCCATTAAGTGATGGTGACAGAGATACTTGGGTCATTGGACGCGATCCTGAATTTTGTCAGCTTTTAATCGAGGATCCATCCGTCTCTCGCCAACATGTTTTGTGTAAAAAAAATGAAAACGGCGGGTTTCTTGTTGAAAACTTAAGTGAAACTAATAAAACTTTTGTTAATGATGAAGAAATCACATCCCCTCATCTTTTAAAGCATAGCGATTTTCTTAAAATAGGAAGCGGATCTTACCGTTTTTATGAAGAAACTCCTGAAATTGAATTTAACCCTGAAACCCCTGAAAATGAAACAGCTGATAGCCAATTGGAAAATGAGATGAAAAAAGGGTTCGAAAACGAAGAAATTGACCAACTGATGAGCGATATCGCTCCATTACCTGATGAATTAGAGGTATTACCTGAAAATAAAATGGAACATGACGAAGAAGATGAAGAAGAAGATTCCATCTTCGGTGAGGAAGAATACAAAGATACAGGCGATTTGGCTCAAATCAACTTTGATATCGCAGAACAGGGTAGATACCTTCTTAAAGTCATAAGCGGCGTTAATAACGGCGCAGAATTCCCGATGCAGATAGATCACACCTATCTGATAGGAACAGACTCATCATTTTGTGATATCATATTTAACGATAACAGTGTTTCAAGACAGCATGCAAAATTATCAATTGATAATGAAAATAGCATCTACATAGAAGATCTGAAAAGTAGAAATGGAACACTTGTCGATGGCGAACCGATCAAAGAAAAAATAAAGTTTGACCAAAACGCACTAATTACAATCGGGACAACATCATTTGTTATCTATGATAGGGAAAGTGCCATGCAAACAGTCATTTCCCCTTTGATGCCATCTATAGTTAAAATTTTGCAGTTAAAGGAAGAAACCCAGCGAAGAGAAAGCGAGCAGCGGGAAAAAGACAAAGCATTAGAGCTTGAAAAAAGAGAAGCTTTAAACCTACAAAACGAACCAAAAGCAAAGGAAAAATCTCAAGGACATGTAGGCGCTTTTATCTTAACAGCTGCAGTTACAGGCCTTTTTGTGCTAGGTGGTATTGCGACAACCACACTCTTTAAAAGTGAGCCTGTAGTAACAGAGCAAAATATCAACATCGATGAGATCCTTGCAAAGACTCTTGAACCATTTCCAAGCATTAAATATAACTTCAATAAAAGTACAGGAATGTTGCTTCTTGCAGGCCACGTGCTGACAACGACAGATAAAGCAAAGCTTGTAAACAATCTGCAAGGGCTACCCTTTATGATTAGAAACACAGATGATAACGGTGTTGTCATCGACGAGCTTGCCTTAAGGGAGATTAACCCTACATTAAGCAGAAACCAAGCCTGGAGAAGCGTGAGTATCCAATCAACAGCCCCTGGGAAATTTATACTTTCAGGGTATCTGCAAACAAGAAAAGAAGCAGATCAATTATGGGATTATGTCAGCAATAACTTCTCCTACATTAATTCATTAGAGAGAAAAATTGTTGTTGAAGAAGATGTTATTTCTCAAGTAAGCTCACTACTTATGCAAGATGGATTTAAAGATGTCACAGTCCAAATGAGTGAGGGTGAGCTCACTTTAACAGGATTTATTCCAACAGGAAAAGAGACTATACTTGAAACAATTGTCACTGACATGAAAGCAATCCCTGGTATTCGCGGAGTCAAGAATTATGTAGCAGCACTTGCAGCTGACCAGTCGATGATCAACTTGACAGACAGATACGATGTCACAGGCTCATCACTTCAGGGCAAGGGTAATTTAAGCGTTGTGATTAATGGAAAAATCTTGATTCGCGGTGACACTTTAGATGGAATGCTAATCACAAGTATTAAGCCAAATGCTATTTTCCTTGAAAAAGATAGCATTAAATATAGAATTGATTACAATAAATAATTGACAGCTACTTGCATTAATAAGTGGTATATGTTATAATAAAGTTTATAGGCAACCGAGGTGTTACATGTTTGGACTAGAAAATCAGAAAAAGGGAAAAAAAGCAGAAGCATTCGTTTTTGATTTAGAGAAAGAGCTAAAGGTTGCAAAGAAGCATCGTGAAATAAAAGTTGATCTAGAAAGCAAAGTTCAGAAAGTAAAAGAATTTTTGCGTGATGGTGAAAACAAGGATGACTATGATAGTCTTGGCGTCCTACTTTATGGTTACACATCGCTATTAAAAGTGATGTCGAGGTTTTCGCCAAAGTGATTTTTTTTAGCAACGAGCAGGGCTGTATTTTATTATAGCTGCAGATTACGATAAAAAGCTTTAAATAACTATTCTTCGGGTAGTTACAATTGTTTTTTAATAGTAGTTTGTAACTTACGTAAAATACAGTCCCGCTAGTTGCTTAAATTAGAAAGTCTAAGTGTTGAAGCGATCTCGTGCAGGAGTCTTCTTAAAAGCCTTAACAATTTTTAAGGAAAGTACTCCAGGAAGTGTAATTTCCCGTGCGGATCACTGCCACATAACTTATACTCCTTTGTCGAAAAACAATATAAAAAGGGGAAGTATATGGGTTTCCAAGTATTCCAAGGTAGTAATACACAGTCGGGCTTTAAAGTCGGCGCTTTATTCCAAATCATTAATAATGCGGTAGCAAGCGCAAAGCTCAAGCTTTCAGGTATTGCGCAGAACAGAAGTTCTGTCAGTATTGGTGATATGTTTGAGATGCAGATGTTGATGAACCACTTATCTCAGCTATCTGAGATGACAACAAACGTTGTGAGTGCATCAAACCAAGCAATTAACGCAGCTGCAAGACAAATTAAAGCATAATCTGCATAATTGGTTGCAGGTTATTCTGACTTTCAGCTATATGTGTCTTAAAAGAGATAAGTATACAAACAATGTCTCCAACACATCATTTGTATACGACTCAAAAGCTCACGTATAGCTTGAAAGTTATTTCTTGCTTCCAACTTGTTAGATATAATGATTTAAATAGGTGGTTCTGGCTATGTCAAATGCAGAAAAGTTAAAATTTTTTAAAGATGATTTTGCTCTTTTTATAGAGGCTGGTTTTGTAGCTGTCAAACAACTTGATGAAACGAGCGCAACTCGGATTTTTCATGCAGCTCAAATGCTAAACCCTGATAGCACAGCGCCAGAGATTGGTCTTGGTTATATTGCCTTAAATAAACTAGAAGTCAAGCAAGCTACACGAATTTTTGAAGCCGTAACTGTAAAAGAGCCTGATAATCAACTCGCACAAACTTTTCTCGGGATGTGTCTCCTACTTACTAAGCCAAAGCGTAAAAAGGGCGAAAAGTTAATTCGTGAAGCGATGGAAAAAACAAATGATGAAACAATTAAAAACCTAGGTAGCATCTCGCTTGAATGGGCGGAAAAAGATTTATCTAAGAATTCAGCACCATTCTTTGCATCTCAAAATGAGGCAGAAGAATAGGCGCTTTTATACACAAGTTTATAATTGTCCTATAACAAGGAAGTTAAAAGTATGGCAGCAGAAAACAAAATAGAAAAAATCGAAAGTTTAAATAAAGTTACCTCGGGTAGCGAGATCGATTCAATTGATGAGGTTTACGACCAAGATACGCTTAAAAACCAGCAAGCAAATAAAGATCATTTTGACAATTTAATGACACAAGAGAGAAAACAGCCAGCTCTTGTTGCACCTGTAAGTTCGCTTGAAGGCGGACAGCAAGCAGGAAGAAAGCCGTCATTGATGGAAGAAGTCACTAATTTTAATAAAAAAGTCGACACAGCAACAAAATCTAATCCAAAGAATATTGTAGCTCAGGCAAATGAGCTTATTGCACAGATGGAAGATTTAAAAACCAAGCTTGCGACACCAAATCTTGAAATTAAAAGCTCTGTTCAAACTTTAATTAAAGGCAAACTCTCCCACATCGATGAAAGCTTGAAAATTGCTCTTAATAAAGCAGGTGTTGAGTATGTCTCTCCAAATGCACAGAAAAATTTAGCGACTCCAATTGAGCGTTTTCTTGGATTTGTGACTGAGGCTCAAGCTCAACTTGAAGGCATAGGAAAAGATGTTGATGGCATGGCGTTAGCAAGGGGAGAAATTTCTCCTGCGGCAATGATTGCAATCCAGGTAAAACTTGGATATGTGCAAAACCAAGTTGAATTTTTTACCGCTTTGTTAAACCAAGCACTACAATCGACTAAAACGATCATGAACATCCAAGTTTAGTTAAGTTGGTATAAGAAAAATAAAGCTAAGATGATTTTTTTTACCAAAGAAAACAAGACGAGTCTTAAAAAAAATTTGAAAGGGTTAAAGCTCTTAAAAAAAGCCTCTTACCTTGAAAAATCATTTTTTTGACTCCTCTTGTTCTCTTTGGTAAAAAAATAACTATAATACAGGAAAATAGATGAGCCTTGATGATCATTTCGATAATATTCTTGGAGGCTTAGAAGAGCTTCAGATGACAACAGTCAACGGTCGGATTACCGAAGTTGTCGGGATGTTGATAAAAGCTATTGTTCCAAATGTTAAAATTGGAGAAATATGTCTCATTAAAAGAGATGGAGAGCCTCTTTTAACAGAAGTTGTCGGGTTTACAAGTGAAGAGGTATTTTTATCTCCTCTTGGTGAAATGACAGGCATTGGTCCATCATCAGAGGTAATTCCGACACATCTTCCACTAAATATTAAAGTGGGACCTGAGCTTTTAGGCCGTGTATTAAATGGCCTTGGCGAGCCACTTGATACTCACACGAAAGGACCCCTCGTATTAACAGAAACTTACCCCGTCATTCAGTCGCCGCCAGACCCTGTTAAAAGAATGCGGATCGAGGAGCCTATTTCAACTGGCATTCGGGCAATTGATGGAGTTTTAACTGCAGGCAAAGGTCAGCGTATCGGGATATTTGCAGCAGCTGGCGGTGGAAAATCTACCCTTCTTGGGATGATTGCAAGAAATGCTAAAGCTGATGTTAACGTTATTGCCTTAGTCGGTGAGCGTGGTCGTGAACTTCGCGATTTTATAGAAAAAGATTTAGGGGCAGAGGGGCTAAAGCGGTCTGTTCTTGTTGTTTCAACGTCTGATCAAGCCTCCCAGCTTCGTTTAAATGCAGCCTATGTGGGAACTGCTATTGCTGAATATTTTAGAGCTCAGGGCAAATCTGTCATTTTGATGATGGATTCTGTCACCCGTTTTGCAAGAGCCTTAAGGGAAGTAGGTCTTGCAGCTGGCGAGCCCCCTGCAAGAGCTGGTTACACTCCGTCTGTCTTTTCGATACTCCCTAAATTACTTGAAAGAAGCGGAAATTCAGATGTAGGCTCAATTACAGCTTTTTATACGATCCTTGTAGCAGGTGATGATATGAATGAGCCTGTTGCTGATGAGGTGCGATCCATCCTTGATGGTCACATCATCTTATCTGCTGATCTTGCAAGGCAATATCATTATCCTGCAATTGATGTTCTTTCATCTGCAAGCCGTGTCATGGGATCTATTGTATCAAAAGAACATCTCCAGTTTGTCGGCAAATTAAAGGAAGTCTTAGCTAATTACAAAAAGAACGAGCTGCTAATCAAAATTGGTGAATATAAGCGTGGATCTGATAAAGCCGGTGACTTTGCTATTGACTATATCGATAAAGTGCAGCGATTTCTTAAGCAAGGCGTAGATGAAAAATGTAGCTTTCAGGAGACAGAGCAGCTTTTAAGAACGTTATTCAAGTAGATTTAAGACATTATGGCTAAACCAATTTATCCCTTGGCAGAAGTTCTTCAAGTAAAAAAAAGACGCGTCGAAAATGCTGAAAAGGTCGTACAAGAAAAGAAAGTTCTTCTTGAGAGGGAACGCGAAAAGCTTCGGGAGCGAGAAGCTGAAAGAGAAAAGGTCAAAAATCACTATAACGCAAAGCTCTTTCAGATGAGAGAGGAGATGGATCTTGGAACTACAAGTCCAAAAATTCAACAAATGAAGGTCTATCTGAAGATCGTGAAGGAAAATTTGGTTTTAGAGGATAAAAAAGTTAAGGATCAAAAGGGTCAAGTTGAACTTGCCGAAAAAAACTTGGAAGTTGCAAAGGAAGATTTAAACCGTAAACGGCAGGAAGTAGAAAAGTTTGAGACCCACAAGGTTGATTGGCATATCGAAATGAGAAAAGAAATGGAAATCATGGAAGGCCGTGAAATGGATGAGCTTGGCACTGTGATCTTCATTGGTAATATAAAAAAACGTAAGAGTCTTTGAGGAGGATTGAGTTATGATTATTCCAGAGAATGATCCAATTAGATCTAAAAAAGATGTTGCAGCAGCTGTTGGTGCGGATCACGATTCAAAACCGAAAAAACCTGTAACCACACGTAAAGAATTTAAAGAAGTTTTAGATGACAGCAACCGCAACATGGAAGATTTTGAAGAGACAACCGGGATGTTAAAAACAAATCCTGATGGCCAAAAGCAAGCCTCGCTGATGGCAATGTTTGGAAAATCTTATACAAAAGCAAAATTGACAGATCCATCCGATCAAAAAATGATGCTTGAGGAAGGTGCTGAAATCACTCCTTATGCTGAATTGAAAGGAAGTGAAACCTCTTTGGTTAATCCTAATCAAACCAATGCACATTTAAAAGTTAAAAAAGAGGTTGAGTCTTCGCTTATAAAAGAACCCGATTTGAAGCTTGGTAAAATCAGCTCAACATCTTATCTTAAACAGGAACCATTAGAGTCACCATCGAAACTTTTTAGTAACTTAAAGCCAAACAGTGAAAAAGTTAATGATGATGCAGACGCCACTTTGCCGTTAGTCAGTTTAGGAGGAAAAGAATCAGATCCTTTAACTAAAAAAGATAAGTTTAATTTCCAATATACGACAGCACAAGCAGATATCTCCTATTTAAATCCTAATAGTTCAGTCGATGCTGTTAATCCGATTAATCTAGCAACAAACATAAAAGTTGAGCAAAAAGTGCCCCTCGGATCTCCAATCCATGATCTTGTTGTAGAATTAATTGAAAAATTGACAATTGTTCAGTTAAAGGGACAAACAGACACTATCATTACTTTAAACAATCCTGGAGTATTTAAGGGAGTAATTATTGTCATGTCACAATTTGACACAGCAAATGGACAGCTTAACTTGGCATTTGAGAATTTAACCTCACAAGGAAAAGCCCTTTTAGACAATTTAGCAAGCAGAGACTCGTTAATCAATATTTTGAGTGAAAAAGGGTATATGGTCCAATCCTTTATTACGACAACAATTACTGAACATAAGCCTATTATAAGTACTCAAGCTGAATCTCAATTCAGTAGAGCACGAGAGGACAATCCGCGCGATGAGCAGGGCGAGAAAAAACAATAATACCTAAAGCTCAGATCAAGAGGATAACATCGAATCGCAACAGACTCATGCCTTTCTAAACCGAGAGGAAGAGATCCTCTATATCACCTATATCAAGAAATAACGATTTTTTACTACGAGAGCCCACAAAGAAGAGAGAGATTTTTAAACTAAAAATCTCTCTCTTCTTCGTGGGCTCATGTAGTAAAAAATTTAAATTACTGTTTACATACAATTTTTAAAATTAGGTTAATAAATAGATATTATCCTCTTGTTACTTTTCTTTCTCTTCTTGCAAAAAAAAAAGCTATTGACAAAGGGTACCCCTTTTGTGTCATTGTTATGATTTAAGCAATACAAGGCTAAATCATGAGCGCAACAACATTACCCTACGAATGGCTAAAAGAAGTTCCAACAGCGCTTTTACGCTTGGATGAGATCCCTTTATTGGGCTTTCCCCCGGACTTTCCCTGGGCAGAGTTTAATGAAATCTTAAAAAGTACCTTCCAAATTGATGATATCAACATTTCCCCTTTAAGCCTGTCGTGGCGCAGTCGAGATGATTTATTTTCAGCTCTTGGCCAAGATTTGGTTCCCCTGCATTTTCAAATTCCAAGCCTTCAAGGCGATATTTATGCTGTTTTTGCAAAAAGGGACATTATTCTCATGATGTCTATTCTTATTGCAAAGCAGAAGGAGCCCTTGGATATAGTGGATCCTGATTTTCAAAAAGGTTTTGTTCATTTTTTAGCCTACGAGATGATAAATATATTTAATCAATGTAATTTTGATAAATCTTTAAATCCTCATCTTGCAGAGACCAACAATCAGACAAATGAAGAAATAAAAGATGAGCTTTTCCAAAGAGAAGCAAACCTTTGTCAGGATATATCCCTTTTAATAGAAGGATCGACGTTTATCTTTCGCTTAATTATTTCCAATGAATTTAGAAAATCCTGGAAAGAAAAGTATGCAGCTCGAAACCTTGAAATTCCCCTTCACCAAGAACTTGCTAAGAAAATTCAGATACCTGTTGCTCTAGAAGCCGGTAGAGTAGCGTTAACTTACTCTGAGTGGAAAAAAATATCAGTTGGCGACTTCCTCGTTCTTGACTTTTGCAGCCTCGACCCTGATAATGAAAAGGGCCGAATCATGCTAACTGTAAATGGTAATCGCTTTTTTAGAGCTCGCATAAAGCAAGGTAGCATTAAACTTTTAGAGCATCCTTTGTTTCATGAGGGATTTGCAGAAGATGATGAAAATCAAGATATTACAAAACAAGATAAAAGGGCAGAAAAGACTATGGCTAAAGAAATTCCTGATGAAGATTCCGATGTATCAGAATTAGAAGATCATGGTGATGATTACACATTTGATGAAGCAGAAGATGAAAAGGAAGATAAAAAAGGCAACTCAAGTTTAGATGAAACAGAAGATGAGATCTCCTCAGACCAAACAACTAAAAATAGCTCTGTTGATGTGGAAAAAACTCCTAAAGCGTTTGTAGCTGAAGAAATAATTCTCGATATCGTGATCGAAGTCGGAAGATTGCAAATGTCCATTCAAAAGTTAACAGAGCTTACTCCTGGTAATATCTTGGAAATAGATGTTCGTCCGGAAAATGGCGTTGATCTTGTTGTGAATGGAAAACGCATTGCAAAAGGTGAGCTTTTGAAACTTGGTGATGTGCTTGGAGTACGTATTTTAGATATTTAAACTTTAGGTTTTAATGACTGGCGATGATTTTCATAAAGAACCTACTCTTCCCCCAATTTCAAATGATGACTTGACCCTGCAATCACATGAAATTCCGAAGAAAATAGGTGTTTATGAAATTGAGAGTCTTTTTGAAAAAGGCGGAATGAGCATTTTATACCTCGGCATGCATGAAACCACCCATGAACCTGCCATTATAAAAGTCTTATCTAAAAAATACCTTACAAACAAAGAAGTTGTTAAGCGGTTTTTAAAGGAAGCTGACATCATCGGCATGACTGACCATCCAAATATTGTCAAACTTTATAGTCATGGCGATTGGGAAGGTGGTCTCTATATTGCAATTGAATTTGTGCAGGGCGTATCACTAAGACAATATATTTTGCAAAAACATATTCCTCTAAAACGCTCATTAGAGCTCATTATTGAGATAGCTTATGCATTGTGTCATTTGCATATGCACGGCGTCATTCACCGCGATTTAAAGCCTGAAAATATACTTGTTACAGATTCCGGAAGTATAAAAGTAATCGATTTTGGAATTGCTCAACTTTTAACCGAAGAAGTAGACAATGCCGCCCCAAAAAATCTGCGTTTTATTGGGACGCCTGTCTATATGAGCCCTGAGCAAAAGCATAACCCTGAATTAGTTTCTTACCCATCTGATATTTACTCTCTTGCCATTATCTCCTATGAACTCATTTTAGGAAAATTAAGTTATGGTCAGCTTCATTTAAGTCTAATGCCAAAAGGACTTCGTAAAATCTTAACTCGTGCGCTGCAACCGGATTTAAAAATTCGTTATCAAGATGTTGTAGATTTTATTGCTGATATTTCCGGATATTTAAATTCCCCTGCTATTAAAGACGAGCTAAATGTTACTGATCAATTAAGTGAATTATCTGATAATTTAATCAGAACACAATTAATTCTTGTCCCAGAAATTGCCCCTTCCTGGAAAGAGCTTGAAATTGGAATCACAACAAATAAAGATGTTTCTCTTGTCGGTTTTCAAAGAGGATTATACCAGGATTTTTTTGAAATTCCAAGCGGTAATTACGGCGTCATGATGACCGAATCTTCTTTAAAAAATAAAGAAAGCCTTATTTACACTGCTGCTACAAGAGGGATGATTCGGGCTCTTTGCAAATTAACAACAAACCCTTGCGAACTTGTCACCATTTTAAATGATTTGATCGTCAATGACCCATTAAGGCATAATTTATCTTTAAGTTATGTCACAATTGATCCTAAAGAAAATTCCTTTCAATATATCGCTTGTGGAGAGGGTCAACTTTGCTACTTTAACAAGAACTCTGAAGCCCCTGAAAAAATCAATAATTCAAACTTATTTTTAGGGTTGGAGCAATTAACAGAATTTACCTCCATTACACATCTGCTAAATGTAGGCGACTCGATTATGTTAGTTTCATTTTCCGGCGTTCTTTTAAAAATAAACCAGCAAAACGGGTTATTTGAAAAAGAGTTTGAAAAATACATGATCCAAAACGCCAAATTACCGCCTGAAGAACAAACACAAAATATCTTGAAGCACTTAAAAGTTATTTTTTCTAAATCGATCTATGATAGCTTAATTTCCATCATTTGCATCAAACGCACCCATTAGCTCGTAGACCTTGAGGTGAGTTTAACCTCGTCTCGTTTTGCGTTTAAAAAAAACTAAAAATAGTTTTTACAAGATTTTTAGATCTTAAAATATTTTCTATACTTGATTCTTGTTGTCGACCGAAAAATAAAATGTAAAACTTTTTTAGAAAAACTTGGCCAACATAAAAGATGTTAAATTTAAAGGTAATACGGTTTAAAATAGAGCCTAAACTGTTAAATATTTTTTTTAAAAAGAAAACAAATTTAATATTTTTAAACTTTTTTTTTCTTTCTTTGCGTTTTTCACTGGAAATTATTAGTCATTTTTGAAATAAGTGTTGTTTACTGTATTTAAGTTATCAAAAGACGAATCACAAGAATATCAAGACAAAAGTACTTATGAACAAAAAATTTTGCACCCGATGCCTCATCAAATTAAGTTTGAGCTTAAGTATCTTAAGCGTGACTCCAGTAGTTGCTAAACCGAATCAAAAGATAGATAATCACTATTTATTTTCAATTGACGATGAAGAGGGTAGTCAGGAATTAGATACGGCAAAGGCAAAAGTTCAACAGCTAAAGGAATCAATTCCAACTGAATTACAAACTGATGAGATTGCTCAAGTGACTCCTGAAAGCCTTGTGCAGCCAACTGTAATTAATCCGGCACCCGCTTTAAATTCGTCGGTTATACCAAATATCGAGCAACCAAATCAGTCTCCAGAAACACTCGTTGAAGAAGATCCTAATGAATTAGCTGAGGCTGGTCCAAAAACAATTTTGATTAATTTCAATAATGTCAACATTATTGAATACATCAGATTTATCAGTCGAATTTCAAACAAAAATTTTATTTTTGATGAAAATGAGCTTCAATTTAATGTCACAATTATCTCTGAAGAGCCTGCGACAATTGATAATATCATGACAGCTCTTTTGCAAGAATTGCGCATTCATGACCTTGTTCTTATTGAACAGGGAAACAACTTAATCATTCACCGAAATCCAAAAGTAAATAGTATCTCAAAAATCGTCTCAAACGATACGAGTGCTGAAGAAATCGGAAAAATGGATTATGAAATCATCACTCAAGTTTTTCGTTTAAATACTGTAAACGCAGAAAAAGCAGCAGCTATAGTCAGACCTTTATCATCAGGTTCTGCCTTGATAGAAGTCTTGGATGAAACAAATCATCTGATTATTACTGATATTTCTGCAAATATTATCCAAATTGGAAAACTTCTTAAGAGCATTGATTCCCCGCAAAGTGGTCTTGTGGTCGGTCAGTACCTTGTAAGGCAAGGTGTTCCTGATGCATTGATTAACCTGACCGAACAAATCATGAGGCCAATAGCGCTAGATCAATCGTTAATTATGGTTTCACATGCAGGCTCTAACAGTATTTTTATCGTTTCAACTCCTTACCTCATAGATCGCAGTTTGTCCATTATGCAGTACTTGGACCAGACACAGGGAGCGACACAAATTTTAAATCTACAAGATTTAAATTACCAAAATCCAAATCCTGAAAGCGGCCAATGGCAATTGGATGAAAATGGTAACTGGCGTTATCGTACACAGTCACAATCCGAAACTCCCCCAGTTGGTAGCTGGGCTCTTGATTCAAATGGCAACTGGAGGTTTACTCCAAGTGAAACCCCGCCATTTTTAAAAACGGGCGATACCGGCGACTGGATTAAGAATGCAAGGGGAGACTTTGATAATAGCAAAACAGGTGAAACTTGGTTTAATGATCAAAATGGCAATTGGATTAATAACAAAACAGGTGAAAAGTGGTCTCAAGATCCATCTGGCAACTGGTTAAAGAGCTCAAACGACGATAACTGGACAAAAGATGCACGAGGCAATTGGGTTAAAGATCCAAAAGGCGGACCAAGGACACCAGATGGGAATTGGGTTAAAGATGTGAATGGTAATTGGATTTTTCAACTAGCACCAGGAAAACCAATAGCCCCTGAAAAACTAACCAGAAGAGAACAAACAGCTTCAAACTTACCAATTGGCCATATTGAAAGAACAAAATTTTTCATCTACCGCCTCCATTACAGACAAGCCTCTCTTATCGAACAATCCTTAAGAAAGATCGGCGAAAGCTTGAAGCAAACAAATACAAATGCTGATCTTGTATCAGCTATTGATACAATTCAGTCAATTGAAGCTACAAACTCTCTGATATTTACAGGAACAACCACCTCTCTTGATAAGTTAAAAGAATTGATCGAAGAGATAGATAGACCTTTACGTCAAGTCTTTTTGGAATTGCTAATCCTTGAAACAACACTTACAGATTCTATGTCCTTTGGTGTAGATTGGGGTACAAGATGGGGTGGTGGTAGCTCTGCTGGGGGTCAATCCTTTCTTTCGACAGGATCACCATTAACAGGTGGACTTGACACTGCAGTTCCGGGTGTTATTCCTACGGCAGCTGGTTTAGTAAGAAATCCTGGTTTCAATTTAGGTGTTTTAGGCAGGCATCTGACACATGGCGGTATCCATTTCAATTCCATTGGCGCATTAGTATCAGCTCTTCATGTCGATGACAGTCAAAACATTATCTTGAATCCAAAAATTTTAACAGAAGACAACTCGCCTGCTGAAATATTTGTGGGTATTAACACCCCTTATCCATCTCAAGCTATTGCAAATGACCTTGGAAACATCATTACGCAAAACTTTGAATATTTGGATGTCGGTGTACGCTTTAAAGTAACACCACTCATTGGTGAAAGCGATCTGATTACACTTGATATCGAAGAAGAACGTACTGATATCATTCCAAATCCAAATCCGGCTTTCACTTTTCAGAACCAAAACGCGACTCCAGGACCTACAACAAGTAAAAGTACTACTACAACACGGGTTCATATGCCGAATGGTTACTTTCTTATTTTGAGCGGCCAGATTTCAGACAAGGTTATTAAACAGGTCGATCAAATCCCATGTCTTGGTGGAATACCAATTATTGGAGCCGTGTTTAAACATCAAAATAAAAGCGTTCAAAAAACAAATCTGCTTCTATTTATCAGACCACTTATTATCGACACTTACGAAGATATGCATAGTATCACAAAACATCAGCAAGATATTTGGAAGAATAAAAACTCATTAAAAGAAAGTTGGAAGTACGAGACACAACAGGCTCTAGAATTCTTTAATGTTAGAGATGCACTTTACCCTGATTATGATCTTGGTGATTGTGAATGCGACTAGTTTTTGTTCTAACCCTAATTTCTAGCCTGCTATTTTATGGCTGTCAGTCTAGAAATTTGGAAATTAATCCTGTTATAGGTCTTGTTCCTGCAAAAAGGAACATAGACTGTTTAGCATCAGCTTTTGAACTTTTAAGCGATGATGAGCTCTATCAAGCTTTTGGTAAAGAATTGCAAATTGCAATTGTCTTTGCAAAGGAATTTGATCTTTATAGGGCAATTACAGGGTTTAAAAGGGCTTTAATACTCATCCCTAAAAAAAATCTAAACCGTGTCCGGCAGATTGAATATTCAATTATCGAATGTTATTATCTAGCTCAAAAGTACCAAGAAGTCATTGATATCTTTGAAACGAGCCGTCTTTTAGATATCACACCGGAATTTCCTGCATTTGGTCAACTGATTACCATGCTTTATGACTCCTATCTTCAGGTTGGTCTTTCTGAAAAGGCCTGCCGCTTGCTTGCTATTATTGAAATGGGTAACAAGGAAGTAGCGCATAAACTTAAAAGTTACGTAGCCTTAAGTAATGCTGATTTTGTAGGCCTTGAACTTTTAGGTTTTCAGGAAAGTCTCATTATTCCGTACGAACTTGAAAAGAAATCTGTAAAAAAAGCAAAAATTTTAAATGCTATATTACCTGGTGCCGGCTACTACTACATCGGCCAAAAAAAATCAGCCGTTACTGCTTTTGTCATCAATACGTTGTTCACGGTAGCAGCCTACCAATTTTTTAGCCGTGGTTATATTGCTGCAGGTACTATTACCACAAGCTTTGAGGCTGGTTGGTACTTTGGCGGCATTAATGGGGCTGGACTTGAAGCTAATGAATACAACGAAAGACTTTATGAATCAAAGGCTAAGGATTTGATGCTAAAACAAAGATATTTTCCTATCCTCACCTTTGAAACATCCTTTTAGAGGATTCTACCAAAATGAAGAATGATTTAGAAGTACATGCTTTTTTTAAACTTAGAATGAGACAATCTGTAGTAGATCTATACAGAAATATAATAAGTTTTTTTTACTATCACAGAGCCGAGAGAGATCATAAGAGTTTTTTTGAATTAAAAATCTCTTTTGGCTCTGTGGGCTCTGTGGTAGTAAAAAAAGCGTCTATTTATTTCATATTAATCTTTATCTGCAGATCCCAAGGCCATGCATCTTTAGAGCCTTGGGGTAAAGACGCAGATATTGCTCTCAAACGAACTACTATAGCTAAAACAGCTGAATCCTGTAAAACCCCGCTTGTTGGTGCAATAGGTGAGGCTGTCATAACATTCCATCAGACATCGATTACTCAGTGCGATGGACCAAGAAGTAATTTTAGACCAAGCAGCTCACAATATATGCTAGATGCTATGAGAAAATATGGCTTTTTTGAAGGCTTTTCAATGGGTTGCGATCGCCTTATACGTGAAAATGATGATCCATGGGTTTATCGTACTACGTTAAGTGAGACTCAACATTTTATGAAATACGACCCTGTTCAATAATTAACGCAGTTCATTAAGCTCTTAGATTAGGGTATTGATTAAATCAAAAAGGTATATAATGTTTGCTAAATAGTCTTTTCGATGGCAGGCTCGTTTAGGATAAACTCTTCTTGTGGTGAAATCACCTCTTCAACGGTATTTGATAATTGAAGCTCTTTTGCTCTTTGAATCGCTTTTTGCATATAATGATGAGGCTTTTGACTATCAAAAGCAAAGAGATTTTCTTTTCCAAAAATCTCTATTAGCCCAGAGTCATTTAAAACATCCCATACAGCCTCTGTTATCCCGCACGCAATAAGATATCTTCCAGAACCAAGCAAGTATTTGTGAAGCTGAGAAAGAGCTAAGCAAGCTGTAGCATCAATATCCCGTGCATTTTTCAACTGCAGGATAATTACTCTTGTATGAGTATCATCTTCTGCAATAGACTTTAGAGTTGATTGAAAAAGATCTGCAGCGCCAAAGAAAAGCTCGCCTTCTACCTTAATCACCCGAATACTTCGATGTGTGTGAAGATTATTCGAATTAATGCTTTTAAGTTCTCCATCTTCATCAACTTCAAATTCTACAAGTTGTGGAATCGCAGCTTTTTTTAAATAAAAAGTAATCGAAATACCTACACCAATATAAAAGGCAATATCAAAGCTAAAAAAGATACAGGAAAATATTGTCACACCAAGAACCATAGCATCAGATCTTGTTGATTTTAGGCAAAGAAAAAATTGATTTTTATTAAGTGCTGAAAGCGAAGTTGTCAATAAAAGCGCGCCAAGTGCTGCGAGCGGTATTAGAGCAATAAAATAACTGAAAATAACAAGCACTGTCATGACAACTAAAACACTTAGCATTGCAGATACTCTTGTTTCTGCACCACTTTGGTAATTAATTGCAGACCTAAGAGGACTTCCTGAAACTGGCATACCAGAAATTAATGAAGAGGTTAAATTGCCAAGTCCTATGCCAAAAATCTCCTGATTATTCGATAAACGCTGACCTGAGTTTGCAGCAATAGATTTTGCTGCAGATGCTGTTTCCATTACACTCAAAAGTGCGATAGCAAATGCTGTCGGTAAAAGAGCGTTCATCACGCGCATATCAAAAAATGGCAAGCTGACTACAGGGGATATCTCAGATAAGACGCCGTTATCTCCTATAAGCTGAATACCTTGTAGGGCATTATTTGCATGAAATCCAAATGAATAAAAATTTTCACCCAAAAAATTTAATAATAAATTTGAAATATGGATAAAAATACCTGCTAAAACAAGGGTAATAAAAGCTGCTGGGATGCGTTTGTTCAAACGTTTTAAAGTGAGGATCAGCCCCAAGCTAAATAAACCAACAATTGCTGTAGGAATATGAAGTAAATTTAAACTTGTAACCAAATATACAGCCCTTTCATAAAGGGAATGCACTCCTGGCATACTAGGAATACCAAGTAAGGTGAAAAATTGGTTAATGAATACAGCAATAGTAGTCCCTATAATATACCCAACAACAACTGAATGACTAATAAATTGACTGATGCGCCCAAGTTTTAACGTTGCCGCAAGAACTTGAAAAAAACCGATAAGAAGAGTTAAGGTTGTCAAAATTTTTACTGCTAAAAACTCATGCTCCGCAGGGTTAATATCTCGATAGTAGGTAAACATAATTTCAGCAATTCCTGCCTGTACCAATATGGCAATAGCATTACTTGTACCAACAACCAAATGCCTTGATGAGCCGAAAAAGGAAGCAATAAGAGCCGAATAAATGGCAGCAAAAATACCACAACTAATTGGAAGCCCGGCAAGCATAGCACAAGCCATCGCTTGAGGTACTGTCAACATAGCAACCGTCATGGCAGCTGAAGCATCTGCTAGTAAAGTTTCTTTTTTGTAGCCTTTTAAATCTTTTTTAAAAGAAAAAAAAGAAATTTCGTCTGCTTGGGTTTGTCTTTTCATGGAATCTTAAATACTTTCATTTAATTGGTCTTTCCGCTATTATAATACTTTAAAATGGTAAAAACAATGAATAAAATGCTCAAACTTGCGATTGTTGGCAGACCGAACGTCGGGAAATCTGCCTTATTTAACAGAATTTGCAAAAAAAAAATTGCAATTGTCGATGAAGCGGAAGGAATTACACGAGATCGGCTCTATTCAAAAGCTGATATTTTCGGCTACCCATTTGAAGTCATCGATACGGGCGGTATTGATTCAAGATCAAAAGCACCGTTTAACGAGCTCGTCAAAAGACAGGCTGAAATAGCAATCGAAGAAGCTGATACCATTATCATGGTTGTTGACTCGAAAATAGGTGTTACAGGACTTGATCAAGAACTTGCAAGAATTCTACTTAAAACTAAAAAACCATTATGTCTTGCAGTAAATAAAGTAGACGATCTTTCAAAAGAGGCTTTAGTTCATCAATTTTACTCTCTCGGCATCAAAAAAATTATTTCAGTGTCAGCTGCACAAAACTGGCATATTGCCGAATTACTAGAGGCTGCATTTGATAAGCGTGAACCAATAGATAAGTCCAATGAAACAGAAGCTATCAAAATTGCCTTGGTCGGTCGTCCAAATGTCGGAAAATCATCTCTTATTAATTACTTTCTAAATGAAGAGCGTTGCATTGTAAGTCCTATTGCCGGAACAACACGAGATAGTATTGACGCATCATTTACCCATGATGATGTTTTATACACTCTTATTGATACTGCAGGGATCAGACGAAAACATGCCGAACATGAAGTTGTTGATAAATTTGCAGCAATAAGAACTACGCGTACAATTGAAAGGTCAGATATTTGTCTTTTCATGCTTGATGCGCAATCTGGTATCACCACACAAGAGAAAAAAATTGCCAATACAATTGAAGAAGAAGGGAAAGGCTGTATTCTTTTATTTAATAAGTGGGATCTTGTAAAAGGTTATCGCATGGAGCATTGTTTACAAGGAATTGAAGAGGAAGTCCCTTTTCTTAAACATTGCCCTAAAGTTTTTATTTCAGCAAAAACAGGCCGTAATGTCGATACGATTTTTGACATTGTAAAAAAAGTGCAAGCCGATTCCTTGCAGCGCATCCCGACGCACCAACTTAATAAATTTGTTGGCGACGCTGTCCAGCGCGTTCATCCTCCGATGATTCAAGGTAAGCGTCTAAGAATTTATTATATGGCGCAAGTTGCAGTTCAACCTCCTAAATTTGTCTTTTTTGTTAATATTCCAAGCTTGATGACCGAAGCTTATAAAAAATATTTATATAATCAATTCCGTGAAAAATATGGTTTCATGGGAGTACCGATTCTTTTTTACCTGAAGGGTAAGAAAAAGCCAAAAGCAGAGCAAGCAAGAGCTGAGCAAGACCGTCAAGGAATGCTTAGTGAAAGTGAAGGATCAGGCGATGAATTCGAGCATGAAGTCCAACATGGTGAACATGAATCTCATGATGAATTTGATGAATTTGAAGACTTTGACTTTGATGACTTTGAACCGGCAGATGGCATGGGCGAGGGCGATTTAGATGACAGTTATTTCATGAAATAACTATTAATTAGCTAATTTTTTTATAATATTTAAGGAAAATCAGATGAGTGTTTCAAATAGTCTAGTAGCTGGGCAAAATTTTAATCCAGAAGATGTAAAAGAAAAAATTTCTGAAACTGTTAAATTGATCACATTACAAATGGTATCTGCTTTAATGTTAGCCCTTCAAGATAAACTTGATTTCAAACGATTTGCAGAAAAGCACATAAGACCTCAAATAGAAAATGAAATTTCTCTTTGTGATCAAAAAACTCAAATGGTTTTTCAAAAACTTCTTTTTGTTACACTTAAGCATGTGAATGAAAATTCCCCTCCAATGCAAATGACATTTGTTAAAATTAATGATGTAATAGAGAATGGTACCCCGTTATTTCTTGGCTCTTTTGTTTTGCCTGCTGCAAAAATATTAATTGAAAAATTAGAATCTCAAAAGTTAGATGTTAATGAAGTTTTTGCTTTAAACATCTAATTTCAAACCATTCTTAAATCTTAAATTTTATTTTTTGTATCCTAAAATATTTGAGCTCTGGAGTGACATTGTGATCATTTGCGCCCCACAAAACTTTATAGTTTTAGGGGAGCAAATGATCACAATGTCACTCCAGAGCTCAATTTCAGCATCAAGCTAGCGAAGTTTTTTAATTCGGTTTTGGTTTTTGATCCTGAATGGAGACATATTGTAAAAGCTGCATAATCTCTTTTCGATCAAATTGCTTAATAACTTGATGGTCATCGACTTTGACAATATCTTCCATCAGTTGACCCTTTGCATAAATAATTTGATCTATTTTCTCTTCAATCGTATTTTTTGTTACAAGTTTAAATACTTGCACTCCACGTGTTTGTCCGATTCGATGGACACGGTCTGTTGCTTGGTTTTCGCGTGCTGCGTTCCACCAGCGATCATAATGAATCACAACAGAGCCTGCAGTCAAATCAACCCCAAGACCCGCAGCTTGCAAGGAACCAATGAATACTTCACATTCAGGATCGTGATTAAAGCGGTGGATCTGCTCGCCACGGTTAATTGTGGAACCTCGAATAGTCGCATAGCCTATGCTTAAGCTATTTAGATGCTCTTCAATAATATCCATCATGGAAAGATATTGTGAAAAGACGACAACTTTTTGCTGACTTTCTCGAGCTTCACTTAAAAGTTCAACAAAAAGCTCCCATTTACCTGAAGAATAGTCCTGATATTTTTTAGGTGTCTTATAAAAAACTGCCGGATGATCGCAAATTTGTTTTAAAGCTGAAAGAATGGCAAAGATGTGCATATAAGGGACAGGCTTAGAGTCATCTTTTAAATCTTCAATGATTTTGCCTCTTGTTTTTTCAAGCGTTTCAATATAAAGCTTTTCCTGATCCCCTATCAACTCACAATGGGCAACTTCCTCAATTTTTTCGGGGAGATCCAGTAAAACTTGTTCTTTTTTACGGCGTAAAAGAAAGGGTTTAATAAATCTTGTCAATAATTCACGGCGCTCTTTATCGCGATCTTTTTCGATCGGCTTAGAGAAAAACTCTCGGAAATCAGTATCTGAGGGCATATAAGTTGGGACTACAATATCAAAAAGTGTTTTAAGTTCTCTTAAATAATTTTCAATCGGAGTTCCTGTTAGGCCAATACGCATCTCAGCATTCACCTGAAGTAGGGATAAATAAATACGGCTATTATGGTTTTTTGCAATTTGAATTTCATCAAATATAGCAACTTCAAAAGGAAACTTTGATAAAAATTCATTTTCTATTCTCCAAATACCATACGAAGTTAGTAAAATATCATAGTCTTGATGAAATTCACCAAGGCTTCTATTTGAGCCATGGAATGTGCAGACTTTTACATCTGGTAAAAATGCGGCAAGTTTTTCCTGCCAATGATAAATGACTGAAGTTGGACAGATAATTAAAAAATGCTTTTTCGATCCGTTATTTAATTTTTTATGATGGTTAATGATGGCTGCAAATAAAGCCATCGTTTGGTGGGTCTTACCAAGACCCATATCATCTGAGAGCAAACCTGAAAGTGAATGATGATACAAAAACCAAAGCCAGCGCACACCAATTAATTGATAAGATCTTAGCTGACTGTTCAAACCGGTAAGATCAGGCTCTTCAGGAGTGCGAAACTCTGTTAGTTCTTTCAAAAGCTCAACAGATCCCTTAAGCTGGCTACCTTTTCCTAAACTTACCTGTATTTCATCAAAAGCATTTAACCGAATGAGCTCAAGCGTAGAAAGTGTGATTGTCTGACTTTTTCGATCTATCCGCTTTTTGTCAAGAAGACGTAACCAGTCAAAATTTTTTTGCTTAAGATCAATTAACCCCTCTTTAGCAAAAAGAAAAGGTTTCTTTTTCTTTATTGCAGACCAAATATCGTAAACAGGGATTAATCCCCTTTCAGTTTCTATGCCAAGTTTTAGAGAGTAAAAACCCTTACCAATATCTAACGCCTTGGTGATACTTAAAGCTTTAAGCTTCATAAATTCGGGTGATAAGAGCTTTGGATCTATGAATGTGGCATAATTTTTAATTTTATCAAGTTCGTAGGTAAGAAAAAGCTTTTGATTGTTAGGTTCAATTTCAATCGGATACCGAAATTGCTGAGGAAGTCTTGAATCGCTAGGAAGTTCGTGAAAACCTTCACCTTCGACATAACAAAAATCATCGAAAAAGCGTACGATTTTATTTTGATATTGAGGCCCAAGATCATATTGGGGCTCAATTTTTATCTTTTGATCTTCTGTTAGATAAATACTTAATCCAGATTTTAAAACCGGGCATTTATCACTAAAAAATCCTGGTACCTGTCCGAGATCCTGAGAATTCATTCTGATAAAAAGCGGGATTTGATCTTTGTTGATCGCGATGCCAGGTCTTACAGGTAAGCCTATAGTACTGCTTATTTTTGCATAAAAACCTTGGCCTGCAATATATATCATTGAGCCAAAATCCTTACTTTCCACCCCGATATCTTCAATTGCAACACGCTTTATAAATGTCAGCTTGTCATCTGGATTAAGCTCATACCTAAGTTCTGCCTCTATGCTTGCAAGATGGGTTTTAAAGCCTTCATAACCATTTGCCCAAGTTCTTCTCTGCCTTATAAAGTCTTCTACATCAGACTCTAAGATAACTGTCTCAACCGGGCTAAATGGTCTTTTTTCCAAATGATAAAACCCATCATCATCAAGATAGGCCCACTCTTCAAACAACCTGGAATAAGGTTTTGATAAATCACCTATCATAAAAAGGTAGGAAGAAACATGCAAATTCCAATCTTTATCGAAAGATAACGCATAGGAAACCTCGATAGGCTCTTCATGAATAAGAACACCCTCAAGTCTTGCTTTGATCATTGAAAGGTTATCACTCATGACTTTTGAGATCATATCTTTTCGGATTTCAGGGGTTGCAAGAAAACTATGATTTTGCAAAGGATAAAATCCATCGTTTTGCACGAATAACCAATTCCCTATCTGATAGCCCTTTTTCTTTTTGGAGCTATCTTGTTGTAAATTTTCAAAAGTCTTAGCCTCAACTTTAAGAAGACTAGATTTTTTATCGTAGGTTATTTTTTTAATCACTTCATCTAGCAAATGATGGACTTTGATTTCAGAATCAATTGTTGAAAGAGATGGGATGATATATGGGAGATTAGCCTCTGACAAATAAAAGCCAAATTCAACTTCCAGGAATTTAACATGAATATAATTTGGTATTCCTTTAGCAGAACTTTCATAGGTAACATTATAGGAAAAGGCTGTATCTTGTAATGACTTAAACCACTTGGCAAGGTCATTCCAAAATGAGAGCTCATAGCTAAGTTCAGCGGTTGGTTTACCCTCACGCCAAAGAAGAATTTCCTCTTGGGATAAGTTAGAAAATTTAAGTGATGTTTCTTCGGTTTCGTGATGGCGATGCAAAATCAGGTGAGAGAGTTTAACAATAGCTGCTTTATTTTTGCCTTTAATATAAAAGAGTGTTTTACCGCTGAGTGTTGAGCTTACATACTCCCCTTTTCCCTTATGCTTTAAGGTATCAGCCTCATCACCTAAGCGATCAGAGTAAAGTCTGCAAAGTTTATTCCAGATGGAAGATTCGAATCGTTGATGCAAAGGTTTATTATTAAATTTGAAGATTCTAAGATAGGCTGCAGCAATGTGTGGACAGCAAGCAACATCTTCTGATTCCTCACACGAGCAAAAACAGTCTTTTAAACTATTTCTTTTATCAAGCTGTAAAAATGCCCAAACTTCCCTTTCTTCATTTTCATTAAATACCTGGATTTGATAAGTGCCACCAGAAAATTCAATTTCTCTTACGAGTCCAAGCTCATTTAGCCTTTTACCGGCTTCAATATATGGTTTTAAAATTTCTGGTATTTGCATTATTTAATCTTTTTATGGATAACAAGGTTTCAAGAAAATTTTATTCACTGTTAAAATAATACCTCAAAACATCGTTTACAAAAAGCTTTTACTCTTAGTCAAGCTATATTTTTTCATTGTATAAATTAGAGAAGATGAAAGGATGGTAAAATAAAGGGTTAAAAAAAAAGGATTCTAATCGTCTCACCAATTAGAATCCTTTATATTAGACCCTTACGGAACTTAAGCAGATTTCTGAAATTTTTCATATAATCTAGCATCTTTACTTGTCTCTACAGGTATAAACTCTTTTTGTACTTTTTTTACTTTAGAACTACCCTGTTTTTGAGTATCTCTTTTTACTTTAAAACCAGTATCATTTACAAATGGTTTTTCAACTTTAACTTCTTTTTTAACTTCTTTTTTAACTTCTTCCTTAACATCATCTTCAAATTCGATCTTAACTTCTACAGGTTTCCTAGCTTCTTGATTAGCTTTGTAATTCTTATAGCAAACAACACCAATAATTAGAGCAGCTACAACAATAATTGCTGCAACCACAGCAATAGGATTTGCTTGCATGACAACAACAGCTCTACCAGCAAGTGAGCCAATTACTACAGCTGCAGTTTCAAAAAAAGCTCTGATTCCATCCATATTAATTTGATTCATCTTAATCTCCATTTTTATATTAATTTAAACTTTATACTTAAATTTAAACTAATTATAACTAATAGAAATTAAGAATTTGTTAAGATTACATTAAAAACATATAAATATATTTTTAGCTCTTTATTTAACTAGATTTTTTCTCTAAAACTTTAGGATAAAACATGTTAATTAGCTCACGATCAATAAATATTTCATCTGCAAAACTCTCCTCTGCAGTTCTGAAATTATAATTGTTTTTAGCTCTAAAGTGAAAACTTGTTTCAGGGATAGAATTTTTTCCTGCCTCCCAAGCCTCTTTCGTCTGAAAGTCAGACCGTCCGGCAGGAATTGAAAAAATTGACCTTTCTTGAAAGAATAAACCAATAAGCACATCATCTGGTAATTCTTTATTCAGTTTAAAGATGCCTTCTTTGTCAGATACTACTCTTTTTGCTAAATCTGTAGAAAGAATAATGCCAGCTCCCGAAACAAAATTAATTAAACCAAACCTAGTATTTTCTGGAGGAAGATACAGTTGAACACCGCAGTAGCAGTTATTTTTAGGAAGAGTGGTTAAAAAATCAAGCAACCTTGGAAACACATAAAGGGATGAAAGATTTGTTCTTAAGATATAGTCATAATTATCTAATTTAGGCATGAATGCCTCAATTGCTAACACAGTTTTGTTTATGATACCCGGTGTGTAGCCCTCCTCTGTTTTGACAATGAGTTTATCTCCTTCAATTTCATAGGGAGCTACTAAATCAGGGTTGCCATAAATAAAATAAACTTCAAAATGTTCAGGATCTGTATTTATATAGGATCTCCAGATTTTTTGGAGCTCCAAATAGGCTTTTGTATTATCGGATGCTATGATCAACACAAGCACTTTTGGCAGTTTTTTTTCGGTAGGAGCTACTTCAGGATTTGCCTGAAGAGGGTTTGTAAAAATAAGAGCTATTGTATAGAGAATTAAAAAATATGCCTTCATTATCCCGCCAGAGTTAAAATTTTAAATTACAAATATATAACAGATTTTTTGGTTTTCACCTATCCCTTTTTATGAGACAGCATAAGTTAATAAGACATTATATAGGGCCCCTAGCTTAGGGCAATGTCATCAACTTAGTGTAAGACATTTATAATCATAAGGTTTCAAATCTAATTTAGCAATCAGGCTTCATTGGGGTCTGGCTTGATAGATTGACAGTTTCTAATAAAATGACTCTAGATACCTATAGAAACTGTCAATCTATCAAGCCAGACCTGGGGTGGCACGAATGGCTTATTTATGCATAAAACCCCTTTGATTTCTACCTCCCAATTATTACCCCCAAAATTTCTTGATATTTTCTAGAATTTATATTAGTTTAGCTTGAAAC
>Ga0335394_10000261_pt1 | contig 53602 bp, 60 predicted proteins | sample MAT03_FD_205741 | JGI IMG/M metagenome (GOLD analysis project Ga0335394, IMG submission 205741) | Freshwater microbial communities from Lake Fryxell liftoff mats and glacier meltwater in Antarctica - MAT-03 (spades assembly) (version 2) ... | reverse complement strand
GAGTTACTATTAAAACGATTTATTTCAATGTTCGGGATAAACCCCGAACTTGAGAAAAATAAATCGAAAATTAAGCTATTCTTAGATTTTGGAAAGATTGCGGCTTGAAGTTTTTAGCGAAGTATTGTTTATTATTCACTCGTTTTTTTGAAAATGAAAGTCTTCAAAAACCTCACCGAACTAAAAACGTCCGTAGGCCAAGAGCTGGGCACTACGCCCTATTTGGCCGTAACGCAAGAAATGATCAACGATTTTGCCAAAGCTACCTTTGATTTTCAGTGGATTCACGTGGACGTAGAAATGGCAAAGCAGCATTCGCCTTTTAAAACACCCGTAGCCCACGGTTTTTTGACGCTTTCGCTGGCTCCCAAGTTTATGGCCGATTTGTTTAAGGTTGAATCGGTCAAAATGGGGGTCAATTACGGTGCCAACAAAATTCGGTTTACTTCGGCTGTGCCAGCAGGCAGCCGCGTACGCATGCGCGCTGCTTTGTCGGCATTGGAAGAAGTACCAAATGGGGTTAGAATAGCCATGAACTGCATCTTTGAAATAGAAGGCCAAACCAAGCCCGCCTGCGTGGCCGAGTTGATTTCGATGTTGTACGAATAACCCCGCTCAGGTCAGCTATTAAGCCTTTTTGTGTTTGGTAAAATAATAAACTGGAACGCCCACCGCAGCAATGATTAAGCCCATACTTGAGTCAAAACGGGTTTTGGGGTCTATCAATAAAATGGTGCAAATAGCCAGCGTAGTAACCAAGTACAAAATAGGTACCAATGGGTAGCCAAATGCCTTGTAAGGACGCTCGGTTTGTGGCTCGGTGCGGCGCAAAACGAAAATTCCGCCAATGGTAACCATGTAAAAAATCAAAGAGCCAAAAGTACAATAATTGAGCAATTGGCCGTACGTACCCGACAGGCACAGGCCGCAAGCCCACAAGCATTGCAACCAAAGGGCTTTTTCGGGTACGGCATTTTTGTTGAGTTGCGTTGCTTGTTTAAAAAACAACCCGTCTTGCGCCATGGCATAATAGAGCCGCGCCCCCGCCAAAATCAGGCCATTGTTGCAGCCAAAAGTCGAAATCATGATGAGTGCCGCCATTATTAGTGCCGCTGAATCGTTGAAAATCAACGACATAGCAGCCGTAGCCACGCGGTCGTATTGGGCAAATTGAATACCCCGCGCCAATACATCAACCCCCGTGGGCGAGCCTTTGAGGGGCAAAATGCTCAAATAGGCTACGTTGGCCAAGATGTATAAAGTGGTAACAATGAGCGTTCCCAAAAACAAACTCAACGGAATATTGCGGCGGGGATTTTTGATTTCGGCAGCAATAAAGGTTACGTTGTTCCACGCATCTGCCGAAAAAAGCGACCCAATCATCGAAACGCCCAAGGCCATCAGCAAGGCCACGCCGCCAATAGACACCGTGCTGCCGTCGGTGGCCGTAGATTTGCTGCTACTCCAAGCATCGGTAAAATTTTGTGCCAACATACCGCTCTTAAAACCGTAGCTTATGCCAATCACAATCAAGCCAAACAACGCCACCAACTTGGCAATTGTAAACACGTTTTGAATCATTTTACCACTCTGAATGCCGCGCGTATTGATATAGGTAAGCAGCACGATACTGGCCATCGCAAACAACGACCCCACCGAAACCCCAACCGACCCAACGCTGAAAAGAATATTTTCGGGGTTCAGAATCGGGAAAAAGACCGCAGAATATTTGGTAAAAGCTACCGCCACGGCGGCAATCGTGCCCGTTTGAATGACCATGAACACCGTCCAGCCGTAAACAAAACTCGTAAGCGTACCAAAAGCCCGCTGAATATAAATGTACTGCCCGCCCGCTTTGGGCATCATCCCCGCCAACTCGCCGTAGCTCAAGGCCGCAGCTACCGTTACCACGCCCGTCAGCACCCACACCAACAGCAACCAACCCGACGCGCCAAGGTTGCGGGCCATGTCGGCACTGACAATAAAAATACCCGAGCCAATCATAGCCCCCGATACGAGCATGGTAGCATCAAGCGCACCAAGCGATTGCTTAAATTGAGAAGCATTAGAATCTGGCATCATTAAGACTGGTTTAGGTGAAGTAGTAGCGCAAAATTAAGACTATTCGTTGCTTTTGAAACAAAAAAACGGGCTGGGTTGAACAAACATAACGCAAAAAATAACGTAAATTCATTTTTCAAGTAATCAAAACTTTGTAGTTTTGCAAAAATTATTTGAATTTTAAGTAGAAAATAGCGTCTTTACCTCCCATTTTATTGCACCTTTTCAATATATTAGCGTGGCTTTCTCTTCTATGAATTACTCTTTTATCCAAAAAACAGGTCTTATCTCCTTGCTGTTTCTGGCCTCCTTTGCGGCCCATTGTCAATCAAAAGTAGAACAACTAAGCGACGACCAAGTAGAAGCGTTTTATCGCCGCGCCCAGTCGAGTGGCATGTCTGAAATGCAAATTGAGCAAGCAGCAATGGCCCAAGGCTTTACCCTTTCCGATATTGCGCTCATGCGCCAACGCATCAGCAAGGTGCAAAAAAGTGGCACAAAGAATGGCAAAGATGTAGAAGTATTAGACAGCGTAGTATCTCCCCGCCGTCAAATGGGCACGGTGCTGTCTGTGAAGTCAGAAGTGCCAAAAAACCGATCCAAAGCTGACACCAGCAAAATCTTTGGAGCCAATTTATTCAATACTCCCTCGCTATCATTTGAGCCCAATTTGCGCATTGCCACTCCCAAAAACTATCAATTGGGGCCCGATGATGAACTGATTATAGAAATTTTTGGCAACGCCTCCGGGACTTATCGGGTCAAAGTAAGCCCTGAAGGCATGGTAAAAATCCCTGATTTAGCCCCCGTTTACGTAAGCGGTTTGACCATAGAAGATGCCAAAGAAAAAATCGTAGCGCGGTTGCGCCAAATATACGCTGGCCTCAACGCGGGCGGCTCGTCGGCAACGATTAATCTGGGCAATATCCGCAGTATAAAAGTAACCGTAACGGGTGAAGCCGCCCGACCAGGCACCTATACCGTTTCATCTTTGGCAACGGCTTTCAACGCACTTTACCTTTGCGGCGGCCCCAACGACAACGGCACTTACCGTAATATCCGCGTGATTAGAAACAACAAACTCGTTCGTACCATAGATATTTACGACTTCTTGCTGCGTGCCGACCAAGCCAACAATATCATACTCCAAGACCAAGACATCATTCATATTCCGTTTTACAGTACTCGGGTAGCACTGCACGGCGAAGTAAAACGGCCCGCCATCTACGAAACCACCGAGAATGAGGTGCTTCAATCAATACTAACAACGGCGGGTGGCTACACAGGCAATGCCTACCGCACCTTCTTGACCCTGCGTCGTACTACCGACAAAGACCGCCAGATTGTCAATGTTTCGCAAGCTGACTTTGCCACTTTCAAGCCCCAAGATGGCGATATTTATACGGTGAGTAAAGTACTCGAAAGGTTTCAGAATCGCGTCCAAGTAGCAGGAGCCGTGTTTAGACCGGGCGAATATGCCCTCGGCGACAAACTCCTTACCTTGACACAACTTATCGAAAAAGCCGAAGGGCTGCGCGAAGATGCCTTCAAAAAGCGGGCGATGATTCACCGCGAAAAACAAAACCTCGATCCCGAACTGTTGGCCGTTGATTTGGAAAAACTATTGACTGGCGAAATACCCGACGTAGTTTTGAAACGCCAAGACAGCGTGGTTATTCGTTCAATAAAAGAGCTACACGAAGCTTATTTTGTAACCATCGTCGGCGAAATAAACCGCCCCGGCGATGCCCAATTTGAGCAAAGCATGACGGTTTCAGACTTGGTTGCGCAAGCAGGAGGATTTACCGAAGGAGCCATCGGCTCGCGAATCGAAATAGCCCGCCGCATCAAAGAAGACAATGCAATGGTAAACGAAAATTATTCCATCCAAATTATCCCGTTAAAAATAGACCGAATGCTGTCGCTCAATGCCAACGATGCCTTGTTTGTTTTGCAGCCATTCGACATTGTTTACGTGCGCAAATCACCGCGTTACGAACTGCAGCGCGGTGCCATCATTGCGGGCGCAGTAGCCTATCCAGGCAGCTACGCCATTGTCAATAACCAAGAACGCATCAACAGCCTCCTTGAGCGTGCGGGTGGCATCAAACCAAGCGGTTATTTGCCAGGGGTGGTACTTCGCCGCAATGGTGAACGCATCGCCATTGATGTAAAGCCTATTTTAGAAAACCCTACCGTAGAGGGCAACATTTTATTAGAAAATGGCGACAGTCTGTTTGTTCCCGAGCGTTCTGAAGTAGTACGTATTTCGGGTGCTGTACTCAACCCGTCGATAGTAAATTATTCCAAACAATTTGAGTTTCAAGAGTATATCTCACAAGCAGGAGGCTACGGCGAGCGCGCCCGCAAGCGCAGCGTTTATGTAACCTACGCCAACGGCTACACCGACCGCACCCGTAAGTTTTTGTTTTTTAACATTTACCCAAAAATTGCCCCTGGCTCAACCATCAACGTGCCCTTCAAGCCCGACAACACAAATAAATCTGATTTAACCGCACCTCTTTTACTTTCGTTTTTTAGTACCATATTAATCGCCTTTGCTACCATCCTTAGATAGAGCAATATAAAAACAAAACAATGACCAACGAAACGGCATCTTCCTCCCCAGTTAACGACGAAATCGAAATCAATTTCAAAGACATTGTTGCATTTTTTAAAAACCACTGGAAACGTGCCGCACTTTGGGCAATGGTAGGCGGCTTAGTCGGGGTAATTTATGCCTTTACGGCCCAAGAAGAATTTGACGCAAAAGCCCAGTTACTACCCGAACTCCAATCGAGCAGCAGCATAGGAAAGTTAGGTGGATTAGGCGCATTGGCCGGTTTGGCAGGAATAGACTTATCGCAGATGGGTTCTACCGACGCTATTCGGCCAGATTTATACCCCAATATTCTGCAAAGTTTGCCCTTTGCATTGTACTTACTCCAGCAACCTGTTTATTCTTCAAAATTAAAAAAAACGTTGTCGTTGGAAGCCTACTTCGAAGAAAACAACAAAAGTTGGTTGGGTAACTTGTTCGGCAATGCCGATAAAGAAGACGTTAAACCCCCACTCGACCCTAAAAATTCAAGTCATGCCGTCGAAATAAGTAAGAAAAAAGAGTCGTTGGTCAAACAAATTTCTACCCGCATTGTAACAGCCTTCGACCGCAAAACGGGTGTCATTACAGTCAATACCCGCATGCCCGACCCCGTCGTAGCAGCTACGGTGGCAAATCTGTCGCTCCAATACCTCAAAGAATACGTAACCACCTACCGCACCGACAAAGCCCGTAAACAAGTAAAATTCTTGGGCCAACAAGTAGCAGAAGCCAAAAGCCGCTACCAAGGTGCCGAAGCCAACCTCGCCGCCTACCGCGACCGCAACCGTTTTTTGGTGCTCAACACCGCCAAAATAGAAGAGCAACGCCTCCAAGCCGACTTTTTGTTGGCGCAGTCTGTTTATAACGACCTATCCAAACAACATGAACAGGCCAAAATACGCGTGGAAGAAGAAACCCCCGTGTTTAAAATATTAGAACCCGCCCGTATCCCACTCAAAAAAAGTGAGCCCAAACGGATGGTACTGGTCACAATCTTCGTATTTTTAGGAGCTGCTTTGTCGTTAATTATTGTTTTTGTAAAACAAATTTGGCAAAAAATGATGCTGTAGAGCTACTTGCAACGCGCACGCACTCGATTAAAAAAAACAACATGAATAAAACTGACCTACACGCCTTAACAACCCACGAACTAAAAGAAGCCCAAAAGGTGTTAAATGCCTTCTTGGCCGATGACACGAGCGTTGCCAAAATCGTTGAGGCTGCCACACTAATGGCCGAGGCCATCAAAAACAACAAAAAAATAATCAGTTGTGGCAACGGCGGCTCGCACTGCGATGCCATGCACTTTGCCGAAGAACTCTCAGGCCGCTACCGCGAAAACCGCCCTGCCCTACCCGCCATCGCTATATCTGACCCCAGCCACATCAGTTGCGTGGGCAATGACTTTGGATTTGACCATATTTTCAGTAGATTTGTCCAAGCTCTTGGGCAAGATGGCGATGTATTGTTGGGCATTAGCACCAGCGGAAACTCCGCAAACATCATCAATGCCGTGGCCGCTGCCCAGCAAAAAGGCCTGAAAGTGGTACTGTTAACGGGCAAAGATGGTGGCAAATTGGCCGACATGGCCGACGTAGAAATCAGAGTACCGCATTTTGGTTATGCCGACCGCATCCAAGAAATCCACATCAAAGTAATTCATAGTTTGATATTACTAATCGAAAAATTGGTCGTTTAATTCCCTGCCTTCCATGACTGCAACAATCACCCATAAACAACCCAAACAAATGGCCAACGTGGCCGAGTTTGAGCGGTGGCTGGCCAAAAAAAAGACCGACTACAATTATGAGTTTGTAGAAGGAAAGGCCATAAAGAAACAGCCAATGAAGCAGAATGCGTTTTTTATTGTGAGTCATTTATTAGACACTTTTGCAAACACCCAGGCCTTCAAAAACAAAGGAAAACTATTGCCCGAAGCCGGTAGGAAGCCCCGATTTGGTGGTTGAGATACTTTCGCCTGGTAATTCCCGCAGAGAAATGCGCGAAAAATACGATTTGTATGAAGCCCGTGGTGTGTCCGATATTTATTTGAAAATTTAATGCAGACCGTAACAAGAATATCAATTATTTTTTCATGCCCAATTTAACTACCCTTCTTTTACAAGGTGAAAACAATGCCGTTGAGTTCAAATCAGCGGGAGTGTCTGTTGATAGTATTACAAAAGAAATTGTTGCTTTGGCCAATACACTGGGTGGTAGTATTTTGATAGGAGTTGAAGACAATGGCATGGTTTCAGGAGTCAGCAATCCCGCCCAAGTTGAAGAATGGGTTACAAATATTTGTCGCCAAAATGTTATTCCACCGCTTCACGTGTTGATTCATGTGGAAAAAAGCGGGGATTTAGATGTTATACACATTGAAGTACCCAAAGGGAAAGATAAACCTTATCAAACCAATAAAAACCAATATTTGCTAAGAGTTGGAACGACGAATCGAACGGCAAGCCCACAGGAGCTTTTAAGATTATTTCAACAAGCAGGTGTATTTCACTTTGACGCAACGGGCGTTAGCAATACCAATATTGTCGATTTGAATTGGTCGAAATTAGATCAATATTTTGACCAATACAACGTGGACTTTTCGCAGGAATCTGATAAGGAACGGTTGCTTATGAATACAGATTTAATGACTCCAAATGGCGAGGTAACGGTTGCTGGATTACTCGTTTTCGGTATTAATCCACAAAAATATCTTTATAATGCGTCTATTACTTTCGCTCATTTTGGAGGTGATTCACTGGACGACGCCCTGATAGACAAGCAGGTCATAGAAGGAACATTGGACTATCAGATTGATACGTGCTTGGCAATTATCAAAAACAATATCCGATCGCCCTCAGTAATCGAAGGTGGAAAAACCGTTTCTACCTACTTTTTGTATTCAGATAAAGTTTTTAGAGAAATAATTGTCAATGCCTGTCTTCACCGCAATTATGCCATTATGGGCAGTCGTATCCGTGTTTTTCTGTTCAATAATAGATTGGAAGTAAGAAGCCCCGGCAGATTGCCGAATACAGTAACGATTGAAAAAATGAAAAATGGAGTGTCTTACGCATCTAATCCAGTTCTGTTGAAGTTTATGGAAAATTTGCGGTACATTGACAAACTCGGTCGGGGTGTTCCGATGGTGTACCAGGCTGCTTTGAAAAATAATAAGGACTTAATATTAGAAGAGATGGGGGAGGAGTTTATATTGACTTTAATGTTATAAAACAAACCAAGTCCCAATCATTTGAAAATGTTAAAATTGCGACTATTTAAAGTATTTGCTAAAATGCTATTACGAGGCAAATATATGGCTTGTAATAGCATTTTAAACGCCCAAATTATACACATAACCCTGCAAAGTGCCGAAGAGTTTATAGAGAAATGGCAAAGGTACACAGTCAATAAATTAAATATCTTATCTACTTTCCTAAAAATTGATAGAATCCTTAAACCTACCTGTGACTTTTGACAAAATTATAGCAAACGAGTTTACAAAAACTCAAGTAGTATTAGATAAACTATTGATCTGATAAAGTACAATTGAAAAATATAGAAAATACCGTGTTGATATTTGCAGACTCTCTAAATGCTGGACATAAAATAATTTCTTGTGACAACGGCGGCTCGCACTGCCATGCCATGCACTTCGCCGAAGAACCCTCAGGCCGCTACCGCGAAACTGCCCTACCCGCCATATCTGACCCCAGCCACATCAGTTGCATGGGCAATGACTTTGGATTTAACCGTATTTTCAGTAGATTTGTGCAAGCAATTAGACAAGATGGCGACGTATTGTTGGGCATTAGCACCAGCGGCAACTCCGCAAACATCATCAATGCCGCATCCAAGAAATCCACATCAAAGTCATTCATAGTTTGATATTATTAATCGAAAAATTGGTCGTTTAATTCCCTGCCTCCCATGACTGCAACAATCACCCATAAACAACCCAAACAAATGGCCAATGTGGCCGAGTTTGAGCGGTGGCTGGCCAAAAAAAAGACTGACTACAATTATGAGTTTGTAGAAGGAAAGGCCGTAAAGAAAGAACCAATGAAGCAGAACGAGTTTTTTATTGTGAGTCATTTGTTGGACGCTTTTGCAAACACCCAAGCCTTCAAAAACAAAGGGAAACTATTACCCGAAGCCGATGCTTACATTGACGAATACCGCAAAAGGATCCCCGATTTGGCTTATTTTACTGCCGACCAAATCAGACAGGCTGCCACAGGCACCAAAGTAGTACCCGCATTTGTTATTGAGCTTTTATCTAATTCAGAGAGTTATGGCGATGTCGCCGAAAAAATAGAAGATTATTTTCGGGCGGGTGTACAGGTAATATGGTATATCAATCCCAAAGCTAAAAACATTTACTGCTATGCTTCTGCCAAGCAGATGAATGTATTTGCTGGTTCCGACCGCATCACTGCGGCACCCACCTTACCTGATTTTGCATTTGAAGTAGCCCTACTATTTGAAGTACCTTGATTTTATTTGAAGCATGATTACAAACATCAACCAATTAGACCTCACCAAAACCTACACCACTGCCGACTACCTACAGTGGCGGTTTAAAGAGCGCGTTGAGTTGATTTGGGGGCAACTCTTTAAAATGTCGCCCGCGCCCAGTAGTCAGCATCAAATCATTTCGGGTAACCTTCATTTTTTGCTGGCCAATTTTTACCCTACAAAGTATTTGCTGCGCCTTTTGATGTATATTTGCCCACGGAAAACAAAAACACAGTACTACAACCCGATTTATGCGTCATTTGTGACCCCAGAAAAATAAAAACCAAAGGTTGCGTAGGAAGCCCAGATTTGGTGATTGAAATCCTTTCGTCAGGCAATTCGAGAAAAGAAATGCGTGAAAAATACGATTTGTATGAAGCCTGTGGTGTGTCAGAATATTGGGTAGTATTTATGGAAGAACAAATTATACAGCGGTATCAATTAAACAAAGAGCGTATTTACCAAGCCCAAAAACCCAACGTAACAGGCGACCGTATTTTGCCGCTGTGCTTGCCAGAATTAGAAATGGAAGTGAATGAAGTTTTTGAGTAAAAGTAACCAACGTATGAAAACTCCGACCCACGACTATTTGGACATTGCAAAGCAAATCGTGTTGCGGCACATAGACAGCACAAAATACAAAGTTTTTTTATTTGGAAGCAGAGCCGTAGGCAATGCTAAACCAAAAAGTGACATTGACATCGGAATTTGGGGCAACCAACGCCTGCCTGCCGTCGAAAAACTAACCTTGGAAGAAGAACTATCCGAAAGCATCGTTCCCTACAAGATAGACATCGTAGATTTTACGCAGGTGGACGAGGACTTTAAAAAAATGGCTTTAGAAAAGATAATACCATGGCAATAGAAGAAAAACTAAAAGCGCAACTCATACTACTCAACAGCGCGCTAAAAGATTTTAAGAAAGCCATTGATGCCGATTTGACACGATACGATGATTTAGAGCAAAACTGGATAAAAAATGCTCAGATTCAGAAATTTGAGTTTTGCATTGAATTACTTTGGAAAACCACCAAAGTGCTTTTTGAAACCGAAGGAGAAATTCTATTGACACCCAAACAAAACATAAAAGCCTTATTTCAAAACAATATTATTGAAGAACAAACTTATTTACAACTCAGCGAATGCCTCAACAATAGAAATTTACTAAGCCATGTTTATAAATTAGAAATGTTTGAGCTCATTGCCAACAAAATAAGCAGTCATTATCAAGTCATCAACGAAGCCTATTTGGGGATTTTAGGAAGATTAGAAAACTGATATGCGCAAAGCTTAAAATTCACCGATTCTAACGAATTTTGTGGCAGTTTGTTTTCGCGAACTTTAACTTGTTGAAAATCAGTATTTTAAAAATAGAACATATTTGTTTTGTGATGGTTATTGTCAATTGGCAGTGTTAAAACTAACGTTATTCATTTATCGAAAATTATACGACTTGACTTATCAAAATGGGGATTCAATAATTAAAAATATGAAGGTAGTTATATTAGCGGGGGGGCTTGGTACAAGATTAATGGAGGAAACAGAAGCCCGCCCAAAACCAATGGTCGAAATAGGTGGAAGACCTATACTTTGGCATATCATGAAAATCTATGAAAATTATGGATTTAATGATTTTGTAATATGTTTAGGTTATAAAGCCCATTCTATAAAAAATTATTTTTTAAACTATTACATGTACAATTCTGATATGACAATAGAGTTGGAAAATAACAGAATAGACGTTCATTACACCAATGCAGAGTCATTCAAAGTAACTCTTGTAGATACTGGTCTTCACACAAATACTGCTGGTAGAATCCAAAAAGTTAAAAAATTTATAGGAAATTCTCCATTTATGTTGACGTATGGTGATGGCGTAGCTGATATTGATCTAAAAAAATTGGTATCTTTTCATAAATCACATGGTAAATTGGTTACACTTACAAGTATACAAACCCCAGGAAGATTTGGAAATATTGAAGTGAACGATATGGGATTAGTTGAAAATTTCCAAGAAAAACCTAATGATGATGGAATATGGATAAATGGAGGTTTCTTTGTTTTAGAACCCCAAATATTTGATTATTTAAATGGAGAATTTGACACTATCCAATGGGAAAAAGGACCACTATCACAAATAGCCCAAGATGGGCAGTTAGTAGCTTATAGGCATCGCGGTTTTTGGAAATGTATGGATGCTTTAAGGGATAGAATCGAATTAGAAGAATTGTGGAACAGTGGTAATGCACCATGGAAACTTTGGAGTTGATGACTTTTCAAAATTATCTCAAAGAAACATATCAAGGCAAAAAAGTATTCTTAACGGGCCACACAGGTTTTAAAGGTGCTTGGTTGCTATCATTGTTAAATTTACTTGGTGCAGAGGTTAAGGGCTATGCGTTATCGCCTTTACATGAAGAATGTCTATATAATCACGTTGAGGGCAATAGTATTTGTACATCAATAATTGGAGATATTCGCGATAAGAGCAGTCTTGAAAAACAAATTTTAAACTTCCAACCAGATTTTATTTTCCATTTGGCTGCACAACCATTAGTTCGCTTATCCTACGAAATCCCATCGGAAACATTTGAAGTAAATGCCATAGGAACAGCTCATGTATTAGATGCTATTAGAAATTTAAAAAAGCCATGTGTCGTTGTTTGTATTACTACTGACAAAGTCTATGAAAATAATGAATGGCATTATCCATACCGCGAATCAGATAGATTAGGAGGTTACGACCCTTATAGTGCAAGTAAAGCAGCAGCTGAAATGGTAATTTGCTCATATCGTAGCAGTTTTTTCAACCCTAAAAATTATAATGAACATTTAAAGTCGATTGCTTCAGCACGAGCAGGGAATGTAATTGGAGGAGGCGATTGGGCAAAAGATAGAATTATTCCAGATAGCATTAAGGCATTACAACTTAATGAACCTATAATAATTCGTAATCCTAATGCAGTACGTCCTTGGCAACACGTTTTGGAACCCATTAGTGGATATTTACTTTTGGGTGCAAAAATGAACGAGAATCCAATACTTTTTGCAGATGCTTGGAATTTCGGCCCATATTTAGAAGACAATTTAACAGTAGAAGAAGTGGTAGAAATCACTATAAAAACTTGGGGTAGTGGAAGTTATAAAATATCGAAATTACAGGAACAATATCATGAGGCAAAACTATTGAAATTAGATATTTCTAAAACGGTCAATGAGTTAAAATGGAAACCAAGGTATGATGCAGTTATTGCTATCAAAAAAACAATAAATTGGTATAAGGAATCTCAAACCAATTTGAAACATTTTACAATAGAACAAATAAAAGAATTCATCAATTGAAATTTACAGAAACACCATTAAAAGGTAGCTATGTCATTGAAATAGCCCCTTTTCAAGATAGTAGAGGTTGGTTTGTTAGAACCTTTTGTAAGGAAACTTTTGCACACATAGGGCATACTAAAGAATGGGTACAGATGAACCATTCATTTACGAAAAAAAAGGGTACGATTCGTGGAATGCACTATCAACTGCCACCATTTTCAGAAATTAAGATGGTACGTTGTATAGCAGGAGTAGTGCTTGATGTTATAATAGATATTCGAGAAACGTCACCTACTTTTTTGCAATGGTTTAGTGTGGAGTTGTCAGCTCAAAATCACAATATGATATATATTCCAGAGGGATTTGCTCATGGTTTTCAGTCACTAACAGATAACTGTGAGCTTCTTTATCACCATACAAACTTCTATGCGCATAGTGTTGAACAGGGAATACGATATGACGATAATATAATAAATATTAATTGGGGCTTGTCACCTACCGAACTCTCAGAACGAGATAGTAACTTTGCAACTATTCAAAATGATTATAGAGGAATAAAACTATGAATTGCCGGCATTGTAGTAATACACTCACTCACGTCTTTTGCGATTTGCAAACTTGCCCACCATCCAACGCAATGGTGAAACCAGAGCTTATAAATTATCCTGAAACATATTTTCCATTAAAGGTTTTTGTGTGCGAAAAATGCTGGTTAGTGCAAGTAGATGAATTAGAAAAAGCTGATGCTATTTTTAATAATGAATACAGTTATTTTTCTTCGTATTCTACAAGCTGGTTGGAACACGCCAAGACTTACACAAATTACATGATCGAAAGATTTGGCTTCAATTCAGATTCATTAGTTGTAGAAGTTGCAAGCAATGATGGTTATTTGTTGCAATATTTTAAAGAGAAAAATATTCCTGTTATTGGGGTAGAACCAACGGCCAATACTGCACAGGTTGCGATTGAAAAAGGTATCGAAAATATTGTGGATTTTTTTGGAAGCAGTTTAGCAGAAACGCATTTAAAAGGCAAGGCAGATTTAGTACTTGGGAATAATGTATTAGCTCATGTTCCAGATATTAATGATTTTGTAAAAGGTGTTAAGATTGCTTTAAAACCCAAAGGTGTCAATACTTTTGAGTTTCCACATTTGCTACAATTAGTACAACACAATCAATTTGATACTATTTATCACGAACATTTCTCTTATTTATCTTTAACCAATTTAGTTTCAGTTTTTGAACAACAAGGCTTAGAAATTTTTGACGTACAAGAATTATCAACCCACGGTGGCAGCTTAAGAATTTTTACAAAGCATAAAGAAGATATAAGCAAGCAAGTTGAGTCAACTGTTGCTTCAATGTTGTTGAAAGAAGAACAAGCAGGGTTAAAAAATTTAGCCTACTATCAAAACTTTCAAGCAAAAGTTGAGAAAATAAAATATGACTTTGTTGAGTTTTTAATTCAACAAAAAAGAAGTCACAAAAAAGTTATTGGTTACGGTGCAGCAGCAAAAGGAAATACTTTGCTAAACTATTGTGGTATTAAAGGAAATGATTTGATAGAATTTGTCGTCGATGCTTCTCCACATAAACAAAATAAACTTATGCCCGGTAGTAGAATATCTGTGGTGGGCAAGGAAGAAATTGAAAGAATAAAACCCGAATACATAGTAATTTTTCCTTGGAATTTGAAGACAGAAATCAGTGAACAATTGAGCTATGTGAGAGATTGGGGGTGTAAATTTGTAATTGCAATACCAGAATTAAAAATCTTTTAATATGAAAGTCTTGGTAACAGGCGCTAGTGGCTTTATAGGTAGCTATGTCATTGAAGAATTACTCAACCGAAATATTGACGTTATTGCTACCTCTACTAATATTCATAAAGCCAAAAAATATGTTTGGTTTGGAGAGGTCAAGTACAAAGAGTTTAATTTTGCCAATTCTAAAGATGAAAATCTCTTTGAGTTTTTTGAATGCCCGGATCTTACAATTCATTTAGCTTGGCAAGGCCTACCTAATTACAAAGCTGATTTTCATATCACCGATAATTTACCTCAACAAAAGTCGTTTTTGAATAATCTTATTATAAATGGCTTAAGAGATTTGACAGTTACAGGAACTTGTTTTGAATATGGCCTGATAGAAGGTGAATTGACCGAAACAATGATTAGCAATCCTGAGAACGCCTACGCGATTGCTAAAAACGACCTAAGAGTTCATCTCGAAAGCTTACAAAGGCAGTATCCATTTAATTTGAAATGGAATAGATTGTTTTACATGTACGGAAAAGGGCAAAACCCTAAGTCCCTGATATCGCAGTTAGATTGTGCGTTAGAAAAGGATGAGACCATATTTAACATGAGTGGTGGTGAGCAAGTGAGAGATTATCTACCCATTGAGAACGTAGCCACAAATATTGTAAATATTGCTGTGCAAAAAAAGATTGAAGGAATAATAAATAATTGTAGTGGTAATCCTGTAACTTTAAAAGCCTTTGTAGAACAATATTTGCAAACCAAACAGAAAAATATTGACCTCAATTTGGGTTATTACCCCTATCCTAATTTTGAGCCGTTTAAGTTTTGGGGAAATGTCGAAAAATTAAATCGTATTAGCTTATGAACCCAATAGAAGAGTTTCAAAAAGAGAAAGAATCATTAATCTCCTCTAATGCTACAAATATGGAACTTGTTAAAGCAGCCCACTATTTCAATGTAGAATCAAACAAAGCCAAGTATTCATACAATTTCTCTTGGATGGGCCGTCCTATAATTGCCTATCCACAAGATATGATTGCTATGCAAGAATTGATTTGGGAGATAAAACCGGACTTAATTATTGAGGCTGGGATCGCACATGGCGGTTCGTTAATTTACTATGCTTCTTTATTAGAGCTAATAGGAGGCGACGGCATAGTCATAGGTATAGATATAGATATCCGGAAATATAATAGAGAACTGATTGAAGCCCATCCTATGTTTAAGAGAATTAAAATGATAGAAGGCTCTTCTATTGAAATAATCACAGCAAATCAAGTATATGATATTGCAAAAAATAAGTCAAAAGTAATGGTTTGTTTGGACTCTAACCATACACATGATCATGTGTTGAAAGAACTAGAATTATATGCATCGTTGACTTCTGTTGGTAGTTATTGTGTCGTATTTGATACCATAGTTGAAGATTTACCTTCAGATTATATGCCAGGAGGAAGACCTTGGAATCCAGGCAATAATCCTAAGACCGCAGTGTGGGAGTTTTTAGAAAGAAATGATAACTTTATTATTGATAAAAATATTGATAGTAAAATACTTATTTCTGTTGCGCCAGAAGGGTATCTAAAAAAGATAAAGTAAAAGTAGTAATATGGCATCCATTAAATTTATATTACTATCCCAATCTCCTAAAAATAGTCTTTTAGCGAATTTTACTAATAAAATTTGGATCTTGGCTACAAGTATATTTTTAGTCCCTATTTATATAAAACTACTTGGAAATGAAGCCTATGGGTTAATTGCATTTTATACGACGCTTCTGAGTGCTATCATGATTTTAGATTTGGGTCTGAGCATAACATTGAGTAGAGAACTGCCAATTAGACTATCTAATAAAACACCTTTTAGTCAGATAAAAAATTTAGTATTTAGTATTGAAATAATTTATATTGCTGTTGGTATTTTTATCGGTTTAGTGATTTTTTTATGTTCTAACTACATTTCATTACATTGGATTAATAGTAGTGTACTGTCTCCTATCTTAGTACAAGAAGCTGTAATTTTAATGGGTATCGTAATTGCTTGTCAATGGACTATTGCGTTATATACAGGTGCTCTAGTAGGACTTCAGTATCAAACTGTTAATAGTCTGGTTAGTATTCTATTTGTTACAGTGCGTTCTCTGGGTGTATTAGCTGCTCTATATTTTATTGAACCTTCAATTATTATCTATTTCAAGTGGCAAGCAGGGGTTTCATTAATTTACGCATTAAGTATGCATGTGATTGTATGGTACTTGCTCCCCAAGGCCGCAAATCCTGTTAGTTTTTCAGTTAGCGAACTTAAGACAATATGGAGATTCGCAATAGGAATGACTGGTATTAGTCTTGTTACCTTTTTTATTAACCAAGCTGATAAAATCATAGTTAGTAAATATGTTAGCTTAGAAAATGTGGGATATTATGGCATAGCATTTACTGTAGTTGGTAGCATTTCTATGCTTGCTACGCAAATTCAACCTATTGTATTGCCACTTTTGACTAAATATATTTCGCAAAACGATGATTCAAAAACAATACAGTGTTATCACAAGTACTGTCGATTAATTTCAATATTGACAATACCTGTTGGTATATCTTTAATAGTTTTCATAAAAGATATATTATGGATATGGACAAATAACGAAAACCTATCAGGTCAAGTAGCGCCTGTCGTGCGCATACTCGTTGTAGGAACCATATGTAATAATTTAATGATTACCCCTTACATGTTACTTCTTGCAAAAGGGGCAACAAACTTCACCTTTTATCAAAATGTTGTGGCTGGTATTTTTTTAGTACCCTTATTATTTTACTGGGTAAACCTTTGGGGTATTCAAGGTGCTGCTTTAGTTTGGTGTACAGTAAATTTGGGTTATTTTTTCATTAGTATCCCTTTAATCCATTGGAAGTACTTAAGGTATCAAAATAAAATTTGGTATTTGAAGGATGTACTCCCATTTATGGGGTTGTCTATCGCTGTTTATTTAGTAATATTTTTTTTGGAAAAAACATTACAGATTCCACGTAACTTGTTAACAATCTCATTTTATATTTTTTTTGTGCTTTTAATCAATTTTCTTGCTGAAGCGGATTATAGAGCCCGAATTTTAATACAATTAAATTATTATAAAAACCGTTTTTTATGAGTACAACAAAGTTTAGCGTTATTATCCCAACCAGAGAACGTGCAGATACGCTCTATTGGTCTATTAAAACGTGTATTACACAGGACTATTCAAACCTAGAAATTTTGGTAAGTGATAATTATAGCCAAGACAATACTCGCGAAGTTGTCGAATCGTTTGACGATTCGAGAATTCGTTATATAAATCCTGAAAAAAGGCTTGGAATGTCAAACCATTGGGATTTTGCACTAAGTCATGCCACTGGAGATTACATAATGATAATAGGTGATGATGATGGGCTTTTACCTAACGCTTGTGAACAAGTCAATACTATCCTAAAGACTTTTAAAACAGATGTTGTATGTAGTCCTTTTCTGGCATACATTTGGCCAACCAATGTCGCTTCAGATAATTTTTCTAACATTTTAACATTTTTTCGTTTTAACGAATCAGGGCTTTTAGATGCGAAAGAAAATCTTTCAAAGGTAAGCCTAAAGGGATATGAACATTCTATCCTCCCAATGATTTATTGGTCGTTTGTTTCTTCCGCACTAATCAATAGAATAAAGCTCAAGACTGGGGGATCATTTTTTCATGCTGTTTGCCCTGATATCTATTCTGGAGTAATAATATCAAATCATATTACAAGCTTCTATCGTTCAAAAACTCCATTTGTCTTACCTGGATCTTCACATAACAGTAATGGAGCATCTCAGTCATCTTTAGATATGTCTAAAAAAGCAGAAATAAATAAATTTTGGGCAGAAAATACCATTAAAATGCACCATAAGTTGTTAGATGTTCCTTCAAGTAATATTTATGCAGCAGATGCGTTATATAGAGCTTACGACTTAGGATTATTGGACAGGCAATTTCTACCTAGTATAAGCATTGTTCTTAAAAATGCTATGAAATCAGCATCTTATCAAAAAAGTAAGGCCGTGTATAATAGAACTAAAGTTGGGGTAATAGCAATAGCACAAATCAATGGAGTGCCCGAAGTAGAAAAATACATGAGCTATTCTTTTTTAAAACCAATTATTGAAATCATTAAAAAAGCCACTAAAAAGGTTTACATTGTTTTAGATAATCACAAAATAAAAAATATATACGACGCTTCTTTACAAGCAGCAAACTATTTTGACAAAAAACCAACATTTATTGAGAATTTAGTAAGTACATTAAAAATTCAATTAAAAAACAAATGAATTTTATTCAAAGAAATAAACTCTTTGAAATAAAACAGCTAAGGGGTAATATACTTACTTTGTTAATCTCAGTAGGTATATTGATGTATAGTGCCTTTGATAGATTCAAATTTATTTATGTTATCCCTGAATTATACATTATTTGCAATTTATTTTTAAATGCACGATTTCAAAACTTTGGATTAAATAAGAATTTAGAAAAAAACCAAATTGAAATATTTTTAATTTATATATCTATTGCATTTCTATCTATTGTTCCTTCTTTAGGTAACATATATTGGCCTATATACTTTCGTGATATTATAATAATTAGTAGCTATCTAATATTGTTTATTTTCCCAATTACATTTTCCCACAAACAAGTAATAATTCTGTTCTTTGTTACTTGTTTAGGTTTTCTATTGGACAAAAGAGGTTTAAGGCTTGATGATATTCAAATTTCTGTTAACTTGTTTCAAACAAGTTATGGGGAAAATGAGTATAATTTCTCCACATACTATGGCATATTTTTGATATACTTTTTAAGCCAAAAAAAATACCTTTTGAGTATTTTAGCGATTATATTGGTACTCTTAGCAGGCAAAAGAACTATTATCTTTGGTTTAATTCCACCCTTGATAGCCTTTATTGTCTTTTTAAAGTTCAATAAATCAATACTGGTTGCATTGTATTTTCTATTTTGTAGTATTATTGCTATCAATATTAATAATATTCTTTCTCAGTTTTTTGTATTGATTGGGATTGACGATATAGATCCGAGTCAAGTTTTAGAGGGAAGAATAGAGCCTAACCTTTTTTTAAATAAAATCATACATCAAAAGAGTCTGATTAATTATCTATTTGGAAATGGGGCAGGACAGGCCGATATTACATTGAGTATTTATAGACCTATGCAATGGGCTGAACAATACCCGATTGGAACTAATCCTCACAATGATTTTTTGAAAATTTTTTATGACTATGGGATAATAGGTATAATATCATTCGCTTTTATATTTTATTTATTAGGAAGTAAAACAAATGCTGCTGGAAAGAGTTTTTTGGTATTTACAGCAACTGTTATGATTACTGAAAATCCACTAATTTATATCTACTACTGGTATGTATTGTTAATGCTACTTTTTAGCGAACGTATTCGGATTAATCCAAACTAAATTATATTTACAGTTTAATGCCATATCACTTCTCAAATTATAAAGTAAGAATGACACAAATCTTAGAAGGCGCATTTAATATGCTTTCTTATTTATTCAGATCTTACAGCAAGCCATCGAAGAACGTAGATGCAATATTGCTAATTGAACCATTCCAATTAGGTGATGTTGTGTCGCTGAGTGTCTTATTTCAACCTCTAAAATTAATGTTTCCAAATGCCAAGATTTTTCTTTTTGTTAAAAAGGGTAATGAGAAGATGTTTGAGCATGATAGTAGGGTGAGTAAAATTTTAACATCAGAATTTCCATGGTCTGAATATGGATCAAAAAAAGGTAGTTTGATAAGATGGTGGAGTTTGCTTATAGAAATTGTTAAATTACGAAAATATAAATTTGATATAGGAATAGATACCCGTGGAGATATTCGCTCGCAGATTGTTATGATATTGGCTGGTTGTAGAAAAAAGTTAGGGCATACGAGCTATATGGGTTCTAATATTTTATTGAGAGGGCTTTTATTGGACATACCAATTTTACCTCCTAATAAAGTATTGCATAGGTATGATTGGAACATATCCTCTCTACAAGGATTGGATCTTTTTAAGCCCGAATACAAAAATATTTCTTTTCCAACTCTACAGACAGTAGATAAACATAGAATTATTAATAAGCAATATATTTTAATCCATATCGGGGGAGGGTGGAAATATAAACGTTGGGAAAATGATAACTGGATTTCTTTAATAAATGAATTAAAGAAACTATATATGGATTTTGAAATTGTAGTAATAAGTGGCCCTAATGAAGTGAAAGAATTAGAATATATTAAGTTAAAAATTAGTCACCATAAATCCATCGTATTTATGGTGACTAATTTTGATGAAATGATCAATTTAATAAAAAACACTTCTCTATTTATCGGTTTAGACAGCGGTCCTATGAACATTGCAGTTTGCTTCAATAAACTGACTATTGCTTTATTTGGCCCTGGAGATTCGGAGATGTGGTATCCCTACAATAACCCTAATTCATATGTACACAAATTAGATTTTCCTTGTATTCCTTGCTTTCAGACTATGTGTGGTTATGCCCCAAAAAACTGTATGGCTCATATCATGCTAAAGGATGTAATTGAGCTTTTGCCACCTTTTATAGAACCTTTTGGACTAAACGCCAAAAAATGAAATCTTCAATATTAAATCTTGGAATTACGATTGATACATTTGATAATATCAAATGTCGAATTGTAAATAAAGCGAAGACAAAACAAAGACTTTCGGTGTTTCTATGTAACGCACATATGCTCATAGAAGCATATCAAGACATTGACTTTAAAAAAATGTTTAATAATACTGACGTAGTAACTGCCGATGGTATTTCGATAAAAATCGCATTGAAAGTTCTCAAAAATATTACACAAGAAAGAATATGTGGAATGGATTTGCTACCTCAATTACTTGTTGAAGCAGCAAGAGAAGAGTTTGCCGTATTCTTCTATGGCACTAACCCCAGTACTTTAAAAAAAGTAATACAAAAGTGCAATATGCTTCACCCAAGACTAAAAATTGCTGGGAGCTTTTCACCTCCTTTTAGAGAACTGATAGATGATGATATTAATCTAGCTATAGACTTGTTTAATGAATCCAAACCAAATATAGTTTTTGTTGCTTTAGGATGCCCTAAGCAAGAAAAATTTATATCTCAAGTTGCACAACGTACCAGTACGGTATTAATTGGTATTGGGGGAGCATTGCCTGTGTTTGCTGGAGAGATAAGGAGGAGTCCACAAGTAATGCAGAAATATGGTATGGAATGGTTATTTAGATTATTACAAGAACCCAAGAGATTATGGAAAAGGTATTTGATTACTAACTCAATTTTCGTTTGGTTAATAATTAGAGAAATTGCAATGAAAAAAAATAAAGAAGAGGAGAGGTGATTAAAATCTCCTCTTCTGGTGGAAAACAAAAGTTGCGTTGTATTATTTTTTGTTTTCCAGTTCCTTAATTCTTTTATTAAGATCAATAATATATAATGTGAGTTCTTCAATCTTCTCCATAAAAACCTTACTCACCTCTGACACGTCTAACCCTTTTTGAACCATATCTTCGGCAGAAGGTACATTAGGTAAGTGTTTATTTTCCTTTGTGTATTTTTCTACTTCTTCTAATGGTATTAGTTTATAGTCTGCTGCAAAAACATAATCAGCCCATTCACTCCCATTACGCAGTGCTACTTTTAGCTTCTCTGTTAATATACCATCTTGTACCACTAAACGATATCTACTTCCAGTAGTAAAATTAGGGAATGAATTAATGCCTCCTGTTCCAGGGGTATTTGCAGCACCATCAACTGAAAAATCACCAATTGCCACAAACCCTGCAGTTGCGGTCGGTATTGTAGTGCCCGTATGAAATTTCAGGAAGTTGTTAACAAAATCTCCTCCAATCAAAGGAACTGTTGAAGAAGGGTTTTGAATAAATAATCTATCATTAACTGTACTCGTGACGGAATTTCCAGCCCCTGCACCAATAAGGACATTGCGACTTCCAATAAAAGCGGTAGTACCAGCTTGTCCACCAATTGCTAAATTATCGCTTCCTTGCGTACGTTGAAGTGCGAAGCGTCCCAAAGCTAAGTTACGAAATCCTAATGTGCTTTCGTTTAATGCGAATTCTCCAATACCAACATTTGATGAACCTTCTACATTATTCTGCATAGCCCTTGAACCTAAGGCAATGTTGCCCGAGCCGTTTTTATTGTAATACATAGCAAGATAACCAATTGCAGTATTAAAACCGATTGTACCAGGCATACCGTCAGGAGTAACATTTCTTAGAGCTTGGTAGCCAATAGCGATGTTATTTACAGCATTAGGGCGCGCATTTAAACCTGCTGCTAATCCAAGAAATACATCTCCTGAAGCTGTATTATCTATAAATCCCGATGGAGTATTATTCACCCTAAATCTCAACGGAAAGTTATTTGTACTCCCCAAAAAATCAGTCGCATCAATTGCATTTCCTTGCTTATCCCAAGCACCTGCTACGGCGGTAGCTCCTACGCGGGCAGAGGAGGGTGTCCAAGTAGTGCCGTCGTAGGTGTAAAGACCCACTGCTTTGTCGGTTTGAAAAATCACCAAGCCTATGGCTGGATTTTTAATCTCGTCGCGTTGGTTTTCGGTCATACGAGGAAGTAATAAGCCTTTTGAGTTAGAATTTAACTCCAATAAAGCCGAAGGGTCGGGCTTGGTGGTGCCAATACCTACATTGTCAGATTTTTGGGCCATTGCTATTCCGCAGCCAAGAGCCAAAGCAAGTGTAAAAATTCGTTTCATGTTGTATTACATGTTTTGTGGTTAATTTCTATTTCTCGCATTAAAAGTACTACATCCATATCAAAGAAAAAAAATATCTTTGCTATAAATTATCTAACGGTCGCACTTTATATGCAGCTTATTCAGTTTATGAAAGACAAGCAAGGGCAGTTGCGCGGTTTTTCGATATTATTGCAGAAATAATGGAACGCTACGATATTCAATCAATGAAATTGTCTTAAAAAAATATGTATTTATGAACCATAAGGTGCTTTGGAGGAACGCTTTGACATTTTTTATTTTGGGTTGTGCCTTTCTTATGCCCAATGCCAATGCCCAGTGCCCTTCAGAATCGGGGTTTGGCGCACAGTGGGTGCAGGGAGCATTTGGCATAGCGGGCACTGAGGTCGGTACGCAATGCACGGGCAGGGCGGTTGTGGTTTCTACACCCACTGCTGTCGCCAGAGCACGTTATATATACGACTATAAAAACAGGGCCGATACTGCCAAGGCCACCACTGCCACTACCTATACATATACCACGCCTGGCCCTTATTATATTGTGCAGTTGGGTACAGTAAATGGCCGTCCTGCTATGTCTTGCAACTTGGTGCAAGTGTATGCTACTGCCAAACCTGATTTTACAATAAAAGGCAATTGCCAAAATTTGGTTACGCTCACGGTTAATACAGCAGGGCAGATTTACGGCCAATACAACATAGACTGGGGCGATGGCAGCTCACCCCAAGTTTATTTGCCCAGCCAGCCGCCTCTTACCTATACATATACCAACAATGATACCTATCAAATCAAAGTAAAGGGCGAAGGGACTCTGGCATTTCAGGGCTGCAATGCCACAAGCGACGCACAAACATTTAAAACAGCAGACAATCCTGCACCTATTAATGCTGCAGTTGTTAGTGTACAAAATGACAAAGTCAACAAAGTGTCTATTTCGTTGCCCGATAGTTCCGTTCGGGTTAAGCAGTTTGTGTTTATAAAAAACGGCACTGAAATCAAGCAAGATTCAAATATGTTCATTGACTCTACTACCATTCAAACTTGCTACCAAGTTTCTTACATTGATGCCTGCGACCGTCGGCCTGCCACGACACCCACACTTTGTAGCATTTATGCCGAAGCCGAAGGCGAAATAGTGCGCTGGTCAAGTCAATCGCCATTTGTGTCTGCTATTCAGAATTATACCGTAGAAAAAATCAATCAAAATGGGCAAGTTATATCTACCTATGCGGTTGGAACGAGTACAAACTGGCAAATCGATCCCAATGACCCCGACCAAACGGTGATTTGTCGCATACGTGCTACTTCCTTAGATGGACAAACAAGCCTTTCGAATACGGTCAGGTTTTCGCGCTTCATCGCCTTTTTTGTTCCCGATATTTTTACCCCAAACGACGACGGTATCAACGATATATTTGAGCTAAAAGGGCAATTTATTGACAAAGGTGAGGTAAGCATATTCGACCGCTGGGGCAATGTGCTTTTCCATACCGATGATTGGAAAAAAAGCTGGGATGGTACCGATACCAATGGACGTAAAATGAACAATGGCCATTATACTTATCAAATTAAGTACAGCGACACAAAAAAGAATTTTTACATAAAATCAGGTGCCATTTTTTTGATGAGGTAACCAAGTCCATAAAACGACCCTTTCCCCAAACTTCAAGAGCGTGCTGGAAGCGGGTGCGGTTACGACCGATAGATAATTTACTGCTCATTTTGTTGGTACATATTTCAAAAAAGATTAGTTTTACGTGTTTTAAAATTCAAATAGCACTTAAATCACAATATTCATATTATGAAAAAGCCATTACTTGTATTGTTGGGGTCTATTTGTGTTTCGGTTGGCCACGCTCAATTTTTCTCTTCAGCCAATGTCTATATTGGCTCTGATGCGGTAGTAACTGCCAATACCGAAGTAATCAATCATGGAAATTTAAAGTCAGATGGCGTACTTCACCTCCGCAGTGGCCTTGACAATCAAGGTCAATTGTTACTGAACGGCCAAGTGGTAATGGATGGTACTGGTTCTCAATCTTTGGAGAGTACTACGCCTATAAAAGTAGGTTCGCTGGTCATGGCACAAACAGGCAAAGTAAGCCTGCAAACTACTTTGACCGTAGTAGATCGATTAACTTTTGGAAAAGGAATTATAGAAAGCAGCAAACAGTTTCCGCTTGCATTTGGCGACAACGCACAGGTAGTGGGCGCATCCAATCGCTCGCACGTGAAGGGGTACGTTCAGAAATTGGGCGACGATGCCTTTGATTTCCCAGTGGGCGACGGCAGTATGCTGCACACATTTTCTGTTTCTAAACCAGCAGATTATGACCAAATCTTGGTGGGTTTTGTTGGTCAAAATCCTTCGCGTTTATCTGCCAAACGTTCGGCAGAGGTAGCTGATATAACAGCACATAGCTATTGGGACGTGCGGGGCGTGAACGCCAAAAACGAACTGCAAGTGAGCATAGCAGCCGAACAACCCAACGACAAAATTTTGCAATTGCGTGACAATCAGTGGAATCTATCGGCGAGCAATGTGGCTAACAATGTGGTTTCGACCCAAACCATTTTGAACGGTGCTTCTTATTTTACGATTGGTACCCAAAGTATTGAAGCAGCAGAAAATGCAGATGTAAGCGTTTATCCCAATCCAAGCAATGGTTCTTTTGACATTCTTTTGAAAGGCTTTACCGCTAACGAAAACATCTCGGTTGATATAACCGATTTAAATGGCCGTTCGTTGGTAAAGCAAGAAGGACAAGTCAAAGACCTTAGCACCAAATATACCCTTGGCCAAGAGGTAGCCAGCGGTAGTTATTTTTTACGAGTCCTTCGTACCGAAAAGAACCAGACTTTTGTTCAAAAATTGTTACTTAACAAGTAGTTTTGTGTCTTATATTATGTAAAAAGGTTGATTTTTATCTTTTGAGGTGCCCTCCTTTCATTAAAACAATGTGCAATGAAGCATCGCTACTCTGCATTATTTTTACCAATTCAATTGCTGTTAGACTTCATATGTCTGAACGGTTCGTTTTGGCTGTCTTATCATTTTAGGTTTGACTCAATCTCTATATACGCAAATCCTGAGTATATATTATTACAAGTTTTATGTAATATTTTTTGGCTTTTAATGGTACTTGTCAATAAGCCTTACCATTATTCAAGGGTACGATTTCATGTATTTGATTTGATTGAGCAGTATGCTAAACTAAGTTTTATCCATGCTACGTTTATCGCATTTTGTTGGATACTTTTAAAAGACCAAAATTTTTCACGTCTTCAGTTGCTCTATTTTTACTTAATTTTCTTTTTCGTAGGCAGTGTTTGGCGAATAATAGGGGTGGTTGTTTTGAAGGTTTATCGTGCTACGGGCCACAACACCCGCCGCTACGTAATTGTTGGCTACGGCAAACTGGCCATTGCTATCAAGCGATTTTACGAAAACCACCCTGAAATGGGTTATAAATTCTACGGGTTTTTCGATGAATTAACGCCCGATAATCGCTTTTACATTAGAGGCGACTACGAACGTCTGGAAACACTTCTTTCTACTGGACAAATAGACTGCGTTTACTGCTGCGCGCCTTATATTCAAAATGAAGCATTAGGCAAATTAGTAGAAAAATCGCCTGACAAGGGTTTTCAGGTAAAACTGGTCATTGATTTTGCGAGTTTTATGGGGCGCAGGTCTGTTATTGAATACCACGACATGATGCCCATCATAAGTCTGTCGAATCAAATGTGGGAAGACGTAAAGGTAAGATGGCTCAAAAGGGTTTTTGATGTTTGTTTTTCAATGTTAGTCTTGCTATTGGGCTTTCCTATATTCATTGTTGTTGGGCTTATTACAAAATTCTCTTCAAAAGGCCCTATTTTTTTCTCGCAAGTACGAACCGGTAGAATGAACAATCGATTTATGATACATAAATTTAGAAGCATGTACGAGGGTGCTTCACAAGGCCATACCAATGATGATATTGATGACCGAATTACTCCTTGGGGGAAGTTGATGAGAAAAACACGATTGGATGAGATACCTCAGTTTTATAACGTTTTCAAAGGTGATATGTCAATTGTGGGGCCGCGCCCTTTGGCCGATTACGACGTACAAACCTTGCGTGAAGTAGCTCCGGAGGAATTCAAGCAAATTTTGGTAGTTAAGCCAGGTATAACGTCAATTGGGCAGGTAATGTTTGGTTATGCACGAACAGCCGATGAGATGAAAAAACGTTTACGTTATGATTTGCTTTACTTGAAGAAAATTTCTCTATTTTTTGATCTATGGCTTATTGCGCACACAGTGGCCGATATGGTAAAAGGAAAAGGTAAATAACGTACTTGTCTTCCTTTTTCAAAACCAAGAAATCAGTTGTCTTCTTTTGTGTCGTTGAGCAAGCCACTCAAATTTTTAAACGGCTCTGAGGGGCGGTTGAGCATAGCCGCTGATGCAGGTGAGTTGTATCCGTTTTGGGTAGCTATTCAAGCCAGTATTCTCAAAACTTGGCGGCTGTAATTGGCTTTTTGGGCTATTATTCATAGCTTGCAACAAGTTTTTTTTTGATACAAATGCCCGCGCCGGCCAAGTTAATGAACGATGTGAAATGAATAATGTAAAATGCCCGTTTCTTGATTTTCAGATTGTTCATCAAATCACAAGAATTTTAAATAAATGCTGCTGCTTACCATTAGTGTTGTTGCTGTTTGGCACAGGCAACCAGTCCATTGCGCAAGACTCGCTCCGTTTTTCTTCGTCCCACACTTCTTTTGAAACCAATGTAGGGCTTGGCTCCCCAAATATGCCTTTCTGGTTTCGGGCCAATCAATACGGCACAGTTCCCAATCAATTACCCCTTTTGAGCCTGCGGGCAAATAGGCAATCTTTGAAGAGTTTCAAGAAATACCACTATTTAAAATGGGGATACGGCACAGAAATCGTACTAAATGCTGGGCCAAAAAGTAACGTCGTATTGCCCGAACTTTATGCTTCATTACATTATAAATCATTGGAACTTTACGCAGGTCGGCGCAAAGAAACCTTTGGCCTGTGCGACACTACCCTTGGCACTGGCTCGTACGCGTGGTCGGGGAATGCACTGCCATTGCCAAAAATAGCCTTGCAGATAGCCCAATATACGCCCGTGCCTTACACCAAAGGCTGGCTGCAGTTCAAAGGACACTACGCCCACGGGTGGTTTGGCGACAATCGGTTTGTGAGTAATTATTTTTTGCACCAAAAAACGCTGCATTTGCGGCTGGGAAAAACTCAAAGTCAATTCAAATGGTACGGTGGTTTTACCCACCAAGTGCAGTGGGGTGGCATGGCCAACTACGATGCCAGTGCAGTAAACAATGGTCTATTTTTCCCAAGTAATTTACTTGCATATTGGTACGTAGTTACGGGCGCAGGCGGAAAAGTGGGAGATGTGAAAGGATTCAGTCCGTTTGATTCAACCAATCGTGTGGGTAATCATTTGGGTACACTTGATTTGGGCGTAGAAATAGCATTCAAAAAAAGTCAGTTGTTTCTTTATCGGCAAACCATTTACGAAGATGGTACACCATTCTACGGAGGAAACCTCGCCGATGGCCTGCACGGCATTGCTTGGAGCAACCAGATTATCATACGTGAGCGAAGAAAAATAATTATCCGAAAAGTTCTCTTTGAATATTTGAATACAACCAGCCAAGGCGGAAATACTTTTTATGCGGGCGCAACCCGCAACAACAACTATTTCAACCACCAACAGTTTAGAGATGGTTGGACATACCAAGGCCGCGTTATTGGAACACCTTTTATTACCAATTTAATTGACAACGGCTTCGAAAGCATCAGCAACAGCCGTGTGAAGGTATTTCACGCAGGAATAGAGGGGTATTTTGGAAAAGATATTCATTTCTTGGGTAAACTTTCACACAGCCAAAATTATGGCACTTATGTTACCCCTTTTAGGAGAGAATTACGCCAATACAGCGGCTTGGTGCAAATAACGGGTAAACTCCCCTACTTGGGCGGGCTGCAATGGACAGCCGCCGCGGCCTGGGATTACGGCAGGCTTTATGAAGATTCGTTTGCGGTGCGTTTGGGAGTAAGAAAAACTTGGAACAAATAAGCTGTTTATGGTTACAATACGAAAAGGTACGCGCCAAGACATAGTACGCGTTTTTGAGCTGGTGCAAGAACTGGCACGCTACGAAAAAGCCCCCGAACAAGTATCAAACACCGCCGCTCAAATGGCCGAAGATGGCTTTGGCACAAACCCTATTTTTGGGCTTTTGGTGGCTGAAGTGGCGGGGCGTATTGAGGGTATCTCGCTTTATTATACGCGCTATTCTACTTGGAAAGGCAAAAGGCTCTATCTGGAAGACCTTATCGTAACCGAAGCTATGCGCGGCCAAGGTCTGGGCAAATTGCTCTTGGACGCTACCGTGGCCGAAGCCCGCGCGACCAATTGCACGGGCGTGATGTGGCAAGTACTCGACTGGAATGAGCCCTCTATCGCGTTTTATCAAAAATACGGTGCACGGTTAGACGGCGAATGGATAAACTGCCACCTGGACTTCTAAAAGCCAACCGTTTTGTTTACACAAAGCCCCGTATCACTTCACTTATCTAAATCCAACAGCCATGTCAATTGCCGAAAATATCCGACAAATCGAAACGCAAATTGGTACAAAAACGCAACTCGTGGCAGTTACCAAAACCAAGCCCTTGGCCTTGTTGCAAGAGGCTTATGATGCTGGCTGCAAGCAATTTGGCGAAAATAAAGCACAAGAAATGGCAGAAAAATACGCGGCTTTGCCCAAAGATATTTCTTGGCATTTGATAGGCCACCTGCAAACCAATAAAGTAAAGTACATTGCCCCCTTTGTGGCCTTGATTCATTCGGTAGATAGCCTCAAATTGTTGCAAGAAATCGACAAGCAAGCCGCCAAGTGCGGGCGGGTTATTGATTGTTTACTGCAAATTTATATTGCCCAAGAAGATACAAAATTTGGCCTTTTGGAGGCCGAAGCCGAAGCATTGATTCGCTCGTTGGAAGTTGAAAATCTGGCCAATGTGCGCATCGTTGGCTTGATGGGCATGGCCTCAAATGTAGCCGACGACACCCAAATTAGGCGAGAATTCAAGGGCCTCAAAACCTTTTTTGACCACCTCAAAACTCAAAACCCAAAACTTACCACCCTTTCAACGGGCATGAGCGGCGATTACCAGCTGGCAGCAGCAGAAGGAAGTACGCTGGTGCGCGTGGGGTCGGCTATCTTTGGAAGTAGATAAAGCAACCATTGAACACCCGGCCTTTTGGAGAATTTTTCAACAAAAGAAGCCCTGGTGTTTATCAGGGCTTCTTTTGTGATCTGTTACGCTAAATTTTAGGCGCGCATTGTTATTTTTTCTTCTTGCCAACTGGCAAACTTGGCATGGCAGGCAGTTTGGCGGTGTATTCGCCCAAGCCTTTGGTGATGGCATCTTTCATAAAACCAAAGCTGGGGTCTTTGCTGGCATTGCCCAAATCTAAGGCTTTTTGGGCGAAAGGTACCGCCTCGGCAAATTTACCCAACTTGCCCAAAATCTGCGCCTTGGCCCACAAATTGCGGAAGGTTTCTTTCAAGCCAATGGCTTGATTGGCCAGCATAAGGGCTTTTTCTAAGTTTTTGCCTTTGCTAAGTAGGTAGTTTGCGCCTGCAGTCATTTGGCTGTTGCTGGTTTCGGCTACTTTGTCAATGCCCGTTTCAACGAGAGCGGCGGTTTCGGTCATTAATTTAACGGCTACGCTGGTTTTTTCCCACGCAAAGTTCAAATGAGCCGAGCTATCGGTAACGTTCGAAAAGTCGATTGTGAAAGATTCTACCGCAGGAACGGCAGTAGGTGCTACTTTCACGCGGAGCGCATCGTCTCCTTGCTTGTAATTTGCTTCGGTTACAGTCAGATTTTTACTAAAAATTACCGTCCACTCGCTTGCATCAGGAATGCTCACAATGGCGTATTTTCCGGCTGCCAATTTTTTGCCTTCCACCATTATATCGGTCGAGATTTCGATTTGTGTGGCTTGGTTCGCACCCGTGCGCCATACTTTATCAAATGGCAACATTTTGCCAAATATTTCACGACCTTTCGTGCTTGGGCGCGCATACTTGATGGTAATATCAGTAATACCGACTGTTTGCATTACCGTGGCGGCGGGGCTGGCCGATGGCGTGCGCAGTTGGGCAAAAGTGCCAATGGCTATGCAAAAGAGGACAACTAAAATTGAAATTTTCTTCATTTTTGTTAGATTTGGATTGAATTATTTGAAATAATTTAGCTCAAAATTACGCAAAAACTATGAAACGCCAACCTTTGCTACAATTGCTCTGCCAATATACTACCACCGACCCATATGAACGACAAATGTGGCAGGATACCATTTCGTTTGTCAAAACGCAGCCCGACTGCTTTGAACGCTGGCTCGAAGTAGGCCACATTACTGCTTCTGCTTGGATTGTAGATGCGTCGCGGCAGCATGCTTTGTTGATGCACCACCGCAAACTCAACCGCTGGTTTCAGCCTGGTGGCCACGCCGACGGCGACGGCGATGTGCTGCATGTTGCCCTAAAAGAAGCTACCGAAGAGACTGCACTTGCGGCTATTCGGGTCGTTGATACGCATGTTTTTGACATTGACGTTCACCTTATTCCTGCCCGCGACCCCATGCCCGCGCATTTGCACTACGACATTCGTTTTTTGTTTGAAGCCAACTACGATGCGCCATTGTTGGGCAACCACGAGTCGGATGCCGTAAAATGGATTCGGCTGGAAGACATCAAAAATTACAACAACACTGATTCTATTTTGAGAATGGTAAATAAAACTCCTGGGCTTTTAAAGTGATTTGACGGCCAGGCCACCCATTATCAATACCACCAACCAACCCACAACTTGAAGCCAAACGGGGTGCTGGTAGTTGCCCACCAGCCGCTTGTTGCGGGCCGCCGTAAGCATTACTGCCAAAGCAAGGGGTAAAATAAAACCATTGAGCGTACCCACAAAAACCAAAACCTGGACGGGCTTGCCCACCGCCAAAAACACAGCCGCCGACACCGCAATAAAAACGACCGTCAAGTAGCGGTGATTTTTTTCTAAAACAGGGTGAAAGCTGCGCAAAAACGACACCGAAGTATAAGCCGACCCCACAACCGACGTAATGGCCGCGCTCCATATCAGCACCCCAAACAGCCGATAGCCCACCGCCCCCGCTGCCAACTCAAACACCGACGCGGGCGGGTTTTCTTTGCGCAATGTGAATCCCGCCGAAACCACGCCCAATACCGCCAAAAACAGGCAATACCGAATAACCGAAGTAATCAAGATACCCACCGTGGCACTTCGACTAACTTGCGGCAGGGCGGCTTGTCCCTTGATGCCTGCTTCGAGCAACCGATGCCCGCCCGCAAAGGTAATGTAGCCGCCCACCGTGCCGCCCACGAGCGTAATGGTGGCCAGGGCGTCGAATTTTTGGGGCAAAACCGTTCTAACGAGGGCCTCCTCCACGGGCGGATTGGCCGAAAAAACCACGTAGCCAATCAATAAGAGCATTAATATTCCCAAGTATTTGGCAAAGTTATCCATTGTTTTCCCTGCTTCGGGGAGCAAAAAAAGCGCAATAGCCAGTGCTGCGCTTGCCACTGCGCCAATCTTAACGTCCAAGCCCGACAGGGCTTCAATACCCAACCCCGCCCCCGCCACGTTGCCAATATTAAAAGCCAGCCCACCGACTACGATTAGCGCGGAAAGCAAATAGCCCAAGCCAAAAAAGAGGTCATTGGCAATGTCTTGGGCGCGTTTTTCGGTAACGGCAATAATGCGCCAGATGTTGAGCTGCGCGCCCAAGTCCAGCAAAATAGAAAGCAAAATCACAAAGCCGAAGTTGGCCAGCAGCTGCTCTGTAAAAACAGTGGTTTGGGTCAAAAAGCCAGGGCCTACTGCCGACGTAGCCATCAAAAAAGCCGCGCCGAGGAGGGTATTTTGCGTTTGTTTGTTCGTGTTTTTCAATTTATCTGGGCGTTTGGGTCAAAGATATTGCTGCACGCCGCGCTCACAAAAAACCTTGCCAGCCGCCACTTTTTGATGCATCAAATCTTCATTTTCTTGCGTAGATGCGTAGTTTTCGAGGTGGTAAAAATGGTACTGAATGGCCTGAAATTTGATTTTTTTGAGCCGAATACCCTCCCGAAAAAGCCGCCATTCAATGTCAGTATCTTCGCCGATGCCGGGTTTTACGTAGTCTTCATCAAAGCCATTGACGGCCAGTAAGTCTTGCTTGTGAATGCTCCAATTACAGCCCCAAATGGCCGTGGTAGTTTGGGTTTTTGGGGGCATAAACGGCCAATACAGCCCGCTATCGAGCCGCTGGGAACGAGACCGAACGGCTTGCCAAAAATTTAGTTTAGGAAGTTGCGCGGTAGCATTGGCCAAAATTTCTTTAGAAATTCGCTCCGAGAGCATTACCCGCCGCCCGTAGCAAGCTATTTTGGGGGCGCGGTTTTGGTAGTGGGCTTGCAAAAAATGACGGTGCGGCACGCAGTCGCCATCAATAAAAACCAACAACTCGGCCTCGGCAGCGGCCACGGCACGGTTGAGGGCGCGGGCTTTTCTAAAACCAGCGTCGGGCTGCCAAAAGTGCTTAATGACAAAAGAATGGCGTAATTTTTGGTCTGCCATAAATTCCTGCATGGCGGCTCCGTCATTGTCTTCGGCGACAATTACTTCAAAATCTCGAAAACTCGAACCATCAAGTGCCTGCAAGATTAAACCAAGCACGGGCGTGTTTTTATATACAGCAACGATGAGCGATATTTTGGGCATAAACGTAGTCAGCAATTTTTAATTCAAAATATTTGTATCACTATTTGAATGCGTTTAACCTAACCAACGAAGTTCAATCAAGTAACGCGGGTAATTTTTCATTTCGTTGCGTAGTTTTTTGTTACAATTTAGGCAAAAACACTATATTTGCAGCCCGTTAGCGTACAAATTTTGTTTCTGCGCCCGTAGTTCAATGGATAGAATTGTGGTTTCCGGTACCATCGATAGGGGTTCGAGTCCCTTCGGGCGCACAAAGTAACGTAATAAACATTGGCCACGCCCCCCAAAACTAACTGGTTGGCGTGGTTTTGTCTTTTATGCGCACATAAACTTTCTTCGTGCCCTGCGGGTCAATGGCTACGTGGGGTTTTTGCGAGCTTTCGTCCACATGAACGGCCAGTACGCGCTTGTCGTTTATCAAAACCGACTCGTAAGCTATCCTTAGTTCGGGTTCAATGTGCAATTCTACGGCCTTTTGCAGTATGGTGAGTTCGCGCAGCTCCGAGGCTACTCCACAAACTTCGCCGTTGTCTTTTACGCCCACCAATACCACTCCACCCGAGGTATTGGCAAAAGCCACCAACGTACGCGCCAACCGAAACGCATCGGGCAGCGTACTTTTCCACTCCAACTGTTGCCCTTCTTTTTTTAGAATTAGTTTTTTTAAGTCCGATATGGTCATTTTTTTGTGAGTGGGTCAATGTCAGCATTTACAAAGGTGCAACTGCTGGCTTCGCTATTTATACGTTTATCAACATACCCAATTTACGGTCTTCTTTCCCACGTCCGCGCGTAAAATCGGGAAATTTAACGGGGGCATTGCCGCCTTTGATAGAAAGCGGCGTAACGGCGCTCCAAGAGGCGGCATCGTATGCGTCCATGTCGAGCGGTGTGCCGCGATTGAAACAGTCAATGAGGCGGTAAATCAGCACAAAGTCCATACCACCGTGGAGCTATTTGGGCTTCGATGGTATTTGGCGCTTTTGAAACTGCTGGCAAGCCCAAAGCAGACCCCAGCAGCGCAGCGGCTTTCAAGAAAGCACGGCGTTAAAATAAATCTTTCACGGTAAAAATGGTTGATGATTTGCGTCGAATTAAGCAAGTAAATCGCAAAAGTAGCACTATCTACTAAAAATTCACGGGCTGCCAGCACCTACTCAAAAATAGTATTGGCATAAACAGTTTGGCGTGATTGGGTTTTTTCATGGAACACGCAAAGAAAAACTGCTGCAACCCAGCAAGCAACTCACACTTTTTTGAGGAAAACAACGCGAATAGAACGCAATAAAGTCCCGTAAACAGCACTGATTACGGGACTTTATTGCGTTTTTTAAATCCTAAAAGGTGACATAACTACCTGTATATCTGCACGATAAACGACCTTCTGTTGTGTCAAACATTGTAAATGACTCAGTTGTGGGCGATTCGGAGCGTGTTCCCCTTCTGGGGGTTAGGGGGCTTATGCTTTTTAAAAATGGCGGTCGCCCGTTTCACGTTTGGCAAGCATTACTGCGCCAACCATGGCTATCAAAAACAGCACCGAAGCCAGTTCAAAAGGCAATAAATAGTCGTTGTAGAGCACATTCCCCAGACTTTCCACCATGCCCACTTGCGAGTCGAAGGTGTAGGGATTGTAAGTACCCATTTGGGATTTTCTAAAAACCGCTACCAAAATTACGCCCAAGGTGCCGCCTACAATGGTAGCCGCAATTTTGGTGAGGTTGGTTTTGGTGTCTTCGTCGTCTCGGCGCATGTTCAAAAACATAATAACGAACAAAAACAGCACCATAATGGCCCCCGCATACACAATGATATTGACTACGGCCACAAACTGGGCATTGAGCAAAATATAATGCCCCGATAAACAAAAGAAAGTCAAAATTAAGTATAAAACGCTGTGAATGGGGTTTTTGGCCATAATCACCATCATGGCACTCAAAAGAGCCAGAAAGGAAAGGAAATAAAATAGTTTATCTGCCATGGTTTTGATGTATAATATAGGATATAGGATATAGGATATAGGATATAAGCGTTACATTTTATATCATACATCATACATCATACATCTTTATAACTGGATTCGGGGTTGTGGGGTGATGTCTTTTATGTCTTGTTCGAGGGCTTCTTCTTTGGTCCAGGCAGCGCGCAAGTAACGGTCGTTCATGTTTTCTACCAGTTTGTCTTTGCCATAAATCACGTGGTCGCGTTCGGTAAAAACAGGCACGAAGAGGTCGTGGCGGAGGTAAATGGCCTGTTTGGGGCAGGCTTCTTCGCACAAACCGCAAAAAATACAACGCAACATATTTATTTCGTAAACGGCGGCGTATTTTTCTTCGCGGTACAAGTGTTTTTCGCCTTTTTCGCGCTCTTCGGCCACCATCGAAATGGCCTCGGCGGGGCAAGCCACCGCGCACAAGCCACAAGCTGTGCAGCGTTCGCGGCCTTCTTCGTCGCGCTTTAACACGTGCTGACCCCGAAACACGGGGCCTAAATAACGTTTTTGCTCGGGATATTGAATCGTAACCTTCTTTTTAAAAAAGTGGCTTATCGTAATCCCCAAACCCGTGATGATGGCGGGCAAATAGGCCCGTTCGGCCAGTGTCATTTCTTTATGACTGACTTGCTTAGAGCGATTGGTGAGTGGTTGCATATCTTAGTTATTTCAAAAGAGCGGTTAGGAGAGGCTTCAAAAACAAAATAGCAGCGCCTGTTACAACGATATTGAGCATTGCCAACGGAATCAGTCCTTTCCAGCCGAGGTTCATCAATTGGTCGTAACGGAAACGCGGCAGGGTCCAGCGCACCCACATATAAAAGAAAATGAAGAAGAAAATCTTGCCGAATAGCACCGCAGTACCAATCAACGTAGCCACGTTGTGGCCAGCAATGGCACCCATCAGATTTGTCAATTGGGCGTGTACCCAGTCCATACCGGGGTAGTTGAAACCCCCAAAGTACAAACTCGAAATAACCGCCGACGATACAAACATATTGATGTATTCAGAAAAAAGATAAAAGCCCAGTTTCATCGAACTGTATTCGGTGTGGTAGCCGCCAATTAGCTCGGTTTCGCATTCGGGCAAGTCAAAAGGCGTGCGGTTGCATTCGGCAAAAGCGCAGGTAATAAAAATGATAAAACCCAGTGGTTGATAAAAGATGTTCCAGTTGCCACCGTGCTGTTGATTTACGATTTCGCTCATCGAAAGCGAACCCGTCATCATCAAAATGGCAATTATCGAAAGTCCCATCGAGATTTCGTAGCTAATGTTTTGCGAAGCGGCACGAATGGCTCCCAACAGCGAAAACTTGTTATTGGAAGCCCAGCCGCCCACCATCAAGCCATAAACCCCCAACGATACCACGCCAAAAATGTATAAAACGCCGATGTTTACGTCAATGGCCTGTACGGGAATGGTCCAGAGTTTTTCTTTGGTGGCATATTTCACGCTGTCGCCAAACGGAATAACGGCACTGGCCATCAAGGCGGTGAGCATAGACAAGCAGGGCCCCGCAATAAAGAGCCATTTGCTGGCTTGGGCAGGAATAAAGTCTTCTTTGAAAAACATTTTGCCCGCATCGGCAATGGGCTGTAACAAGCCCCAAGGTCCCGCGCGGTTGGGGCCGAGGCGGTCTTGCAAAAACGCAGCCACTTTGCGCTCGGCGTAGGTGGAATAGGTGGCAATCAGCAACGTAACTCCAAAGAGAGCCAAGATGATAAGTGCTTTGATAATGAAACCAGCTTCTAACATAATTTAATTTTTTTCTACCAGTTGGCGTTGATTGGCGGTGGCGTTGTTTTCGATGCTCAATTCCCGAATTGTTTTTTCGTCCGTTATGAATGGCCGCGAATCGTCAATTTGTTTGTACTCAGCAGCGGCTAATTTATTGCCAAATGTTGGTGCTTTCAAATCAGCGCGGTATTTATTGGCCGAAATTACCGAATGACGCGCCACTTTGGTTGGCCCTTCGATGGTCCAATCGCTGGTTTTTTTGCGTTCAAAACGGCAGGTATTGCAAATAAATGCTTGCGTTTCGCCCCACTCGTTTTTGCGCGCCGTTACTCGAATCACCTCCTCGCCACGGTACCAGAGCGTTACTTTGCCCACGCATTTGTCGCAGTCGCAGTGGGCTTCAACGGGTTTGGTAAACCACACGCGGTTTTTGAAACGGTAGGTTTTGTCGGTCAATGCCCCCACGGGACACACGTCAATCATGTTGCCCGAAAAGTCGTTGTCAATTGCTTTTTCGATGTAGGTGCTAATTTCGGCGTGGTCGCCCCGGTTCATTACGCCGTGTACGCGCTGATTGGTAATTTGGTCGGCCGTAAACACACAACGGTAGCACAAAATACAGCGGGTCATGTGCAACTGAATGTACGGCCCGAGGTTTTCTTTCTCAAAAGTGCGCCGTTCTTCTTCGTAGCGCGTGCCTTCGCGGCCGTGTTCGTAGGCAAAATCTTGGAGGTGGCACTCGCCCGCTTGGTCGCACACGGGGCAGTCGAGCGGGTGATTGATGAGCAAAAACTCTACGATTCCCTTGCGGGTTTCGAGTACTTGCTCGTTGGTAGTGTTTTCTATTACCATGCCGTCTTGCACGGTCGTAATGCACGACGGCACCAATTTGGGCATGGGGCGCGGGTCTTTGGCCGAGCCAGCCGCCACGCGCACCAAACAAGCGCGGCATTTGCCGCCCGTGCCTTGGAGCGGCTCATAATAGCACATGGCAGGCGGCGCGTATTGCGACCCCAATATTCGACCTGCTTGCATGATGGTAGTGCCAGCGGGTACTTCAAGTTCAATGCCGTCAAAGGTGATTTTTAACAGCGGTGGAGCGGTATTTTCCATTTATGTTTTTACGATTCGTAATTCAAAATTAAATCCAATGCTTCTTTTTTAATGGCATCACTATCAATCATTTCAGCCAGAATTTTGGCAGCGTATGCGCCACCAAAGGCTTCATCGGCAGCCGATTTGAGGGCGAAAGAATAGGTTTCTTCAATAAGGTCCGCTAATTCGTCAGATTTGAGATAAAATCCCTTCGCGCTACGGCGCTTGTTAGACTTAAAAATACCTCTTAACGAATTTTCTATACTTTTATCCCAAGATTTTGTACTTTGTTTTTCGGCTTTTTGTTTGATAAGATGAATCAATAAAATTTCCAAAAAGCTTTCAATTTTTACAATTTTATCATCTTTGGCCATTTCGTTCATTTCATCAATAAGGGTCAAGGCTGCACTGTAATCGTGCGCTTCTACCATTTTGCGTAAGGCTTCCAACTCTTCCATTGTTTACTAAGGTTCGTAATTCAAAATTAAATCCAATGCTTCTTTTTTAATGGCTTCTGGGTCAATCATTTCGGTCAATTTCTTGCTGTCGAATACGCCGCCAAATGCTTCTTTAGCGGCATCTTTCAAAGCACGGTTGTATCTTTCATTGATGGCTTTGGCCAATTCTATTTCAGTAAGATAGTAACCACCTGCCTTGCGTCGTTTGTTTGACGAGATGATGCCGTCAAGGGAATAATCTATTGACGAATCCCAAGAGTTTGAGGTGCGCTGCTCGGCGTATTTCTTGATTAGATGAACCAACAATATCCTTATGTAGGCTTCAATCTTTACAATTTTATCGTCTTTCGCCATCTCGTCCATTTCATCAATAAGGGTCAAGGCTGCACTGTAATCGTGCGCTTCTACCATTTTGCGTAAGGCTTCCAACTCTTCCATTGTCTTATTCAGATTCGTCTTCTTCGTCTATTATTTCTATTTGTTTAAACGCTACCATCATAAACATCAATACAGTACCGACTACAATTCCGAAAGCAAAACCATTCACTACTCCTTTGCTCCACGAGCCTAACAATTGAGGTTCTAAAAAATTGACAGACACCAAAATAAGTGCTATGATGCTGACAACAGCATGTATTTGAAATTTTGCGCGTGTCATTTTTATAAAAGATTAAACCAATTCTATCGCTGCGGCGAACCGCTCGCCCATGTACACCGCGCCTGGCTGCGTGGCCTCGTGCGGGTGCGTGATGTGCCACTCAAACTCATCTCTAAAATGCCGAATGGCCGAGGCAATGGGCCAAGCCGCCGCGTCGCCGAGCGGGCAAATGGTATTGCCTTCTATTTTTTTGGCTACATCTACCAGCAAATCTATGTCGCGCATGTTGCCTTTGCCGTGTTCAATTCGGTCCAACACTTTTTCCATCCAGCCAGTGCCTTCGCGGCAGGGACTGCACTGCCCGCACGACTCGTGGTGATAAAACCGCGCAAAAGTCCAGGTGTTGCGCACAATACAAGCCGTTTCGTCCATGGCAATAAAACCGCCCGAACCCAGCATCGTTCCCGACACAAAACCACCGTCTGACAGCGATTCGTAGGTCATCAGGCGTTTTTCGCCAGCGGCAGTGTTCAAAACCAAGTGGGCGGGCAAAATAGGCACCGACGAGCCACCTGCCACTACGGCTTTGAGCTGATGCCCGGGCCGAATACCACCGCACCACTCGTCGGCATAAATAAAATCTTCAACGCTAATGCCCAACGGGATTTCATAAACACCTGGTTTATTGATGTGTCCCGAAGCCGAAATGAGTTTCGTACCCGTGCTGCGGCCAATACCCATGGCGGCGTAAGCCTCGCCGCCGTAGTTGATAATCCAAGGCGTGTTGGCAATAGACTCCACGTTGTTTACCACCGTGGGAGCTTGATATAACCCTTTTACGGCTGGAAAAGGTGGTTTGTTGCGCGGGTTACCGCGTTTGCCTTCCAGCGATTCGAGCAAGGCAGTTTCTTCGCCGCAAATATACGCCCCACCGCCTGGATGCACCACCAGTTCTAAGTCATAACCTGAGCCTAAAATATTTTTACCCAAGAAGCCCGCCGCTTTGGCTTCGGCAATGGCTTTTTCGAGGATGTGAATGACGTACATCAGCTCGCCGCGTACGTAAATAAACGACTTGTTGGCTCCCAGCGCAAAACTCGACACAATCATGCCCTCAATGAGCAGATGTGGAATGTTTTTCATCAAGTAATGGTCTTTGAAAGTGCCCGGCTCCGACTCGTCGGCGTTGCACACTAAGTAGCGTGGCACGCCTTCGGGTTTGGCCAAAAAGCTCCATTTCATGCCCATCGGGAAACCCGCACCGCCGCGCCCGCGCACGCCCGCCTTTTTTACTTCTTCCACCACTCCGTCGGGAGTCATGGTTTTTAGGGCTTTTTCAACGGCTTCGTAGCCGCCCATTTTCCGATATACGGCGAAGGTTTCGATACCCGCGACGTTGATGTGTTCGGTAAGAATTTTAGTTGCCATTTTATATTATTTCAAAAAATCGTTTAGATCATACCCGATTGAATCGCAAAAAGACTGATTTTTGGTAATTTCGCCAATGTTCAATTTATATTTGCGCCATTTGTAGGTTTTGTAATTATACGTAAAACCTTCCTGAATTTGGTATCGTTTTACTATTTCAGCTACTTTTTCAAAATCATCATTTCCAGAAGCAGGAATCGTTACCTCCACGAACATTACATTTTTTTCAGAAACGCTGTCAAAAAGCAAAACATCGGGGGTTGCGCTTGTTTTGGACTCGTCAATCATTGTTTCAGGAAATGGCTCGTAGCTAATACTTCCAGAAATGTAGAGAAAATCAAGCCCAGTTGTTAGTTTTCTAATAACTCGCTGATGTTCTTTTGGTGCGTTTGTTCGCATTATTGGCACATCTAACATAACCCTACCTATTTAGATAATTCCTCAATGATTTCATCTACTTTGTCATTGGTCAAATTTAGGTAGTATTTTTCCCGAATCTGAAAAACAGGCCCCCAGCCGCAAGCGGCCAAACATTCTACTTCTTTGAGTGTAAACTGGCCGTCGGGCGTGGTCTCGCCCGTTTCAATTCCCAATTTATTTTTCAAGTGGGCATATACCTCTTCGCCGCCCATCAAGCAGCAAGGCCCTGTGCGGCAATATTCAATCACATGATTGCCAACGGGTTGCAGGTGGTACATGGTATAAAAGGTGGCCACTTCATATACTTCAACGGGCGAAATATCGAGCAGCGTGCCTACGTAGTCCATTACGCCTTCGCTCAACCAACCAAACTGCTCTTGGGCTACGTGTAGTATGGGCAATAGTGCCGATTTTTGTTTGCCTTCTGGATAATTGGCAATCATTTGTTGCACTTGGGCCAAACGCTCGGGCGTAAATGCTATATTTTGGGTTGTTTCTGTCATTATTTTTGCAATAAATATTCGTCTTCAAAAATTGCTTGCCAACTAAGCAGAGTGGGTTCAAACGTATCTTGTTTAGAAAGATTCATTTCGGCTTTTGCTTCCTTTAATGGCATATTTAAAACATTTCTCCCAACTATCTTTAATAAATTCATCATTCAATGAGGGTTTTTCTTCTTGCCATCTTTCCATTTCTAAGCGGGCATTACTAATGGTTCTAACCTCACTTGTCGAGCGTTTATCAGGTTGATAGTTCCATTTTAAGATGTGTAACATGAGGCGAATTAATTGACTCTCAATACTCCTTTTTTGGGCAGCAGACATGGTTTCTTCCAAAATTTTCCAATCCTTCGCGGGCATCTTCGTACTCTTGCTCGTCGAGCAACCACTTAATCTTGGCAACCGTGTCTAAGTGCGATGTTGTGGCAAGCTCTTCCCAATTTATGGCCGTCGTCATGTCTCACCTCCTTTTTTTTTAAGCGTCTAATTCTCCAGCAATTACGTTCATGCTACTCAGCGTTACGATGGCATCAGAAATGGTAGTGCCGACGCTCATTTCGGGAAAGGCTTGGTAATAGATAAAACACGGACGACGGAAATGCACGCGATAAGGCGCGCGCCCACCGTCGCTGATAAGATAAAAGCCCAGCTCGCCATTGCCGCCCTCTACGGCGTGATAAATCTCGCCCACGGGCGCGTCAATCTCGCCCATTACTATTTTGAAATGGTAGATCAGGGCCTCCATTTTTGTATATACATCGACTTTTGGGGGCAAATAATACTCGGGGGCATCGGCATAATAAGCGCCTTCGGGTAAATTTTTGAGGGCTTGCTCAATGATGCGGACACTCTGCCAAATTTCTTCGTTGCGCACAATAAAACGGTCGTAAGTATCGCCGTCTTTTCCTATGGGTATGTCAAATTCAAAGTCTTGGTACGACGAGTAAGGGTTCATTACGCGTACGTCGTAATCTACCCCAGCAGCGCGGAGGTTTGGCCCCGTAAAGCCGTAGTTGAGCGCGCGCTCTGCAGCTATGCCACCCACCCCCACGGTGCGGTCCATAAAAATACGGTTGCGATTGAAGAGTTTTTCAAACTCGCGCATAACAGGCGGGAAACGCTTCAAAAATGCTTCCAATTTGCGTTGGGCTTCCTTAGAGAGGTCGCGTTCCATGCCGCCAATGCGGCCCATGTTGGTAGTCAGGCGGGCACCGCACATTTCCTCGTAAATCTCATAAATGTGTTCGCGCTCTTCAAACAAGTACAAAAAGCCCGTAAAAGCACCCGTGTCCACGCCCAAAATGCCATTGCAAACGAGGTGGTCGGCGATGCGCGCCAACTCCATCATAATCACACGAATGTACTGCGCTCGCTTGGGTACTTCTACGCCCAGCAGTTTTTCGACGGTCATCATCCAACCAAAATTATTGATAGGCGACGAGCAGTAGTTCATGCGGTCGGTAAGGGTCGTAATTTGATAGAGTGGTCGGCGTTCGGCTATTTTCTCGAAAGCGCGGTGAATGTAACCCACGGTTTGTTCGGCGGCAATTATCTTCTCGCCGTCCATGGTCAAAATATTCTGAAAAATGCCGTGGGTAGCGGGGTGTGTAGGGCCAAGATTGAGCGTAGTCAGTTCATTGACATACTGCACTTGGTCTTTCACAAGGCTGCCATTGGCGGAGGAAGCAGGAGCTATTGCAGTTTCTGACATATATTTATTTGTCAATTATCGTTTTTCATTGAAAATTACCTTCCAAACAGGGCATCAATTTTGTCGTTTCGAGTGCCATCTTCGAGCGGGTATTCTTTGCGCATGGGGTGGTAGTCCATTTCGTCCATGTTCAAAATCCGTTGCAAATTAGGATGCCCGTCAAAGATTATTCCAAAAAAATCGTAGGTTTCGCGCTCCATCCAGTTGGCACTCATATAAATACCGCTGGCAGTGGGAACGTGAATATCGTTTAGTGACAAAAAGACTTTGAGCCGAACACGAAAATTATGCACAAAGCTATGGGCGTGATACACCACACAAAACTCGCGGTCGAGGTAGTCGGGATAATGAACGCCCGTAATGTCGGTCAAAAAATCAATTTGAAAGGCGGGGCTATTTTTGAGATATTCCAACACGGGAATAATCTGCTCGCGGCTTACAGAGAGCGTCAATAACCCATACGGTTCTTCAAAATCAAAAACGTCGTTTTCAAATTTTTTAACCAGTTCTTCGGCTACTTCTTGGTTTGTCATTGAATAATTGTATGATTAAGTGGTTTAATAATTTTTGAATTATGTCAATCACAAGTTGCTGAACTACAAATAATTACTGGATTTTATAGGAAGCTAACAGTGCTTCATACTCGGGCGAGTTGCGCCTCCTCAACGACTCACTGGCGGCCATTTCCCGAATTTGAATCAAGCCGTCTATTACTTGCTCGGGGCGGGGCGGGCAGCCTGGAATATATACATCAACTGGAATAATGCGATCGATGCCTTGCAGCACGCTATACGTATCAAAGATACCACCGCTTGATGCGCACGCGCCCATTGCAATAACCCAACGGGGCTCGGCCATTTGTAAATAAACCTGCTTGACAATGGGTGCCATTTTTTTGGCAATTGTCCCCATCACCATCAGTAAGTCGGCTTGGCGCGGTGAAAAACTTGGACGCTCGGAGCCAAAACGAGCAAAGTCGTAATGCGAGCCCATGGCGGCCATAAACTCAATGCCGCAGCAAGAAGTGGCAAAAGGCAGCGGCCACAAAGAGTGGCTGCGGGCCAGGCCGATGACTTTGTCGAACGAAGTGGCAAAAAAGCCCGAACCTTCATAGCCATCAGGGGCTTCTACTGTTTTGATACTGGTTTCCATATTTTTTTCAATAAATACTATTTTAAAAATTATATTGAATCTTTTTGGTAGGGAGTCTTTTGGGTGGGGAATATAACATCAGCAGCAGGCTGCTCCCATGACTTACGACCAAATACCCAATATTATAAACCAAACGTTCGGGAAAAAGTTAGGGCAAACCGTTTATTTTTCCCAATCTAATACCCCTTTTTTTATAATGTAATAAAATCCTGCCAGCAACAGCCCCATAAATAGAATCATTTCCAAGAACCCGAACATTCCCAATTTTTTAAAATTAACGGCCCAAGGGTACATAAAAATAACTTCTACGTCGAACAGTACAAAAAGAATAGCGACCAAAAAATATTTGATAGATATGGGGGTGCGGGCATCTCCTTTGGGTTCAATGCCACATTCAAAGGGTGCGTCTTTGAGTTGGCTGTTTCGTTTGGGCCCAATGTTGTGCGTAACGAGCATTGTTACCACAATAAAACCCAGTGCCAAAACCAATTGGACGATAATAGGCAAATAATCGGCGGGCTGATAATTCATAAAATAGTGGGTTTTGTATAGTTTGGACTCACAAAGTTAAAAATAAAGGCTTCTACAAGGTTGCAGAAGCCTTAAAAAATCTATTTCAATAGTCAATAATAATACGTTTGGTCTGGTTGAAACCCGAAGAAGTTAATTGGAAAATGTAAGTACCTTCATTCAACTCTGTTAAATCCACTATTTTCCGTTCGTTGAGGGTGGGCATACTGGCCGTAAACATGGTTTTTCCTTCCAAATTGGTAATTGTAATTTTTACATTGGTAAGGTCTTTTAGGGTTTCGATGGCGAGTCGCCCCGAATTATTGGGGTTTGGGTACAAAATAAGCCCTTCGTCTTTTTGGGGCAGGTCGTAGCGAAAAGCCGTTGAAAACGGCGACAAGCACGTACGCGTGCTACCGCCCGTAGCGGCCTCAAACACCACCCGCGAGCGCACCGTGTAAGCACCCGTTTGCGTAGCCTTGATGAGCGATGCTTTGGTGGCCAATGCGCTGCCATCTTGTTGCCAGTCCCAGATAAGGTTAGTAACTTTGGTATCTCTTAAATTAAAAATGGCACTATCGGGTAGGGCTTGGATACTGTAAGGCCCTAATTCTTGCACTTTGGGTGCTTGAATAGTGAGTGTTTTGACGGTTACAGGAGCCGAAATTGCCGAGGTGCACCCAAAGACATTGGTAAGGCGCGCCGTAAAAGTGCCCGGCCTATTGACCACAATACGGTTGCCCGTTTGTCCGTTGCTCCAAGTTATATTGTTGAGCGACGATACATTGACGCTCAACGCCAAGGACGAGTCGGCGCATATTTGTGCTTCGCCGCCTGGTACAATTACGGGTGTAGGAGGCTGCACGGGTTCGTTGAGCACGAGTGTTTGGGTGAGGTATGTGTTGTTAGATTGGTCTTTCATGGTAGCTTGGTAGCTACCAGTTCCAGTTACGGTTATTACTTGACCAGTTTGCCCGTTAGACCATGTATAATTTTGAAAACCATTGGGCGCGCGCAAATTGATGCTGCTATTGGTGCTGTTGCAGCTTACGGTGATACCTTGGCTTGGACGAGCTGGTATGGGTACTGCAGCCGAAAATAGCGGTGTGTTTAGTGAAGCGTCCCAGGCGCGGGCGAGTTCAATCAAACCTGCATCTCTGAAGTGAACCCCGTCGGGGCGTGGCACTTGAACATTATCAGTAAATGGTCCAGGGAACACTTTTCTAAACTCAGATTGAAGTACCGCATTAGTAGCATCAATGATGGTTTGAGAAGTACCGCCTGCCATTCGAGTAGTACGTGCTAATATCCAAGGCACAAAAACGTTGTCCCCTTGGGTGCTGGCCGTCAAATTAATTAAAAATTTTAATCTGTTCTCGTAATCGTTTTTTGAAGTCTGGATAAAATTGTCTGTTTCGCCTAACATCCACAAGACAGCTCTGGTACCCAAAATACTCCCATAATAGTTAAGAACCATTTTAAGGTTTCCATAGGGCATACCCAGCGGAAAAGGCGTACCCGAAAAAATATTAGCTACTGGACGGTTATAAAAACCATCAATCCACTGCTGAATGGGCGTATTTTCCCAACCTACGTTCATAAATAATACAGGTACATTGAGGCGGCGCGTTAGCAGGTCGCCCAGGGGTCCCCAACACCACGAACTCAGCCCGCGCGGGCCAATGATACCCTCGGCCGTAATAGGTACGAAAGACAACCCAGTTGGTGGCTCCGTACTACCCGACTCGCGGTTGTTGTAGCCAATGGTATTGACGCGGTCGTCGGTAGATGCTGTAGCGCCATAGCCTGGAATACCTTGGGCATTTGACTGGCCCGCTATCACAAATACCTCGCCGATTCCCATGCGTGGTAGCGCATCACGGCCCAGTTGCACGTTATTCAGAAAAGACCGCACTTCGAGCGTGTACCAGCCTCCTCGGCCCAATAGTCTGCCAAAAAAAACGCCGCCTTGCGGATTTGACTGGATAATGGTCCAGGGGGTTTCTTGACCTTGGCCTTGTAGCACAGGCACCAAACGGGCTTCTATTCGGTCGGTGGCTTGGGTATAGTAGCCACCAATGCTAAAGGTGGCCTGGTTGGAAGCGTCGCGTTGAAATATGGAACGCTCGATGGGAAAGGTAATTTTGATTTGGGCTGTTGCTGTATTCAATGATACACCAACATACAAAACGATTGCCATTACATATTTTATGATACTTAATTTTGGTAACATGGTTTCTTGTGGACTGTTTTTTTAATAAAAAAAATAACGCAAATGTAAGAGTATCGCCGCCAATTTCCACAATTCCCCGTAAAATTACTAACTTCGCAGCTTCAATTCAACTGTATTTTGTTATGTTTGAGAGCTTACAAGAAAAATTAGACAAAGCGATTCGCACCCTAAAAGGCAAGAACCGAATCACCGATATTAACGTAGCAGCTACCATAAAAGAGGTAAGGCGTGCCTTGATGGAGGCCGACGTAAACTTCAAGGTGGCCAAGGAGATTACTGACAGAATCAAAGATACGGCACTCGACGAAAAAATTCTGATTGCCGTAGAGCCAGGCCAGTTGTTTATCAAAATAGTACACAGCGAGCTTACTGCCCTGATGGGCAGCGCGGCATCGAGTATCAACACCAAAGGTGACCCCGCCGTGATTTTGATCGCAGGTTTGCAAGGTTCGGGCAAAACTACCTTCTCGGGCAAGCTCGCCAATTTGCTCAAAAAACAAGGAAAGCAAGTGTTGCTGGTGGCTTGCGATATTTATCGCCCTGCTGCCATTGACCAGTTGAAAGTATTGGCCAGCCAAATTGGCGTAGAAGTATATGCCGAACCCGACAATAAAAATGCCGTAGAGATTGCCAAAAATGCCGTGGAGTTTGCCAAAAAATCGGGCAAAAAGATAGTGATTGTGGACACGGCGGGGCGCTTGGCCGTGGACGAGGTGATGATGAAAGAGGTAGAAGACATCAAAGCGGTACTCAACCCTACCGAAATCTTGTTTGTGGTCGATTCGATGACGGGGCAAGATGCTGTAAACACCGCCAAAACCTTTAACGACCGCCTGAACTTCGACGGCGTAGTGCTCACCAAACTTGATGGCGATGCCCGTGGGGGCGCGGCCATCTCAATCAGGCACATCGTTGAAAAACCCATTAAGTTTATTTCAACGGGCGAAAAAATGGAAGCCCTCGACGTGTTTCACCCCGACCGCATGGCCAGCCGAATTTTGGGCATGGGCGACGTGCTGTCGTTGGTAGAAAAGGCGCAACAGGCTTTTGACGAAGACGAAGCCAAACGCATTAACGCTAAGATGCGGCAAAACAAATTTGACTTTAACGACTTTTTGTCGCAATTGCAGCAAGTCAAAAAAATGGGCAACGTCAAAGATTTGCTCGGCATGATTCCGGGCGTAGGGGCTTCTTTGAAAGACATGGATTTGAGCAACGATTCTTTCAAACCCATCGAGTCTATGATTTATTCGATGACTCCAAAAGAGCGCGAACGCCCCGAAATTATTGACCCCAGCCGTAAAAAACGCATTGCCAACGGCAGCGGTACTTCTGTTCAAGAAGTAAACAACCTATTGAAGCAGTTTGACGAGATGCGCCGCATGATGAAAAAAATGAACACCATGCAGCAGTCGGGCAAAATGAAAATGCGCTAAATCAAGCCTATTGACCCACCCAAGTAGTATTTGAACACCATGAAAAAGGTCTGTGCTAAGTTTTGTTTAATTCTTTCAATGTCGGTAGCGTCTTCAACAATCGCCCTGCATGCTCAATCGGTGGCGTATTATCCTTGGAATGGCCTGCTGGCAGTGAGTACCAATCCAAGCCGCGCCATTTGGGGCGACGCTCGTTTTCAGACCAATACACTCTTTGGAAGTTTAAGTACCGAACTGCTACCGATGGTAAACATCAAACAAACCGAAACGGCGCAGTTTTACCTAGGTGGCGGGGTAAGGTTCAATTTTGTAGGTAAACTGGCCGGACAAACCTCGCAGCTGATAGAAGGCTATTTGCTCAATATAGGTACGCGCATCAAGCCATTTAAAGAAAACCGCAACGTACAGATAGCCTTGGAGTTGGCTCCCTTTGTGGAGCGAAAATTCGATTCGGGCGTATTGAAATCTAACTTTGGCGTAGTTTATGTGTTCAAGTAAATCCATAATTATTTAAACTGATAACTGCATGCCTTTACGCAAATATCGAAGACCTGCAATTGAAAAGATTCTGATTTGGGGTGTTTTATTGTTATTATCTGAATTTCTGTTAATCGGATACGACCGGTGGTTTGCAAACAATGATGGTTTTATTGGACATTACCATATACAAAACCTTTTTCAGTATGTTTGGGTGTTTTTCTTTGTTGTTTCTGCCATATTTTGGGGAATTAGCTCGCCGTTTCGTTTTGTTCAAAATATTGCCTCAGTATTGGCAAGTTTGTGCGTTACTTGGGGCCTACTTGAGGTAGTATTTTATCTTGTTTTTAAGTTTGGGCTATTGAAAAGCGATAAGCCTTTGCACCGCAGAATCCTATTCGACGATTCACCGCATACACTGACAAGCGGCGATTTTAGTGCGCACTTTGGGCGGTGGAGTATGCCCAACGATTCGGCTTTACGGCCAAGGCCCTCGGGCGACAGCATCTGGCTTCGATACAATGCCTTTGGGGCAAGAGATAAACAGCGAAGTATTCAAAACCTGAACAAAAAAAAGCGAATCGTGGTCGTAGGAGACTCATTTATAGAAGGGTATATGTTGGATACGGCGCAACGTTTTGGCAATCTTTTAGAAAACAAGACAGGCTACGAACACCTCAATTTTGGCATCAATGGCACAGGGCTCTTGGACTATTTTTTGAGGTACCAGTTTTTGGCCAAAACGTTTGAACATGATGTCGTTTTGGTAGGCATATTGCCCGCCAACGATTTCAGCAACTACAACGAAAAGCAACGATTAAGCCTATTCGATTATCCCATTTATCGCCCTTATTGGCACCCAAAAACCACAGGGGGCTACCAACTCAAGTATTCTTTGGCAGATATAAGCCAGTCTATTGCTTCCTCAAAAACACGCATAGAACCCAGAAATACGCTTTACACAGTAGATTCACTTTATAAAACCCTAAAATGGTACGAAAAGCCTTTTGTAGCATTCAATCAGAACTCATACCTTTACCAAGGCATATTGGCTTGTGCTGCTAAAATCAATAGACCGACAGACGGTAAGTCAATATTTGAGTCCTGTTCAAAAGACAATTTTGGGTTATTGGCTTATTTTTTGGAGCAGCTTCGCCTCGAAACACAAGGTAAAAAAGTAATCGTGTTGGTATTTCCAATTGAAGACGATTTGAAAAATTACGATACAAAACAAGATATTTTCAATCCTGAACTTGGACGATTATGCAAAAAAAATGGCTTTGGTCTTATTGATTTGTTGCCTTATTTCAACGAGTATAAGGACCCTAAAGCCAATCTTTATACCCAAGGTGATGGCCATTGGAACGCAAAAGGAGACAGTTTGGTGGCCAGTGTTTTGTTCAACCACCCAGTGTATCGTGCTGCTTTGGGAATAAAGATTGACCCCAAAAAGAAAAATGATTGAACTTGCTTTTTACGGTTTTGCAGCTTTGACCATTGGTGCTGCGTTGGTGATTCTGTTCACTCGTAACGTGCTTTATGCTGCTTTTTGCCTATTTTTAACACTGCTCGGAGTGGCGGCACTTTTTGTGCTAATGGGTGCCGATTTTGTGGCCATTGCTCAAATACTGATTTACGTAGGCGGCGTGTTGATACTGCTCATTTTTGGTATTATGCTCACCCACCGAGGCGACCGCGCCCAGAGCCAGCAAAAAAGCCGCGTGCTAACGAAGCACTTAAATCGCTTTTGGGGACTTGTGGTGGCCCTTGGCATCTTTGGTATCCTATTTTCGGTGGTTGTCAGTGCTAATTTTCAAATTACAAATCAACAAATTATTCCGTCGTCCGAGTCGCGCTCTACTATTCGTCGGGTGGGAATCAACTTGCTTACGAGCCACGTTTTGCCGTTTGAAATAGCGGGAATATTGCTCTTGGTGGCACTCATCGGCGCAGCCTACATTGCCGCCCAAAAGCAAGAAGAAACAGACTAAGCGTGTATTTTTTTGACACCAACTAAAAATAGCAATTGAAAAATACCTGCATTAAACCGCCCTTTTTACAACCCCACGACCGCGTGGGTGTATTGGCATTGGCCAGTAAGTTGGACTATAAGCTGCTGTTGCCTGCCTTCAAGATGATGCGCGAAAACTGGCAATTGGAAGTAATAGAAGGCTCCACACTACGGGCACAATACTACCAATTTGCGGGAACAGACACCGAGCGGCAGCAAGACTTTCAACAAATGCTCGACGACCCTACCATTAAGGCCATTTTTTCGGCGCGGGGAGGCTACGGCAGCTCGCGTTTTATTGACCAAGTGAGCTTTCGGAAGTTTCAAAAATCTCCAAAGTGGGTGGTGGGTTTTAGCGACATTACAGCCGTGCACGGCCGTATTCAGCGTTTGGGTTATGAAAGTTTGCACGCCACGATGCCCAAGTTGTTTGGCAATGAAGGCACAGCCGAGTCGGTTGAAACATTGCGCAGGGCCTTGTTTGGCCAACAACTCGCCTACCGTACGGCCACGCACCCTTCAAACAGACTGGGAGCGGCCACAGGCGCACTCACGGGGGGCAACTTATGCCTCTTGGCTCATTCGATTGGCTCGCGCTCAGAGGTAGATACGCGCGGCAAAATATTGTTTATCGAAGATGTAGAAGAAGCACTGTACAACATAGACCGCTTGATGGTGCAGCTCAAACGCGCCAACAAACTAAAACCGCTGGCGGGGCTAATCGTTGGTCAGTTTTCGGAGTCGCGACACAATATAAACGCGCCCTTTGGCAAAAACGAATACGAAATCATTGCCCAACACGTAGCCGATTATAATTTTCCCGTTTGTTATAATTTTCCAGTAGGCCATACCGCCGACAACTGGGCCATGCCAATGGGCCGAAACGCATCACTTTTGATCAATAATGAAGGTGTTCAACTAAATTTTGCGTAGCGCATGAATTTTCAAAATAAGGTAGTTTGGATAACGGGTGCGTCGTCGGGCATTGGCGAGGCTTTGGCTGTGGAGTTTGCCAAAAAAGGGGCTAAACTGGTGCTTTCGGCGCGCCGCTACCAAGAATTGGAGCGCGTAAAAAAAAGAACGGGCTTGGCCGATGAGCAAATATTGATACTGCCAATAGACGTTACCGACTTTGCCAATGCCGCTGCTACGGCGCAACAAGTAGTAGCTCGTTTTGGCCAGATAGACATACTGGTACACAATGCGGGTATTAGTCAGCGGTCGTCGGTGCAAGATACTGATTTTGAGGTATATAGAAGATTAATGGACGTTAATTTTTTTAGCACCGTAGCACTTACTAAAGCCGTTTTGCCCTTTATGAAAGTCCAAAAAGGTGGCCACTTTGTGGTAGTTAGCAGCGTAGCGGGCAAAGTGGGTACCCCCAAACGGTCGGGTTATAATGCTTCTAAGCACGCCCTGCATGGCTTTTACGATTCGTTGCGAGCCGAGGTATTTGACGACAATATCCAAGTTACGTTGATTTGCCCAGGCTACATCAATACCAATATTTCTTTAAATGCCCTCAACGAACGAGGCCAACCTACTGGCAAAATGGACCAAGACCAAGCCAAGGGTATTTCGGCACAGGCTTGCGCCCAACGCATTGTGCAGGCCGTGGCCGCTGGTCGCAAAGAAGTCGTGATTGGGGGGCTCACCGAAACAGCGGCGGTATATCTCAAACGCTTTTGGCCCAATCTGTTGCATCAATTGGTAAGAAAAACACGACCAAAATAATCGAATGTTAATTTTTGTCTAAGTTTTCTACCCAATCATTAAGTAGTTAAGTATAAATAAACGACACTTTTTTTAAAATATGGCTAACTTTGCTTCATGTTACATATATCAGATCTTCCTTTGGAAGAAAAACAGACTTTAGAATCAGGAAAGCAAAATGGGA
>Ga0335394_10000258_pt1 | contig 53781 bp, 47 predicted proteins | sample MAT03_FD_205741 | JGI IMG/M metagenome (GOLD analysis project Ga0335394, IMG submission 205741) | Freshwater microbial communities from Lake Fryxell liftoff mats and glacier meltwater in Antarctica - MAT-03 (spades assembly) (version 2) ... | reverse complement strand
ACTGCTATCAATGATAATCCTATTATATCAGTTAGTAAATGTGAAATCTTTCTTACATCTTGATGATCTGTAAGAGAATTGAAGTAAGGGGCTATGGTCATTTTTTTTTCAAATAAACAATTTCACCCTACTCAGAATATTCTCACATAGCCTAACTTACTTACAATCAATTGTTAATCATGCGGTAGCCCTAGGGATGAGCCTGCAATGTGGGTTAAAGATTTTGACTTTGTTCAACTAGCCGAACATTATCATCTATTCCTCTTACTGGAAATTTCATCCTTGCCAGACCCCACCTGACTGAAAAAAGCAGACTTGGGCATTTAAAGTTTAGCACTTTGATTTTAAAGGTCATTGCTTTGGTTCTTGGAGAGGTCAGCATTAAGCGGAATGCAGGGAGCTGATCGACCGTAATTTGCACAATGCGATCCTTCCTATGATAGTTCCTGCCAAAAAAAATCCCACCTATAAAATAGGCAGGACTCAGAAAAGTGAAATCAAAATTATTTTTTATTCTCAGCAATAAGTTTTTGAGCCTGCGCTACATAAGCTTCATCTTTTTCTTCCGTTGCAATGGCAATTACCTTTTCGGCAGTTGCAATCGCTTCTTTTTTATTGTTTTGTTTGGCTTGTATTTTTGCTTTAAGCATCACAACCCAATAAGCTTTTGGATTAGCAGCAATCGCTTTATCAGCCCATTCGCCTGCTTTTACAAGGTCTTTGTTATTGTCGTAATAATAGTTTGCTGCCTGGAAATAAGGACGAGCATCATTCACTACATTTGCATCAATGTTTTTCATGATCTTAGCGTCGATGTCAGCAACAACAGCTAGTGAGACACGTGTTTTTTCCCAGTTCAGATCGATGTTCATGGTTGTGGAAGTAATGTCTGCAAAATCGATGGTGAAATTTTCAACTTTGTCGTTTAAGACTTTTGTTTTTACCGTAAAACGAGCCAGTTCATTTTCTTTTTTGTAGTTCGCAACATTTCCGCCAAGCGTAAGATCTTTGTACAACATAATTTCCCAGCTGTCTTTGTTTGGCATAGTGTAAAGGGCATAAGTTCCTGCCGATACTGCATTTCCTTCTACTTTAACATCTTCACCAAATGTGATTTTGGTAGCACCGTTTGCACCGGTACGCCATACTTTTCCAAAAGGAACAACGTCACCATAAACAACACGGCCTTTTGCACCTGGACGAGAATACTCAATAGAAACATCAGACAAAGCAAACGCCTGTTTTACAGTTTGTAAAGGACTTGGAGCAGGCACTTTTAATTGTTGTGCGCTAACTGTTGTGGCGCTGATAGCAATAGCTAGTGCTGCCGAAAAATTTTGTAGTTTCTGTAACATCATTTTATAGGGGTTAGTTTTAGTTTTTTATGCGGCCAAAGGTAAAAATTAAAGACTTGAAATACTTTGACAAAAGGTCTTTAAACATTTTTTACCATTTGTTTTTCGGCGGTTAGCAAAAGGAATGCGAAAGTTTTCCGTACCCGCTTCCGCAATATTATAAATGTACAAATGTCCAGCGAGATTTTAAAATAGAGATGCCGGGCACGGAAACTTTTTGCTGTTAGCGGTTCGGCCGTTTTATTCTTTGAGTAATGTCCTTACTTTGTGCCTCAATGTTTGATTTATTTTAGTGTTATTAATTGTCGGACTTAAGTATGTCTTTAAATCTTCATTAATGTCTTTGTTATTTGGCCAAATGATTACAAGTTCAGTCCAGTATTCAGAACCGGAGAGTCCGCATTTAAATAATTTAGAAAATAACTCATCTGTTTTTTCGCTGTCAATATTGATTTTTAACGCATCTTCAAAATCGTCTCTGTCAGTTTCTAATATTGTCAATAGAGAAAGATAATCGGAAGAAGATTGAAGTGTCGTAAGTTTACCATCGGGATTCTGAACCACAAAGTTATTGTCTTTGTCGAGGCCAATTGTCCTCGTTGGATTGTCCGTTTTTTTTATAAGAATAAATTTTCGTCCAAATGTTTTCCATGTCTTTACGGCTGACCGCTAACGTTTTCCAGGCAGGCGTAAGTTTTTTGCTTGTCCAAGTTATGCATTTGAGCGTTAACAAGCAAAAAATTACGCTTGCTTGGTGTATGCAGATTGTTTTTCTGTCATTGTCGTCAGTTTTTTTAATAAAGCAGTTTCGCTTTGTCTGGTGTCTTTAAGCTAAACCAAAATACATTTATAGATTCCGTTTTATCTTGAGTTCCATTTTTATTTTCATCGTGTCTTGCAAATAGGTACATATAGTCATTCTTAGAATCGTATTGTGAACGAATAGCGGAATAGTCGGCAGGAATTAGTTGAGTTTTAGTTGCGCTTGTTGCGTCAAAGTAATAAAATCGCCTCAAATCCTTTTTGTTAATGAGAGAATCTTTATTTGTGTCCTCGTCATACACCGAAACTAAATAGTAATTTCTATTGACTGGCTGTTTATCTAAAGAGTCTTGCACAAACGAAGGATAGTAAAATGTTTTAACTAAAACAGGATGACTAAAAAGAAAATTCCCCCTCTCTAATTTCAGGTCGTAATGCGCTATATTTAAAAGATTATATCCAAATAAAATATCTATTCCAGGCATAAAATGTTCATTCGATTCGTCCCCATCTTCGTCAGAGTCGTATGAATATTTTGATGTGTTGCTATTTTTGCTTGAGTTTAATGATTGTCTTGATTTATAAATAGTAACAAGTCTATGGTCATTAAGTCCTGTCAGAATTACTTTGTTGGGAAATGATGCGATTTGTTTCATTGTGACATTTCCTGTAACTGAATTTAACAAGCTGTCATTTGTCTCTTGCCCTTCAGTTGTGGAGCTAATTGTTATCTGTTCTTCATTTTGCTTGTCTTTTTTTGTCGAGCATGAAGTCACTACGCTAAATGTTACAAATAATGTCTGAATGATTAATTTTATTTTCATGTACTATGTTTTTAGTGTCGGTCTACAATTTGCATATAACTGCTGTATAATTACCTAAAATGATTTATTAATTCCAATCATCCAACGGAATTGAAAATAATCAGATTCAGCATAAGGAAGACGCGTTACAAAAAACGGGATATCAAATCGGATGGTAAGTGGCTTGATGCCATAAAGACGACCCCAGCGTACAATACTAAAATTAGTTCCAATACCGGCGTCTGCCATCACATTACTCATAATATTAGCTTTACCCGGAGCATTCGTGTTGATTGCACCTGCATCTCCAAAAAGATAAGGTTGGAATTTTAAACTGTTATGTAAAAACTTAGGATTGAATTTTTTGAAAAGTTCACCGAACTCTAACTCCATACTTACTGATGCGCCTGTAGTTCCTTTGTAATCATAGCTTATAGAGCCATCTGAATTTTTGCGCGCCAATAAGTAACCAGAGTAACCGCGTAAATTTAGTCCGCCGCCTGCGGTAAAATGATTTGTACTTGCTCCGTAATTCCCCCAATCAGGCGGAATAATGCCCATGGACCGTGTATACTTGTTGTTCATCAAATCTTCGTTGTTAGCGCCTGCTGCAAATAGCATCGACTCTGACGGAAGTTTGCTTCCAAAGCCCAATTGACCAAAAACACGGGTATTGATATTTATTTTACCAAGATCTGTTTTGTTGATCATGGTTAAAGTAGCAGCAGAAAAATCGTAATCGTTCGTAAAAGCAGAAGAGCGCAGGTTCACCCAAATGTTTCCCAGTCCTTTTTTGTAGCGGTAATTATGTTCCAGACCCACATGAATAGCGCTGTTGAGTTTTTGATACCCCCATTCCTTGTTGTTGATCAGGTAAACAAGATCCTGAGGCTGATCACGCAGCATGGCCTTTACATGTGTGTAAACCCGCGTGCGCTCGTCGTTACTTTTCTTTTCGAAGCCAATGGTTGCGGCGTCTAATCCGTCTAATGATTTAAGTTGAAGATAAACATTCGATTTTTTTATAAAACGCCGTGTCGCGGTTTTATAATCTAATGAAAATGAAAGTGTGTTGTATTTGTTTTTCACGGTTGTATCTACATAAGCCTGTCCAATCCCGGAACTGAACCAAACACCGAGTTCAAAAACGTGTTTTGTATTCAAATAGTCGCCTGAAAGCACTGCTGCAATCTTTACACCATCGAGACCATTATACCACAAGCCCGGTCTTATACGCATGTCGTATTTCTTCCAGTTTGGCGGATTGTAAACTTTTGAATCGAAGCGAAGATTCACCGTGCTTTTTTTCGAATTGTTTGTCATGTCCACATCCGCCATGCGGTAAGAAGGATCTATGACCACGTTTTTTATTTTTGTGCCAATGTTCAAAGTTGCCGTGTAGCTGGGTTTTAATTTTGGTCCCCAGCCAATCCAGCGGGGCAGGGTAGTGGCACCAGTTGGTTTTTCGAACCAGGTATTAGGAATGTAATAATGGCGGGCTGAATCGTTTACGTCAATCACTACAAAATCAATTGGCATCTGCATAGTGCCTTTACGTTTAAAGGTCACTTCGTACACATCATTTTTTTTACGCTTTACACGGCCAATTTTGTAGTCAATTGTTTTGCTTGTTTCCAGCCATTGGTCGAAGAACCAGTTTAGGTCAACACCTGTGTACATGATGATGGAATTCCTGAAATCTTCAGGATAAGGATGAGCAAATTTCCACTGTTTAAAATAAGCCTGCATTGCTTTGTCGAATAAAGCGCGACCCAACACATATTCTAAATTTTTGAGCATCGCCGCCATTTTGGTGTAGGATTGCCCGTAACCACCACCGTGGCGGATGCCGCCATTGTAATCATCGGCATGCGTGTTTAAAGTTGCTTCTTCATTTTTTGTAACCGTGTTGTTATAATACGAAGTGTAAATCTGATCATCGACTATACGAATTGGCTCAGTGAATCTTTCAATGTATTTGCTGTTCGGCTTAGGCTCTATGGTTAAAGGTCCATCAATGAACTGATAAGTATCGGCTGTGTAAAATTGTGCGAATCCTTCGTCCATGTAAGCCCTGTAGTTTTCGTTGGTGCCCAGCATTCCTTGGAACCAATTGTGCGTTACTTCGTGAATAAGCAGCGTTCTGTAGTCTGGATCAAACCCTCCGCAAAGCGTCAGCATAGGGTATTCCATGCCATCCTGTGCATCGGCCACAATCATTTTTGGGTGATGGTAGGGACCAATATTATAAGAATTGACTTCAATAATTTTTGCCGTGTACTTCGCGGCATTGTACCAACCTGCTGCGTGAGGTTCCTGTACCAGGGCTATGCAGCGTACGCCGTCCCACGATGCTTCACTAATCCGGTAATTCGGATCGGCGGTAAAAGCAAAATCGTGAACATTGATGGCGGAAAATTTCCAGGTCTTTTTTGTACCATCTTTTTTTATGATGGTGGAAGGTGGCGAGTTAAATTTTTTTTCCAGGAAGTTGGAGATGTCCAGTTTTTTGCGCAGCGTATCAGGAAGCATATCTTTTTCGTTGATCATCACCCCTGTGCCATCGGCCACGTAATTGTTCGGCAAAGTCATTTCGACATGATAAGAACCGAAGTCACCGTAAAATTCATGATCCATGTGCTGATCGGTATTCCATCCGAATTTTCGGTCGATCACCGTCACACGTGGATACCAGTGTACGACGTCGTAATGTTTTTCACCAAAGGAATTAAATAATTTCATCCGGTTACGGATGGCTTCTTTGTCAAAATAAGTTTTAAAATTAAGTTTAATGGTAATCGACTCTCCAGAATTTACCACCCTTGGCAGGTAGACTTTCAGGATGGTATTATCCAGTTCAGACTTTAGATCCTTGCCATCAGCGGTAATACTTTCCACCTGCGTTCCTAAATCTTTGTCACGGTACTTGCTGAATTTTAAATTGTAACTGTTGTTTTTGTAAAGATCTGCTGCGTAGGAATCTTTTGTTTGCGCGTTACTGTAAAGGTGAAAATAAACGAAGGAAATAGTGTAGGGCGAATTATTCCAGTAGGTTAGTTCTTCTATCCCACTCAGAACGTCAGTGCTATCGTTTATTTCCGCTTTGATGTTATAATGCACGTCTTGTTGCCAATACCCTTCAAAAGGCTTGCGGTTTTTCCAGTAGAGCGGGTTGGTGGACGAGCGGTAATCGATGTATTCGGTTTGGGAATTGCCGCTAAAACTTAGAAACGAGGTAAAGATTAACAACAAGAGCGGAAACGAGGTTCTATTAAAATATACGTTCATACAAGGCCGAATTTAGTATAAATATAAGAGATTGGAAAGAACCGGGAGTAATGGCAAATGCGAACGGTGACAAGATTAGTCTTGTTTGCCGGTTCATTTAAGTCTTGAGTAGCGTGCTTATGTGTAAATTAGCCTGATCTTCAATAAAATATCTCATTATTTTGTTGTTTTTCCGATTAAATTAGTATATTTGCAGCCCTATTTAAAAATAAACAATGGAAAAACGCTATGAGACGGTCTTCATTTTAACTCCCGTTTTGTCTGATGATCAGGCAAAGGAGGCCGCAAAAAAAATTAAAAAAACCATTACAGATCTGGGAGGCAAGATCGTGAATGAAGAGAACTGGGGCCTAAAAAAACTGGCTTACCCTATTCAGAAGAAAACAACAGGATTTTATCACTTGCTTGAATTTGCAGGTGAAGGAGAAGCGATTGTTGGAACCCTTGAAACAACTTTCAAGCGTGACGAACGTATCCTGCGTTTTTTAACTGTATCTCTTGACAAACATGCAGCAGCTTACGCAGACAAACGCAAAGGCTTAGTAGCTGAAGGCAGAGCTAAGAAAAAAGAAGCAGCAGCTTCTAACTAATGGTTTAATTTAATTAACGTTTAAAACAAAATGGCAGCACCAAAAGATATCAGATATCTGAACCCTCCAACAGCGGAGGCTAAAAAGAAAAAATACTGCCGCTTCAAAAAAAGCGGTATCAAATACATTGATTACAAAGACCCTGATTTTTTATTGAAATTTGTAAACGAGCAAGGTAAATTGTTACCGCGCCGTTTAACCGGTACTTCTTTAAAATTCCAGCGTAAAGTGGCACAAGCTGTAAAACGTGCCCGTCACTTATCATTAATGCCTTACGTGGCTGATTTAATGAAATAATCAATAAAGGAGGAAAACAAAATGGAAGTTATTTTAAAACAAGATATTAAAGGTTTAGGTTACAAAGACGATAAAGTAACCGTTGCAAACGGATACGGTCGTAACTTTTTATTACCTAAAGGTATGGCTACCTTAGCAACTGAAAGCGCTAAGAAAATGCACGCTGAAATTTTAAAGCAACGTGCGTTTAAAGAAGATAAATTACGCAAAGAAGCAGCTGCTAACTCTGAGAAATTATCAGGTGTAAGCATTAAAGTTGGTGCAAAAGCAGGAGAAAGCGGAAAAATATTTGGTTCGGTTACTACGATCCAGATCGCTGAAGCTTTACAAAAAGCAGGTTACCCTGTAGAACGTAAAAACATCGAAATTACTGAAGACACGATCAAACAATTAGGTACCTATACTGCAAAAGTACGTTTGTACAAAGAAGTTGCGGCTACTGTAACATTTGAAGTTGTAGCAGAATAATTTTAGTTTCTTAAAAAGCCCACTGCATTTTATGTAGTGGGCTTTTTTTTGTGTGTGTTCTCGGCTCCGCTCGAACTGACACCGGTTCGGTATGGCCTAACACACAAGCTGGCTCAAAAGTCTCCCAGACTTTTGCTCCGCTCGAACTGACACCGGTTCGGTATGGCCTAACACACAAGCTGGCTCAAAAGTCTCCCAGACTTTTGCTCCGCTCGAACTGACACCGGTTCGGTATGGCCTAACAGACAAGCTGGCTCAAAATTTCCCATATTTTTGGCCTGCTCTGGCAAAAACCCTTTGAACCTAATTGTGTAATCGCTTTTCTGAAGGCTCAAGGTAAAATAATTAGACGTTTTTGGAATTTAGTTTTTTAAGCGCAATCCGTTTATCACATCTATTGTGAGTGGTTTTTCAAGATAGCCCGTTACATTTTTATCGGCGAGCGCTCGCTTATTGTCATTTTGATCAATAGAGGAGGACTGCATATAAATACGCAACTGCGCTTTAATTTTCGCATCCAGCTTGTCGTATTTATCCAGGAACTCCCAGCCGGATAAGAACGGCATGTTGACATCTACGAAAAGCAGGGCGGGTCTGTTCCAGAACAGAACTTCTGTGGCAAGAAAAGCGAGTGCTTCTTCGGCATCATTAAAGCTGAATGCCTTTGCTTCCTTAGAAACGTGACGGATAATGATCTCAAAAAGTTGACCACTTAAAACATCATCGTCTATAAGAATAAAACTTTCCTGTTGTTGCATTACTATAATTGCGTTTTGCTAATTTAGAATAAATCCTGCTAAAATTATAAACCTTGTTTGGCAGAATTAAAAAATCTTTTCATTATTTGAGTAAATAGTGTCTGTCCGAGAACAAGGTGTTTGGATGGAAAAATTCTGTTTCGAGGCGTGTTAAAAAAAATGATTGTGAGGTTTACTGGGGTAAATGAGCGATTATTTTTTTTGACACAACGACGAAAATGGAGTTTTCGGCCAAACACTAAATAATATTCTTCGCGACAAATGCAGGAATGATATTTGTATTTTTAAAGCAGAATTGTTTTATGCCCCACGGACCCCTATACCTTATTTTTCTTGCTTTTGCGGCTCTGGTAAGTGTAGCCATGTGGCTGGATTATTTCAGGCAGATCGATGTTTTCGAAAAAGAGAGTTTTCTTCCCCTGATTGTTGCATTGATTGTGGGAGGTGGCGCACCTTATGTGAGTCTTTACATTTACGATTTTTTAAGCAGTCATGGTTTTACCGAAAATGAAGAGTTTGTAAACGACGCACTCTTTTCGATCCTGGGTATAGGGCTGAATGAAGAACTGTGTAAGCTAGGGGGAATTTTACTCGTGTTTGCCCTTTTAAAAAAGCAGATCAACGAGCCCATCGATTACCTTATTTACGCAGGGGTTACTGCTCTTGGCTTTTCATTGGTTGAGAACTATAATTATTTTTATAATCACGGTATAAAAATCATTACATCGCGCACCTTCTATTCCGCCTTGGAACACATTATTAATTCCACCATTATTGTTTACGGATTATACAGGACAAGGATCTTTAAAAAAGGAAAATTTATATTGAATGCTTCAATGGGTATTGCTTTAGCAGTGATGTCTCACGGTCTTTTCGATTTTTTCCTGACCGATAGCTTTTTAGGCGTGCTGACTCCTTTTTTATCACTGATCATTTATTTGGTGGGAATTAATTTCTGGGTACAGATGTTGAACAACGCCAATAATTATTCCACCTTTTTTGATTACCATAAGATCAATTTCTCACCCAGGCTTGTGTATCGTCTATTTTTGTGGTATCTCCTCACGGTAGTAATTGCCTTCGTAAACAATTACATGATAGCGGGATTCAAATTTTCTATTGTTAATTTTTTACAGGGGCTAATGAGCGACGGCTTTTTGTTCTGGATCGTTATTCTTCGTGTCAGCAGGTTTAAAATCTTTAAAATGAAATATTTTAAGGTCGTGCCCGCTTTGCCTTTTTACATTACAAAAAATAAAGATGAAGATTTTGTCATTCCTATTTTAAATTTGCCAATAAAGATCAGGGGAGAGAACTTCCAGGAACATTTACTTACAAAATACCTCGATAAGAAAGTGGAACTGTATCCTGTAGATGAAAAAGAGAGTTTTATTAAGATATCAATCCATGCTACCATTACCGACAAATATCTTTTGTATGATGATGTTGTTGTTTATACTGTTTTAATGGATGATATGCAACGAGCAAAAGACTTGGTGTATGTGTTGAAGCCAAAAATGGGTAGAATCAGGGAAATAGGCTTTCGATATCCCATAGAAGGGCTTTATTCGGCGGATATTATTGATGAACCTGGACAATTAAGCACCATAGACCACAAAAAACTTAAATTCGTAGAGTGGGTATATCTGAAGCCGGACCATAAATACTAATTAGTGTCTGTCCGAAAACTAGGTGTTTGGATGGAAAAATTCAGTTTCGAGGCGTGTTAAAAAAAAGGATTGTCAGGTTTACTGGGGTAAATGAGCGATTATTTTTTTTGACACAACGACGAAAATGGAGTTTTCGGCCAAACACTAATTAACAAATTGGAGATATTGTTAATAAAGGGCCTTTTTTTTGTATCTTTATTTTAAATCGAACGTAAAAAACTCAAAAATCAAAACGCTATGAAATTTAATAAAATCCTTTACAGTTTTGCCCTGCTGGGTTTTTCAGCAGTGCTGACTTTTTCTTCCTGCAAAAAGAAAGAAGATCCTAAAACCGAGCCAACAGTTGAAACGCCGGATGGCCAAAGTGGAACAGATAGTCGCGAAGTTCAAGGAGAAAATGATGCTGCTGTTAATGATATAAATGACATAATTGGCAATTCCAGTCTAGCAGGAAGAAGTGAGGCTAGTTCAGGTACAGCCGGGGTTACTGGAAATATTTGTGGGTTAACAGTAGATTCAAATGGAACAGATTTAGCTAATCAAATAATTAAATTTACTTATACGGGTGTAACTTGTAATAACCGGACTAGAACAGGTTCAATTAAACTTACATTACAAGGTGGCAGCACTGCCAAATGGAAAACGCCAGGTGCCAAGATAAAAATAGAGTACATTGGTTACAAGATCACACGAGCGTCTGATCAAAAATCAATTAAGTTTGACGGAATACAAGAGTTAACAAACGTTTCAGGGGGTACTTGGTGGGAATTAATTATCACTAAAACTAAATCAAGTTTAGTTGGTACGATTACGGGGACAAACCTGAAAGTTACTTTTGAGGATAATAAAACAGCCACATACAATATCAATCGTAAAGTAACGTATACTTATCCTAACAGTATCTTAACTGTTACTGCGGAAGGCATAGGATCAAGCGGCTCAACAAACAATCTTGAGAATTATGGGACTGCGCGTAACGGAGATGTTTTCACAAGTCAGGTTTCAACGCCTGTTGTGTGGAATGCTACCTGCGGGGGCGCGGTGTTGCAAGGGGTTGTAAGTGTAAATGACATCACACAAAACATTAACCTTAAATTTTCTTACGGTGTGGATACGAATGGAAATCCACAAACGGTGGGCCCTAACGCTTGTCCTTATGGTTGGAAGCTTGAGTGGACGGCGAATGCTACTACAAATTCGAAGGTGTTTGGTTATTACTAAATCCGATTTTTCTCAACATTAAAACCCGCCTGGCTGCTAATGCCCGGCGGGTTTTTCGTTAATAAACAGCGTTAGCAGCAGTATTCAGGTTTTTAGTATTTTTTTTATATCTTTATAATTCACTAGTGTTGGTTGTAAAATAAGTATGATTTTGGAAAGAGTTTTTGTAAGGGCTATAGTGCTTAGTATACCTTTTTGTCTTATGGTTGTTTCGTGTAAGAAAAAGAAGGAGTTTAACCAGGAAAATGGGCAGTCTGCAGTGGATGCCAGAAATGTTCAGGCGCGGAATGATGAGGCCATAAGAGATGTGAATGTGGCGGTGATGGAACAATCGCTTCTCAGAGGCAAAAGTGCTTCAGAGCTTGGCCAAACCACAGCGGTTACCGAACTGTGTGGTGTAGATGTAGACACGCTTTCAATATTCCAGGGAATTATACGTTTGCATTATAATGGAGTTCCCTGCAATGGGGTCATAAAAACCGGTAATATTATTGTTACCGTTGTAAATTATCCCTTAAAAAAATGGAAAAACAAAGGATGTGTTCTGAGACTTGACTTTGTGGCCTATACCGTAAATTTTTCTAATAAGCAAGGTCAAACCATTACACTTGATGGAACAGAGTACCTTGAAAATCAAAGCGGAAATACCTGGTACGAGATGCGTTATCTGGACGCAACAAATCTTGTGCAGGTGCATAAGTCTGATGGACTTAAAGCATCGTTCGGTGGAAACAATACAGGTATTTTTAATATTAACTGTAGCCTGACTTACAACTATTCTTCCGCTAAGGTTACCAGTTGCAAAATAGAGGGCCTGGGATCTTCTGAGGGCGTTTCTAACCTCGAAAGCTGGGGACTTGACCGCAATGGTGTTCACTTTACATCACAGGTTAACTCGCCACTTGTCTGGAAAAGTACCTGTGGAAGTGGAGCTCTACTTGAAGGAGAAATAACGGTAACCGGGGAAGGAAAAGACTACGAGATGAAATGTAATTTTGCTGTGGATAATGAGGGCAATTCCGTTTCCGTTGATTCTTCCTGTCCTCATGGCTGGAAAGTCAGCTGGTCTTATAAGAAAAAGACGAATACGCGTGTGTTTGCATATAACTAGATTGGATTTTAACCGTTCTACTTTTGGTTTTGTATAAATTAATATATAGTTTTGTTTAGATATGGCTCTTGGTTTACACATGTTACGTACTTGCTTAATTCTCTTCGTAGTTTCAGTTGTGTTTTTTGGTTGCAATAAATCAAATTTCAGGTGGCTTACTTACGATGAAACCTATTGTTCTGACAAATGGGCGTATACTCTGAATAACGAGAAGCAAAAAGATAATATCGTCGCCTATATGGATAAACAGGGTGTTAAGGTTTTTGAAATAGAGATCTTCAACGACAGAACTCCCGATAGCTGCAAAGATTGTAATTGCAAATCAGGTCGCAGAATCAAATGCAAAATAAAAAAGCGCGATGAAAGCCTTATTAAAAAAGAAGGGTTTTATTAATTAATATTTTTTTAAAGCGACTTATATTTCCTCTAGTATTAAAGGAATTTTATCTATTTTTACAGCAAAACTTAGACAACTCAAACAACTCAAAAAACCAAAAATGAAAAATTTATTTATTGTTGCTTCTTTAAGCATCCTGATTACTTCTTGCACAAAGAATTCTAACAACAGTCCAACACCAACTCCGGTGGCAGATGCTACCCCTCCTGTTCTTACATTGAATGGTTCAACCAATGATACCATATCATTAAACTCTACTTACGCCGATCCAGGTGCAGCAGCAATGGATAATGTAGATGGAAACATCAGTAGCCAAATAGTGGTAACAGGTACAATCAATAAAGACCTCGTAGGGGAGTACCGTTTATATTATAATGTGAAAGATGCAGCGGGAAACGCAGCAGTTCAACTTACAAGATATGTTTACGTTGAAAATGACGCGGACTATTTAGTAGGCACCTACATGGCTACTCCAAATTGTGGAGCTTCGCCTACAACAAATGGAACCGTTACTTTAACTACTTCTAACACACTTAATAACAAAGTCTCTTTCGGTATTTTAAACAATGTGAGCTACATTTCTCCTAATATTATGGTGAGTGGAAGTGCTATCTCAATCCCAATGCAAAACTCAGGATCTAATTCTATCGTTGGTAACGGAACTATAGCTTCTAACAAATTATCTTTCAGCTTAACTTACACTGCTGTTGGTAATGCTCCTACATTTGGAACATGGAATTGTACTTCTAATTACGTTAAGCAATAATTTCTCCGAACATATTAAATTTAATACGAAAAGGAAAGTACTTTGTGACTTTCCTTTTTTTAATGCTATGTCCCTTATTTTTCAGATCCTGCACGGTTGAAGCGTCGAATGTTCCAAGATTTTTATTGGTGGTCATTTTTTGTTTTACTTTTTTTATAAAATGGATTAGTCAAAGACGGGTTATTTATTTACCTCCGGTTTATCTGTTTACTCTTTTAGGAGGCTATTATCTTTTAAATATTCTTAGTGTTTGTTGGTCGCTAAATAGTGCCGATGCCATTTATGAGAGTCAAAAGATCTTTTTAGTACCATGTCTTTTAGTGATATTTTTAAACTGGTTGCAAACGAAGGAAGAGGATTACTTACTCGTAAAATCACTTATTGCTATTACTTTTATTTACTGCATTTATGCCTTTGTGGAAATAGTACACTTACCAGATTTTAAATTTGAGAGTTTATATGGAGTCAACTCATTTGCAGAACATAAAAATCTTTTAGCCTCCTTCTTGTTTCTTTTACTGGCCTTTCCACTTTATGGACTTATCTATTTTAAGACTTTGTGGAGATTTGTTTCAGGTTTTGTATTGATACTCAATTTTTTGCTTCTTCTTTTCCTACAGACCCGGTCTGTTTATCTTGCTTTAACTTTTACAGGTCTAATCTTTTTTATTTGTTCCTGGAAGGTAAAGTTTGACAGAAGGAAATTGATATCGGGACTAGCGGCTTTCGTTATTCTGTTCGGACTTCTATTTGTTTTTTATCCCACCTTGCTTCAGCGTTTCAATGTTTTTTCATATTCTACAAGTGCTTCTGGAAATGAGCGTTTGAAAATTTGGTCTAAAACATTTTATTTGATCAAAGAAAATACACTACAAGGCGTTGGAGCTGGCAACTGGCAATACAATTTTTCTAAATTCGGAATAGGAGATATAATAAACATTAGCCAGAATGAAATTTCTTTTCAGCGCCCGCACAACGATTTACTATGGATCATCTCTGAGTCGGGATTAATTGGTTTTGCATTTATTATCCTGATTATCATTTTTGTATTTGCGAAATCTTATCCCGCAATTAAATCTGGAAATTACAAAATCCTCATCTTTTTTTCTTTTTTAAGTGGTTTATTAGTGGAGTCTTTTTTTTCATTTCCAAAAGAAAGAATTACACATATAGTCTTGGCTTCGGTCATGTTTGCTCTATTAATTAAAAACCTTGATCTCACTATTAAATTGCCTCAAAAGTCAAGTGCTAAACTTCTTGTAATTGTCTTACTCATTTTGACTTTTTCTAGTGTTATTGGTCTTTACCGTTTGAAGGGCGAATATTTTACTGTTTTATTATTGCAGGAAAAAGAAAAAAATAATATAGAGGGTGTTATAGGGAATGGAACTAAAGCAATTTCAGTTTTTTATAAATGTGATCCTACGTCAACACCGATTTATAGTTATATGGGCTGGGCTTACAATGCTTTGCACGAAAAAGACAGTCTTTTGTATGTTAGTAAAGAAGCCTACAACTTGTCGCCATACGATTACGAAGTTTTAAGTAACTATGGCTCTGCGTTAGAAAGAACAGGAAATAGGGAAGAGGCTAGAGAGATCTTAAAAGAATGTTTAAGAATTAATCCATTATACGAACCGGCTCTTATTAACAGTGCAGTATTAGAATACAATAGCAGGAATTACAGACAAGCCATAGACTATTTAAAATTGATTCTGGATTACGAGATTAAATACAAAACTTATTTTGACAAAATAAATTCTAAACTTCAATCTAATTAGGTTACAATTCCTATATTTATAGAATAAACCCATCTTATGAAAAAAGCAATTTACATTTTAGCAAGTTTGTTACTCATTATTACAGCTTGCAAAAAGAACGACGAAAATGAACCTGATCCCCAACCACCGGTTCCTGTGGGTGACACCACAAAGCCTGTATTAAATCTTTACGGAAATAAAAACGACACCATTATCCTTCAGACAAATTATTCTGAGGTTGGCGCTACAGCGGTGGATAATAAGGATGGTGACATCAGTCCTTTCATTGTCCTTTCAGGTACTGTAAACTCAAATCTGAGAGGCGATTACATTAAGGAATATAATGTACGAGATGCTGCAGGTAACATGGCCATAAAAGCTATTCGTAAAATAAACGTAAAAAATGGCATTCAGGATTTAGAAGGTGTTTACACAATGACCTGTAAGTGTTATTCTTTAGCAGCTGGATCCTCAACCCTTTTGTCTACGTCAAATCACACTGCGAATGTGGTTGCTTCTCACAGTTTAAATAATGTCTTTGATAACAGCAATGTTTACAATGGCAAAGTAACCAAGCCTTTTAATTTGCGCGTAGAAGGAGCGAATATAATTGGTAATTTATTTACCGCCAGCCAAATTGGTGGAGCTATTTCTCCTTCTAAAACAAGTTTTACAGTCACTATTGAAACTTATGACGCGCATTCGCCAAATTCAGTTGTATGTTCAAATGTTTATACGAAACAATAATTTTGTGGACTCTTATACCGATTATACATAATAGGTAGGCCAATTAGCCGTGCTACTGTTTTGTTTTATCGGCATAATCCCGAAGTAAATTCGGGATAATTTATTAAAGCGCCCTTTGGGCTACTTAACAAATACAATTGGTATTACTCATAAAAAATCCCGTCTTAATTGAGACGGGATTTTTTTAGTTAAAACAGTTCGTTATATTATGAAAACGCATTAAATCCCGTCACATCCATTCCTGTTATCAATAAATGAATATCATGTGTTCCTTCATAAGTAATAACACTTTCAAGGTTCATCATGTGGCGCATAATAGGATATTCGCCTGTAATACCCATGCCGCCGTGAATTTGACGAGCTTCACGAGCAATGGTAATAGCCATGTGCACGTTATTACGTTTTGCCATACTTATTTGAGCAGGAGAAGCGCGGTGTTCGTTTTTCAAAACACCTAATCTCCATGTTAATAATTGAGCCTTGGTTATCTCTGTGATCATCTCAGCGAGTTTTTTTTGCGTTAACTGAAAAGCACCAATTGGTTTTCCAAATTGAATACGCTCTTTGCTGTAACGTAAAGCGCTGTCGTAACAATCCATTGCCGCACCAATAACGCCCCAGGCTATTCCGTAACGCGCGCTGTTTAAACAACCCAAAGGACCTTTTAAACCTTTAACATTCGGAAAAATATTTTCTTTAGGAACTTTTACATTGTCAAAAACCAATTCACCGGTGGCGCTGGCACGTAGACTCCATTTACCATGGGTTTCAGGAGTTGTAAATCCTGCCATGCCTCTTTCTACCACTATCCCGCGAATATCGCCAGCCTCGTCTTTTGCCCAAACTACAGCGATGTCGGCAAAAGGTGAATTTGAGATCCACATTTTTGCACCATTTAAAATAACATTTTTTCCATCACCAGCATCTTTAAAATTGGTGATTATGCCATTTGGATTACTTCCATGATCCGGCTCGGTTAAACCGAAACAACCCATCATATCGCCTGAAGCTAATTTTGGAAGGTATTTTCTTTTTTGTTCTTCACTTCCATAAGTAAAGATTGGAAACATAACGAGTGAGCTTTGCACAGATGCAGTGGAACGAAGTCCACTGTCACCACGCTCTAATTCCTGCATGATTAGTCCGTAAGAAATCTGGTCAAGTCCTGCACCACCATATTCAGTTGGTATATAAGGTCCAAAGGCGCCTATTTCGGCGAGACCTTTGATCCATTGTTTAGGAAACTCTGCTTTCTGACAAGCATCTTCCACTATAGGAGAGACTTCTTTTTTCACCCAGGCGCGGGCGGTTTCGCGAATTAATTTATGTTCGTCGCTTAACAGTTCGTCCATTAAATAGTAATCGTGCGCTTGAAAATTATCTGTTGCCATATGTAGTAAATGAGGCACAAATTTAATAAATAAAACTGAGCTTCATTGAGGCAAATAGGAAAATCGGAAAAGTTTGTCGCGACTTTTCAAGGTTAGAATTTCTAAGATAAGTTGCGAGTCAAACTTTGGAAAAGTTATCCCAGAATCCCGGTCAACTTTTCCAAAGTTATTAAGACCATGCCACATGGTTTCTTTACAAATTTCAATTCCTCATTACATTTGATTATATTTGTTTATAGTACTTTATTGAAACTTGTACGCCATATATTTTTCGGTTTTTTAGCAGTACTGGCCGGCCGGTTGTATAGCCAGGATATCCACTTTTCACAATTCAACGCTTCACTTCTTAATCTTAGTCCCGGCTACACCGGCATGTTTAACGGAGATTACCGCATTGGTGCCGTATACCGCAGTCAGTGGTTCAGCGTGCCGGTGTCATACTCCACCTTTGGTTTAAGTGGTGAAAGGCGCCTGAAGCCCCGTTTTCTGGAAAAGGATATGATTGGAGTAGGACTGATGTTTAATAACGACAAGGCAGGAGATGCACGTTACGGAACCACGCAAATTTATGCCAGTCTCAGTTATATTTTTTTAGCAAATAAGGACAGTTCACTCATCATCACCCTTGGCGGAAATGCGGGCTGGTGCCGGTTGGGATTTGACTACAGTAAAATGACGTTCGAAAACCAATACGATGGTTTTACATATAACCGGACTATCAGCAGTAACGAACAGTTTAGCTGGACCAGTATTAATTTTCTTGATGTGAGTGCAGGGTCTGTCATTCAGTATATCCATCGGCAGAAGCACAGGTTTACCTATGGCCTTGGCCTACACCACTTGTCCTTGCCGAAAGTGAGCTACCTGAATAATACTGCCAGCAGGCTTGATTTCAAATTGACAAACTGTTTGAGTTATTCAACACCCATTAAAGAAAAAACAGATATTATTGCGGAAGCGCTCTATACCATGCAGGGTAAGAATTTTGAGCTAATTCCACATGTGTCGTTAAAGTATTATTTTAACAGGAATGAGAACAAAGCTATTCTCGGAGGCTTGTGTTTGAGGGCAAGAGATGCAGTGGTGTTGAGGCTGGGATATACAAACCAAACCTTACAAAGCGGGATTTCTTATGATATTAATGTGAGCCGCTTTAACAGAGCTACTAATCTGCGTGGTGGACTTGAAATCTTTATAAACTATATAATAAAACTAAAACCAGGATTTATTGCCAGAAAGCGGTATTGTCCGGTGTTTATGTAAGATGAAAAAGGCAGCGTTATACCTATTATTTTTAGTGTGCTTGTTTTTCGAGCAGAGCAAGGCGCAGAATAACAGTATGTTAAGGACGCAGGCTTTGGAGGCGGAAAAGAACAAAGACTGGTACGGCGCGGCGCAATATTACGGGAGATTATACTCGTCAGACAGCTTAAATCTGAAATTGCAGTATGCTTTTGCTGAAGCCAGCAGGCTAAGCTACGATCTGATTACGGCGCTTTACCTTTATAACAAGACAGCAACGGTTGACAATGGAAAACGATTTCCCCTCACTTTTTATTGGATCGGACAGATTCTCAAGACCCGTGGGCAATACAAGGAAGCAAAAAAGTGGTTCACAAAATTTTACAAGCTTAAGTTTAAAAAAGACAAGTACCATTACTATAAAGTGAAATCAAAATTAGAGATGGAAGCCTGTGACCTAGCGCAGATCTTGATCAACAATCCATTTACTCCTAAACCTGATCATTTGGATGCAACAATAAATTCTAAACAAAGTGAATATGGCGCTTTTGAAAAGGACAGCACTTTGTATTTTTCTTCCGTAAGGAGTTCAGATATAAAACCAAAAGACGTGGAGGAGGCCAGGGAAGAGGCAAACAGACTGGTGTATTCAAAGATCTACCGTTCAGACATCCGAAATCAAAAATTCAAGAAGATAAAAGCGATGGATACTTTGATCAACTCAAAAGTGTATCACAGTGCCAACACCTGTTTTAATGAAGATGAAACTCAGATGGTACTTTCGCGCTGCATCTCCTTAAATGCAAGTGATTACAGGTGTGAGCTTTATTCAAGTGATTTTGTAAATAAAAAATGGAAGCAGGCAGTTCCCTTGCCTGAGCCTGTTAATCAGCCTTCGGTGAGTACTACCCAGCCTAGTTTTGGGATGATGAATGGAAAGACCGTTTTGTTTTTTGCAAGCGATAGGCCAGGAGGCGAAGGTGGACTGGACATCTGGTACGCATTTAGAAAGCCTGATGGTTCATACGATACTCCTGTAAATGTGGGTAAAAAAATTAATACGCCCGACGATGATATTACACCCTGGTTTGTGAGCGAGAAAAACACCTTGTACTTTAGCAGTACCTGGCATAAGGGTTTGGGTGGATTTGATATTTTCAGCAGCGAATTTGTAAACAATGAATTTACAGAACCACAAAATGCAGGTTCAAATATTAATAGCAGTTACAACGACGTTTATTATTCGGCTGGCAAAAATGGTAAGCGTATTTACTTTTCCAGTAATCGGAAGGGAACTTTCTTCGAGAATAAACAAAATTGCTGCAATGATATTTTTCGTTTAAGTATGCAGGCTGATACTCTAAATCCATTGATGCCAAAGCTCGACACGATGTTGATTGTAAAAGAACAGTTAAAGCTTCTGGTACCGCTTACTTTGTATTTCCATAACGATGAGCCGGATCCAAAACGCATGGATACCACAACTATTAAAAATTACGAGAAAAGTTACAACGAGTATAAATTGTTGACTCCAAAATATGAGGAGGAATATTCAAAAGACTTGAAGGGTGCTGATAAAAAAATTGCCGTAAACAGGATCGAGAATTTTTTTGCAGACAGTGTAGATGCCGGACTTGACGATCTTAAACGGTTTTCTGAAATGCTTGAAAAGGTGCTCCAGAATGGAGAGACTGTAAAAATAACTTTAAAAGGATATTGCAGCCCGTTAGCGAGTAGCGAATACAATACTAACCTTGCAAAACGAAGGATTAGCAGTCTCAACATGTTTTTTAAACAATATAAGAGTGCCGTTTTTTATAAGTACATCAACAATCAAACCGAGGGGCAGGGAAAGATCGTTTTTGAATTTGTTGGAGTAGGGGAATTGCCCGCAAGCCGCGTAAGCGATAATTTAAAGGATAAAAAGAATTCTATTTATAGTCCTTATGCTGCTTCGGAGCGAAAGATCCAGATCATTGCGGTAAGTTACGGGAAGTGATTTTCGTATTTTTTGACTCTGATTTCTGAAATCAAAGATTGTTATCAATAAATTTTGGATGATTACTCGAATCTAAGACTATCGATCGGGTCGAGTCTGGAAGCGCGTTTTGCAGGGAGATAACCACTGAGTAAACCCACAACAATACAAATGATCACGCCGGTAGTGATCCAGAACCAGGGAATAAAAAATCCTGTATTCAGAGCAAAGCTGATCACATTGCCAATGATGATTCCAAAAATAATTCCGATAAGGCCGCCCATCATACAAATAACAACACTTTCGATCAGGAATTGATTTTTGATAATGGCTTGCGTGGCGCCCATGGCCTTGCGGATACCTATTTCACGGGTTCTTTCGGTTACGCTCACCAGCATAATGTTCATCAGTCCAATCGCCGCTCCTAACAGGGTAATTAGACCAATGATAGTTGCACCCATTGTAACCTTTTGTAAATTTCCAATGAGCATACTAGCCAGGTTATCAGACTTAACGATGTCAAAATTGGAACTTCCTGTAATAGGAACTTTTCTTATTTTCCTGAACACTCCTTCAGCTTCATGCAATAAGATATCGAGCATGGCGCTGTTTTTTATGAGGACGTTGATGGTGAAACTCATATCCGGTCTTCCGAAATATTGTCGCGCGTTATTTAAAGGGATCACGGAGATCTTGTCGCCACCGAAGCCGGCGCTATTTCCCTTTGGTTTTAAGACACCAACTACTTTATACCTTCCGGCGCCAATCTTAATAAATTTATCAATCGCATTTCCCTTTGCTCCGAACAATGCACTTTGAACGTCCGCTCCTATCAGTGTAATATGGGTGCTACCTACTATTTCAGCAAGTGTAAAATTCCTTCCGTTTTCAATCTCGTAACCAGCGGTAGCAATATAATTTTCATCTCCACCGAAAACCTGAATGTTAGGATTTGTTTTAACGCTGCCATATTTTAAGCGTGCTGAGAAGCTTGCCAGAGTGGAAACAGATGTCAGTGCCTGGAAATCGAACTCCTTTTTAAAACGGAGCGCATCTTGGTACGAAATGTGTTCGTAGGCTTTTGCTTTCCTTCCTTTGCGGCCGACTTTAATATTTACATCCGCGTTTCGGATCGTAAAAGTGTTGGCACCCATGCTGGTAAAGTTATTGTTAATGCCATTCTTGATGGCGTCAATAGCCGAGAGAATCCCCACAAGTGCCATGATGCCTATACTAATAATAAGCATAGTGATAATTGCTCTCAGGCGATTAGCTTTAATCGAATCAATGGCAATGGAAATATTTTCTTTCAAGAAGCTCAACGCAAGATCAAAATTAAGAAATAAAGAGAGAGCCAAAAGTATTTATATACAGGGAGCAATATGAATGGCTGAACGGTAAACGTGGATTACAGAAGATTTTTTCTTTGAGATCAAAAAAATTCGCAGCATCGAAAACGACAGCCATTGTCAAACTTCGTTACTAAAGGATAATCCAATTAAGGTATCAGACAGAGCGTTTTGCCAAACTAGGTTTTGTAATTCTTTTTACTAATTTAGTTCCATATTAACAATTTAAAAAAATAAACATGGATCCAAACATTCACTTAAATTATGTGGCGGTGCTGATCGCCGTAGTTGCGCACTTTATTCTTGGATTTATCTGGTACACGCCTTTGTTTGGAAAAGTCTGGGCAAAAGAGTTAGGCATGAACACCGATCAAAAGCCTCCAGCTTCTTTAATGGTTAAAGGAATGGTTATGAACCTGATTGGAAACTTTTTTATGGTTTTTGTCTTTTATCACAACATCGCGGTATGGATGCCTGAAACCTAGGCTCAGCTTCCCGCAGAAGGCGCAACCCCTTTTGCTTACGCTTTAACCGCTTCTATCTTTACCTGGCTGGGTTTTTATGTGCCGGTTGATCTTAATTCCGTTGCCTGGGAAGGGAAATCATGGAAGTTATTTTTTATTAATACGAGCTATCATTTACGTTCGTTAATTCTTGTGTCAATGATCATTTGTTATATGATGTGACACAATTTGCAGGAAATTTATAAAAAATGAATTATTTTAAAACAGGATGTCCTGAAAGGAATAATTTCAACGACGAGATTCTATAAAGATGTCCTGTTTTTTGATACCCACCAAGAGACTTTACTTTGTCAGTTTTTCAATTTTCTCAATCACATTAAAGTTGCGATAATCATTAATCTTAGGATCGAAAAGTGAAGTTATCTTGTATTTTACCTTTACTTCTTTAGTTAAAAGCTCTGCATATTGATTAAGAAGATCGATGTTAGATTCGGCATTAGTCAACCAATAAAACTTCAGTGTTTTGCTCTCTTCATTAACCGTAAAAATAACAAAGAAATCTTTTTCTATTTTTATAACACGACCCGTAAAAACTTCCTGACCACTCTCTGCACTTTTTTTATCTGCCTGTTCGGTTATTTTTCTCAACACCTCAGGACAAGTCGAGGCCATCTTCATACCAATGAGTTTTCCTAATGCCTCGCCTTCCTGGTCAATATTATCGAGGTTAATGTTGTGATCTTTTTTCAATTGTTTTTTGTAGGGTTCGGCAACCTTGATCATGCAAATACCGATCTCCATAAACATTTGTTTCTGATTGATGGTGTCGTTAATATTTTTACCACATTCACAGGTTTGTGCAACTATTTTATCCATGTAGTCCTGCGCAGAAACGCAGGTAGTACTAAATAACAAAGCAAGTGTAAGGAAAGGTTTCATGGGCATTAATTTTTATGGTTTGAAAACGAATTATTTGTAAATTTCTTTCTTCGCGGCCAGCAAAGTGTTTTTTAAGAGAGAGGCAATGGTCATAGGACCCACACCACCTGGCACCGGAGTGATATAGCTGCATTTGGGAGCAACTTCATCAAACTTAACATCACCTTTTAATTTAAAGCCGCTCTTCGTTTCAGTGCTCACAACACGCGTTGTGCCCACGTCAATCACTACCACACCCTCTTTCACCATATCTGCTTTTAAAAACTCAGGTTGGCCCAGAGCGCAAATGATGATGTCTGCTTTTAAGGTATGTGATTTAAGATCTTTTGTTTTACTGTGGCATAATGTGACCGTGCAGTTACCGACAGAATTATTTTTTGCGAGCAAAATGCTCATGGGAGATCCAACAATATTGCTGCGGCCAATTACCACACAATTTTTTCCGGAAGTCTCAATAGTGTATTTTTTAAGAAGCTCTAGAATGCCATTGGGAGTGGCACTTACGTAGCAGGGAAGATTGAGGACCATTCTACCCACGTTGATCGGATGAAAGCCATCCACGTCTTTTTTAGGATCGATGGCTTCGGTTATTTTTTGTTCGCTAATGTGTTTGGGAAGTGGAAGCTGAACGATAAATCCATCTATATCTGAATCGTTGTTTAATGCGTTTACGGTTTCAAGTAATTTTTCTTCAGTAACGTTTGCATCGAGACGGATAAGCGAAGATTTAAAACCGACATTCTCACAGGTTTTAATTTTACTTGCCACATAGGTTTCGCTGCCGCCATCATTGCCTACTAAAACCGCAGCAAGGTGGGGTTGTTTCATTCCAGAAGAGAGCATATTCTTTACTTCCAGAGCTATTTCTTCCTGTATTTGTAATGAAACTTTCTTACCGTCTATTAATTGCATCCGTTTATTATAATGAGTAAATAATGCCTGCGGGCATTTAGGTTAGGGACTACCCTTTAGGCATACCTTTTGGCATAGCGCGCATCATCTTAGCCATCGCATTTTTATCATTCATCATGCGCATCATTTTGCGGGTATCTTCAAATTGTTTTAAAAGTTTGTTGACTTCCTGCACGCCTTGGCCGCTTCCTTTAGCAACGCGTTGCCTGCGCGAACCATTGATCAATTCCGGCTTGCTGCGTTCTTCGGGTGTCATACTGAAGATGATAGCTTCGATGCCTTTAAATGCATTTTCATCAATGTCCATATCTTTTACCGCTTTGCCCATTCCCGGGATCATGCCAACGAGGTCTTTGATATTCCCCATTTTTTTGATCTGGTGCAGTTGCGCTAAAAAGTCATTAAAGTCAAATTTATTAGTAGCTATTTTTTTGTTGAGTTTGCGGGCTTCCTCTTCACTGAATTGTTCTTGTGCACGTTCTACGAGTGTTACCACGTCGCCCATACCTAATATCCTGTCCGCCATACGCTCCGGATAAAAAACATCCAGGGCATCCATTTTTTCGCCGGTACCAATAAATTTAATTGGTTTGTTTACAATGCTTTTAATGGAAAGTGCAGCTCCACCGCGAGTATCACCGTCTAATTTGGTGAGGATCACCCCATCAAAATCCAGTTTTTCGTTAAAGGCTTTTGCCGTATTCACAGCATCCTGACCGGTCATACTGTCTACCACGAATAAAATTTCGTTTGGTTTTACAGCTGCTTTGAGGTCAGCAATTTCTTTCATCATCAACTCATCAATAGCCAAGCGACCCGCAGTATCTATCAATACAACGCTGTTGCCATTTTCTTTCGCTTGTTTAATAGCGGCTTCGGCAATTTTAATTGGATTTTTTTCGTCCTTATTACTGAAAACCTCAATGCCGATTTGTTCTCCAAGAACATGCAATTGGTCAATTGCAGCAGGACGATAAACGTCACAAGCAACCATTAAAGGTTTTTTCCCTTTTTTAGTTTTTAAATAGTTTGCAAGTTTTCCTGTAAAAGTGGTTTTACCAGAACCTTGAAGACCGCTCATTAAAATGATGGTAGGATTTCCACCTAAATAAACATCTTCCTTGGTACCGCCCATCAATTGGGCAAGCTCATCGTGTGTGATTTTAACAAGCAGTTGTCCCGGCGACAAAGAGGTAAGTACATTTTGGCCCAGTGCTTTTTCTTTTACTGTATCCGTAAAAGTTTTTGCAACTTTATAGTTAACATCGGCATCTAAAAGCGCTTTGCGGACTTCTTTCAGCGTTTCGGCAACGTTTATTTCGGTAATTTTACCCTGACCTTTTAAGACCTTAAATGCGCGATCAAGATTTTCCTGTAAAGTGTTAAACATGGCAATAAATTTTTAGAGGCATAAAGGTAAGAAAAATGCTTAGTTTTTCGTCAAATTTTTTTAGGCTGTGCTGGCAGTTCGTGTCCCTTTTAAATGGCTTGCTCTGGTTTTCAAAAATTGATTACAAAGAGCTTGGACATCAAAAATACAGTAAATAAAGTGTTCCTATAGGATTTGGAATTAGGATATTTTTAATATTTATCTCTAATTTAAATCGTAATTTTAATTAAACTATGAACCACGAATATTACATGCTACAAGCACTGAATCTGGCAAAGCTTGGATGGCCACAAGTTTCGCCAAATCCGATGGTTGGTTCGGTTATCGTAAAAAATAACGAGATCATTGCTTCTGGTTATCATCAGCAATTCGGACAAGCACACGCCGAAGTAAATGCTATCAAAGCCCTGTCATCTTCTGTTTCGGCTTCCGAATGCACTCTGTACGTCACACTCGAGCCCTGCAGCCATCAAGGAAAAACGCCGCCCTGTGCGGACCTTATTATTGAAACGGGATTTAAAAAAGTGGTTGTGGGTTGTAAAGATCCAAATCCCCTTGTAGCTGGAAAAGGTATTCTTAAGCTGCAGCAGGCCGGAATTGAGGTCACAACAGGCATTTTGGAAAATGCGGTAAAACATTTGAACAAACGCTTTATTCATTTTCACGAAAAGAAACGTCCCTACTTTATACTGAAATGGGCTACTACTGCGGATGGATTTATCAGTAAAGTTCCGCTCCCAAAAAACCGGGAGGAAAACATGATTACGCACCGGGACGCGCAGGTTTATGTGCATGGCATTCGCTCTGAAGTGATGGGGATTTTTGTGGGCAAGAATACCGTTTTAAATGATAATCCACATCTTACCACCAGACTAGTGGAAGGCAAAAATCCAGTCCGGATCTTCATCGATAAAAATCTGGAAGTTCCTAATACATTTCATGTATATAATAAAGAGGCTCAGAGCATTGTTTTCAACGCTATACAGGACGAACAAAAAGATAACATTCGGTTCGTAAAGCTCGATTTTGATAAAGAAATTTTGAAGCAGATCAATGCTAAGCTCTACCAGATGCAAATACAAAGTGTATTGGTAGAAGGCGGTGCGTTTTTAGTGAACGAATTTGTAAAACAGGATCTTTGGGATGAGGTGTTGGTGTTCCAGAATCCTGATCTTCATTTTAAGGAAGGTCTGAAAGCTCCTGTTTTTGCTATAAAAAATACTTTTGAGTTGGTAGGGAGTGATAAGCTTTTTCACCATTTCAGGAATGAAGCTTTGCCTGCGGTTGGCGCTTTGGAAAAGGAGATTTTTTAATAACACAGCTTTGCATCTTAATAAATACGGGGAGCTACGCAGCGTGGCTTCCTTCGTAAAATGGGATATTGCCAACGAATAATAAATCGTTATTTACTTTTGTCTAAAATTCACGAAATGACAGTAGCGCAGAATAAAATACAGCTGGCCCAGAAATTACTTCAAACAGAAGACACTCACATTTTAAAGGCAATTGAAATGCTCTTTAATCAGGAAAATGAAAGTTTTGAATTAACCGCCATGGAAAAGAGAGAGCTTGATAAACGGCTGGCAGAAGTAGAAGGAGGCAAAGCGAAATTCTACACAATGACAGAAGTGAGGAAAATTGTGCGTAAAGATTTAAAGAAGAAATGAGACGTTTCCTGTTATAATCAATGATAACACTGTAGTAGAAATACAAAATGCCTACGATTATTTAGAGATGAAGGAATAAGGGTTAGGAGAAAAGCTACTTCAAAAATTGACGGAGTACGTTGAAGTGATAGAAACTAATCTATATTTGTTTAGGATTGGATATAGGCAGATCCGACAAGCTCGCATAAAACCCTTTGAATATCTTTTGATATATAAGATTTATCGGTATTATGTTACAGTTATCGAGTTGTTCCACTCCAAGCGGAATCCCCGAAAGAAAATGTATAAATAGTGTTTGGCCGAAAACTCCATTTTCGTCGTTGTGTCAAAAAAAATAAGCGCTCATTTATCCCAGTAAACCTCACAATCATTTTTTTTAACACGCCTCGAAACTGAATTTTTCCATCTAAACACCTAGTTTTCGGACAGACACTGAATAGGTTCTTCAGCAATTTGTTTTATTCTCTCAGTTTTCCGGAAATTTCGTAAATGAAACCAAGACTACCGAAAATTTAACCTATATTTACCCTCCAATAAGCACAAAAAGGACAAATTTTTAAGATAATTACAATAATATACGTTCTGTATTTGGTATATTAAGATTGTTATAGTATATTTGCGTCCCTTTTAAAAAGGAAATTAATTTAAGATAAAGATTTATATCATGTCACGTATTTGTCAGTTAACAGGAAAAAAAGCGATGGGTGGAAACAAAGTATCGTTTTCAAACAGTAAAACCCGTCGCCAATTTAAAGTAAATTTAAAACGCAAACGTTTCTTTATTCCAGAAACGAATGAGTGGATCGTATTACGCGTATCTACTTCTGCGATCAAAAATATTAACAAAAAAGGCATCAGTGCCTGCTTAAAGGAAGCCAAAGCTAGCGGCCTTCTAGCATAATTTTAAAAAATAGAGCGTCATGGCAAAAAAAGGCAATAGAATCCAGGTAATTTTAGAGTGTACCGAGCATAAAGAAAGCGGTAAACCGGGAACTTCCCGTTATATCACTACTAAAAACAAAAAAAATACAACTGAGCGTATTGAGTTAAAGAAATATAACTCTGTTTTAAAGCGCATGACAGTTCACAAAGAAATTAAGTAATCCATCTCGCTTTTGCCCTTCATCCGAACTATCGGATCGCTTAAGGGTGACGGTAGGTAAAAAAGTTAAAACAGAAAACAATGGCAAAGAAGGTAGTTGCAACACTAAAAAGCGGTAAAGGAAAAGACTTTACTAAAGTTATTAAAATGGTAAGATCAGAAAAAACTGGTGCTTACAACTTCAAAGAAGAAATCGTGCACAACGATCACATCGCTGATTTCTTAAAATCGAAGTAATTATACATTTATGATTTTTTAAAAGAATTCTTTCTCTTAAACGGGAAAGAATTTTTTGTTTTGTGTAAGTTCGTACTGAATTTGCGCAACTAAAGCCAAACCGACTACTATGAGTTTTTTTTCAAAATTATTTACCAAGGAAAATAAAGAAAGTCTTGACCAGGGTTTGGCCAAAACAAAAGAGAGTTTTTTTGGAAAAATTACTAAAGCCATTGCTGGCAAAAGTACTGTAGATGCTGATGTGCTTGATAATCTTGAAGAGGTACTTATTTCAGGAGATGTCGGCGTGTCTACAACAATTAAAATTATTCAACGTATTGAAGAGCGCGTAAAACGTGATAAATATGTTAGCACGAGCGAACTCAACGCGATATTAAAAGAAGAGATTGTAGGTTTACTTTCAGAAAATAATAAAGTCCCTACACATTTTTCAGATCCTTTGAAAAATAAACCACATGTGATCATGGTGGTGGGTGTTAACGGTGTTGGAAAAACTACAAGCATTGGAAAGATCGCACATCACTACAAACAAGCCGGTAAATCGGTTGTATTGGGGGCGGCAGATACTTTTAGAGCAGCAGCGGTAGAACAGTTGATTATTTGGGGAGATAGAGTAGGTGTGCCTGTGGTAAGCCAGGGCATGGGCGCCGATCCGGCAAGTGTGGCCTTTGATACTTTAAGTAGCGCAAAAGCTAAGGATGCAGATGTAGTAATCATTGATACAGCAGGACGTCTTCATAACAAAGTCAATTTAATGAACGAGTTGACGAAGATTAAAAACGTGATGAAGAAAGTAATTCCTGATGCGCCGCATGAAATATTGTTGGTGTTAGATGGAAGTACCGGTCAGAATGCGATAGAGCAATGCAAACAATTTACGGCAGCTACAGATGTAAATGCACTCGCGGTAACAAAGTTAGATGGTACCGCTAAAGGTGGCGTTGTAATTGGCATTTCAGACGAATTTAAAATTCCGGTTAAATACATTGGGGTCGGTGAAAAAATGACCGACTTGCAAGTGTTCACTGCAAAAGAGTTTGTGGATAGTTTGTTTAGTAAATAGTGTTTGGCCGAAAACTCCATTTTCGTCGTTGTGTCAAAAAAAAATAATCGCTCATTTACCCCAGTAAACCTCACAATCATTTTTTTTAATCTTAATCTTTTAACGTCAGCGCTCCGACAGTTATAGAATTGGCTTTGCAAAATTTGATCAAAAGCATTTCCGCATCTACTTTTTCTTTTTCGGCAGACGCATGTTCTGCATCCCAAAGCACGCGGGCTTTGTCGTATTTTTCTTTGTCATTTTTTATACGGTCTTCTTTGATAAACGCATCGAAAAGAGCCGTAATCACCGTAGCAGCGTCCTCATCGTTTTCCTTAAGTTTATCAAGGAGATCGGTCCGTTTTTTAAAACTAACCAGCCCTGTATTAGGAATGTCATAGTGTTCAGCAAACCTGAACAGGTATTGCATTAGTACATTTTTAGTATCGTTTTCCATCTCGTAGTTTTTAGTTATTAATTTATAAAAAGAAAAAAACGCAAGCGTTTGTGACTAGAAATATAGTTATTTTTAAATTGTGAAGGAAGTAGATCAAAAAATAATTAAAACTTTACTGGGCCTTCTTTTTTTTCTGCCTTTCTGCTTAAATGCTCAAATTGGGGAAGATTCCCTGAAATATCTAAAAAGAAGCACCTACCTTTCTGATAACCCTAAAATCAATGAAAGAGATATCTTAGTCGATTCTATTGTACGCAGCTTCATGCAGAGTCCTCAGAATTGTGGACTGAGCATTGGAATTTCCGAAAACGGAAATAGCACATTTTACAATTACGGGGAGATGAGCAGGGATTCAAAAATGCAAACAAGGCCTACTACCGTTTATGACATCGGATCGCTTACCGCAAGCTTTACAGGCTATCTGCTTGGATTGGCTGTGACTGAAAAAAAAATGTCGTTGGAGGATGATGTTCGTAAATTTTTACCAGGCGAATACAAGAACCTGGTCTTTAATAAAAATCCGATCCGCGTAAAGCACCTTGCTACTCATAGCAGTGGCTTGCCGCATTTGCCGGACGACCTAATCACACAGGAAAATTATGATCCAGCGAATCCATATAAAAATTATTCACGCGAGCAGATCTTTATTTATCTACAGAGGCTTCAATTAACAACAGCGCCGGGAAGTGTTTACGATTATTCCAGCTTAGGTTTGTCGGTTCTGGGATTGGTACTTGAGAAAGTTTACGGAAATCGTTTCGATGTACTGCTAAGAGAAAAAATCACTGTCCATCTTGAGTTGGACAATACTCGTGTAAATTTAAGTGGGATACATGTGCTGGACTATGCTACCGGTTATACCGATGAAGGCGTGGAAACGCCTCATTGGATACTGGACGGATTCACTGCTGCTGGTAGCATGAATTCAAGTCCGGCGGATCTTTTGCATTTTCTGGAGTATCAGCTAGAAGAAAAAGATGCGGCGGCTAAGCTGTCCCGACAAGTTATTTTGACTGCCGATAAAAAAACAACAAGCCTTGCCTGGTTTGTTACAACAACAAAGCAGGGACATACGCTGATGTATCAAAGTGGCGGTACGTTTGGATCCGGAGCCTTTATGGGATTTTTAAAAGAAAAAAACTGCTCGGTAGTGGTAATTGCAAACTCCGGGAGAAATGTAGATTATGTAGCGATTGCCTTATTAAATTATTTGCAGCAATGACCGTAGATTATATTGTGAAAAAACTAGAAATGCTTCCGCACCCTGAAGGCGGCTATTATAAAGAGACTTATCGCTCGGCGGAGAAAGTTTCCGCAGATGCTTTACCAGAAAGGTTTTCGGGGGACAGAAACTTTGCAACGGCTATTTATTTTCTGATTGAGAAAAATAATTTTTCAGCGCTTCATAAAATAAAAAGCGACGAGACCTGGCATTTTTATTATGGCGATGCTTTAGAAGTCATTGAACTGGATGATTTAGGGAATTTAAAATCTACTTTGGTTGGAAATAATTTGATGAATGGAGAAGTGTTTCAATACACGGTTAAAGCCAATGTATGTTTTGGCTCTAGGGTAAGGGCGGGTGGTAATTTTTCTTTGGTAGGTTGCACCGTATCACCCGGCTTTGATTTTGCAGATTTTGAGATGGCCGAGCGAAATGATCTTGTTACTCGATTTAAGGAGCACAAAAAAGAAATTGAGGAAATGACGCGTTAAAAAGGCGTCAGAGAAATTTACCAGGAAACTGTTCTGTTCCACGACGGGTTAGTTGAACCGTCTTCGTAAGCTTGTATTAAAGCACTTCCTGTTCCACTAAAGAGAATCATAATATCTGCTTTTACATTGAAATTCACAAAGTACTCGGTGTTCCCGGTCGGAATCCATCCGGTTTGAGAGCCGGTAAGCCAGCCCCAATAGCCCGATCCCGATATTTTTGTAAATACAATTTTCAGACTTGAGTTTTCAGCGATGTCGGCCCTGAGACTGTATTGATTTTTTGCTTTTACGGTAATAGTGTCGCGGCGTAATAAATTGGGACCGAAATTTCCGAAAGCCGGATACACAGTCATACATTTGGTGCAAGGGCCTCCACAATCTGTTTTCGTTTCACCCTGGTTTTGAATTCCATCTGAACAGGTTGCGCATACCGAACATTTTCCTCCACAGTCAATCGCTGATTCATCCTGATTCATTATGCCGTCAGAGCAAGTTCCTGTTGCCGTGTCATTGCCTTTTTTCGCGCAGCCGTTTGTAACAAATAAAATAGTCAATAGAATGACAAATAAAAAAATATTTTTCATGGGTTAAATAATTCAAGATGTGTAAAAGAGTTTAAAATTGAAGCTACAAATAAAACTGGTAATAACAAACAGGCAGGTGTGTTTTTTGATAAATAGTGCAGTTGCCTAAATATCATCACATACTTTTTTGATTGTATAGATGCTACTTAGGAGTTCATCATCTGTAATAGTAAGCGGAGGGGCGATGCGCATAGCGGTATTGCAAAATAAAAACCAGTCACTGATCACGCCCTCTTCGATGCAGGATTTTATGACACGCATGTTCAGTGCTTCGTCTTTGAAATCAATTGCGCCTAAAGCACCGTGTATTCTCAGCTCTTTAATCAAAGGATGCTTTAAATTCTCAAGAATAATTTTCTCGAGGTCCTTCGCGCGTAAAAACAGTTTTTCTTCAGTGATCACTTCCAAAGTAGCCTGGGCTGCCGCTATACAAACTGCGTTTCCACCAAAAGTATTGATGTGTCCTAATACCGGGTTATTTGTAAGCGAGGACATAAAATCTCTGGAGGAAATAAAAGCTCCGATGGGAAGTCCGCCCCCCATGCCTTTAGCTATCAGCAGCACATCAGGAATTACGTTGTACTGCTCAAATGCAAATAAAGTCCCGGTTCTTCCAAAGCCACATTGAATCTCATCAAAGATTAACATCACACCAAGGGCCGTGCATTTTTTGCGCAGCGCTTTTAAAAATGAGGGATCAGCTTTTAGGATACCGGCTTCTCCTTGAATAGGCTCAATAATCACTGCGGCAGTTCTTGTACTGATCTCATCGAGATCTTCGAGACTATTAAATTCCAGATGCCAGACGTTCGGTAAAAGGGGGCGAAAACTATTCTTAAAATATTCATCACCCATCATGCTGAGAGCGCCGTGCGTACTTCCATGATAGGCGTTTTTGAACGAAATTAATTCTGTTCTGCCGGTGACCCTTTTCACAAGCTTTAAAGCACCTTCCACAGCTTCACTGCCACTGGTTGTAAAATAGACGGAGTCTAACTGTGGTGGAAGCAGGCTAGAGAGTGCAGTCGCATATTTAACCTGGGGACTCTGATTAAATTCTCCATACACCATCAGGTGCATGTATTTTTGAGATTGTTCGTTGATGGCAGAAATTACTTTTGGGTGACAGTGCCCGATATTACTCACGGAGATGCCGCTGATCAGGTCAATGTACTCTTTTCCGTTTACATCGGTGAGAATGCAGCCTTTTGCACTTTTAATATTTATGTCTACGCCAAGCATTGGCAGATTTGAGGTCTGAGCGACGTGTCTTAAAAATAGTTCGCGTTGGTTCATACTTCGTTGTATATTGTACCTTGTCTGTTGTACCTTGTACCTTATCTGTGTGGTTTAGTGTTTACGCTTCTATGCAAGTTACATCTTACAAAGTACATTGTTCTTCCAAGATAATAAATAATTCCCTGCCTGCTCTTGGCTTTATAGAATTGTAGCACGGTTCAAGAACTTTGATTTTAAAAGAGGGACCGATGTAAGAGAGATACTCCTCCTTGTTTCCTCCGAAGGGTGGCATGTCGGTATTAAGCACATCATCGAATAAAACGCCAACTAATTTACCCCCTAGTTTTAAGAGGCTGCTTGTTTTTTCAAAATAGGTTTTGCGGAGGGATGGATTTAAAGCGCAGAAAAATGTTTGTTCGAGGATGAGGTCGTACTTCTCGACTCCGCTCGAAGTGACATCGACTCCGCTCGAAGTGACATCGACTCCGCTCGAAGTGACATCGACTCCGCTCGAGGTGACATTATGAAGGAGCACTTCGACAAGCTCAGCGACCGATTCGGTGGGCTCGGCGGCCACTTCCACTTGCTCAGCGACCAATTTTAAAGGGTCTGCTGCCCTTTGTGGTGGTTTAACTTGTCGAAACGATCCAGGTAAATTAAAAAAATCTATCAGCAATAAATTTTCCTCTTTAAAGGAAGGGCATCTTTTTTTTAGATTGATTAAAGGTTCTTGTGCAAGGTCGCAAACAAATACATTTGTGAAGCCTGCATTGACAAGGTATTCCGCTTCATAGGCATTTCCTGCACCGGGAATGAGAATGAAAGCTTCTTTATTCGTTAGTTGGTCGAAATAGGTTTGGAGAGGTGTAGAAATTGAGCCAAGGTCCCAGCCGAAGTCATCTTGCAGGTAACGGTTGTTCCAATATGTAGCATTAAGATTAAGACTCATTTTTTTCAGAAACTTTCAGGCGAACAGATTCTACACTTTGACGGTTACGTTTTATAATGGTGATGTCGTATCCATCTTTCCTACGCTTATCGTTAATGCCTGGAATTCTTCCAAACACAAAATTGATATAGCCGGAAACGGTTTCGTATTGTGGGTTTTCGGGTAGGGCGATAGGAAGAATCTGATTCACATCAGTAATAGGAGCCTGTGCATTTACAACAAATTCGGTATCGCTCCTTTTTTCTACGTTCGGCATTTCTTCATCGTGCTCATCCTGAATTTCTCCAACAAGCTCTTCTATAATGTCTTCCATCGTTACTAAGCCGGCTGTTGAACCGAACTCATTAGTAACGATGGCCATTTGGTAATGGTGCTTTTGAAAGTCGCGTAAGAGCTCGTTAATCTTCATGCTTTCCGGAATAAAATGTACCGGACGCATGATCTCTTTCAGATTTTTGAATTTGTTGTCTATCAGTGCTCTTAAAAGGTCTTTGCTGTGAATAATTCCTACCACATTATCAATGTCACCCAGGTAAATTGGAATACGCGAAAAACCTTCCTCTATTACCTTACGTGTTACCTCGTGGCGACCAAGTTCTACATCTAGCGCAACAACACGGTTTTGAGGAACCATGACTTGTTTCACAATCCGGTCGTCAAAGTCAAATACGTTCTGGATCAATTCATTTTCACTGGGCTTAATAGCACCCCCTTCTTCACTTTCGGTTAAGATCAAACGCAATTCCTCTTCTGAGTGAAAATCTTCTTCCCCTATTTTTTTTACGCCAATAATGCGAAGGACAAGGTTAGAGGTCTGATTGAGGAACCAGATAAAAGGAGAACAGATAAAATAAAAGATGCGCATTGGCCATGCTATAACTAGAGTGGCTTGCAGGCAATATTTGATGCCGATCATTTTTGGGATCTGTTCACCAATGGTGACGTGTAAAAATGTAAGGAGTGTTAAAGCGATGGTAAGTGAGATGCCGTGATTGGCAACGCCGCTAAGGGCTGGAAATGTATTGTTAAGAATGGCGGAGATAGCTTCTTCTCCAATGGCACCAAGGGCGAGGGAAGCCAGCGTGATGCCGAGTTGAGTAGCGGAAAGATAAGCGTCTAGTTTTTCAAGAAGAGATTTTGCGAGCTTCGCACGGCTGCTGCCTCTTTGCGCTTTAACATCCAGCTGTGAGGCTCTTACTTTTACCAAAGCGAATTCTGCTGCTACAAAAAAACCGTTTGTAAGAATAAGTAAAAAGGTAATAAAAAGGTCGCCGCTCATATACTATGTTGATCAAAGATGGTAATTGCAAACAGGGCTCAGGCACCCAGTTTTTTCAATTTCTCTTCTTTTAATTTGATGATCTGATGGAGAAGCTTGATCTCCTGGTTAAGCTCTTGTATGGTTTTTGCATCGTCGTCCCCAGTCCAAAGCTTGTTAATGTAAACAGGTTTTTCTCCTGAATTGAATTTTAGGCCTTCTGCCCTAAAAAAGCTATAAAGAGGCACCCTTAAAGCCTTGGATATTGCCTCGAGGTTACGCAGCTCAAGTGTTTTGTTTGTAAGTTCGTGGGTAAGGCCATCCTCTGTCATGTGGAGGTATTCGGCCAGCTGAGTGTAGGTGTAATTTTCCTTTCCCAGTATTTCAATTACTTTCGACTTGATATCCATATTACAAAATTATAATAATCCTGCCATTTCACTAATAAAAAAAGCCGGTTTTATTAACCGGCTTTTCAGGGTGAATATGATAAAGACTATTTTTTGTCTTTATTGTTTTGAATTTTTTCACGGATACGGGCAGCTTTACCAGTACGATCACGTAAATAGAACAATTTAGCACGACGAACGATACCAATTTTGTTCACTTCCACTTTATCAATAAATGGAGATGCAATAGGGAAAATACGCTCAACGCCCACACCATTGCTCATTTTACGAACAGTGAAAGAAGCAGTAGCTCTTTCGTTTTTGCGTTGAATAACAACACCTTGAAATTGCTGGATACGTTCTTTATCACCCTCTTTAATTTTGTATGAAACAGTGATCGTGTCTCCTGCTTTGAAAGAAGGATGTTTGTGGTTAGCTGTAAGCTGTGTTTTTACGTAATCTAATAAAATGCTCATTTTACTTTTTTTATTTATTAACTGTTTCAGCATACTTTACCTTGTGTAAACAGCGGCTTGAAACAGGGAGGCAAATATACAGTTAATTTGTGAAAATATGCAAGTTTTGGTGGTAATTTTACGGTTCTGACTCTCTTTTTGCGGTTAATTCTGCAATTTAATCCAATTTTTCGTCATCTGGGCCTCACTCTTAGAGGTGCACACGGAACTATTTAGGATTTGTATAACAGTAAAACCTCTGATTAAAATCGCTATTAAGTGTTATCAAGATCCACTTAAAGCGTTCTAATACCTGCTACTTGCTAAATAAATTTAAACTAAACCCGAAATTGCAACTAATTCATTTACTTCTTTTTCATAGTTCACATCGGCAACCTTGAAACCAAACAAATTATAAAAGTCAGATTTATAACCCTCCAAATCTCCTAAGTTTTGTAAAGTTTCGGTCGAGGCTTTATCCCAAAGTTCTGCAACTTTAGATTAAACATCTTCTCTCATTTCCCAATCGTCAATGCGAATTCGCCCTTTTTCATCAACCGGGACGCTTTGGCCAGTATATATGGCCCTGGCACAATAGGCGAATTTGTATCAAATAATACGAGATTTGGAGCATTATTAATTCGGTCTTTCTCTGATTGTAGTGTTGGGCTAATATTTGCCAAGCTAAATTCATCTTCAAGTCCAATTGCGGCAGCAATACCACGTGCCAAGGTCATTTCGAAATTCAAATTTGCGGAAGATGCAACAAAATATGGATCATTCGAGCGATCCTCCATTTCAACAATGCTATTGTTCACTAGAGATGTTTGCTCGGGCAATAATATAAAAACTAATCCCCTACTAGCAATACCAGTCGAAAGCCGGGGACCAATGGTCTCAATTAAGCTCAAAGTCTTGGATCCTAATTTTACCGACAAAGTACTTAACAGAGTATTTAACGCTGGCTTATTAATCTTAAGAATTTGATCGGCTGAATTGAACACTGAATTAATTGGCGTCAAGCCAGGGGTAAAAACATAATCACCAGCATTTGACTTAATTTCAGGCCCCGGGAAGCTACTTGCAACAAAATGTGTGTAAATGGAAAACGTTCTTGGATAATAACGAACCATATTAAACGGAGAAACTTTGAAAAGTTTTTCTCTAAGCTTTTTACAATCGTTGTCAAATGATTTCTCTGAAGTATACCCCTCCGACACAATATGGATGTTGAACGTAGGTTTAACGCTGGCATTCTTTTGCTGAGGAAATTTTTTTGTTGCCATATTATTAACTGATTATTTAAATATTAAAAAACACCCTTCCTTTCAGTGAAACCAAATTTCGAAAATAAAAAGTCTGTTATAATCTTTATTAGTATTAAACTGATTGGAGGCAGAAGTAGGTATATTCCGTAAACAAAAATTCCAAATGCAAAAGGTGTAAAAATAACATACGGTAATAAATAGAAAAGTACGTCACCTCTTGCCCATGTCAATAATGCAATACATATACAGCATAACGTAGACAGAAAAATTTGCAGTGTGGTTGCCAACGACCGAAACTTACCTTTGATAAGATAGAATGATGTATTTGCAAATAAAATCGAAACATATAATTCTGTATTAGAGTTAATATTTCCAAAGTAAACTCTTAGAGCCTGTTTAAAATTTATCTAATAATTTGTTTATGCTTCTTTTTGACCGCAACATCGTTAAATTTTTCGACGTAATACGTCCATTATGTCTGCAAAATTTGCCTCGTTTCACTTAAAAATAAACTATAAACAATTTTACAATATAAATTTAAACAGGCTCTTAAAAGAAAAAAAAGAGCGCTTCCAAATAGAAGTCCGGTGCCAAGGAGGAAATTAATGAGTATGGATCTGCGTGACATCGTTTTTTTCATCTTGTTAAGAATAGAATCACCTATCGTTTTTGTTCGAGTTTTGCAAATACCGGTACGTTGGTAATAGTGACTCAACATTACTTTTAAAACCTTTAAGAATTAATTGATTTAAAACTCCATTTTGGCAATTTCTTTAAAATGCAAGTTATTACATTTTATCTAAGTTTCAAAATAAACCACTACTGGAAATAAGCACGCAGGGTACCGGATTTTTCATGCCTCAGAATATCGTACCGTTAAAAACGAAAATGACTATATTGTTGGAATTTCCGCTTAAACTACCCCTGTTTTCCGTTTAAAATAGACCCCTCCAGAAAACCGAGCAACGCCTTTAAAATCAAGAGTGCTAAGCAATAAATGCTAGGGTCTGGTTTTTTTAAATAGGTGGGGTTTGGTAAAGTGGAATTTCCAATGAATCCCATAAATGCAATTTAATATAGCGTTCTCAATTACTCAGATTTCCCGTTTGAGTAATAATTTCCTCGAAAACTTCCGCAGGGTATTTAAGCAAAATTTGAATTCTATTCTAGAAGTTCTTTAAACAAAGGGAGTGCCGAAATGAATGTATTTGGGATATGATAAGAGTCGAAATGGCACGATATTCACAGTGTAATGGGTATACCGTAACAAAAATTAAAATGGAACATTTCACCAACCTGTCGCAGTCCAACCTAGCACTTTTAATGATTTACAGTTGTTTAGCACTGATATCGTTTTTGACCGTTCGCCTTTATTTTTCAAAAAGGAACACTAAAGAGAACCCTTTGAGCATTTTGCAAAGGAAATTATCAGAAGGAAAAATTGATACTTACGAATACCGGAAACAAATCCGACAAATTCAAAAAGAAGAAGATCTTAAAATGAGGAGTTTTTTTCTGTCAAGAATTTAAAGAACTAATTACCACAATAACTCTTATAGTTTAATTAATTAAAATCATGAAGACATTAATTAATCTTTTGAACTACGGGCAAAGCTATTGGCTCGATAACCTGACAAGGGAAAAAATATCCGGTGGAGAATTACAAAATAGAATCGCTAAACAAGGCTTAAGGGGCATTACCTCTAATCCAAGTATTTTTAATAAAGCCATTTCAAAAAGCAAAAGTTACGACGAGCAAATAACTCAGTTAGTGATTGAGGGCAAATCTGCGCAGGAAATTTATGATGCGCTTACTGTTAAAGATGTTCAGGATGCCTGTGATATTTTAAAACCCGTTTATAAAAAGTCCAAAGGAATAGACGGTTTTGTAAGTCTGGAGGTATCGCCTTATTTAGCGCGTGATACGCAGGGAACTATCACCAAAGCAAGAGCACTTTACAAAACAGTAAACCGCGCAAATTGCCTCATAAAAGTTCCCGGAACAAAAGAAGGAATTCCTGCCATTGAGCAACTTCTTTACGAAGGCATTAACATAAATGTGACTTTATTATTTTCTGTAAAGCGTTATGAAGAAGTAGCGCATGTCTATCTACGAGCTCTTCAACGCAGAATGAAAGAACACAAAAAAATTGAATCTCTAATTTCGGTAGCGAGTGTTTTTTTGAGTAGAATTGATGTGTTGAATGATCGACTTCTTTCTCCATCTCTTACCTCTTATAAAGAAAGTGCTCAACAAAGTCTTCCTGAAGCGTTACAGGGCAAAGCAGGATTGCTAACAGCCAGGCTTTGCTACCAAAGTTTTAAAAAAATAATTGGCGGAACACCCTGGCGGAAACTTGAAAAGTCAGGTGCAAAGGTGCAACGTCTCTTATGGGCGAGTACGAGTAACAAAGATCCATTATACAGTGATTTACGTTATGTGGAATCTCTTATCGGAAAAGACACTATTAACACGCTTCCCGATGAAACCATTGAAGCATTTGCAGACCATGGTCAATTAAAAGAAAACACGATTGAAGAAAATCTCCCCGAAGCTAAAAGCTATTTTCGTCAACTTAAAAAACTAGGAATTGATATCACGTTTGTGACGCAGCAACTCGAAAATGAAGGCATACAAAAATTTACAGAGGCTTATAACGCATTGATAAGTAACCTGGCGATTAAAAGATTGACTATTCTATCGGCAACCACCGTTAAGCAAAGCATGGAAGTTGACGCTTTAAAAAGTGAATTAAAATCTGTTTATGCCTCTTTAGATGAAAAACAAATTCCAAACCTTCTTTTTGCAGAAGATCCGTACCTCTGGAAAAAAAGTGGTAAACAACTTGAAGAAATCAGTCGCCGTTTGGGTTGGCTTAAATTACCGGAGAACTTTGCAAAGCATGCGAACACGCTAGCAGACTTTTCAAAAAAAATAAAAGACGAAGGTTACAAACATGCCGTTTTACTTGGAATGGGTGGAAGCAGTTTATGCTCCGAAGTAGCCCGCAATACCTACGGATCCAAAAATGGTTACTTAGAACTTCTGGTTCTTGACACTACTTCTCCGGAAGCTATTCTTAATCTCCAGAAAAAAATCGAAATTTCTAAAACACTCTTTATTGTAGCCAGTAAATCTGGAAACACAGAAGAGACGCTCTGTTTTTTCCATTATTTTTACGCGCAATTACAACTGCAAAATAAAAAGCGTCCGGGAGATAATTTTGTAGCGATTACTGACGATGGTACTCCTTTGGTTAAAATTGCAGCACATTATAAATTCCGAAAAACATTTTTAAATAGTCCTGATCTTGGCGGACGTTATTCGGTGCTCTCACATTTTGGCCTAGTACCAATGGCTTTACTGGGAATTGATATTGTTAAATTTCTATACAGTGCCAGACAAATGGAGGTTAGTTGTCAGGGCATTCCGGCAGCCGCTAATCCAGGAATAAGTCTGGGAGCTGCACTGGGACTCTGTCAGAAACAGGGCCGCGATAAAATAACTTTTGTTTTATCATCGTCTGTAAGTTCATTTGGTTATTGGGTAGAACAATTATTGGCAGAAAGTACAGGCAAAGAAAATAAAGGATTAATTCCCGTAAATGGTGAAGTATTAGGCTCGCCAGAAGCATACACCGCTGACAGAGTATTTGTACATCTCTATTTAAAATCGGATAAAATTAGAGAAGATGAACGAAAATTAAAGAAACTCGTAGAAGCGGGACATCCTTTAATAAAAATTGAATTAAGTAGCACGTTGGATCTTGGTGGAGAATATTACCGCTGGGAAATTGCTGCGGCCGTGTCGGGTCTTATCATGGGCATTAATCCTTTTGATCAACCGAATGTAGAGGAAAGTAAAAAAAATACAGCAGATCTGCTTGATGCGTGGGAAAAAGAGGGTGATTTTAAACAAGTTGAGCCTTTTGCTAAAGAGAATGAATTGTCTGTTTTTTGCGGGAAGAGAGTTGCAAAGCTTTTAACGGCACACAGTGCTAATTTTAAAGATACTTTAAACGCGTTCACAGAGCTCGCAGAATCTGGAGATTACATTGCGTTTTTACCTTACTTCGAACTCACAGATAAAAGAAATAATTTGCTTCAGAATTGGAGAAATGATTTGCGCGATAAGCTAAAAGTTACCACTACACTTTTAGGCGGACCACGGTATTTGCATTCTACAGGTCAGCTACATAAAGGCGGACCAGATTCAGGGCTTTACATTATTCTTGTTTCAGAAGAAGAAAGCACACTAGCTATTCCAGGCGAAAAATTCGGATTTGATATATTGCATCACGCACAATCCTTAGGAGATTTCCGCTCGCTCGACACTATAGGAAGAAGAGTCATACGAATTAATTTAGGGGAAAATGTAAATCACGGGCTTGAGGCATTAGTTTCGCTCCTGCAAAATTGAAATAAGATTGGGCAAGGAATTATATGAGGAAAATTAAAACACTATTTTTGGACATCGGCGGCGTGCTGCTTACGAATGGATGGGATAAGGCCACCCGTGCAGGTGCAGTTAACCATTTTAAGTTAAGCGCCGATCAAACGCAGGAAAGGCATCATTTGGTCTTTGATACTTTTGAATTAGGAAAAATGACAATGGACGCTTATTTGGATTACGTCGTTTTTTACGAAGTGAAACCTTTTACCAAAGATCAATTCGTAAGATATATGCGCGAACAATCTCTTCCAATCGAAAACAGTATTCCATTTTTTAAAGAAATCAAATCAAGATATGACCTACAGGTAATTGCTATTAGCAATGAACCAAGAGAACTAAATGATTATCGGGTCAGACATTTTAAATTGATGGAATTATTTGACGCGGTTATTTCTTCGTCATTTGTGCATTTGCGCAAACCTGACAGTGCAATTTTTAAACTGGCCATTGACATATCTCAATGCGATGCCGATAATTCGCTGTATATTGATGACAGAAAGCTTTTTGTTGAAATCGCGAAGAGTGCAGGGGTGCATGGCATTGATTTTACTGACCTCGCAGAGGCAAAAATTAAATTAGAAGATTTTGGTTTATCCTTAGAATAAAAATTATGATAGAAATAACCTACGAATATGGCATGATTGGATTGGGTACCATGGGTCGTAATCTCCTTTTAAATATGAGCGATCACGGCCGCAGTGTGGCTGGCTTCGATAAAGATGCGCAGCAAGTCAAAGCATTAGAGGAGGAAGGAAAAGATAAGCAAATTTTATCGACCACTGATCTTAAAAAATTTATAAGTTCTCTGAAAATTCCCCGTGTTATTATACTCTTAGTACCCGCCGGAAAAATTGTGGATGAAGTTATTCAGGACTTAAAACCTCTGTTAGGAAAAGATGATTTACTACTCGATTGCGGAAATTCTCATTTTAAAGATACCGATAAGAGGATAGAACAATTGAAGTCTTCTGGTATTCATTTTATGGGCGTTGGTGTTTCAGGTGGGGAAGCCGGTGCGCGTTTCGGTCCAAGTATTATGCCGGGTGGACCAAAAGAAGTGTATGAGCGTGTAAAAGATATACTGGAAGCTATTTCCGCAAAAGTGAATGGCGAACCATGCGTAGCATGGCTTGGTCCGGGATCGGCGGGACACTATGTGAAAATGGTTCATAACGGTATTGAGTATGGTATTATGCAATTGATTGCAGAAGTTTACCATTTGCTCAAAGGTCCTGGCAAAATGATAAACCACCAGCTACACACCGTTTTTTCAAAATGGAATAAAGGACTCTTGCGTTCTTTTCTCGTAGAAATAACGGCAGATATTTTTGCACGCAAAGATGAATTAACAGACAATGACCTTGTGGATATGATTCTTGACAGAGCCAAACAAAAAGGAACAGGCGGCTGGACTTCGGAGGAGGCGATGAACCTTCAGGTTCCTATTCCGGTAATTGATATTGCGGTAAGCATGCGCGATCTTTCTGCGTATAAAGAAGAACGGGAAGCTGCACAACAAAAACTACAAGGTCCGGAAATTACTCTGGGTGATGATAAAACAGAATTGCTTGCCTGGATAGAGCAGTCTTTGTATTTCGCTATGATTACGACTTACGCGCAGGGAATGGCGCTTTTAAAAACGGCGTCAAAAAAATACAACTACGAATTAAAACCAGCAGAGATAGCTAGGATCTGGAGGGGAGGGTGTATTATACGCGCTTCTTTGTTGGATACTATTCATGAAGCTTATACAGAAAATCAAGACCTTGTTAATCTGATGATGAACGATGAGATGGCAGTAAAACTTTCGCACGCGCAGGATAGTATCCGTAAGGTGATTAAAAAAGCAGTTGAGACAGGCGTTCCACTGCCAGCCATGATGGCTGCGTTAGGATACTACGATGGATACCGAAGTGGCTGGTTGCCGGCTAATTTAGTCCAAGCTCAGCGAGATAATTTCGGCGCGCATACTTATGAAAGAATTGACCGTGAAGGTGTTTTTCACACGGAATGGAATCTAAAGCAGGGAAAAAAGTGAAACGAACTAACAAGATAAATCCTACCATATTAGTTATTCTGGGAGCAACAGGTGATCTGTCCTGGCGCAAGTTGATGCCGGCGATTTACAACTTGTATAGAGATAAATGCCTTCCGCAAAAATTTGCAGTTATTGGAATTAGTCGCGGAGAATTAAGCCAGCCTGATTTTCAAAAACATGTGCACGATGGTATTTCTAAAAATTCACGGAGTGGTAGACCAGACAAAACGAGTTGGAAAAGTTTTATTGATCATTTCACCTATCTACAAGGAGATTTTACTTTAGACTCTACGTATTCAAATCTGGAAAAAAAAATTAATGCGTTGGAAACTAAATGGAAGTTAAGCGCAAATCGAATTTTTTACATGGCGGTTGTACCCGATGCTTTTGTTGCTATTGCCAGGCATATCGGTGCCTCTGGCTTGGCGCAGGATCGCTTGCAAAGTCGCATCGTGATTGAGAAACCTTTTGGACATGATCTTGAAAGTGCGAAGAAATTAAATAACCTTCTTCATACAATGTTTGATGAGTGTCAGCTTTATCGCATTGATCATTACCTCGGCAAAGAAACGGTTCAGAATATTATGGCATTTCGTTTTGCAAACGCTTTGTTTGAACCGACATGGAACCGAAATTATATTGACAACGTGCAAATTACGGTCTTAGAAGAATTGGGTGTTGAACGCAGAGGCAATTACTATGAAACAGCAGGCGCCCTGCGCGATATGATTCAGAATCACTTGTTGCAATTATTGTGTTTGATAGCTATGGAACCGCCGGTTTCTTTTGAAGCAGATGAAGTGCGTAACCGTAAAGTGGATATTTTAAATGCTGTGCGAAAGATAAAACCCTCAGAGATTAAAAATTGTGCGGTTCGCGGCCAGTATAACAAGGGACAGATTAATAATGCCAAAGTAAAGGCATACCGACAGGAAGCGGATGTAGCAGGAGACTCCAGTATAGAAACCTTTGCGGCCCTTGAGCTTTTTATTGATAATTGGCGCTGGCACGATGTTCCGTTTTTTTTGCGAACGGGTAAACGTACCGATCAAAGTATTTGCACCATTACGATTCAGTTTAAGCCAGTGCCGCATCGGTCTTTTCCCGATCAGGCTTCGAAAAGCTGGCAACCTAACAGCATTGTTTTGGAAATTCAACCACAAATGGGAATTAGCTTGAATTTTCAGGCAAAGTTGCCGGGTCTGCAAATGATTTTACAACCCGTCGAAATGGATTTTGATTATGCCGAGACCTATACTTCTGGAAGTCCTGAAGCATACGAGACTCTTTTATTGGATATTATGGAGGGCGACTCTACTTTATTTATGCGCGCCGATCAGGTAGAATCGGCCTGGGATGTTGTGATGCCTGTGATTAGCGCGTGGAAGAATTCAAAATCAGAAATTCCAACTTATGCTGCTGGCTCGCAGGGACCAGAGATCGCAAATGCACTTATTTCTAAAACGGGTCGCAGTTGGGATAATTCAACACAGACTAAAAATATGCTCAGACAAACTGAGAGTAAAAAAATAAAAACAAAAAAATAAATCAGAAACTCTTAAATCTATCAAATATGATCATTCAGTTTAACACAGACAAAACAATAAACGGAGAACAACGCAGAGAGTCTTATTTCACAGATTTAATTGTGAAAGAACTTCAGCGCTACAGCGATCACATCACACGCCTTGAAATTCACCTGAGCGACGAAAATGGGAGGAAAGAAGGTCCCGGAGATATTCGCTGCTTAATAGAGGCGCGTATAGAAGGCAAACAGCCTATTGCCGTGAAGCATCAAGATTCTACGGATGAGAAAGCAGTTTCAGGCGCGGTTGATAAATTAAAATCGTCTATGAAAACAATGATGGAGATGATAAAAAAGCATCATTAATCACGCGAACGAGTTATGCTTAAACCAAGAGAGATAGGGCTTCTCATAAGAGATGCGGCAACTGATTTCAAAAAGAACAACGGACCTAAACTGAGTGCGTCCTTAGCTTTTTATACCCTATTTTCTCTTGCGCCTATGTTGCTTATTATTATTTATATCTCTAAAGTGTTTTTGGGCAGGAAAACGGTAGAGAGTGGTATTTACACAAAAATAGACGGTATTATTGGTCAGCAGGCCACCTTACAAATTCAATCGCTCATAAAAAATGCATCGTTGAATAGTACTGATTTTATGGCTGTGTTCGGCCTTATAGTTTTAGTAATTGCCGCAACAACTTCCTTTATGGAAGTTCAAAGCTCGTTGAATGTGATCTGGAATTTGAAATTAAAATCAGGCCGTTTCTGGAAGGAACTGCTTACTGGTAGACTACTTTCATTCTGCATGGTGGCTGGCTTAGGAGTGTTACTCTTGGTTTCTCTGCTTTTAAACGGATTTCTCGAAGTGTTTATGGATAGGTTTCGCGAGGTGTTTCCAAATGTTGCTGTGATGACTATTTATCTTGTGAACCAGGCGGTAACTTTTTTATTTGTTGCTTTGTTATTCTCAGTTATTTACAAAGTCCTTCCCTATGCAAGCATAAAATGGGCTGAAGCCTCAGCCGGAGCCATTTTTGGCTCTGTTCTGTTTATGCTAGGGAAATTTTTACTTGGATTTGTTATCAGCAAAAGTGGACTTAACGGCACTTATGGTGCGGTAGCTTCCCTGGTAATTTTACTTGTGTGGATTTTCTACTCTGCAATAACCCTTTATTTTGGAGCGGAGATTGCAAAAATCTACGCGCTAAAACATGGTGAGACTCTTAAGCCCAAAAATCACGCCTTTGTAGTGGAATGGGTCACGGTAGGTCAACCTACATTAAAAAAAGATCAAGATGTAGAATGATGGGATTGCCATATTAAACGACAATAGTAAATAGTGTGTGTCCGAAAACTAGGTGTTTGGATGGAAAAATTCAGTTTCGAGGCGTGTTAAAAAAAATGATTGTGAGGTTTACCGGGTTAAATGAGCGATTATTTTTTTTGACACAACGACGAAAATGGAGTTTTCGGCCAAACACTAAATAAAAAACGATTGTAGGTAAAAATAGTAACTCGCCGAAAGTTGAAATTTAAGAGGTGTTTAATTTTAAAATAGAAACCATGACTTCAAAAAGCAATTTGAGTATTTTTAAAAGTACAGATCAACTCAATGAATTCGCAGCAGAATTCATAGTTAAGTTGGCAAAGGAAGCAATTTCAGAACGGGGCGAATTTTGCATTGCGCTTTCTGGTGGCCAAACTCCACAAAGATTATACGCCCTTTTAGCAAGCGAAAAATACCGCACTCAAATTGATTGGCAAAAAACACATGTATTTTGGGGCGACGAACGCTGTCTTCCTCCTGAAGATGAGCGAAACAATGCGCATGAAGCAAAACTAATTTTACTCAATCACGTAAGTATTCCTTCTCAAAACATCCATGTTATTCCGGTGAATCTTTCACCGGCCGAAGCAGCAAAAACCTACGAAAATGAAATTGCTAATTTTTTTGGAGACAAACCAAAACAGTTCGATCTGATGATGTTGGGTCTTGGTGAAAATGGTCACACGGCTTCACTTTTTCCTCACACCGATGTTCTGCTTGAAAACGCTCAGGGTGTAAAACCTGTTTACCTTGAAGAGCAGCAGATGTTTCGTATCACTATGACAGCTCCATTAATTAATGCCTCGTGCGTTATTTTGTTTCTCGTAACAGGGATTGAAAAAGCAGAGAGTGTTAAGTCTGTTTTGCAGGGAGCTTACGAGCCAGAGTGCTATCCGGCACAACTTATAAACTTTCAAACGGCTCAAGTGAATTGGTTTATGGACGAGGAAGCGGCATCATTACTGAAACTGGAGAATTTAACGCAGAATGAAAAAGCAGCGCATTAAAAATTCTTTCTGAGGATACTGTGAAATAGAATTGGTAATAATTAGTATTTTGAAGGGTGACCAGATGGCAACCTTTTTTATAGATCTTGGTCATTCTTGAAGGAGGTTAAAATTCTCTACAATACTAAGATGCTTTATTTACTGATACTAAAATCTCAACCGAATGTTCTTTTCCATCATCTTCCAATAAAATAAAATCATCTTCTGATTTTTTTTCATCCACAACTATATTCATTTTTTCGTCACCTTCGCTTTGTGTAATAGTCAAATGATACATGGCGCTCTTATACCTGTAATCTACTTTAAATAATTTCCAGTCCTCCGGAATGCAAGGTTTAATACTCAATCTATTTCCTTGTTGTTGTAACCCTAAAAACCATTCTGTAATCAAACGGTAGAGCCAACCTGCAGAACCCGTGTACCAGGTCCAACCGCCGCGCCCCGCATGTGGAGCCCTTGCATACACATCGGCAGCAAGCACATACGGTTCTACTTTATAAATAGAAATCTCTTGCGCGGTTTTGCCGTGATTAACCGGATTAATCATGCTAAGCAATTCCCATACTTTTTTAGTATCTCCTAATTTTGCGAAAGCAATAATGAGCCAGACCGCAGCGTGCGTGTATTGTCCGCCGTTTTCCCTTACACCGGGGACATACCCTTTTATATAACCCGGATTCAAATTTGATTTATCAAAAGGCGGATCGAGTAATTGAATGATCTGAGAATCCTTTTGTACGAGATATTTATATGCAGATTCCAAAGCCGTGCGTTGTTTCGTTTCATCACCGGCTCCCGAAATTACGGACCAACTTTGAGCGATGGAATCAATTTTACAATCTTCGTTTTTAAAAGTACCAAGTTCATCTCCGTTATCAAACCAGGCGCGTTTATACCACTCCCCATCCCAGGCGTTTTTATCAATATTTTCTTTCAGAGCCTGTGCCTGTTTCTTGCATTCTTCGCTAAATGCTGCGTCGTTTTTTAAGTCTGCAACGGCTACAAAGTGCATTAAAATGTCGTAGAAGAAAAAGGCGAGCCACACACTTTCTCCTTTTCCGTGTTCTCCTACTTTATCGTAGCCATCGTTCCAGTCTCCTGTTCCAATTAAGGGCAGGCCATGTACACCATAATTAAAACCATGTTTAATAGCCTGTACACAATGGTCGTAAAGGCTAATCTGATTTACAGATTGACCAGGAAGGTCGTAGTAGGACTCTTCGCCTTCGTTTAACGGACGGCCTTCGATGTAAGGTTGTGTTTCATCGAGAATCCCGGTGTCTGCTGTAAACGAAATGTAGAGTGATGTTACTAAGGGCAACCACAAGTAATCGTCGGAAATGCGAGTCCGTACGCCTCTGCCAGCGGGTGGATGCCACCAATGCTGCACGTCGCCTTCTTTAAACTGATGAGCGGCACTTAATAAAATATGATCGCGTGCTAGCTTTGGTTCCGATTGAAGCAGAGACAATACATCCTGCAGTTGATCCCTGAAACCGAAAGCACCGCCGGACTGATAAAATCCGCTTCTTCCAAATAATCTGGAGGACAAGGTTTGATAAGTTAACCAACCATTCGTAATAAAATTCAATGCAATATCGGGTGTTTCAATGCGAAGAGCGCTTATAGTTTGGTTCCAATAATTTTTTACTCTCTCCAAAGAATCTTTAGCGGCAGCACTTCCTCGGTGCTGTTGCGCTACATAAATAGCTGCGTGAGCGTCTTTTCCGGCACCGAGTCTGAAAACAATTTCCTGTTCTTCATCCTCTTCTAAAAAAAACGGAACTTGTATGGCAGCGCAAGGATCAAGAGCCATGCCGGTTTTACCAGACAGTTTTACGCGTTTCATTGCATCGGGAAACTGGAGTGTGCCGTTTCTTCCGATAAATTCACTGCGATCGCAGGTAATGGTCTTTTTAAGATAATCTACATCAAAAAAGCCTACGCGTGTAGAAAATTCAGTACTGTAAGGATTTTTCGCAAAAAGAGCTCCGGTATTTGGATCAGTCTCTGTATGCATGTACATGGCCGTTTTAGTTCTGTCGGTACCAAGCACCCACTCGGTGTAGCCGGTGGCAGATAGTTTACGTGGTCGGCCGGATTTATTTTTTATTTTCAGAGTTGTAAATTTTATGCTGGCGTCGGGATCTACATGCACGGTCATTTGTGAATGGATGCCATCTTCTATATGTTCAAAAACACTGTATCCAAAACCATGACGAATAATGTAAGAAGCCACACCGGGTGTCGGTAATAAAGTGGTTGACCAAAACTTTCCGGTTTCTTCATCACGAAGATAAAATGCTTCGCCGCTCGAATCGGTAACCGGATCATTGTTCCAGGGAGTTAAGCGAAATTCATGAGCATTTTCAGACCAGGTATAGGCAGATCCACTTTCGGAAACAACGGTGCCAAAATTTTTGTTGGCAATAACGTTAACCCAGGGTGCTGGAGTTTTTAAGGACTCATCAACGCATATTACATACTCTTTTCCATCTGCGCTAAACCCTCCATGACCGTTTGTAAATATAAGATCTTTAGGAAGTTCAAGTGGAGTCGACGGCAGTGCATGGTCTGTTAGTTGTAGATCAATGTAAGGAATAACAGGTCTTCCGGCAGGTTTTCGTTGCGCGTGTTCAGCAAGCGTTCCTCCATTGTCAGATAAATTAAGGCGTGCTACAGTTTCAAACAAAACGCGGTCTTCATTAGATATTTGATCTGAAGCGCGGACGAATATGCCACCAGGTTTATCAATTAAGTCAGCTGGAACCAAAGCGTTAATTTCGTTTTGGAAAACTTGTCTGTAGCCGCCATGATCTTCATTCCAAATAACTAGGTCTACTGCTATTCCTTTTAATCGCCAGTAAGAATGTGCCTGAATTAATTGCCTTACCAATTGAATATTATCTTGCCTTTCAATTTTTAAAAGAACGATTGGTAAGTCACCAGAGATGGAGTAACCCCACAGGCCAGATTGCCCGCGGTGATTGTTAATGAGAACAGAGGCTTCTGCACGGTAAGCTGCGTTCGAAAATAAAATGGAACTTGCAAAATGGCCGTAAAGCTGAGCATCTCCTTCTGAAGCATTTATCTGGCGCAGCACTACCTGGCTGTGTGTCCAGGCGAGTTCAAAAACACGGTCTTTGTGATGTTTGTCCTGATATTTATTGACAAGAGCTTTGCAGCTTTCTTTATTTTCTGTAATTCCAATTACCATGTCCATTACGATGGATTGATCAGGCTCAAGAGTGATCTTGTAACGAATAGCGACAATGGGATCCAGCACAGAACCTTGTCCGCCATTTAGTGGTCCTGAACGTTGCATCACGGCGGGGCTTGTATTCGTGTTATCTCGTCCAATAAAAGCCATACGATCTGTTTCGTAAGAAATTTCTTCAGCCTCTTTTCCTTGCAGCGACATCAGGTGAAACATTACAGGCGGGTGTTCGCTTTGAGCGCGCGGTCGACGGGTACACAGAATAGCATTTTGTTCAGGAATAATTTCTGTTTGAACAAACAGGTTACTGAAGGCAGGTGCCATGAGATCTGCATCGGGAGCGGCAAGTACCACCTCTGCATAACTTGTAATTTCAATAGTTTTTTTTCTCGTAGACAGGTTGGTAATTTTTAGGCGACGCATTTCAATATCGTCTTCCGGAGATACAACAACTTCTGTGCGCGTTTCAATTTCGTTGATCGTGCTGCGAAAGTCTACGCGGCCTTGAGAGAATGCAGCTTCGTAACCTTCTGACTTTTTAAGGGTAGGCTGATGTGTGTTCGACCAATACGTCTCTGTTTCAAGATCACGAATGTAACAGAACGTTCCCCAGTTATCGCGCGTAACATCTTCCCGCCAGCGTGTAACGGCAAGGTTTTTCCAGCGACTGTATCCTGAACCTGCATTAGTAACCATCACATGATAGCGCCCGTTAGAAAGTAGTTGTACTTCAGGAATTGGTGTGGTAGGAGTCTTAATCACGCGTGTTTCCGATCCGCTAGCTACGTAATTAATATCGGCGATATCGGTTGTGTGCGCGAAGAAGGTAGTGGCTTTAGGGACACGTTCCTGCAGTAATAAAAGTGCGGCTTTAAACTGAGGTTCTGCTTCAAATAATTTTTGCATGGGTTTATCTAAAAGTAAATAAGCCATAGAAAGAAGGCTCATACCTTGATGATGGGCCATGAAAGAATAAACAACGGCGCTTGTTTGGCCACGCTGTAGCCGCGAAGGAGTATAATCGATGGCTTCGTACAAACCATAGCGCCCCTCAAATCCTTTTCTCGAAAGAAACTGTAAATTTTCGCAGGCCTTCTCAGGGGCTACCATCAAAGACATTGCAGAGGCATAAGGCGCCACTACAGCATCTTCATTCAAACCCCGTTTTAATCCTAAACCGGGCGCTCCAAAAGCTCTGTATTGATAATTGGAATTTGCGGTGAGCAGGTTGAAACCTGATTCCGAAATTCCCCAGGGTAGATTTACCTTTTTACCATAATCTATTTGCCAGTTAACAGCTGCTTTATAGGTTTGATCAAGTAAGGTGTTCTCATAAGTGGGCATTACGAGCAAAGGCATTAAATATTCAAACATAGAACCGCTCCACGACAATAAGATGGGTTCACCATTTACATTGGTCAACAAGCGCCCAAGTGCAAACCAACTTTCTTCGGGAAGTGTTCCTTGTGCAATTCCTACAAAAGTGGAAAGTCGCGCTTCAGAAGCGAGCAGGTCATAAAAGCTAGGGTCCATGCGATGTTCCTGCATGTTATACCCAGTGCTAAATAAATTGCTGGAACGGTCGTATAAAAAGTCCCACTTAATTTCCGTGAAGAGATGAAATTCATGAGCCAGCTTTTCGCAGGAGCGGATAAGTTTATTGGCGTATGTTATGAAATCTTCGAGGGAGGATTGAAATAAAAGCAGCCATTGTGTTTCAGTGGCATCGTTGTTTTCTTTTTGGTGAGACGAAGCACGCACCTGCAGCTGATAACCTTCTCGAAGCAGGTCTGCTAAGCTTAGGTGGAGATCCTGGAAATTTAAGTCGGCAAATTTTGTTGGACTTGTGGCTAACAAAGTTAGAAATTCAAAATGATTTAAATAGGTTTCTGCTTCGGCTAATTGGTGGAGTAAACGTTCTTTCCACCAGAAAAGATCGCTGTCGGCGCTATGCATCATTTTGCCGAGTAGCGGATTAATCGTTTTTGCGAGCGATGCAATGCTAACCCGTGCTTGTTGCCAGCTTATTTGTTCGGTATTAAAGAGTGCGGTGAACTCTGCAACATGGGGCTGCATGAACTCTTTTTCTTTTTCTGAAAACGTATCGATTAAAACATTTAATGTATCACAAAGCCCTTTTAGTAACGACAGACCCTGTATTTTTTGATTAGGTACTGCAAGAAGACCCTGT